>Ga0209526_10003657_pt1 | contig 10471 bp, 13 predicted proteins | sample JacPinW_OM2H0_M1_FD_188566 | JGI IMG/M metagenome (GOLD analysis project Ga0209526, IMG submission 188566) | Forest soil microbial communities from Algoma, Ontario, Canada - Jack Pine, Ontario site 1_JW_OM2H0_M1 (SPAdes) (version 2) | ecosystem: Environmental > Terrestrial > Soil > Boreal... | reverse complement strand
GCAGCATCTCGCCACCACCGTGCAGGACTACACCCGTGATCTCGATACCGCCAACACCAACGCCATCGCAGCCCAGGGACTGTTGCCGGATATCCAGCTGGCGTCATCGCGCTTCGCAAAGCTTGCCGACGCCGAGCGCGCCGGTTCGCTCACGGGTACCGCCGGATCCGGCACCGTGGTGCAGCTTCTGACGCAGATGTCCGGGCAGCTCGACAGTCTCGGCCAGGAAGTCCAAGCCTCGGGCAAACGCGTCTCCACATTGTACGAGCAGGGCAGCAAGAACCTCGCCAAGATGCGCGAATTGATTTCCGACCGGGGCCCCATTTCGGCGCGCAGCGATGCATTCGCAACCGAGTCGCTGGCGCTGATGGGCGTGATCGCCAATTTGCAGCAAACTTCCGTCGCGCCGGCGGTCAAGCGCGCCGCGACCTCGCTGTCATCCAGCTTCATCGCGCCGGCCGCGGGCGGCCGCACCTCCGATCTTGCGGACCGCCAGACCGCTGTTGTCGGCAAGGTAGAAAGCTCGATTGCCGCACAGGCGGCATCGCTCTCGGACGCCGCGGATAAAATTCTGGCAACGCCGCGGGTCGAACCGATCAGGTTCCAGACTTTGTCGCCCGCCGAAGCGGTGCTGCGCTATGCCGGCGATTTCATCCCGAGCTGGGCCGGTGCGATCTCAATCGACCTGATGCCGGCGGTGCTGGTGCTGATTCTTTGCGTGGTGCACGCCGCGATCAGGCGCGAAGGGCTTCCGGCCTTCAGCGCCTCGAACATGACCGCGGGCGAACTGGTCGCGGCAATGCAGATGGCGCGCGAGGTCGGGCAAGCGCAGCGACCGGTGCCGGGCGAAGCAAAGGCTGACACAGAACCCGCTGCCGAGCCGGCTCCGGTTGCCGATGAAAACATCACCACGCTGCCGTCGGCGCGGCACAACAAATAGCGCAGCGCCGTGTCGCAATCTTCCACCATGCGGCAACGCTTTCATGCCTGGCTGGCAGACCATGCGGACCAAGCCATCTTGCGCTGGATTTTTCGCGTTGTCGTGACGGTCACGATCGCCGTGCTCGGGGTCGATCTCGCCACCATGCAGGGGTGGATCGCCAATCCCGACCCTGCAGCGACACCGGCCGAGATAACGCTGGGTTCACCCGCGCTGAACCTTCCCAGCATGCTGCCATCGATCCTGGCGCCGGTGTTGCCGGGCGGCGACAAGCGCCTGATGCCGTTGCCGCTGCCGGACGGCGCGATGGCCAAGCCGATGACGTTCGAATTGGTCAGCGGCGGCAAATTGATGGCGACCGGCACCATCACGCCGGGAATTTCGCAAAGCTTCGCCGCGGAGGTCGGCAAACGCGGCGATTACGTCAAGACCGTGGTGCTGAATTCGCCGGGCGGCTCGGTGGCCGACGCGCTGGCGATGGGCCGGCTGATTCGCGAAAGGAAATTCGCGACGGAAGTCGAGGCCGGAAAATACTGCGTGTCATCGTGTCCGCTGGTGTTTGCCGGCGGCGTCGAGCGACGCGCCGGCGACAGGGCCGAGATCGGCGTGCATCAGGTGGCGGCGATCAGTTCGGCTGCCAATGGCCCTCCCCGCGATGAGATGAGCGTTGCGCAAAATATCTCCGCGCGCTGTCAGCGCTATCTCGGCGACATGGGCGTCAGCCTGCAGGTCTGGGTGCACGCCATGGAGACACCGCATGACAGACTGTTCGTGTTCAAGCCCGATGAGTTGAAGTCGCTCAACATGGTGACGGCAAACCCGGCGCCGGTGGCTGGACCTGCGACGGGGAAGACGCGTTCGTGATATCGGATATCCGCGGTTCGTCCCGTCGTTCGCCGGGACGACGAGTGGAACCATCGTCCCCTAACCGCGTTGTCACTATTCACCGGAGGTTTGCCATGCGCGTTTTTCTGGGAATGATTTTGGGTGCGCTGCTGCTGGTCGCAGGCGTCTACGTTTACGATTCGCAATCAACATCGTCGGTCGCGAATGGTCAGGCTGCGTCGGCCAACCGCACCATCGTGAACTGGGACGTGGCGGCGGCCGACTGGAATCTGCTGAAGCGGCGCGCGCAGGACGACTGGATCAAGCTGTCGTCGAAGTAATCGCACTAGGCGTTCACCTTGCAAAGTCCAGCGCCTTCGCTTTTAAGCGAGGGCGCTTTTGCTATTTGCCGCAGCTATTTCTGCGCTGCCGCTTTCCGCGCGTCGGCGATAACCTGATCGAATTGCGCCATGGTCAGTACGCCCGGCACCCGAAACTTGCCGACAATAAAGGACGGCGTGCCCCTGAAGCCGAACGCGGTGGCCTGATCGCCGTTACGCGCGAGGATCGCGTCGATCGCCTTGGCGTTGGTGGCAAGATCGCGGTTGAGGCGATCGACATCGATACCGGCGCCGGCGAGCAGCTCACGGATGCGCAGCTCGGTCAGCTTCGAGTTGACGCCGATCAGCGCCTCATGCGCCTGAATAAATCTGTCCTGGTATTTGCTCGCCAGCGCCATCCGCGCGGCGATCACCGAGACCTCGCCGAGAATCGGCCAGTCCTTCAACACCAGGCGGACCTTGCCGTCGTCCTGCACCACCTGGCGCAGTTCGGGTTCGATCTTGCGGCAATACGGGCACTGATAGTCGAAGTACTCCACGATCGTAATGTCGCCTTCGGCATTCCCAGTCGCCGGAATATCCGGGTCACGCAACACCAGCGCTTCCGTCAGCACCGTCTCGTCGTTGCTTTGCCCCAGCGCCGATCCCGGCGCGATGCCGAGCATGACCGCGCCTGCGCCGATCGCGCGAAGCGTTTCACGCCGGGTGCGTTCCAGGCTCGGCCGGACTGGGTCGATCGATTTGTTCATGCTGTTCTCCAGGCCGGCCTGAGGCCTACGTAATCTACGTTCAAGATAGGGATAAGTTACGCGCCAACATATAGAGCGCCACCGCAATAATGACGGCGGCAAACACAATGTTGAGCGCGCCACGCTGTGCCGACAAAAGCCGCGCCGATCGGGTGCCGATCAGTCCGCCGGCGATGCCGCCTGCGACGAACAATCCCGCCAGCCCCCATGAAATCAATCCGGACCAGGCGTAACTGGCAGCGGTGGTCAGGCCGAACGCCGTCACCGCGACCAGTGACGAACTGACCGCGTTCATGATCGACATGCCCGTCGCCAGCATCAGCGCGGGGACGATCAGGAATCCGCCGCCGATGCCGAAGAAGCCGGACAGCGTCCCGGTCGCGAGACCGAGGCCGACAATGGCGGGCATGTTGGTCCAGTCCATCTGCACGTCGGGCAGGCCGATCCGCGACCGCGTCTTCAGCATCAGCACGGCGATCACCAGCATCAACAGCGCGAACAGCGCCAGCAGTTTTTGGCCGTCGAGCATTTTACCGAAGATCGAGCCCAAGAACGCGCCGATGATTCCCGCCGCCGCGAATGTGAGCGCGCACGACCACCGCACGGTGCCGCCGCGCGCATGGTTCGACAGATTGACCGCGGCGTTGGCGGCCACCGCGATGGCGCTGGTACCGATCGCCACATGGGCGTCGGGCACGCCGACCACATAGACCATCAGCGGAACCGCGAGGATCGATCCGCCGCCGCCGACCAGGCCAAGCGAAAATCCGACCAGCGCTCCCGATGCCAGTCCCAGCACGCCCTGCATTATGGAGATCATTTAGATCGAAACCTCGCTTGCACGGCGAGACCCTAGAAGGAATTTCTGCAAATCTCCATGGTGACAGCATAAAAAAACTGCAATGCAGATCAGCGCACCAGCAGCGTCGCTGCCAGCGGCACCAGCAGCGATGTCACCAGCGCGTTGAGGCTCATGGCGATGCCGGCGAACACGCCCGCGACCGCGTCGACCTGAAACGCGCGGGCGGTGCCGATGCCGTGCGCCGCGATGCCAACCGCGAATCCGCGGGCGCGGAAATCCGTAATGCCCATCCGGTTCATCAATGGCGTGACCATGATCGCGCCCATGATACCGGTGAGGACGACCGCGACCGCCGTCAGCGACGGATCGGCATGCAACGATTCGCTGATGCCCATCGCGACGCCCGCCGTGACCGATTTCGGCGCCAGCGACAAAACCACGGCGCGCGGCAGGCCCGCGGCCTCTGCGAGCAACACGACTGAAACGACCGCGGTCACGGAGCCCACCGCGAGGGCCGCCAGCATCGGCAGGATCGCCGCTGCCACCACCTTGCGGTTTTCGTAGAGCGGCACAGCCAGCGCCACGGTCGCCGGCCCGAGCAGGAAGTGCACGAACTGCGCGCCGGCGAAGTAGGTTGTGTACGATGTGCCGGTGAGCACCAGGAACGTCCCGATGATCCACATCGAATGAAGCACAGGATTGGCAAATGGATTGCGTTGCGTCTTGAGCGATACCGCATCGGTGATCGCATAAACCAGCAACGTCACCGTCAGCCAGAGCAGCGGCGACTGCGAAAGATATACCCACAGCGAGAACGGATTTTCGTTCATGGCCGGCTCCGTCCGCGCGCCATCAAGCGGCTCGCGACCAGAAACGTCGCCACCGTCACCAGCAAGGTCACCACCACGGAGATCGCGAGCACGGCCGCGACGGCGATGCCATGCGCGGCGACGAGATCAAGCTTCTGCACCACGCCGACACCGGCCGGGACGAACAGCAGCGACAGATTCGCAAGCAGCCCCCGGCTGGCATTCTCCACGCCATCCTGTTGCAACGGCCCGCGCGCGAGAACGGCGAAGCGGTCACGCGCCAAGAGCAACAGCAGCAGAAGCAAAAGGCCGACCACCGGACCGGGCATCGGCATCCCGAGACCGCGCACGATGACCTCGCCGGCCAGCTGGCACAGCAAAACGAGGCTGAGGCTTGCTATCATTGGCCATCCACGCGCCGACGATTTCTGTTATCAGGCGGACCCGACGGACGCTTGTCAATAACGGACCGGGTGCGCCCCGACTTGACGATGCAAGCGCGAAACGCAATTCGCACGCAGCTGCCGGACGCAAGCGTGGTGGCGCACGCGGCGCGGTTCCACGGGGGTCAGCATCAGGGCCAGGCCGCCTTTCAAGGACGCGGTCTTCGGCTTACCGGAACGGGCGTCCGCGCGCGGGCTCACCAATGGCGTTCGTCCGGATCTTCCTGATTACGGAAAGCGCCTCCGACGAGGCTGTCGCGTCGAGCGTCAATGTGGTCCTGCACTGCGGAGTTACGCAGGTGAAATTACGCCGAACCAGCAAATTTTCCAGCGTCAGCTCGATCAACGCACCACATTTCGGGCAAGGCAAACCCGCCTTGCTGGCTGCGGGGCGGGTCGTGATTTTCGCGACGTCGGAGATGGGCTTGGCCATGGTCAAGGTTTCCGTGTTTCAATTTCTCGGAAGCGCAAGCGAAGTCGTCATTTCGATCGGCGAACCGTTCTCGTCGAAAGACGTGCCGTGAACGGAAATCGCGACCCGGGTGCCGGGCTTGTAGTCCTTGACGGCATTGCTCACGAATACAACCAGTTCGATATCCTTCGCCGAGCTAAGATCGAATTCCGCGCCAGGTTCAAGAATGTTCAGGGCTTTGCCTGGCTGCGAAGACAGCGAGAGGTGTAGCGGTTTCGAAAGCCCGCTGCCCGGCGTTATGCGCGTTTTGAGCGAGAATTTCTCCCCCGGTTGAATGGCCTTGTCGCTCATTCCGGTGATCACGGCGGTGAATAGCGCGCCGTTACCGGTAGCCGGGCCCGGTGACGGCGTCTCCGCTGTTCCGTCCGATGGCGCTGGCGGGACCTCCTGCGCAGCGACCGGAACGTCGGTGCCGCCCTGCGTGTACTGGAGCAGGTCGATGACTCCCTGCGGCAAATCCATCTGTTTCAACTTAATCTCGATTGTGATGTTGGCATCGGTCACCGGTGTACCGTCGCCGGTGCTGCGCAGGCCGCTGGTCTGCGCAAGCCGTCCGGTAAAGCGCGGCACGGTGTCGCTGCTGGCCGGTTGCGCGGAAAGCCTCTGTGTTCCCGGATTCGCTCCGCGAGCGGCGCTCATGGATAGGCCATAGCTCAGGGTGGCTTCGTTGATCGACACGCCGCCGATTGGCACCAGCTGCAGGAGCGGCAGCCTGATTTGCCGGGTTTCGATCTGCCCTTGTCCGTTTGGCCGGCGCATCTGGAAGCTTACTTCGCGCAGGTTCGTCGGCGCCTGGGCTGATGCGGTGGTTGCCCTCTGATTTGGATCGGCCGGCGGCGGCGGCTCAAGCGCGTAATCGAGCAGCAATTCGACGAAACGTGTGGCCGAGCCCGCTTCGGCCTCGTTCATGGCTTTGATCGGCGCGGCGATCAGTTCCCAGAGGTCGAAATCGTCGGCCATAGCGGCGCTACCCTTGAACGAACGTGTTGTGCGGTCGGGCGCGCACGATCCGAACCTGATGCGGCGCATCGAGGAGCCAGTGGAATTCGATCACCTCCACGGCGGTGCCCTTGTCGTTCGGTTGACGCAATCTGAATGCCTCGCTCATGGGACTGTGCGTGCTATCAACAAGACGCGCAGACAAGATGATATGGGCTGGCAACAACCCCCGGCGATCGACCTCCGTGCTCACAGCCGCAGCCTTTAGCGCGCGCAGGATCTCCGTCCGGACCGTTGCGGCCATTTCCTCAGGCGTGAAATTCCCGGCGGTCGGCATCTCTCGATTCTCGGCCCGGCGCTCCCGCATCAAGATGGTGGCGTTGGGTTCGCTCACGATGGCTTGCGGACCGTCACAGCGCGCGACAACGTCGTGACTTCGGTATTGGGCGCAACACCCACCGTGACTTCGATCTGCAACGTATCCGTTGCATCGCCCGGCGTGAGAGCGGCGTATTTTGTTCCAGGGCTGAACGTGACCGCATATAAACCGGATGACGCATTGGCGTTGTCGATGGTGTCCTGTTTGACAAGACCGCTTGCCGAAGTGAGCACCACGTTAACGTTGGCGGCGACCGGTTCACCGTTCGCGTCGAGGACCAGCAATTTGAAACTTGTATCATCAAACGCGCCCGACGTCCCTGATGGCCCGATAAGCACCGGATTGAGACTGAACATTGTAATCTGATTGCTGTGCGGCCGGTTTGAAATTCCATCCTGAAGGATATTCAAAATCTGCGCCATCCCCTGGGGGATGCCGGCTTGCGTCGCATGCACTTGAACGTCGAGGGTGTATTCGACCGAGTATTTGGATTCCTGGGAAGCCTTGGAATCCTTTTTTGCGGAATAGCTTCCCGAAATATTGACGCTTGCTCCAAACCTGCTGCTGCCATAGCTGGCGCTGCCACTTAGCGCGCGTGCCGATTCGCTGCTCGACGACGAAGATTGTTCCGCGGATGCGGAAATTCTGGCCTTGAACTGGATGTCTACCGTTTCGATTACAATGAAAGGGATCGGAACGACCGAGAGAAGCGGAACGGTAACCCGGCGAAAATATCCGGTCGCGTCCTCATAGGTGAACTCAAGATTCACGGCGTGATGCTGGCCGTTGACGATGTCGAAGCCGATGCGCTCGATGAACCTGACAGTGGTCTCCGCAGCCAGGGCTTGCGCATCGATCGCCGCCGTCAGGGGTCCACCGATGATGTTCTTGAACGGGAGCGATTGAAGCTGGCCAAGGCCGACTGCTGCTGCGGATTGATCGAGCGCCATGGGAGTTCCTCCAAATTGATCGAATATTTTTGGCTTGATAATGCGGCGGGTTTTCCCACCAAGATCTTGATTTTAAAAACGAATATCGAGAATAGAACTGGAGTCGTAATTCAAATAATATATTACTTAAGGTTGCTTTCAAGGGAACATTGTGCCGCAGTCAGGGTGCTGTGGCCGCCATCAGCGGACCGGTTCATGCTCATTGGGCCAGAGCCCGTTGTTCGTCGCGCGGCGCGCAAGCCCGCGCGGCTGATCGCAAAATCGGCCGAAAAACTGCTGGACGATGAAGCATAGCCGGCCGGCGAAAATTGCGCCGGCCGGGCCGTCTCGAAGGCGCTCAGCCCTTCAGCTTCTTGGTGCACTCGCTGTAATAGCCGCCGCCCTTCTGGATCCACTTCAAGCCGCCATTGGCGTTAGTGGTCTTGTTGGCGTTGTATTGATCGACGCAGGTGTGCATCCGGGCCTTGCCCGCGGTTTCCTTGGCGTATTTCGGATCCACCGCGGACGGGAATACGGCAGGACCGGCGGGTGCCGCCGGCGCCGCGGCAGGCGCGGCCTCCTTCTTCGGCTTGGCTTGCGCCTCCTTCGGCGCCGCCGGTGCCGCAGGCGCTGCAGCCGGCGCGGCGGCGGGTGCAGCCGCGGCGTCCGCTCCGCATTGGGCTTTGCGGAAATCGTTCCACTTCTGGCCGGCGAGTGTGCCGGCAGCCTTGGCGGCCTGATATTTCGCACTGCATTCCTGCGTGGTCAGGGCCTGCGCTGGCGACGTCACCGCAAGCGCTGCAAAACCCGATACCGCAATCGCGCACAATAATTTTGCTTGAATGGTCATTCCCTGGTCTCCTTAGGGCTTGGCGATCTGAAGGCCCCCATCCTAGCGCGGCGACGGCGCGTGACAACGGAGCAAGCATCGTGGCGCCAAAATATCGTGACCCTGAAAACGCGGCCAACCCGGCTTCATTCATCCGCGGTTCAGCATGGCAGCGCGACGGTGCGCCTGTCTTCAACCCGAGGTGCTCCCATGATGACCCTATCCTCCCGCGTGGCCGCAACCGCCCTGGCATCCCTGCTGCTGATGAGTTCGGCGTTCGCGCAGGGCACTGCGCCGGCCACGCCTGCTCCAGCGGCAAAAACCGCCCCAATGGCGCCTGCAAAGAAGGCCGAGAAGCCGCGGACCGCAGCATCGCTCGAATGCTCGAAGGAAGCCGATACCAAGGGCGTCCACGGCAAGGAGCGCAAGAAGTTCATGTCCGACTGCAAGAAGGCTGCGGCCGACAAGCCGAAGTGATCGGAAGCGGCGGCTGTAATTGCATGGTGTCATCTGCCTGGCGTCATCATCCGCCATCGGGTCTCGCCTCCGGCGAGCCCGATGACAGGCTCCAGCGGATGATCCGGTAATCCGCGCCCGTTGTGATTGAGCCTTAGCGCCTCGGAATACTGGATGCCCCGCATTCCGCGGGGCATGACGGCACGACGCCGTGCTCGGGCACGCATTGCTGCAGTCGCGTTGGCGCATTTGTCCCCCGTGCAGGGATTTGCCATAACGCGCCGTGAGCCAAATCCCTGCATCGACGGCATTTGCCATCCCCAGCCGCACCAAAACCCTCAACGTGCTCGAAACGCTCGTTATCGGCACCGCCGGCGGCGCGGTGTTTTTATGGGCAAACCTTCCGGGCGGGCTGATTTCCGGCGCCATGATCGCGGTCGGCATCGCCGCGATCGCAGGACGGCCGCTCACCATGCCGCCGATCCTGACCCAGACGGTGCTGGTGCTGCTCGGGATTTCGCTGGGCTCGCTGATGTCGCGGCAACTCCTGCAACATATGGGCGCCTATCCCTTGTCCATTGCGTTGCTGGCGCTGGCGACGTTCTGCTCGACATTCGGCAGCAGCCTCTATCTGCAGCGCATCCACGGCTGGGACCAGACCTCGGCGTTCCTGGCCGGAAGCCCCGGCGCGCTGTCGCAGATCACCATGCTCGCCATCGAGAAAGGCGCCGATGTGCCGGCGATTGCCGTGGTGCAGACCACGCGCGTGATCATTCTCACCGCGGCACTTCCGCTGCTGCTGTCGCTGACCGGAATAGCCCCATCGTCCGCGCCGACGGCAGCAGGGGCCATCGCTTCGCCGCTCGAACTGACCGAGCTGATTGCAGCGTCGGTGGCGGTAGCGCTGCTGCTGCGGCTGATAAACTTTCCGGCGAGCTGGATGTTCGGCGCGATGATCGGGTCAAGCGTATTGCACGGCACCGGACTGATCGAGGGCGGCCTGCCGCCATGGCTGCGAGGAATGGCGCTGGTCGGCATCGGCGCGCTGACCGGCTCGCGGTTTGCGCGGATGAAGGCCAGGATCCTGCTCAGCCACGTCAATGCGGCGCTCGGATCGTTCGCCATCGCCATCATCATCTCCGCTGTATTCGTCGCGGTGATCGCGCTGACCACCCACGTGCGGTTTGCCGACATCATCGTGGCGTTCGCGCCGGGCGCGATGGACGCCATGCTGGCGCTGGCGCTGACGCTGCACATCGACCCGATCTTCGTCGGCGCGCATCATTTGTCGCGCTTCGTGTTCGTCACCATCGCGACGCCCGGCATCGTCCATCTGTTCGGACGCCCGCAGGAAGATGTCGACGATTAGACAGGGCCTGCTTCCCGATTCAATTTTCAAACAGCCAAAAAAATTGAAATGTAAAGACGCAGGTCAGCGTCCCGCGGCGCGATGCGCCCGAGTTGTGCTTGATTCATGCGCCCTTGGAAAACAGAGGGCGTGGGGAATGCCGGGTGCCCGCCGCACCCGCAGCCTCGTGCGCAAAGTGTAGGTAGCACA
>Ga0209526_10003656_pt1 | contig 10474 bp, 9 predicted proteins | sample JacPinW_OM2H0_M1_FD_188566 | JGI IMG/M metagenome (GOLD analysis project Ga0209526, IMG submission 188566) | Forest soil microbial communities from Algoma, Ontario, Canada - Jack Pine, Ontario site 1_JW_OM2H0_M1 (SPAdes) (version 2) | ecosystem: Environmental > Terrestrial > Soil > Boreal... | reverse complement strand
GCTCCGACAATGAAGTTGACTGTGTCGTCGGACTCGAACTCGGCGCCGACGATTACCTCACCAAGCCGTTCGGTATCCGCGAATTGTATGCCCGGTTCCGTGCCGTGCTGCGGCGCCGTGAGAGCGGGCGGTCGTGGCGCCGGCGCGACGTCAACCAGGGTGAATACAAGTTCGGCGGCTGGCGGCTTGATCGTCGCCGCCGGCGTCTTGTCGATCCGCAGAAACGCCCGGTCAGCTTAAGCAAAAGCGAATACGCCCTGCTGCTGGCCTTCCTTGATGCACCGGAGCGGCCGCTTTCGCGCGAGTATCTGTTGCAGGCGACGCGCCTCCACGAGGATATCTTCGATCGCAGCATTGATGTTCAGGTGCTGCGGCTGCGGCGCAAACTGGAGGCAGACCCGAAGGCGCCACGTGTCATCAGGACCGAACGCGGCGTCGGCTATGTCTTTGCAATTCCCGTCGAACAAAGCCGTTGGGCAGATTAGCTCGGCTGCGGCGTTATCGAAGGCGGGAATAAGCTCGCTCCCATGAGAGTCTGGCTGTCACGGGACTCTAACGATTTCAGGGAGCGGGCACTCTGCGGAGCGATGAGCAAAGAAACACAGCGCCTACCTGCCAGGCTTGATTGGGACCACCTTGCGGCAGACGCCCTGGAGCTTGCCCGCCTGATGCCTCCGGGCCCGGAACGCAACGAGGCCCTCAAATTGGCGAGCCAGCTTCGTTGCGCCGCCGACGCACGGGGATTGGTCTTTGCAAAGCGGGGCCGGCCGCGAAAGTAAGCCCGCGGCGGCTGCGCGCGTGGCGCGGAGGCCGCTGTTGCCCGCTCAACGGGCTTTTGGACCGGCCAGGCTCGCGTTGGAATCACGCGGCTTGTTCGGGAATAGCAAGCGCGGATTCAAGGCGCAGCCGCCGATGCCCGTCGCTGTCCACTGACACTGCTGCTGCGTCTGATAGAAGCAATAGAGGTAACCTTCGCGTGACAGGCACCACGGATATTCCTGGGCGTGAACCGTCGCAGGCATCAATGAAGCGGCGATGCCCATTGCGACAGCCGCAAGCGGTGAAAGCCCGGCCACTCGAATTTCGTGCGGGAATTGCAGAAGCGATTTTGCGCTTTTGGATTGGATACGCTTCGACTGCATGTTTCTTCTCGCGCGGGTCATGGCTGCGACGACCGCACGTCAGAATGCATCTGTTGCGTTGGGACCGTGCATGTTCGTCTCTGGCAGAAAGACTCAAGCCGGGTTTCGGATATTCCCGAACATGCAAATATTCTCGTGCGCGCGATGTTACTTCGCCAAGAGCGCCGCGGAGAGACGCCTCCATGCCTGCTCGGTTGCGGGCAATCCAAATCTCAGCCACTGCGGTTCACGGGGAAAGGCGCGAACATGGATGCCGTTGCGTCCCAACCTCTCAAGGATCTTCATGGCCTCGCCATGACGGACAAGCCGAAAGAGCGGCGTTCCGCCGAGTACCACAAAACCTGCAGCTTCCAGCATGGCATCCAAGCGCTGCCGATCCGACTCTAGCCGGATCTTCGCCTCGACCAGCCAACGCGCGTCGCTGAGCGCCGCCTCGCCGATGCGCAAGCCGGGGCCTGAGACGGCCCAGGGTCCGAGCTCGGCGCGGATGCGGCTTGCGAGAGAATGTTCCGCAATCGCGAAGCCGAGCCGCAATCCGGCCAATCCGTAAGTCTTGCCGAACGACCTCAGGACGATCGTGGCAGGCGGAAGGTCCGGCGCGATACTCGCCGTTTCCGGCAGCACGTCGACAAAGGCTTCGTCGACGACGAGCAGTCCATTCTTTTTCGCAAGCAGCGATGCAATCGCGCGAAGCGCGCTCGTCGAAGTGACGCGTCCGGTCGGGTTGTCGGGATTGACGACGATGACAACATCGGCGCGGTTGGCCTGGTCGAGATCCCCCACCACCGAAACACGATGTCCTTGTCGCGTCCAGCAGGCCTCGTGCTCGGAATATGTGGGCCCGAGGATGGCAATGTCGGACCTCGGGACGAGGCGGGGAAGAAGCTGGATCAAGGCCTGCGTACCCGGTGCGGCAACGATCGTCTCCGGATTGACAACCCGGTACCTTGCCGCCGCCGCGGCCAGCAACGCCTCCTCCTCGGAGTGCATCGGCAGGCGCGACCAGACTTCCGCCGGCAACTCGGGAATAGGGAAGGGGACCGGGTTGATGCCGGTCGATAGATCAATCCAGGGCTCAGGTGCGCCTGGAAATCGGTTTCGCGCGGCGTCCAGATCGCCGCCGTGCGAGACAGGTTCCGCGCCGGCTGGCTGCGTGATAGGCAGAGCCCTTGCATTACCCAAGACATTACTCAAGTGCTCCGGATCAGGCATGTTCGCTGAACTCGCTTTCACCGCGCTCGTTATCGAAGCAGCTTTCGGATATCCGGACACCCTCTATCGCTGGATCGGCCATCCCGTCGGCTGGATCGGGGCGCTGATAGCATGGTGCGAGCAGGCCTGGAACCGTCCTGAATTCTCGTTCGAACGCCGTCGCATGCTTGGCCTTGCGACACTGGTTTTGCTGCTTGCCGTCAGCGGTTTGTCGGGCACGGTCGTCTTCCTGCTGGCGCAACACTTCCTCCCGGGCTTTGCGAGCACGCTCATCCTGGGAGCCGCCGCCAGCACGCTGCTTGCCCAGCGCAGCCTTGATGCGCATGTCCGCAACGTTGCCGATGCGCTGGAGCAGAAGGGGATTGAGGCCGGACGTCAAGCGGTGTCGATGATTGTCGGACGCGACACGCAAAATCTGGACGAGGCCGGTGTTAGCCGCGCCGCCATCGAGAGCCTCGCCGAGAATTTTTCCGACGGCGTCGTGGCACCGCTGTTCTGGCTCCTCATTGCCGGATTGCCCGGTATTTTCAGCTACAAGGCGATCAACACGGCGGACAGCATGATCGGTCACAAATCCGATCGCTATCTCGCTTTTGGCTGGACGTCAGCCCGTGTCGACGACCTAGTCAATCTGCCGGCGTCAAGGCTCTCCGCGTTCTGGCTGCTGCTGGCATCAGTGACATTGTCCGGGCTGTCGCCCAGCGGCGCGGTCATGACCGTATGGCGCGATGCGGCAAAACACCGCTCGCCGAATGCCGGATGGCCTGAGGCCGCGATGGCGGGCGCGTTGGGTCTAAAGCTTGCCGGCCCACGTGCCTATCACGGAACAATGCTCGACAGTCATTGGATCGGTGACGGCCGCGAGATGGCCAAGGCCCCGGACATTCGTACCGCTCTCCGCCAATACCGGGTCGCATGCGCGATTCAATTCGCGTGCGTTGCGGGACTAGCTGCCGCTATGGCGTTTCTTTGAGGTCTGGCGTGCGGGCCAGCTCAAGCAGACGGTTGCAGTCGATGTGTTGCTCGATGTGGTCTGCGAGACGATCCAGCGTCGCCTCGACGTCGGCCTCATAAATGAGAGCCGAAGGTTGCTGTGTTACGCGACGCAGCCAATGGTCGCGCTGCCGGTCGTCGGAAAAGAGCCCGTGAACGTAGCAACCGGCGATGCGGCCGGAGGCGTTGACCGCTCCCTCTTCTCGCCCGTCGGCGAAACGCAACAGCGGCTTCATGCAGCCGGTGCCGGTCGTGCGTCCAATGTGCATTTCATATCCCTTGAACGGCGCTGTTCCGTCAGCACATTCGCCAAGGATCTCGAGGAGCATCTTGTCGCCCCGAAGCACTGTCTCGACATCCAGTAAGCCCAGACCGGCAACGGAGCCGGCGGGCCCCTCGATCCCGTCCGGATCGGATATTTGGGTGCCGAGCATCTGATACCCGCCGCAAATTCCGAGCACATGACCGCCGCGCCGCACATGCGCGTTGAGGTCGATGTCCCATCCAGTTTGGCGTAGCGCGGCGAGATCGGCAATGGTGGCTTTGGAGCCTGGCAGGATCACAAGTGCGGCGTCGCCGGGAATAGGCTCTCCCGGTTTGATGAAGGTGAGTTCGACGCCAGGTTCAAGCCGCAACGGATCAAAGTCATCAAAATTCGAAATGCGGGGATAGGCGAGCACGACGATCAAGCTACGATCGCTCTTATCGCCATGCCGGCCGATCGGGAGGCCGAGCGCGTCTTCGGCCGGCAGCCGGCCGGCTCCGTCGAAGAACGGCACGAGGCCAAGCGGCTGCCAGCCGGTGAGCCTTGCGATGGTTGCCATCCCGTCGCTGAAGAGAGACGGATCGCCGCGAAACTTGTTGATGATAAAGCCTGTTATCATTGCCGCATCCTCGGCAGCGATGACGGTCTTTGTACCAACGAGACTGGCGATGACGCCGCCGCGGTCGATATCGCCGATCAGGACGACGGGTACTCCGGCTGCTCGCGCGAAACCCATGTTGGCGATGTCGCCTCGTCTTAAGTTCACCTCCGAGGCCGAACCTGCGCCTTCGACAAGGACGAGGTCGGCTTCGCGCGCGAGATGGCCAAAACTCTCAAGCACGGCCTTGAGCAAGCTCGGCTTCATCGCCTGATACTCGCGCCCTTTGGCGTTACCGACGACCTTGCCCTGCACGACGACCTGCGAGCCGGTTTCGCTCTGCGGCTTCAGCAGCACCGGGTTCATGTGAACACTCGGCTCTACCCGCGCCGCCCGCGCCTGCAGCGCTTGCGCCCTTCCGATTTCACCGCCGTTTGCGGTAACGGCTGCATTGTTCGACATGTTCTGTGGCTTGAACGGTCTGACCCGAAGTCCGCGATGGGTGAAGGCGCGCGCCAAACCCGCAACAAGCAGCGACTTGCCGACGTCGGAGCCGGTACCCTGCAGCATGATGGCGCGCGCGAGGGTCAAAATTCAATGCCTGGCTGCGCCTTCACCCCGGCCGCGAAGTGATGCTTCACCGCCATCATTTCGGTCACGAGGTCGGCTATCTCGATCAATTCAGGCTTGGCATTGCGGCCGGTGACGACGATGTGCAAGTCGGGCCGGCGGTTCGCGAAGGCCGCGAGCACTTTAGCGAGGTCGATATGATCATAGCGCAAGGCGATGTTGAGCTCGTCGAGGATCAACAACCGGATCGAGGGATCCTCCATCAGCTCGGTCGCTCTCGACCAGGCGCGCTCGGCCGCGGCGACATCGCGCGCACGATCCTGGGTTTCCCAGGTGAAGCCTTCGCCCAGCGTGTGCCACTTGACCTGATCGCCAAAGCGCTCGATCGCGCTGCGCTCGCCGGTTTGCCAGGCTCCCTTGCCGAACTGCACCACGCCGCATTGAAAGCCGCGCCCGATGGCGCGGAGCAGAAGACCAAAGGCCGCCGTCGATTTGCCCTTGCCCTTGCCGGTGTGGACAATCAACAATCCCTTTTCAATCGTCTTGCCGGCGACCTCGGCGTCCTGCACCGCCTTGCGGTTGGCCATTTTCGCCTTGTGGCGTGTTTCCTCGTCGGTTTCGGATGTCATGAGGGCAAAATTCCTTTGGCTTATTTCAGAATGAGCGGCAATCCTGCCGCGATCAAGACGGCGCGGTCGGCGACGGCCGCGACCTGCATGTTGAGGCGGCCTTGCGCATCCCGAAATTTCCGCGCCAGCGCATTGTCGGGAACGATCCCAAAACCGACTTCATTGGAGACGACGACGACAGGTCCATCAGCGTCGCGCAAGGCGGTGACCAGCCGCTGCTGTTCGGCGGCCAAATCCTGTCCAGCCAGCATAACGTTGCTTAGCCACAGCGTGAGACAATCGATCAGCACCGCCTGTCCGTCACTTCCATGTGCCGCGATCGCGCCGGGCAAATCGCGCGGTGCTTCGACGGAGCGCCACCTGTCATCACGCCGCTGCCGATGTTCGGCAATCCGGGCTGCCATCTCGTGATCATGTGCCTCTGCGGTGGCGACATAGACCCAGGGCGGCGCGCAGTCCATCACCAATCCCTCGGCATATCTGCTCTTTCCCGACCGCGCGCCGCCGAGAACGAAGGTCAAACGAGGCAGAGCAGGGAGGTTCATAACCGGCGAATTCGATTGACGTGGGTTGATCCTTGCCCTTATCAATCGGGTGACGGTTCCCCGCAAGGGGATTGAATGGGAACGCGGTCAGGGCTCACTAGCCTCCAAAGGCATTGGGCCCTCAAGCCGCGGCTGCCCCCGCAACTGTAATCGGTGAGCTGAAGGCCAAGACACCACTGGGAAACCGGGAAGGTGGCCGGATGCTGGGACCCGAGAGCCAGGAGACCTGCCGTCAGGAACGCTGTTATCCGGCCCGTCGCGCGGGGCGTCGCGATGGTCATTTGAAGGCTCAACCAGCGGCGAAATTCGTCGCGAATGGGCCCGTCGGAAGCGGCACCAGTCCAGGGCACACAAAGCCCACCACGACGGAGGTCCGCGATGAAGACTCTGCTCAATCGAGCCTTGCTCAAGAAATTTGGCGTGCTTGCAGCGGGTGCTGCGATACTCGCGCCAGTTCCGGCGTTGGCCCACCATATGATGGGCGGCAAGCTTCCCGTCACCTTCATGCAGGGGTTGTTGTCCGGGCTCGGACATCCGATCATCGGGCTCGATCATTTCGCAGCCATCGTCGGCGTCGGCATTTTGGCCGCGTTGATTGGCCACGGTGTTCGCCCGGTGCTTGCCTTCAGTGCAGCCCTGATCCTCGGCGTCGTGCTTCATCTTGCAAGCGCTAATATTCCGGCGGCCGAGGTCCTTGTCGGACTTTCGACGCTCATGATCGGCGGCGTGGTCGCGCTTCGGCGCTCGCTTGGCTTGCTGCCGGCCGCCCTGTTGTTCGCCGCCGCCGGCGTCGTCCACGGCTATGCGCTCGGCGAATCCATCGTCGGCGCCGAGCCATCGCCGCTTGGCGCTTATCTTGCCGGTCTGCTCGCGATTCAAACAGTCATAGCCGTTGCGGCTTACGCGGCAACGATCGGACTTCGGCAGCGCGCTCCCGGGTTCAACCGGGCAGGCATGGCCGCATCCGGTGCTCTGATCGCCCTGATCGGCGCCGTGACGGCTGCCACTGCCGGCTTCGCGGCCTGAGCGCGTCAAGGACATGACCGTATCCGTCGACCGCGCGGCCTCGCCGTGCCCAAGCGCCTCGAAACTGTTCGTCTGCATCACGTGCCGACTGCTCGACGCGCCAACCGAGGATCAACAGGAGCGCCCTGGCGCGCGCCTGTTGCAGGTCCTGTCGCGGCTCTTCCAAGATGGCGGGCAGGAGATCGAGATCGTGCCGGTCGAATGTCTGTCAAACTGCACCCGCGGTTGCACGGTGGCGGTCTCGGGGCCGGGCAAATGGACCTACGTGATCGGCGCTCTCGATCCCGAGCAGCATGCCGATGACGTGGTCCGATTTGCGAGGCTTCACCATGCCCATGCCGAGGGGCTGCCGGTCTGGCGGGAGCGTCCCGTACACATCCGCAAGAACACGATCGCGCGGGTTCCGCCGCTCGCTCAGCCGGTGACAACCGATTTGGAGGCAGCTTCCCCATGACATCTCTTGCCAAGGTTCCTTGCACGATCGTCACCGGCTTTCTCGGCGCCGGCAAGACGACGCTGGTCCGTCATATCCTTGAAAATGCCGGCGGGCGCCGCCTCGCCGTGATTGTCAATGAATTCGGCGATATCGGCATCGACGGCGAGATCCTCAAAAGCTGCCGCATCGATAGCTGCCCGGAAGAGCGCATCGTCGAATTGTCCAACGGCTGCATCTGCTGCACGGTGGCGGACGATTTCGTTCCCGCGCTGAAGCGCCTGATCGATCATCCCGCCCCGCCCGAGCACATCGTCATCGAGACCTCAGGCCTCGCGCTTCCCAAGCCGCTGGTGCAGGCGTTCAACTGGCCGGAGATCGCCTCGCGCGTCACGGTTGACGGCGTTGTTGCCGTGGTCGACGGCGCGGCGGTCGCCGCCGGACGGTTCGCGGACGATCCGGATGCCGTCAGCCGCCAACGCGCGGCGGATACATCGCTCGATCATGAGAATCCGCTCGAGGAGGTCTATGAAGATCAACTGCTCTGTGCCGATCTCGTCGTTTTGAACAAGGCCGATTTGATGTCGGCAGATCAGCGGCACGGGGTAACGAGCGAGATTGGACGGGTGGTTTCCCGATCCGTCAAGATCGTTGAAGTCGAGAACGGCCGCGTCTCGCCCACCGTGCTTCTGGGACTCGGCGTTGCTGCGGAAGCTGATGTTGCAAACCGGATCTCCCACCACGACCACGAAGCCGAGCACGACCACGACGATTTCGAATCGTTCGTCATCGATCTCGGACGTTTTGCAACGCCGCAAACCCTGATCGCGAAAATTGCCGACGCGGCGGAAAAGCACGACATCCTTCGCGTCAAGGGTTTCGTGGAGATTTCCGACAAGCCGATGCGTCTTCTGGTTCAGGGCGTCGGATCCCGCATCCAGCACCGGTTCGATCGTGCTTGGCACAAGGATGAGGAGCGCTGCAGCCGTCTGGTCGTGATCGGCCAGAAGGGGCTCGATATGGCTGCCATTCGAAATCTGATCCAGGGCTGATCGCTCATGCATCTGCTGGCGACCCAGGTTGCGAAGTTGGACGAGGCAGAAGCCGCGATCGACCTTGAGCAGTCGCCGGCTGAGATCGTCGCGCTCTCTTTCGCCGACAGCGATCTGTCGGCGCTTGCCGCGGCCTGGAGGTCGGATTCCGGGATGCTGCCGACGCTGAGATTGGCCAGTCTCAAGAAGCTGAAGCACCCGATGTCGGTGGATACTTATGTCGACCGGGTCGTTGCGCCGGCTCGTGCGGTGATCGTCCGCTGCCTCGGCGGTTTCGAATATTGGCGATATGGACTGGAAGTCATCGCTTCGGTCGCGCGCCAGAATAAAATCCTGTTCGTGGCGTTGCCCGGTGACAACCGGCCCGATCCGCGTCTGACGGAAATTTCGACGGTGAGCGCACAGACGCTGTCTCATCTGGATCATTTTTTTAGGGAAGGCGGGCCGGAGAATCTCCGCCAGGCTTTGAGATATGTCGGCAGCCTTGTTGGTCGCGACATCTCCTGGACTGAAGCCAGCCCGATCGGACCGGTTGCCGGGTTTTCCGCGGACGGGCGTACGGTAGCTCTGAACGATCTATTGAGCGCGGTCGACCAGCGCCCGGTTGCGCTCGTCGTCTTCTATAAGGCAAGCCTGCTCGCCGCCGACACCGCGCCGATCTGCGCCATGATGGCCGCACTCGAAGCGCAAAACCTGACGCCGGTTGCGGTCGCCGTCACTAGTCTCAAGGACCCGGCGGCGGCGGAAGGCATCGGCCGGCTGATCGCCGCGCGGCGGCCGGCGATTATCCTCAATGCGACGGCATTTTCCGCGCTACGCGATGACGGCACCACCGTGCTCGACGCCGCCGATGTTCCGGTCTTGCAAATGGTGCTGGCAAGCAACCCGCAGGAGGCCTGGGCTTCGTCGCCGCGCGGGCTGTCACCGACGGATCTTGCCATGAATGTTGTGCTGCCTGAGTTGGATGGGCGGTTGTTGACCCGTGCCGTTTCGTTCAAGGTCGAGGACGACTTCGATCCCGCAATCGAATTTGCGGCGGTCAGGCACCAGCCACATCCCGATCGGATCGATTTTGTCGCGCGCCAGGCGGGCCGCTTCGTCAAGCTGAGCCGCACCCTGCGTGAGGAGCGCCGACTGGCGCTGGTTCTATCCGATTATCCGGCGCGCGCGGGACGTGCCGGTTATGCGGTGGGATTGGACACGGTCGAAAGTGTTGTCCAAATCGTCAACCTTCTGCGCGGGGAAGGCTACGATGTTGGTGCGAAGGAATTGCGCGCCGCCGATGTCGAAATGCTGCTTGCGGGAAATTCCACCCGCCTCGACGTTTCGCTTGGCTGCTACGCGGGATGGTTGAAGGCGTTGCCGCCGGGTTTGCAGAGCGAGATTGAGAATAGATGGGGCGCTGCCGCGGCCGACCCGGCCGTCGAAAACGATGCTTTTGCTTTTCGGGTGATCGAAGCCGGAAAGCTCCTGATTTTTCTCCAGCCTGATCGCGGATCGGCGGCAGACCGCAAGGCCGGCTATCACGACATTTCGGTGCCACCGCGCCACGCCTATGTTGCGTTGTATGCCTGGCTGCGAGAGCAGGCGCTGGTTGACGCCGTCATTCATCTCGGAACCCACGGCACCCTGGAGTGGCTGCCCGGCAAGGCACTCGCGCTTTCCGCAAAATGCTGGCCCGAGGTCGTCATGGGTCCGCTGCCGGTCATTTATCCCTTTATCGTCAATAATCCGGGCGAGGCGGTGCAGGCCAAGCGCCGGCTCAGTGCGGTTACCATCGGCCATCTCACGCCACCGCTGAGCGCGGCGGGGTTGCATGGCGCGATGGCCGAGCTGGAGGCGCTGGTCGAGGAATATGCCGATGCCGAGGGCCTGGATCGACGACGGCTTGGTTTGCTTGAAAGCGCGATTATCGACACCGCCTGGACAACGGGCCTCGCTGCCGAATGCCATCTTTCAAAGGATGAGCCGGCGCGCGAGGCAATCGTCAAGCTTGACGCGCATCTCTG
>Ga0209526_10003655_pt1 | contig 10475 bp, 13 predicted proteins | sample JacPinW_OM2H0_M1_FD_188566 | JGI IMG/M metagenome (GOLD analysis project Ga0209526, IMG submission 188566) | Forest soil microbial communities from Algoma, Ontario, Canada - Jack Pine, Ontario site 1_JW_OM2H0_M1 (SPAdes) (version 2) | ecosystem: Environmental > Terrestrial > Soil > Boreal... | reverse complement strand
GCCCCCGGCACCCCGCTTACTGCTGCTTCCTTCCGGACCTGACAGGGTTCACGGAACCAGGTCGCGCAGGACCAGGCCATCAACGCAGTCGCACGAAACACGACTCCAGACAGCGCACCCCTCAAAGGGGAATTCGACCCCGCTAAAGCGGATTGCGGGTACAGGGCACCGCTAGCTCCCCGTCTAGCGCGATCGCAACCTATTCTACCCGCGCCCTGAGCGGCTAACCCTGGGGTTCGCGCGGCGGCCGAAAGCGCAGGAGCGACCAGGCGCCGAGCCACCCGATCGCCGCACCGAAAATCATCGCGAGCGCCAGATCGAGCCCCAGGCTGATGACGAGCGTCCCCAGGTCGGAGGCCTCGCGCTTGGCCACCGGGCTGAGCTTGTTGAACGCGGCCTGACCCACGGGGAGATAGGAGAGGATGATCGCCGCGACCACGGTACGAAAGAGCTCACTGATCCCGCCGGCGATGGCGCCCATCTGTAACCCGGCAGCGGTGGTCTTGGTTGACGCGGCCAGCTTGCGGCCGGCGCCGCCGACGATCAGGAGGCCAAGTGCCGAGGTGACGAAGTCGGAGAGCGCGGTGGGCGTGACGTCATTCGTGGCGAAGACCGCCACGAGTCGGACCAGCAGCGCAAAGACGCCGGCGATCACGCCGAACACCAGGCCTTCTCGCAGCACGAGCCCGACGCGCGACACTAATTGACCCGGCTGATCAGCTGGCCTCGCAGCTGCTTCACGCGCGACGCATCCTCGGGCTCCGGCCGCACGGCAAGATACTGGGTGAAATCCCTTAATGCCTCGGCGTCGTGGTGCATCTGAAAGTGGATCATGCCGCGATCTCGCCACTCCGAGGTGAGGTGCGGGTCAGTCAACATGATCCGGTCGCTGGCACTGAGCGCTCGCGGCAAATCTCCTCGCGACAGGTACAGGCTTTTTAAGTTATTAAGGATGCGGGCGAGGATCTGGCGCTTGGTCGAGGGCTCGAGCAGGGCCGGCCGCATCTTTACTTCCCCACCGTACATCTCGTTCAGCATCTTCGCGCATTCCTCACGGGTCAGCAGGCGGCCGTTGAAGGCATCGATAAAGATCTCGCCGGTCGATGCCGGTGCGTATTTGACCAGAAAATGGCCGGGCATACCCACCCCGCGGACGGGCAGGCCCGCCCTCTCCCCCACCGCGAGATAGAGCACGGCCAGCGTGATCGGGATGCCCACCCGGCGCTCCAGCACCTCATTGAGGAAGCTGTTGCGCGGGTCGTAGTACTCCTCGCGGTTGCCTTTGAAATGCAGCTCCTCGAACAGGTAGGCATTGGCCTTCTCAACCACTCGCTGCGGCTCGACCTCGGCCCGGATCCGCTGTTTCAGCTCGCTGCTCATCCGAGCGATTTGATTGAGATAGACCGCCGGGCGAAGGTCCGGGTACTCTTCGGCCGCGATCAGCAGGGCGGCTTCAGCCAGGTCCAACTCGGGCTCCGGCGTTTGCAGCAGGCGCGTAAACGCGTCACGTGCCTCGGCCGGAGTCATGCCCTCATAGTCTAGGGCCGGAACGCCGCTGGCTCGACAGACGGAAGGGCGCGTCAAGGATCGCCAGCACCGCAAGGGTCAGCACCGCGCCCGCCACGATGTACCAGGGCCACGGACCCATCAGGTTGAGCAGGCTGCCGCTGACGGGCACCGCTCGCAAGTACATGTAGTTGCCTCCCGTCACAAGATCGATCAGCCCGACCAGCGCGGCAAAGGCCAGCGTCAACACAAAGATCCGGCGGACGGCGCCGGGCCGCGGCAACAGGCCGAGGCCGACCACCAGGAAGAGGGCCGCCAGGATCACCATGTCGTGAGTCACGTAAAACTGAAGGTAGGGAAAGCTCGGAAAGTGATCCTTGAGGTCGGGCGTCAGCAGGGCCTGGAGCGTACCGCCGAGCCCCCAGAAGTAGGCGACTTCGACGAGCAGCAGCTGCCGCCAGAGGAGCGCCGCGGCTGCGACGAAGCCGCCCACGTCGCAGAGCTGGACCGGGAGGCTAGCGCCAACCGACCAAACATGATTCGCGAGGGTGTATGGCTGCCAGCTCAGCTCGGCAATCACAATAACGAGCGCCATGATCACGGCGACGGCGTCGATCCAGCGCCCCGGTGCGCGCCTCGCGGCCACGCACAGCAGTACGACGGTGACGACCAGGATGGCGAGCGGGACGAGGTGCTCAGGCGAGAGGATGCCCACCGGGTGTCGATTGTAGGTCGCCCCGGCCAGTCGGAACTTTTCGCCGGTCTTGGCGTCTTGATCAGCATGCGCTGGCCCTGGGTTATCGCGGCGACCCTCGTGGTGGCGGGCTGCGGTGGCACGGCAGCCACCACCGCCACCGATACGAACAGGGCTCCGTCCGTCACGGTTCCTCAGCCGTTCCGCTTGTTCACGCATTGCGGCATCCTGACGACGTACTTTGCCGGCCGAACGTTCTATCTGGAAACACTCGACCCATCCCAGGTCGTCAAGCCAGTCGGTGACCCACTCGGCAATCCATTCGCCACCGGGTCGATGACGCTGCTGTCGCCTCACCTCGCCGAGTTCACGGACGTCGCCGGCCACCGGATTCGCTTCGTCGACTACCTGCCCGGCGAGGTAGATCGGCCCTATGCGCTGACGGTTCTGGTGATCAGCGGCGGAAATCAGCTGGCCGACGTGGCGTTCGCCGGCCGGCGGTGGCGCACCACCGACACACTCCCCGGAGTCGTGGGACCGCCCTACGGCAACGGCATGGATGCCTATACGCAGGTGCACGGAACGATGACCCTGCTCGGCGACGGGGACGCCCGGTTTACGAGCGCCGCCGGCGCCGTAGCGCGGTTCAGCGCGCTGCCGCCTGCCGGCTGCGACTGACCAGACCAGTTAAGCTCACCTCGGGCAGGGGGTGGACATGAACGACAAGGGGCGTGGCTACCGTCCGTGGCGGGGCGGCACATGGGGCTGCGGTTGCACCAGCGTCGTCGTGGTGCTGACCGCGGGCCTCATCCTGAGCCTCTTCAATCTGGCGATCGGCGTGGGTGCGTCGGTACGCATTCCGTTCACCTCCAGCAACTTGACGATTGCGGGCTCTGTTGGCACGAAACAAAAGTCTCCAGACGCGCTGCCCGGCTACACCCGCGGACGTCTTGGCGGAAACCAGAACTTCATCAATCATTCGTCAACGCTGACCATCGGACCAGCTGAAGGCACGGTCCTGATCGTCCTGGGCAAACAGGATGACGCTCCGATCGTCGATCTGCACCTTGAAGCCCGGTAGCCCGCGAGCCGGTCGCGTCAGTCGATGACGGCGATCGCCTCGACCTCGATGAGGTAACCAGGCTGGGCCAACGCCTGGATGCCGACGAGCGTCGAGGCCGGCGGAGCCACCGAGCCGAAGAGCCCCGTGCGCGCCTCGCCCATCACGGGCAGCATCTCTGGCCGATAGCCGACGACGTAGGTTGTGATCTTCGTGACGTCAGCCGGGCTGGCGCCGGCACCCGCCAGGGCGGTTCGGAGGTTCGCATACGCCTGCTTTGCCTGGCCGGCGAAATCGCCAGGGGCAACGAGGTTACCCGCGGCATCGATCGAAACCTGTCCGGCAATGAACACCGTGCGCCGGCCGCTGGCGATGACGACCTGGCTGTAGACCGTTGGTTTGAACAATCCCTCGGGCGTGAGGTGCTCATGGGCCATGCAGGCATGCTATATGCTCGGCGCCGTTGGCCCCTCCAGAACGCGTCTTTGTGATCGTGGTTGAGTCGGAAGGCGGACGGGACCCCGAGCGCATGCCCTTGCTCAATCGCGCTCAGGAAAGCGGCAGCCATACGACGCCGGCATTCAGCAGCATGCTGCTGGCAACCACTTTCCTCAGCCAGGCCCAGGAGCTGGGCTACTACGTCAAGCTCGACTACATCTTTCCGGCCGACGGACGCCGCCTGGCCGAAGACTTTCCCGAATACCGGATCCAGCTGGACCCCAGCCCGCGCGCCTTCTTCGGCGGCGACCCGGTCAGCTAGGCCGGCACAAGCTCCCCGGCCCTCCGAACGTTACACGCGCGTCATTATGCCCCGCTTCAGCCACCGGCTGGCACTGAAGATCGTCCTCCCCTTCGCGGCGCTGACATTGGCGATCGGCGCCGTCGGCACGCTGACCGCCACCGGCGAGTTGAGCGCCCGCAGCCAGCAAGCCTTCGACGACCAGCTGATCCACGATGGCTTCGTCGCGCAGTCGATGGTCCAGGCCGGCGACACCGACCGGCAGTCGATCCTTCGCCTTCTGACCGACGGGTCCGGTCTCAGCCAGAACTGGGGGAGCACCGCGGCGTTGCAGGCCTGGTTGGAACGGGCCCTGGCCATTCACCCCAATGTCATCGTCGAGGCGGTGGACACCTCCGGACGGGAGATCGTTGGCGTCGTTGGCCACGGCAAACTTGCCGACACGGTGACCCAGAAGCGCGACTTGAGCGCCTGGCCTGGCCTGACCTACATGTTGAGCGGCGGCGGGACCGCCCTCGACCTGATCGCCTCCACCCCCCGCCCCGCCGCTCTGACGGGCCAGACGGTCCACAGCGCGAGCGGCGTGTTGCTTGGTGCGTTGCTGGTCGGCGATTACCTCGACGATCGCGTCGCGACCATCAAGGCGTCCGTGCACGACGACATCACCTACTACGACGTCAACGGGCAGGTGCTGAGCACCTCATTGAGCGTCCCGCCGACGCAATGGTCTACGCTGGCGCTGGATTCGGGCACGCGTAGCCGCGTGAGTCCAACCAGCGCCGTCGAATTGTCCCGGATGGCTGGCGGTCCCGTCATGGAGATTGTGTCCCCCTGGACCGTGCCCACGGCGAATCTCGGTTATGTTGGGACGACGACCTCCAGCGCCGTCTTGCTGGCCGACACGAACCAGTTGCGGATCATCCTGGTCACGCTCTTCCTCGCCGGCGTGCTCTTCACGCTCGCCATCGGTATCTGGCTGGCGCGACTGATCACCCGTCCGGTCCATCGCCTGGTCGAGGCGACCCGTCTGGTCAGCGCTGGCGACCTCGACCATCAGGCCCCGGTGACGACGCGCGACGAGATCGGCGAGCTTACCGACTCCTTCAATCAGATGACCCGCAGCCTGAAAGAGAAGAGCGCCTCGCTGCGAACGACCATGACCCAGCTTCAAGACACCTATTTGATGACGATCGAGGCACTGGCGGCGGCGGTCGAGGCGCGGGATCCATACACGCACGGCCATACGCAACGGGTCGAGGAGTACGCGGTGATCATGGCCAGGGCGCTCCACTGCGACGAGGCCGAGGTCAGCGCCATCCGGCGGGCTAGCGTGCTGCACGATATCGGAAAGATCGGCATCGAGGATGTGATCCTCCGAAAGCAGGCGCGGCTCGAACCCGATGAAGCCGTCCGGATGCAGAAGCATCCGGTCATCGGGGTCGACATGCTGAAGGGGATCGATTTCCTGGATCCGGTGCTCCCCCTGATCCGCCATCACCACGAGCGCTGGGACGGGAACGGCTATCCCGATCAGCTACGAGAGGACGAAATCCCTCTGGGTGCCCGCATCCTGGCGGTCGCCGACGCGCTGGACGCCATGACGTCCGACCGCCCTTACCGCGCGGCGCGCACCTTCGAATACGCGAAGACCGAGATTCTCAAGGGCTCGGCCACCCACTTCGATCCTGAAGTCGTCACCGCGTTCATCAAGAGTCAGCGCGAAATCGAGGAACTGCTCCGAGAGGCCGCCACCGAAGAGATGCACCACCATCCGGATGCGGACGATATCGGCGGCTGGCGCATGCACGTCGTCGGCCGCTAGCCGGCCTCAACTTCCCTGCCCCTCCGGCGAAGGGCTTCGATTTCCCTCCCCCTGCGGCGAACGGCTTCGATTTTCCTCCCCTCCGGGGCAGGGCTTCAATTTCCCTCCCCCCTCTGGGGGAGGGTCAGGGTGGGGGGCCCTTACCTCAGCAGTCCCGGCAGCAACGCTGGCAGGATCGGGATCGGAACCGGTAGCGGCAGCGGTAGCAGGCCGGGCGTCGGCGTCGGCGTTGGTGTCGGGGTAGGCGACGGCGTTGGCGCAGACGTTGGTGTAGGTGTCGGCGTCGGCACGACCGGCACCGGCGTCGGCTTGGGCACCGGTATCGGGGTCGGCGTGGGCACCGGCAGCGGTACCGGGGTCGGCGTCGGCACCGGCAACGGTATCGGGGTCGGCGTGGGCACCGGTAACGGGGTCGGGGTCGGTATTGGCGTTGGCAGCGGAGTTGGCGTCGGCAGCGGCAGGCTACTGGGTGTCGGGGTGGGCGTCGGCCGTGGAACCGCCGTTGGCGTCGGCGTCGCTGCGGGTCTCGGCGTCGACGCCGGCTGGGGGCTCGGCGTGGCCGGGAGGCGTAATGCGGTGACTCTGCCGCCGGAGTCCCGCTGGGCGTCGTCGAGCAGCTGGAGCGAAAGCGGTGCCGGCCGCTGGGCCGAGTCCCCCGCGTAACTGGCCAGCCCGAGTCCGTGGACGTTGACGCCAAGGATTGCCAGCCCCGTGATGTCCGAGGCCGCCATCGCCGCGACCCAGAACACTAGTCCGAACAGGGGAAGCAGGGCGATGATGCCCAGGCCGCGTAGGATCTGGGATTTCATGCGGCCTCTGCCTGAGCCGCGGGCAGGACGGTCTTTCCCATTTTGCGGAGCAGGGCCTCGATGGCGGAGCGCCGCTCCAGGAACGCGATGACGACGTCCGGGTCGAACATCAGCCCCGCGTCCTGATGGATCGCGTTGGTCGCCGCCTCGAAACTCAGGCCGCTGCGGTAGGGTCGATCGGATGTCAGCGCATCGAAGACATCGGCCACGGAAAGGATCCGGACCAGGAGAGGGATCGTCGTGCCCGTCAACCCGTTCGGATACCCGCCGCCGTCCCAGCGCTCGTGGTGATGAAGGACACCCGGCAGGCTCGGGTGCAGGAACCGCAGGCCCTTGAGCATGTCGTGGCCGATCTGCGGGTGCTCGCGCATCTCATTCTTCTCCGACTGATTCAGCGGACCGGGCTTGCGAAGCACCCGGTCCTGGACGCCGATCTTCCCGATGTCGTGCAGCAAGGCGGCGCGGCGTAGCGCCTCGCGCTCCCTCAGGGGCATCTGAATCTGGTCGGCGATTTCCATGCTCACCGCGGCGACGCGAGCTGAGTGCCCGAATGTGGACGGGTCGCGGGCGTCGATCGCGCGGGCGAGAGCCTCCATGCTGGCGAACGTGGTCTCCTCCAGCGCCGCGGTTTTCTCCTCGAGGCTGGCGGTCATCTCGTTGAAAGTTTGGGCGAGGTAACCGATTTCGTCTTTCGACGTGACCGTGGCCCGATGGTGGAGGTTGCCGGCGGAGACCGTGCGCATCGACCGGACGAGCCGATCGATGGGACGGGTCAGGAGCGAGGCCGTTGCCGTACCCACGACCAGCGTCAACAGCGCGGCCGCAGTGAAGACCAACGTCAGGATGAGGCGTAGCTGGGTCACAGAGCTCAGAAGCGGGTCGGCCTTCGTCTGCACCGCCAGGAACCCGAACTGGGTGCCGCGCATGGTCCAGGTGCTGAAGAGCGAGCCGTACGCATGGCCGGCTTTTGTCTCGATGACCGGGGCGGTGTTCTCCGGTGTGACCTGGTGCCGGACGGCATCCGTCGCAACCGGCGGGCTCGACAACGCGCTGGCCAGCAGCGTGCCGGAGCGGTCGTAGAACGCGGACCCTTCGATTCCGGCCGCGATTTCGGCGAGCGATTCACCGACCAGGACCGCGCCGACGATTCGTTGGCCGGCCGTGCGCACGGCGCCGGTCCAGAAAAGCATCGTTGGGGAGTGTTGGCTGGAAAGGAAGACCCGGCGATCGCCCGCGACGGGGTCACCTTCGCCGGCCAGCACCTTGACGAGGGCAGGCTCGGCTGCGAACGCGGAGGCGTCAGTGACAGCAACCTGGGCAGGCCCGTTCCGGGTCCCCTGGATGCGCAGCACCTCGGTGCCGTGAAGGTCGACCACGCGAAGCTGGATGCTGACGGTTGTCACGTTGCCCGCGATCGGCGTCAGCAACGGCACCAGGCCCGCGATGTCGCCGGCGGCCAACGACTCCGGCACGCCGATGGTGTCGGTCGCCAGCCGCAGGTCGGCCAGCCGGGCCGCTTCGATCTGCGCCATCGATTGATTGGCGAGCAAGCTGCTGTGCAGCAGGTTTGCATCGAACGCGGCCCTGGTCGCGTCGGTCATCCGAGCCGTCGCCACCGCACTGCCGATGATCCCGACGAAGACCAGCAGTACCGCGAACGGCAGGATGATCTTGTACCGGATGGGAAGCCGCATGGAGCCTACTCGATGATCTTTTGGCTACATTGCGGCGACCGTTGCAGTCGCGGCGCCTCGCCGGAATGGGCCGTTCGGACCCCTGAACTGGGCCTTTTAGCGCGACTCCCAGAACGCCAGGCCGCGCCGAAGTCGCTCCATCTCCGCCTGGAGAAACGGGATGTCGATCCCACCCAGCTCCTTGTTGGTTTCAGGAACGTTCTGGATGTGCTCGTGCGTCTGGCTCAGGAGCTGCTCTTTGAAGTTGACCAGGTCCGAATACACCGCGCGCCAGTGGGTGACGTCGTCGGGGGTGTAGTTCGCCCGGTTTTCGCCGTCCAGCAACCGGCTGAAGTCGATGATCCGCTTGGTGAAATGGGGCGGTTCCACTGCCGCCCATGATAGGGAGTTGTTTAAGCCGGCCCGCGCTGGGTACGACCGACCAAATGGTCTCCGACGTCCAGCTCCTCGACGCCTATTCCCAGGCCGTGATCTCCGTCGTCGAGTCGGTCGGCCCGGCGGTCGTCGGTGTCAGCGGAGTGGGCACCGGCATGCTGATCACGCCCGACGGCTATGCCCTCACCAACAGCCACGTCGTCAGCGCGGTGAAGGCCTACGAGCTCACCCTGCGTGACGGATCGTCCCTGAAGGCGGAGCTGGTCGGTAAGGACCCCCATACCGACCTGGCCGTCTTGCGGGCATCCGGCGCCAGCCTCCCCCACGCGCGCCTGGGTGACTCCACTCAGCTGCGAGTGGGACAGCTGGTGGTCGCGATCGGGCATCCGTTCGGGTTTCAGTCCACGGTCACAACCGGTGTCGTCAGCGCCGTCGGTCGCACCATGCGCGCCCAGAGCGGCCGCACGATCGAAAACATCATCCAGACCGATGCAGCCTTGAATCCCGGGAACTCCGGCGGGCCGCTCGTTGACTCCCGTGGACAGGTGGTAGGAATCAACACGGCAATCATCGCCATGGCGCAGGGCATCTGCTTTGCGGTGCCGAGCAACACCGCCCAGCGCGTCGTGTCGCTGCTGATCCGCGATGGCCGCGTTGTGCGCTCGTACGTGGGCATCACCGGTGAGACCTGGCCGATCCACCGCCGTGTCAACCGCTACTACCAGCTCGACCAGGACAACGCCATCCGGGTTGCCAATCTCGACCCCAATGGACCGGCTCAGGCTGCCGGACTCAAGAAAGAGGATGTCCTGGTCAGCCTCGCGAATCACCCGATGAAAGGTGTCGACGACCTCCAGCACTTCCTGACCGACTGGCCGGTCGGCATCCCGGCCGAGGCGCAGGTGCTGCGCGGCACCGAGCTGCTCAAGCGCACCATCATCCCGGTCGAGCTCAAGAGCTAAGCGCCGATCCCGCGGCCACCATTCCAAAGCCGATCAAGGCTAGCCCGGCAACGATGCCGATGCCGCGCGTGATGTCTGGCGTCAACCGCTTGCGAAGGATCGACGCCGCCGCAGTCAACGCCACCCACCAGACCGCCGATCCGAGCATGACGCCAACCACCAGCCCGATGGCCGGCAGCCAGCCTGAACCCACTCGCGACCCGAGACCCATAAAGACCGCGATAAAGGACAGGATGGTCGGCGGATTGCCAAGCGTCAGCGCGACCATCGACCCGTACGCGCCGATGACTCCCTTTGCGGCCCGCCGGGGAGGGTCAGCGCGCCACGTCCCCTCCCCCTCTGGGGAAGGGTTACGGTGGGGGCCGTCCCGACTCAACATGATCTGAATTCCGATCAGGGCGATTGCGATCCCGCCGGCGAGGCCGATCCAACGCCGCTGTTGAAGCAGGATATTGGTGATCGTCCCGACGCCGAAGGCCGCCAACGACGCGTAGATCGCATCGCCGGTGGCGACCCCGAGTCCGGAAACGAGCCCGTTACGCCAACCGCGGATGAGGGTACGGCGGAGCGTGAGCAAGAAGATCGGGCCAGGCGCGGCCGCGATTGGGAGTCCGACCAGGAATCCGAGCGCCAGAGCACTGGCCATCCGAGCTCACGTGCCTAATCCTAGGCAAGTACACAGGTCTGCCGGGCTCGGGAAGGCAAAGCCGGCAGGACCTGTAGAAAATTGAAGCGACCCGTCGTTACGGTTGATAACCCGCCGGTGTGACCCAACGAGCCCTTACCGCCGCCCAGTCCACCCGTTTCCGGGAGG
>Ga0209526_10003654_pt1 | contig 10476 bp, 10 predicted proteins | sample JacPinW_OM2H0_M1_FD_188566 | JGI IMG/M metagenome (GOLD analysis project Ga0209526, IMG submission 188566) | Forest soil microbial communities from Algoma, Ontario, Canada - Jack Pine, Ontario site 1_JW_OM2H0_M1 (SPAdes) (version 2) | ecosystem: Environmental > Terrestrial > Soil > Boreal... | reverse complement strand
GGAAGAAGGCGAAGGCGTTCCAGTCGGCGGTCCGGGCCGAGGCGAAAAAGCTCGCCGAACGCGACTACGAGGTGACGCTGACCGGTCCCTGGCCAGCGTACACCTTCGTCGGCGAGCCGCTGCGCCGGCCCAAGTGAGTCGGCCAGCGGCTTCTCGAGCAGGACCGCCTTTCCTGCACGTGCCGCGCGTGTGGCGAGATCCGGTTGGGCGCCGGGTGCGATCGCGAAGGCAATCGCCTCGCTGTTGTCGAGCAGCTCGTCGAGCGTCGCGAACGCGGGGACGCCGTGCGCGGCAGCGAGGGATCGCGCCGCTTCGCGGCGGCGGGCCCATACTCCGGCGAGGCGCGTCTCCGGTCCCGCCGCGAGCATCGGCGCGTGGACCATCGCCGCCCATGGGCCCGCGCCGACGAGCCCGACCGCGAGCGCGGCGCTCATGTCGCCTCTCTCGCTCAGGCGCTGAACGGCAGGTGCGCCGGGCCCCGCACGGTCGACGTCCGCACGAGCTCGAGGCCGCTCTCGTCGGTCGACCAGTCCGGGAACCGGGCCAGGGTCTCCTCCAGCACGACGCGCCCTTCGAGACGGGCAAGTGCCGCCCCGATGCAGAAATGGATGCCATACCCGAACGCGAGGTGCCGGTCGATGGTGCGCCGGATGTCGAAGCGATCGGGCTCGTCGAAGTGGCGCTCGTCCCGGTCGGCGGAGCCGTTCAACAACGCCATCCGAGAGAACGCAGGGATGGTCGTGCCGTGCATGGTCACCTCGCGACGCACGAGCCGGCCCTGGATCGGTGAGGGCGCCTCGAACCGGAGGATCTCCTCGATCGCGTTCGGCACGAGAGCGGGATCCTCCACCAACCACGCCCGCTGGTCGGGATGCCGCGCGAGGAGCAGCGCGGTCCATCCGATCAGTCGAGCGGTCGTCTCGTTCCCCGCGAACAGCAAGAGCTGCACGAACCCCATGATCTCTTCGTGCGTGAGCTTCGAGGTCGAGCCGTCGTCGAGCTCCACGGCGACGGCGAGGAGATCCGACACCATGTCGTCGCGCGGTTGCTTGCGGCGCGCCGCGACGAGCTCCTGCAGGTAGCGCTCGATGTTCCCCCCCGCCTCGGCCTTGCGGGGGTCGGTGTTGGTCGGATCCCAGCGCATCATGTCGTCGATCCAGATGCGAATGTCGTCCTGGTCCTCGGTGGGCACACCCATCAGCGCACCGATGATCATCCCGGGGATCCTCGCGCCGCACTCCTCCACATAGTCGAACGAATCACCGCCGAGGTGAGGGTCGAGTGTCTCGGCACACAGCTCACGTGTGCGTGTCTCGAGCAGCCCCACGCGCCGCGGCGTGAACGTGCGACTCACCAGCTTGCGCAACCGATCGTGACGAGGGGGATCCATCATGATCATCATCGGCCGCGGCAACGGGTCGTCGTCCGGTGCCGGCGTCGTGTCGATCATCTCGACGACGATGCCCCGCGCCGAGCTGAACGTCTCACCGTCGGCGAGCGCGCGATTCACGTCGTCGTAGCGACTCAGCGCGAAGAAGTCGTGCTGCTCGTTGTAGTAGACGGGCGCCTCGTCGCGGAGCCGCTTCCACACGGGATGCGGATCAGCATCGATGTCGGGGTCGTACGGGTCGTAGTAGAGATCGACTGCGACGGACACGCGTGCTCCTCGGCCGGTCGGCGGTGGCGGCTTCCCGCCATTGTTCCTGGCCGGACGGGTCGCGCACCAGGTGACGACTACTCGTTGGTAACACGCAGCTCACGGTGTGTCAGCGTCGGCCGCTTCGCGCGGGTCGTCGATCTCGACCCGCCTCACGGTGGGCACCGCTCGTTGCAGGATGTCGAGGGCGAGGTCCTCCAGGAACGGGCGGGGCATCACACAGTCGGCGCAAGTCGTGTCCTCGATGAGAAGCCGGAGCCGTATCGTGTCGCCGTCGACGTCGATGAGCGCGAGATCGCTTCCATCGGCCCGCACGAGGCCTCGGAGCTCCTCGAGCCCGGGTTCCAGGCCGTCGGACTCGATCACGGTCTTGTCGTCCCGCGCGCTTCACTCACGAGCGGCTGAGCGATGCGACGATGCGATCCACCACGCCGTCGGCCCGGGCGACGATCGTCTGCTCGTCGGCCCCACCGAGTGGATGCTCGACGACCACGATCCTGCACCCGGGGAGGCCGAAGCTCGCGGCGACGCGCGTCGTGAGCTCGACGAACCGGGTGGTCGTCACCACCACAGCCGGCGTACCGCGCTGTTCCAGTTGTACGGAGTCGTGGACACTCCACGACGTGCAGCTCCCTCAATCGGCCGAGCCCGTGATGACGACGTCCACCTCCTCGACGAGTTGCCCGAGCACCTCGTCGCTGCACGGCGTCGCGGCATTGTGTCCCGAACCCTTGTCGGTCACGAGCGTGATCCGTGCGCCCGTGCGCGATGCGAGCTGCTCGGCGGCCCGCACCATCAGCTCGCGGGCGTTGGGCTTCCCGTTGTCGAGGACGCCGATACGCAACCCGGTGAGCAAGGGGGGTGACGGCGCGAGTGAGAGCATCAGGCGCCCGATGGCGCCGTCGGGTGCGTAGATCTTCACGGCTTCTCTCCTGTTCACGTATCGACGGGCAGAGTGACGCTCTTGGTCATTCCCCAACTGGGGATCAAGCTGCTGTGCTTGCCGGGTCCACCGCACACGAAGACCCGGATGTTGTCGGGATGGCCGGTCATTGGGAGAAGCGCGTCGTCGTCGACCTCGTGCATCCACGGCTCCCACGCGAGGCGTTCGAAGGCGCGACGCAGAACCCGGGCAGGAAGCCGGGCCGTCTCGAACAGGTACGCAGCAATGTCGCGACGCGTCCAGCCGTGCGCGGCCGCCGTCGCGGCATGCTCGGGGCAGAGGGCGACGAAGTACTCGCCCTGCGCGATGGGCGCGTTGTTCTGGCCCAGTGTCGCCATCGCCGAGGCGCACTTGTCGAGGATTCGGGCCGGGTGCTCGCTCTCCATGTCGTGCACGTTGTGTGGCGCCTCGCCGCAGTGCATCGTCACGGCCGACGGACTCTCGACACCGACGCTCGTGGGATAGCTCTCCCATGGCGTCGCGGCCTGGTTCTCCGCCACGCAGTACGCATACTTCGCCGGGCCACCCTGGGTCGACGCATCACCCGGCCCGGGCACAGCCCCTGCGATGTGCAACAGGATGAGCCGAACCGCGCGTCCCGTCGTCGCGTTGGCGCGGTTGCCGGGCCCGAACGCCCCGAGCCCGGCGTTGTATCCGGCGCGCTCCGCGACGTCGCCGTGAACGACGAGCAAGGGCGCGACGGGGTGCGTCGTCGCATTGACGCCGCGCAGGTTGAGCTGCGGTTGACCGAGCGCGCGAACCGCGGCGACGAGCACGGGGAGATGCTCGGGACCGCATCCGGCCAGGACGGCGTTCACCGCGATGAGGCGGCGTGTGGCCATTCCGAATCGCGGTGGGAGCGTCGCAACGACCTCGTCGGGATCTGCGGAGCCGATCGACGTGAGCATCGCGTCGACCCTCGCTGGTGTCGGCGCGACCAGGGGCAAGCCGTCGCCCCATCCCCGTTCCTCGTAGAACGCGCGCAGCGTTTCGGGCGCCTCGTCGGCCAGGTCGAGCAGCTCGGCGGTGGTCACCGTTCCGTCCCCTCGAACGCCGCCCAGTCGAGTGCAGCCCTGTCGAAGCTCATCAGGCATGAGTCTGATACGGTTCGACAGGCAGGGCAAGGGACTTCCGGCCGGGAGGGCTGATGGCGGCACGGGTCGGGTTGGACCGGCGCCGCGTGGTCGACGCGGCGATCGAGCTCCTGGAGCAGCACCGACATCCCGACACGCTGGCCCTCGCCGATGTCGCCGCCCGCCTCGGAGTGCGGACCCAGTCGCTGTACGCGCACGTCGATGGTGCCGAGGGTCTGCGCCGGGAGCTGGCGCTGCGCGGGTTGCAGACCCTCGCCGAGCAGCTCACGCTCGCGGGCGTCGGTCGAGCCGGCCCGGACGCGGTCGACGCGATCGTGCGCGCGTGGCTGTCGTTCGCGGTCGAGCATCCGGGTCTCTACGCGGCCTCGGTGCGCGCGCCCGGCGACGATGCCGAGGTGCGCGCCGCGATCGCCGCGGCGATGACGCCGCTGGAGCTGATCTTCCGGTCGTTCGGTCTGAACGGTGACGACGCCGCCCACTGGTACCGCACGATCTTCGCCTGTGTGCACGGCTTCGCGGTGCTCCGGAGCGACGGGTTGTTCACCATGCCGGTCGACCCCGACGAGACCGCGACCCGGATGGTGCGGATGCTGGTGCGCGGGATCGAGCTCGACGCGGGTCGTGCCGCGACGCGATAAGACTCGGTCATGCCCGTCAGCATCGACCACGCCGGCAAGGTGGTTCTCGTCACGGGCGCCGGGGCCGGCATCGGACGCGGGATTGCCCGGTGGTTCGCGCGTGCAGGAGCGCACGTCGCGGTCAACGACGTGCGAGCCGCTCAGGCGGAGCAGGTCGCACGCGAGATCGCAGATGATGGCGGCACCGCGACGGTGATGGTCGCCGACTGTCGTGACGGCCCGCAGGTCGAGGCCCTGGTGGCCCGGGTCGCGGAGCAGCTCGGACGTTTCGACGTCGCCGTGAACAACGTCGGGATGCTGCCGCCCGGCCGGTCGGTGGGGGCATTCGTCGACCTGGACGGCGCGTACTGGCGCGACGTGCTCGACCAGAACCTGGTCGTCGCGGCGGTGTGCGCGCGAGCCGAGGCGCGCGCGTTCCTCGCCCAGGGCCAAGGCGGTGTGATCCTCTTCGTCAGCTCGGGGGAGACAACCCGGCCGTCGCCGTACAACGCCGCGTACGCGGCAGCGAAGGCCGGGATCAATCATCTGACCACCACGCTCGCGGTCGAGCTCGGACCGTCCGCCATCCGGGTCAACGCGATGGCACCCGGAACGACGCTGACCGAGACCGTGCGCGCGGCCTTCACCGACGAGCATGTCGCACGCATCGTCGAGTCGACGCCCCTCCGTCGAGCGGTCGACGACGACGAGCTCGGGCGACTGGCTGTGTTCCTCGCCAGCGACCTTGCCCGGTGCATCACGGGCCAGCTCGTCCTCGCCGACGCGGGCGCGTTCCTCTCGCGTACGCGCCCGCCGAACCTCGTGCCCGAAGGGGAGTGACGCCAGGTGAGCCTGTTCGGCCTTCGTTTCGACTTCCGCAATCCGCCCTTCGCCGGGACCACGATGGCCGAGCGTTACCGGGCCGCGCTCGACATGGCCGCGTGGGCCGATCGTCTCGGGTTCGCCTTCGTCGTGCTGTCCGAGCATCACGGCTCCGCCGACGGATACCTGCCCAGTCCCGTGACGATGGCTGCGGCGGTCGCGGCGCGCACCGAGCAGATGCGCATCCAGATCGCCGCGCTGATCGCCTCGTTCCACGACCCGTTACGTTTGGCGGAGGATCTCGCTGTCGTCGACCTGATCAGCAACGGCCGCCTCGACGTGGTGATCGCCAACGGGTATGTGCCGGACGAGTTCGCGATGTTCGACGCGCCGGTCGATCGGCGAGTCGGGCGGACGATCGAGACCGTGCGCGCGCTCAAGGGGGCGTGGACCGCTGAGCCGTTCGAGTTCCGTGGCCGGACCGTGCGCGTGACGCCGGCTCCATTTCAGCCCGGCGGGCCGTCGGTCGCGTTGGGTGGGAGCAGCGAGGCCGCCGCTCGACGGGCGGCGCGCCTCGGCGACGGGTTCCTGCCGTCGACGTCGGAGGTGTGGAAGCACTATCGCGACGAGATGCTCAGGCTCGGACACCCCGATCCGGGACCCGGGTTTCCCGCCGACACCGGGATGTTCCACCTCGCCCACGACCGCGAGAAGGGCTGGGCCGAGATCGCGCCCTACGCGTTGCACGAGGTGAACACGTACGGGGAGTGGATGATCAGCGGGGGCGTCGGCGGGAGCGGCGGCTACGAGCCGGTGAGTGATCCCGAAGTGTTGCGCGAGACCGGCCAGTACCGGGTGCTCACGCCCGACGACCTGCTCGCCGAGCTCGAGGACAAGGGCTCGTTCGGCTTCGCGCTCTTCCATCCGATGATGGGCGGCATCCCGCCGGCGGTCGCGTGGGGGAGCCTGCACCTCTTCGAGGACGAGGTGCTCCCGCGCCTACCCACGTAAGGGCTCACGCGGCCGCGGTAGGGTTCGCGGGCGCCGCGGCACGGCGGCACCGCAACCAGCGACACCAGCAACGATCCCCGGCGGCGTAGCCGAGTGGCTCAGGCAAGGGTCTGCAAAACCCTGGACGTGGGTTCAATTCCCACCGCCGCCTCGCTCTTACGCCCAGCTCAGAGTGCATCGAGCTGGTCTGTGCACCGAACGGCTTGCCTTCGTTGGGTCGACCCTGCCTTCCGTCTCGTGCACATCGGACGAGCCGATGCTCGGGCCCGGGGGCTCGAGCTGAGGTTCGTCGACGGTGCGGCGGAGGCGCTCCCGCTCCCGGACGGTGTCGCGGATGTCGTGATCTCCGTCTTCGGCGTGATCTTCGCGTCGGACCCCTTCGCAGCCGCGGCGGAAATGGCGCGAGTCGCGAAACCGGCTGGGAGGATCGTGCTCTCCGCCTGGGTTCCCGGCGGAGCGCTGTCGGCATTGAGGGGGCTTCGTCTCGAAGTTCTCGCCGCTCGGTCACGCGGCACGAGCACACGATTGGGTTTACAGCCGCCTCGCCGCGGGCGTTCATCGACGTTGAGCTGCGCGACCATCCTCAATGGGTCGCGTGCCGTGAGGTGCTCGAAGGTCGTGGCCGGCTGGAGTCAGTTCGCGAACAAGCACTCAATATTCTCGAGTCCGCCAATGAGGACCCGGCCGGGTTCCGTGTGACGAGCCGATATGTCATCGCCATCGCGCGACGTATGGAGCAGGACGGAAAGCCGTCCCGGTGCATTCAGGGCCGAGCGGGAAGGGCGGGCTCTCGACGTGCGTCCGAGCTCGGTCCCGGCCGCGTCCAGCGTGTGTGTGGCCGGCGTCTAGCGTGGCCGGTGTGGTCTCGCTCGACCTTTGGGTGTGTGAGGTCGTGGCCGGTGTCGTAGTTGCTTGGTCGGTGAGGACGTTTCGCGATGTCGTTACAGGGTCTTGCCCGTGCGTGTTATCGGCGCCGGAGGTTGGTGCTGGCGGGTTGGGTTGTGGCTGTGCTGCTGGTGAGCGTGCTGTCGAGCGTGGCGGGAGGCAAGGACGCGACGACGTTCAGTCTGCCGGGCACGGAGTCGCAGCGGGCGTTCGATCTGCTCAAGAAGCAGTTCCCGTCGCGTTCGGGTGACACGGCAACGATCGTGTTTGCGGCGCGAGGGCCGGGCGGTGTTCGCGCGCCGGGGATCCAGGAGCGTCTGCAGGCCGGGTTCGCGGCGGCGAGGGCAGCGAGTCGGCATGTCAGCTCGGTGACGGACCCGTACGGGCCGGAAGGCGCTCGCCAGATCTCCGCCGACGGGAAGGTCGCGTTCGCGACCATCCAGCTCGATGTGCGCTCGAACTCGCTGCCCAAGGGGACCGCGACGACGATTCGCGACGCGGTGCTTCGTGCCGTCAAGCCGGGTGCGGGGCTCGAGGTCCAGCTCGGCGGGATGTTGTTCACGACCCGTACCCCGCCGGGCGGGACGGAGGCGGTCGGGTTCTTGGCCGCGATCCTGATCTTGCTGCTTGCGTTCGGGTCGGTCTTGGCGATGTTCCTGCCGATCTTCATCGCGCTGGTCGGCATTGTGATCGGGTTGGCCCTGATCGCGTTGTTGGCCAACGTGATGCAGGTCGTGTCGTTCACCGGCCTGATCGCGGCGATGATCGGCATCGGCGTCGGGATCGACTACGCGTTGTTCATCGTGACCCGGTTCCGTCAGGGTCTCCACGACGGCTTGGAGCCGGTGGATGCGGTCGCGGCCGCGATCGACACGTCCGGGCGAGCGGTCCTGTTCGCCGGTTGCACGGTCGTGATCGCCCTGATGGGCATGTGGATCATGGGCCTGTCGTTCGTCAACAGCTTGGCAGTCGGTGCTGCGTTGTCGGTGCTGGTCACGATGGTCGCATCGGTCACGCTGCTGCCCGCGATGCTCGGCTTCTCCGGACGCAACATCGACAAGTGGCACCTGCCTGCGTTGCATCGCTCCGCCGGCTCCGCGCAGACACGGGAGGGGTTCTGGTTCGCATGGAGTCGCCGGATCCAGCGCCGCCCATGGCCGTTTGCGCTCGTCGCGCTGGCGGTGCTCGTCGTGCTGGCCTTCCCGGTGACGCACCTGCGCCTGGGGAACCCTGATGCCGGCAACGACCCGAAGGCGAGCACCACCCGCCAGGCGTACGACCTGCTGACCGCAGGGTTCGGACCGGGCTACAACGGTCCGCTCACTGTCGCGGCAAGCTTGCATCAACCGGCGGACGTCGCCGTGGTGCAACGTCTCGCGGTCGCACTTCGGCGCGACCCAGGCGTTGCAAGTGTCGGTCGCGTTGTGCTCAACAACCCGACACGGCCGAGCGCAGCGACCATTTCGGTCATCCCGACGACCAGTCCCCAGGACCCCAAGACCGCGACCCTGGTGCGCCACCTTCGCCAGGCGGTCATCGCGCCGGCGCTGGCCGGCACCGGCGTGACTGTGCACTCGGGCGGCAACGCCGCGATCTCGATCGACTTGACGAAGAAGCTCTCCGGCCGCCTGCCCTACTTCTTCGGCGCGGTGATCGCCTTGAGCTTCCTGTTGCTGATGGTCGTGTTCCGATCGGTGCTGGTCCCGTTGAAGGCAGCGCTGATGAACCTGTTCAGCATCGGCGCATCGTTCGGGATCCTCGTCGCCGTGTTCCAGTGGGGCTGGGGCGCGAGCTTGCTCGGGATCGGCAAGAAGGGACCGATCGTCGCGTTCAGCCCGATGATGCTGTTCGCCATCCTGTTCGGGCTGTCGATGGACTACGAAGTGTTCCTCCTGTCACGCGTCAAGGAGGAACACGACCGGACCGGCGACAACGGACTCGCCGTCGCGGACGGGCTTGCCGCGACGGCGCGAGTGATCACAGCGGCCGCCGCGATCATGGTCGCCGTGTTCCTCACCTTCGTGTTCCAGACCGAAGTCACCGCCAAACTGATCGGTCTCGGGCTCGCGAGCGCGATCCTCATCGACGCGACGCTCGTGCGCATGGTCCTCGTGCCGGCGACGATGGAACTGCTCGGCGAAGCGAACTGGTGGCTTCCCCACTGGCTCGACCGGCGCCTACCCCACATCAGCGTTGAAGGCACGGCCGTGCCGCACGCCACACTCGCCGGCGCCGACGAGCCCACAGAGGCGGCCCTCGCGGGCCGATGACTCCAGGATCCGACGCGCGTGTACGACGCGCATAAATAAAGACAGCGTTAGCAAATCCGGCGCCGCTCACGGCCCTGGGATCGCGCTGCAGGGTCACGGCCCTACACTCGAACTGCCGCCGCGGCAATCGTGTGTGGTGGCATCTTCAACAGGTGAGACCGATGCGGGTATTGCTGGCTGAGGACGACGAGCCGCTGGCCGATGCGATCGCACGCGGGCTCCGGCGCGAGGCACTTGCGGTAGACGTAGCCAACGACGGAGCCACCACGCTCGAAAAGGTGCGTACCGTCGCCTACGACGTCATGGTGCTGGACCGCGACCTGCCGGTTGTGCACGGCGACGACGTGTGCCGGCAACTGACGGGTTGGGGTTCGATCACGCGCATCCTGATGCTCACGGCATCGTCTGCCGTCGAGGATCGCGTCGATGGCCTGTCGCTCGGTGCCGACGACTATCTGGCGAAGCCGTTCGCCATGGCGGAGCTCGTGGCGCGGATCCGAGCGCTCGGTCGGCGGCGGGTGCATGCGCAGCCGGTCACCCTCCGGTGGCGTGGAGTGTGGCTCGACGCCGCCCGCCGCCGAGCCGGGCGGGAAGAGCGGGAGTTGCGGCTCACGAACCGGGAGTTCGCGCTCCTCGAGGAGCTCATCGCTGCCGATGGGGCGGTGCTCAGCTCCGAAGCTCTCATGGAGAGTGTCTGGGACGATCGCCTCGACCCGTTCAGCAACGTCGTCCGGGTCACCGTCCTGACCCTTCGTCGCAAGCTCGGCGATCCGCCCGTTATCGAGACGGTTGCCGGCGCGGGATACCGGTTGTCGTGAAGGTCCGCCTCCGCCTCACGCTGCTGGTCATGCTTGGGTTGGTTGCGGCCGGAAGCGTGGCCCTCGCAGTCAACGCCTTCGTGTACCAGGACTCCATCTACAAGACGCAGCAAGACTTCACGGCTGCCCTGCTGTCGGAGATCGGCGTGTCCAAACAGGACGCCGAAGCATACGTACGCGCGCATCCGGACGCGGTCTTCGACACCAAGTACTCCGATGTGCCTGGGCCCGGGGGGCGGCCATCGGTCAACGCCGCGTTCCAGGCGCTGCAGCGGCGCAGCCAACGCGACGCAATACGCCAATCGAGGTATTGGACCGCGCTTGCAATCGGTGCCCTCGCGGGTGTGGCTGGCGCGATC
>Ga0209526_10003653_pt1 | contig 10476 bp, 12 predicted proteins | sample JacPinW_OM2H0_M1_FD_188566 | JGI IMG/M metagenome (GOLD analysis project Ga0209526, IMG submission 188566) | Forest soil microbial communities from Algoma, Ontario, Canada - Jack Pine, Ontario site 1_JW_OM2H0_M1 (SPAdes) (version 2) | ecosystem: Environmental > Terrestrial > Soil > Boreal... | reverse complement strand
CCGACGAACGCGAGCAGCGCGAGCAGAATTAGCGGACCGGTCATCACGCGCGGCGCTTCCTCGCCGGCGCGAGCGGCATCGCTTCGCGCTTTTCCAAAAAACACGACCACCAACAAACGCAGAATATAAAACGCCGTGAGGAAAGCGGTCACAAGCCCGACCACGAAGATCGACATGTTGTGCTCGTAGGCCAGCGCGAGGATTGCGTCCTTGCTAAAAAATCCGCTGAAAGGCGGACAACCGATCAGAGCTAGCGCGCCGATCGTGAACGTGAAAAATGTAATTGGAAGATTTTTGGCGAGGCCGCCCATTTTCCAAATGTCCTGCTCGTGGTGAAGCATGATGATGATGGAACCAGCGGCGAGGAAGAGCAGTGCTTTGAAAAATGCGTGGGTAAACAAATGAAACATGGCGGCTTCGTTCGATGCCAGACCGACCGCCATGACCATGTAACCGAGCTGCGAGAGAGTGGAGTAGGCGAGGATGCGTTTGATGTCGTTTTGTTGGGTGGCCATCAACGCGGCCATCACGGCGGTGATCGTTCCGATCCAGGCGATGACGAAGAGCGCGGTTTGCGACGCTTGAATGATAAACGCGACGCGGACCAGCATGTAAACGCCCGCCGCAACCATGGTGGCGGCATGGATCAGCGCCGAAACCGGCGTCGGACCTTCCATCGCGTCCGGCAACCAAACGTGCAGCGGAAATTGCGCGGATTTGCCGACTGCGCCGCAGAAAATCAAAAGCGCGGTCGCGGTCAAGTAACCTGGGTTGCTCGTGATCTTCGAAAGTTGCGGGACGATGTCGTCGAACACGATCGATCCGGTGGCCGTCCAGACCATCAAGATTCCGAGCATGAAACCGAAATCGCCGATGCGATTGGTGAGAAAAGCTTTTTTGGCCGCCTCGGCCGCGGCGTCGCGTTCGAACCAATGGCCGATGAGCACGTAGGAAGTAAACCCAACCAGCTCCCAAAAAATGAACAACATCACGAAGTTGTTCGCGAGCACGATCCCGAACATGGCGAACATGAAAAGCGATAGCGCCCCGAAGTAGCGCGACTTGCCCGCATCGTCCCGCATGTAGCCGAGCGAATAAATGTGAATGAGCAACCCGACACCGGAGACGAGCACCAGCATCGTCTTGCTCAGGTCGTCGAGGACGAAAGCGAGCGGGACGGTGAAAACTCCGTGAATCTCGATCCACGTCATTTCCGTCGCGGAGATGTTCGTTTGGAGGAAAATCAAACAAGCGCAAACGAAGCTTCCGAGAACAGCCGCGATCGAAATGAAACTGCTAAGTTTCTTCGATCGCCGCGCGAACAAAGTGATCGTGCCCGCCGCGATCAATGGCAGGAGCAACGCGCACCACGGAACTGGAGTGTTGATCGTGAAATTCAAAATTTCAAATTGTTGATGCTCGGCCCACTAAACACGCGAAAAGACACGAAAATTTCAGAGGTAAGATAGTTCAGGAGCTGCGCGCGGTGCTCTTCCAGCAGCGCAGAAACGGCAAAGCACGCGCCGATGATGGCGTAGCTTTCGTCTTTGTAAATCAACTGCGGCCTTTCTTCTGTTCGTGTCATTCGTGTGTTTCGTGGGCTAGAATTTTAAGCTGGTGATGTCTTCGACGTGGGTGGTTTGGCGGGCGCGAAAGAGCGCAACGATGATGGCGAGGCCAACCGCGACCTCAGCCGCGGCGATCGTAATGATGAAAAAAACAAAGACCTGTGCGTTGTAATTCGGCGCGCCGGCTGGATCGACATGAAAACGCGAGAACGCGACTAGCGACAGGTTTGCCGCGTTCAACATCAGTTCCAGCGACATGAAAATGATAATGATGTTGCGGCGCAGCATTACGCCGGCAAAACCGATCGTGAACAGGATGCCGCTGACAATGAGGTAATCGCCGAGTGTGATCATTTATTGTTGCCCACGAAACACACGAAAAGACGCGAAAATTTCAGAGATGCACATCGACAGGTTCTTGTTTTCCCCCTTTCGTGTCATTTCGTGTATTCCGTGGGTTAGAATTATCGAGCTTCGCGCCGGCTCAACACAATGACGCCGATGGTTGCAACCAGGATGACCACGCCAATGATTTGAAACGGCAGATTGAAGTTTCCGAAAAGCAGCAACCCGATGTGGTGGACATCGTCGACTGTCGATCCTGGCATCCGAGGGAAAGGTTGGCGGGCGGATTTAAAGCGCCCGACCACATAAAAAATCTGCACGAGCAACGCAAACGCGACGACTATTCCACCGGCTGAGGCCACCCAATTGATTTTGCGCAGCTTCTCGACGCGCAAATCGAGCAGCATGATGATGAAAAGGAACAGCACCATGATCGCGCCGGCGTAGACGAGCACTTGAATGATGCCGATGAAATAAGCGTCGAGCGAGATGAAGAGCGCGGCCAGACCGAGAAACGAAACTACGAGATTAAGCGCGCTCGCGATTGGATTGCGATTGATGACGACGGCTGCGCCGAAGACCAGCATCAGAAGCGCGAAGATCCAAAAGAGGAATGCTGGCATGATGAGACTAATGGAGTTGTGGAGTAATGGAGTAAGGGAAGAAGAGAATCGGAGCGCGTATCGTTTCAATACTCCAGCACTCCAACGCTCCATCACTCCACTTTTGTGGTCGCTTCACTTCTTCTCGTTCCATTTCAACACCACGCCGTGCATCACGCCGCCGATCTGGAGCAGTTTGTCCTTGTGATGCATCATGTCTTCGCGCGTGAAGCCGGTGATGGCGTAATCTTTGCGCAGATAAATTGCCTGTTCCGGACAAACTTCCTCGCACATGCCGCAGAAGATGCAGCGAATCATGTCGATATCGAATTCCTCGGGATATTTCTCGACCTTGGCGAACCGGTCGGTCACTGGAATTTCGCCCGGAATGATTTTAATGGCGCGCGGCGGACAAATGAATTCAAAGAGCTGGCAAGCGACGCAGCGCACACGTCCGTCCGCATCGCGCACCAGCGCGGGAGCGCCGCGATAATGATCGGGCAAGCTGCTGTCCCATTTTTCCTCCGGGTATTGCATCGTCACTTTGGTGCGACCCAAGATCATGTTCTTGAAATGTTTGATCGTGATCGCCATGCCGGCGACGATCGCCGGCAGATACATTCGCTCGCGCCAATTGAGCTTCGGACGTGGAACGGTGTAGGCCATTTCTAGAAATGGAAACAGGCGACGATGATCGCGGCGAGGAAGATATTGACCAGCGCGATTTCGAAAAAGAAGAGCCAGCCGAGCCGCATGAGTTGATCGAAGCGAAAACGGGGCAGAGTCCAGCGCACCCACATGAACACGAAAAGGAGCGCGGCGACTTTGGCGAAAAAGACCGCGATGTTGATCAAGCCGAAGACCCATCCGTGCGAGCCATCAGGAATTCCGGGAAAATGCCAGCCGCCCAGGAACAGAGTCACGATGACGGCCGACCCAGTGATCATGGCCGCGTATTCGCCTAGAAAGAAGAGCGCGAACTTCATCGAAGAATATTCGGTGTGATAACCCCCGGCCAGTTCCTGTTCGGCTTCCGGCAAATCGAAGGGCAATCGATTGGTCTCAGCGAAGATGGCGATCATGAAAACAAAAAATGAAATGATCATGGGAATGGCGAGCAACCATTTGGCCGGATTAGTCCAGTCCCCCACGAACGGCGCGATCATCCAACCGTGCTCGATTTGATAACGAACGACTTCGGTTAGGCGGAGCTGGCCGACGACCAGAAAGATAGGAATGACCGAGAGGCCGAGCGAGAGCTCGTAGGAAATCATCTGCGAACTCGAGCGGACGCCGCCGAGAAACGGATATTTTGAGTTCGAGGCCCAACCGGCAAGGACAATTCCGTAAACGCCGAGTGACGCGATGGCGAAGACGTAAAGAATGCCAACGTTGATGTCGGCGATCACCATCGGAACGCCGAGTAGCGTGCTGCCGAACGGGACGACCGCGATGGTGATAATCGCCGGCACCATGGCGAGACATGGGGCGAGCCAATAATAAAAAGTGTTCACGTTTCGCGGCGTGAAATCTTCTTTGAACAACAACTTGGAAATGTCCGCGATTGGTTGAAACAATCCTGCCGGTCCGACACGGTTCGGCCCAGGGCGATCCTGAATGAATGCACTGACGCGGCGCTCTGCGTAAACTGAGTAGGCGACCATCGGTAAAATCACAACGAAGAGAATCCCGATGATCTTGGCCAGCGACGTTGCGATGAAAAACGAATCCATGTCGATCTTGCGTTAGCGACCTGGTGGTCTTTGAGCCTCCGCTTTTTCAATGTCGCTACGCTTTGGATCGTCCGGCGGAGTAGGCGATTCGTCTACGTTCATCACGGGCACGCCGAGGTCGCCAATCTTGCTTAGACTTAATCCCGCAAATTCAGAAACGCCTTCGCTCATTTGCCGGAAAACGTCCTCGATCGAATAAATTCCGTTGCTGCCGGTTAGCGCTTGGAGCAGGTCGCGCAAAATCTCCCAGTCGTCGCGCGCATCTCCAGGCGGGCGCACCGCGCGATTCAATCGCTGTAATCGGCCTTTGCCATTGATCATCGAACCGCGCTTTTCGGCGAAGCCGGACGATGGAAGCAGGACCGTGGCGCGTTCCGTTGCATCGTTCGACAAAATATCCATGACGATCAACGCACGCAGCTGCGAAAGCTGTTCGGTCGAAATGCCGAAGGCGATTGGATTTTCGCCGAGAATGAGGAGGACTTTCACTTCCCCCGATTTCACCGCTTCAGCAATCGCGGGCAAGGTTTGACCGGGTTGTGAAATCAATCCGAGCAGCAAGCTCGCGCCGTTTGTATTCGGATTGCGATCCTTGCTCAGCAAAATGTCGTCGCCCAGACCGGTGCGCGGCACAACGTCGATGTAGCGAACGCCGAGCGACTTCACAATCTGGGACGTCAACCAAAGTTCTTCATTGGTCATGCGCCCGGAGGCGATGATCGCGATTTCCCAGCCGCTAAATTGTCTCAAGTGCGCCGCAGCGTGCATTATCGCGGCGTTCCAATCAACCGGAACCAGATTTTTTCCTGTGAGAATGCGCGGCTCGAGCAAGCGGTTCTCCGATTCCAGATAATTGAAATTCAACCGGCCGTAATCGCACATCCAACAAGAATTCACGGCGTCGTTCTCGCGCGGCGTCTGCCGGTAAACGATATCTTCGCGCGAACCGATGATGGTGTTGCAGCCCGTCGCGCAACTTGTGCAAATGCTTTTCGTCTCTTTCAAAAACCAGACGCGCATCTTGAATCGAAAATCAGACGAGGTCAGCGCGCCGACCGGGCAGATGTCCACGGTGTTGAGCGAATAATTATTTTCCAGTCGCTTGCCGGGATGCGCCGTGAGCACCGTGTGACTGCCGCGATCGACGAAGCCGAGCACGTCGTCGTTGGCGATTTCCTGGCAAAAGCGAATGCAGCGCGAGCAAAGAATGCAGCGCTCGTCGTCGAGCGTGACGCGCGGACCGAGCTCCACATTTTTCGGCTTCTTGACCTTGTTCTCGAGAAAGCGTGACGACGCCGTGCCGTACTCGACGCTGAATTCCTGCAGCTCGCATTCGCCGGCTTGATCGCAAATTGGGCAGTCGAGCGGATGATTGATTAGCAGGAACTCCATCACCCCGCGCTGACATTCTTTCACCAGCGGCGAATTTGTGCGCACGCCCATTCCTTCGCTCACATCCTGGGCGCAGGAAATCTGCGGACGCGGCATCCAGTTGATCGTTGGTTTGCCGTCAGCGCCGAGCTCAGGCCTGCGATCGGGCCCGAGTTTCGGCATGCCCATCTCGATCAAACACATTCGGCAATTACCGGGTGAGCTCAGTTTTTTGTGATAGCAATAACGCGGCACGTAGCTACCGGCTTGTGTGCACGCTTCGATCACGCGCGTGCCTTTTGGAAATTGATGCCACACGCCATCGATCTGGACGTTAAACATTGGAAGAGTCGGATCAGGCATATCTAAGGAAAGCAGGAACGCAGGAATTTATTGTTTGAGGTCGGCAGGTTGGAATGCTCGCTCGCGACGAACTCGTTTCACCGTGATTGGCATCGTGGAGAAGTTTAGAATCAGGCCGTCGGCAAGGCCGGTTGCCTTTAGATAACTGCGGACGATCGCGAAGTGAACGTTCTCGAGTGCATCAACCGCTTTCAATTCGACGACAATTTTGTCATCAACAAGAAAATCGAGCCGGTGTTCGCCGATTTGGTGATCGCGATAGAATAGGGGCACCGCCTTCTGGCGGATAAAAGCGATGCCCCGCAAAGCAAACTCGACGGCCAGCGCCTGTTCATAAATCGACTCCAGAAACCCAGGGCCGAGTTCACGATGAACAGCGATCGCTGCGGCAATGATCGTGTCGGTAGTTTCTGAGTCCCTCAGCTCTGTTCCTGCTTTCCTGCTTTCCTCAGACATATCAAATGGTTCCGGCGGCGCCGGCTTTTTCCCAGCCGGGATCGCGGGCGAGGGGACTGGTTGGAATGGTTTCGCGCTCGATCAATTCTTCCGGCGTATATTCCGGCGGCAGCGGCGGCGGCACGGGTTTCGCAGCGCGCGCGGCAAATTCTTCCGGGAATTTTTCAACGAAACTTTGAGTCGGCCAGGCGCAGGCTTCCCCGAATGCGCAAATCGTTCGGCCGGCAATGTTATCGCCGATTGTTTTCAACGTGCGCGGATCTTCGGTGACGCCGCCGCCGCGTAACATCCGGTCGGTAATTTTTTTCATCCAAAGGGAGCCTTCTCGGCACGGTGTGCACTGGCCGCACGATTCGTGCGCGTAAAATTCGTTGATGTTGTTGAGTGTCCAAACCATGTCGCGCGAATCGTCCAGCACGATCACGCCGCCCGAGCCCGCCATTGAACCCGCGGCGGCCAGCGAATCGAAATCCATTGGGATCTCGTCGATCGACATCTCCTGCTCGATTGTCGATCCATCCGGCTGTCTCTGTTTCAGTTTAAATCGTTCGTCCGCGCGTAAAACTTTCGCGGAGCTTCCCCCGGGTATCACAGCCTTGAGTTGCCGCCCCCATTTCAAACCGCCGGCCATGTCGTAAATGAGTTGGCCCATCGTTACGGCGCCAACGTCGATCTCGAAATATCCCGGCCGCTGCACGTCCCCGCTCACGCAAACGATGCGGGTGCCGGTGTTGTTCGGACGGCCAAGTTGCGCGTATTTGGCGCCGCCCATCGCGATGATGTGCTTCACATGGCAAAGCGTCTCGACGTTGTTCACGATCGTTGGGCACATGTAGAGGCCGAGCACAGCCGGGAAATAAGGCGGCTTGATGCGCGGGTAGGCGCGCTTGCCTTCGAGAGACTCAATCAGCCCGGTTTCTTCGCCGCAGATGTAAGCGCCCGCGCCGCGATGAATGTAAACATCGACATCGAATCCGGAGCCGAGAATGTTTTTGCCCAGGAACTTGTGTTCGCGCGCTTCCTCGATCGCACGCTCGAGGATCCTAGCGCCCTCGGGGAATTCGCCTCTTATATATATGTACGCTGTCCTGGCGTTAAGGGCGAAGCAGGAGATCGCGATTCCTTCGAGCAATTGATGCGGGTCTTCGTGGATGATGTAGCGGTCTTTGAACGTGCCCGGCTCGGATTCGTCCGCGTTGCAAATGAGGTAAACCGGCCTTTTTTCATCCTGCTTGATAAAACCCCACTTCACGCCGCAGGGAAATCCCGCCCCGCCGCGGCCGCGTAAGCCGGATGTTTTTACTTCATTGACGATGTCGGTGCGCGACATCGTGACCGCCTTTTTCAATTGTTCGTAACCGCCATCGCGCAGGTAGGTTTTGATGTCGACCTTCCAGTCGTCGCGCCCGATATTTTTGAAAATCAGCCGATGCTCGAGTGGATGTGGCGGGTTGAGGTACGGTCTCACCGGTTCCTGCGACAAGATCGACATCGCATTTTCCGGCTGCACGTTTTCGTGTAGTTCGTCATTCACCATGCAGACCGGTGCGGTACCGCAACTGGCCAAACATTCTACAAACTCGATGCTGTAGTTTTCATCAGCACCGGCCTCTTCACGGAACTTTTCCATGATCCGATAACTGCCGGCCATCGCGCAACTGAGGGTTCGGCAAACGCGAATATGTTTTCCGCCCGCCGGCTTCTGCCGAAACATCGGATAGAAGGTGACAAGCTCGAGGATGTTGATCGGCTGCAAACCAAGCTTGGCCGCGATCCAGTTTACGCCATCGTCGCCGATGAAACCGAAATGTTCCTGCCAAAGATGCAGCAGCGGCATCGCGGCGCTTCGTTTGCGATCCGGCGGATACCGGCCGGTCGCCTCGTCCATTTTCCGCTCTAACTCGGCGGGAACATGCGTGCTCGTCGAGTCCACGGAAAAGAAATTTAATCGGACAACGTGCTCTGCTTGTCCGTGACCTTGTCGTCTTTGAAAACGATCGTCACCGTGTCTTTGTCCTGGCGGTAAACGTAGGTCGTCTTTTTCATGATAACGAAATCCTTGTTGTCGATGTTAGTGGGCGGGCCAAGAATCGATTCCACTTGTTTCTTCGACATTCCCTCGGCCACTTCGTCCACGTTTGCCTTGGTGAGTCGCTTGCCGCCGCAGGAAACTCCGAGCACGATCAGGAGCACGAGCGCGAATCTCGAAATCAGTCGCAAGATCGACATGTTCATCTGTCGCATTCGCCCATGACAAAGTCCAGACTTCCGAGCACGGCCGGCACGTCGCTCACCATGCAGCCAGGCAGAAGCTCCGGCAGGATACTTAAGTTCACGAACGACGGGGCGCGAATTTTCAGCCGATGCGGCACGCCGCCGCCTTTGCTGTTGATGTAAAACCCGAGCTCGCCTTTCGGATTCTCGGCCGCGAAATAAACTTCACCCGGCGGCGCGTCGAGCCCTTCCGTCACAACAATAAAGTGGTGAATGAGTTCCTCCATCTTCGTCATCACGTGCGACTTCGGCGGAGTCATATTTTTCCAATCGGCCACGTTGATCGGGCCGCTCGGCAATTTGTCGATCGCTTGCCGCAGGATCCAGACGCTTTGCCGCATCTCTTCGATCCGCACCAGATAACGATCGTAGCAATCGCCCGCGCTGCCGATCACGACGTCGAAATCGTAGTTCTCGTAATCGAGATAAGGATGTTTGCGCCGCAAGTCGTGGTCCACGCCGCTGCCGCGCAAATTAGGACCAGAAAGCGCATAGGCGATTGCGCGCTCCTTCGGAATTACCCCGACATCTCTTGTTCGATCGACAAAAATGCGGTTTCGCGTCAGCAACTTGTCGATCTCATTGAGTTGCGGCTCGAATTCATCGAGGAATTTTGTCAGGCGCGGAATAAAAGTTTCCGGAAGATCGCGAATTTGTCCGCCGACGCGAGTATAGCTCGTAGTGAAACGCGCACCGGTCAAAAGTTCGAAAAGATCGTAAAGTTTTTCGCGCTCGGTGAACGTGTAGAGAAAAACCGTCATGGCGCCGAGGTCGAGCGCCATCGCCCCTATGCCGAGCAAATGAGACGAGATGCGCGCCGTCTCGCAACAAATGACGCGAATAGCTTTGCCGCGTGGGGGAATGTCCCAGCCCATTAATTTTTCCACGGCCAGCGCGTAGGCCACGTTGTTCGAGAGTGGCGCGATGTAATCGAGCCGGTCGGTGTAAGGCACGAACTGGTTGTATTGCATGTTCTCGGCGATCTTTTCGTCGCCGCGATGCAGAAAACCGACATCGGGCGTGGCTTTCGTGATGATCTCACCGTCGAGCTCGAGGACGAGGCGCAACACGCCATGCGTGGCCGGATGCGACGGCCCCATGTTGAGCACCATCTTCTCGCCGATATCGTCGCTTTCCTGGCGTAGCTTCGCGTCCGCCGCGGCCACTCGCGTTACCGGATCCGGCGATTCAATTTCGCGCACGGTGAAAGCCATAAGATCGACAATTGCATTTATGCTCGCGATGGAAGAAGAGCGCGCAAGCGCAAAAGTTGATTTGTTGTACCGGACGAGCATCGTGATTCTCTCATGAAAAAGATCGCGCTGCTGTTTGCGGGACAAGGTGCGCAGGTCGTCGGTATGGGGCGCGATTTGGCGGAGCAATTTCCAGTTGCGGCAGAGTTGTTTCGACAGGCGGACGAGATCCTCGGACGCAAGCTGAGCGAGATTGCGTGGAACGGCCCGATTGAGGAACTGACCAAGACGTCAAACTGTCAGCCGGCGCTTTATGTTCACGGCTTGGCCGGCCTGGCCGGCTCTTATCTGGATCGCCGCTCGTGCTACCGGCAGCCAGACCGAGTTCAGCAAGGTGTCCGTCGGAAATTCCCTGGCCAGCTCTTCAATCAGTTTCTGCGATCGGCTGGTGTCGCCGGCCCGGGCGAGCGCATCGACAGCCGCCGCGCGAGTATCGCGATCGCTCGAAAAGCCAAGCGCTTGCAACGCTACCTGCCGTGAGAGTGCCTGATTGCCAACCTCAGCCAGGCAT
>Ga0209526_10003652_pt1 | contig 10477 bp, 5 predicted proteins | sample JacPinW_OM2H0_M1_FD_188566 | JGI IMG/M metagenome (GOLD analysis project Ga0209526, IMG submission 188566) | Forest soil microbial communities from Algoma, Ontario, Canada - Jack Pine, Ontario site 1_JW_OM2H0_M1 (SPAdes) (version 2) | ecosystem: Environmental > Terrestrial > Soil > Boreal... | reverse complement strand
ACCTGATTCAATCTCGCAGATTGCCGTTCAGCCCCGATTTTTGACCGTTCGCTGTAAACTTCTTTACTCATCCGTATACGCCACGCTACCATTCCACATGCGATCTGGGTCCCAGTCGTTTACGCCCGTTGAAGCGGGCACTCACTGGCCGCCACTTTGGTTTTTCTGCGCATTCGTTTCAGTGCCTCGACGAGCCAATGTTTCGTCACAAAAATTTCGTGCTTTGTTTTCACAACCTTACGAACTGCTTTTCTCGCAAGCTCTTTGTTTTGATAACCATGCAAATTGCCGGGGGTGTGGGGGGACTGTGTCTTCTCGGTGCGGCAAATTGCGGGCCGGACCCGCAAGTAGTGCCGTTTCATACTATTGGAGCCTCTTGGCTTTCTTTTCTAACTCCGAGTGTTTTGTTTTCAAAAACTTCCAGACTCTTTTTGCAAAACACCGGGCGTGGGGGTATGCCGCTCCTCGCCTGGGAACTTCTCGAAATCTTCATCCTGTCGCTGCTACGGCTTGTGGCGGGACAGGGTATTGAATAGCGGCGATGCCGGCGTATTCCGCTAGCAGGTCCTGGCGGTGCTTGATGATTAGAACCTCGACGCCGTGGAGGCGCGCTACCTCGATGATTTCATCCACCACGTTCTCTGCTGCGAGCAACTTGGTATCGTCGAAAGGACAATTGCCCGCTTCCAGCGAGAGATAGTGATGTTCTTTGCACACAAAGCCCTTTTGATGAAGATTCTCGCTCACCAAAAGCTTGCGAATGAGGAAGAGATTGAGGACGTTGAGTACATTGCGCAACGACGAAGCCAATTCTTCCGGTTTGTGATTGTGAAGACTTTCGATCGCTTTCGCTTCTTTTCCTGCGCGATGTTCGCGCAGCGCGTTTTCGATCAATTCCCTCCGGTTGCGGTCGTCGGCGTCCGGTGAATCAAGAATGCGCGCGATGATTTTCGGTTTGAGCGACTCGTGCAGATATTCGTCGAGTAGCGCAGCAACCCGGGTTTCTGCCATCAGGACCAGCAGGTCGCAGGAGCCCTGATCGTAAAGCTGGTAAACCTCGCTCGCCACTTGCCGCAAGTGCGAGCGTAAATGCTCGAGCCGATGCTGTTGCGCACGATGCGGAATGGACTTATCAACTGTGTCGGAAGGAACAAAGGATTTGGTGCGGTCAATTTGCTGGCAACTGCCGAGTTGGTAGAGCAAAAACTTGGTGTCGTCCTTCGCGCACTCGACGAATAGAACTTTTTCGTCGTCCTCAAGAACGGCTTCCAGCGGCGTGATGTAAGGATCGGGATCGATTTTCAGGCCGTCATTAGTGGGCACTAGCAGCCCGATAACTTCGTTGAGCTTCTCTCCGGAGCGAAAAATCACCAGCGAACGCAGATGCTGCGGAACGAAATAATCGGCAAGGAAGGCTTCGATTTCTTGAATGTCGTGCTCCAGCGTGGCTTTTTGCGATTTCGAGAGCGAGTCGATGAAATCCTTGTGCTCGTCTAGAGCATGCGTCTTCATGGAGTGGAAAGAGCGCAGCAAACCTTTGGGCTCGGGGGCTACCTTTTCGGGGCTGAGTCCGAGGTACAAACTAATTACCGGATCGGTGTATTCGGTTTCGACCAAGGTTCTGACCTTTTCCTCGGAGACGCCATCCTGCGCGCCCATGGCGCGCAGTAACGAGCGCGGGTGAAGGTCGCGCCATTTTTTGCCATGTTTTTTGCGTTGCGGCTGCGGGTTGACGGTTTGTTGTTCACTCTGTTGCGTTTGTTCCACGCTGTTGTTTTCTGGCATTTCGGGCTGCCTTTCCGCCGGAGAAGAGGAAGTGGATTAGCGGTGAGAATATCTTGAGAGAGATAGGCGCCAAGTACGGCAGTCAGGGTATAGCGGAGGGTAATTTCGGGCAGGCAGCCTTGAGTGTGCCGGCTGTGCCGCAGGGCCGCTACTATGGGTTGCCGTACCAGTATTGAGTAACTCGCAGGGCACGCCAAAGTGCAATTTTCGTGCGGCCGGCGTTTTCTGCGAGGAAAATTGAGGCAAGGCGTTACCTGTCCGGACACGCCCAAGAACCAGGAGAATTGCTGGTAAGGCCGCAGGCGCTATGCGCTTGCCGATCGCTTGGGAGAGCGGCAAACATGGAACAAGAACGAAGGCGCATGCCGCGGGTGCCGTTTGTGGCTTCCGCGGAATTGCTGGAAGTTGATACCGGGACGCGCATGAATGCGCAGGTGAGCGAGCTAAGCCTGCACGGTTGCTACGTTGACACGCTGAATCCACTGCCCAAGGGCACCAGTGTGTACGTGAAGATTTTCACCGAGGAGTATTTCTTCGAGACCCCCGCGATCGTGGTGTATTGCAACCCGCATCTGGGCATGGGTTTGGCGTTTCACGATGTGAAGCCACATTTTGTCGGTGTGCTGCAGAATTGGCTAGTGGCGGGCGCCCTCAAGAAAGTTTAAGCGGCCAGGTTCTTCAGGAAGGTTCTTCCTCACACGCGGCGAGTTGCGCAAGCACGCGGCGGCGCAGCGCGGCTTCCGGTTACCGAAGTTTCAGATTCTAAACAAGAGCTAAATTAGAAGGAGACGCGGGCGCTTAGCTGAATTTCGCGGCCCGGCGTAGCGGCTTCGCTGATGGTGCCGAATTGCGGGGTGTTCACAAAACGATCCGGCGTGCCGAGGTTGGTGTGGTTGAAGGCGTTGAAAAATTCCGCGCGGAACTGAAATTTCATGTGCTCGGTAATATCGAAGGCGCGCGCCAGCGCGAGATCCAGTGTTTGCATACCGGGGCCGTACACAGTGTTGCGTCCCACGTTCCCGAAAGTGAATGCGGCGGGAGTCGCGAAAGCGGCCGGGTTGAACCATTGCGCGGCGGTGTGCGTGCCGGAGGGGAAAATTGGTTGGCCGGTGAGGTTGGCGCGAATAGGATTTTCGCCTAGGACGGTGCCGGCGTTGGCGGTGTCGCCAAAAACGGAAATGGTGAGCGGGAATCCGCTTTGAATTTGGTAGACCGTGGAGAGATGCCAATTGCGGGTGACTAGATTGAGCGCGGGCAATTGCTTGAGCGAAGGAAGATCGTAAACGAGACTAGTGGCGAGGCGGTGGCGGACATCGCAGGCTAAGCCTTTTTCCGCGGGGAGATTCGAATCGTTTTGGGGAATCGAAGATTCGAACATCGGCGAGCGGAAATCGGGAGCGTTGCTGAGGCTTTTCGAATAGGTGTAGTTGGCGAGCAGGCTGAGGCCATGCGCATAACGGCGACGGACGTTGACGTAACCGGCGTCATACCAAGTTTGCGCGGAGTTGGCGAGCAGGTTGATAGTGCTTACGGGGGTGCAAAGCGCGCCAGCGGGGCAGCCGGCGGGAGGCGTTGGCGAAACGGCGACGCTTGCGGGCAGGCTGGAGTTCGCGACGAATTCCAGAAACTTAAGCGGGCGGCGCGGGCCGATGGCGCCGGGACCTGGAGGCGCGTTGTTGATGAGGTCAGCGCGCTGGAGATGAATGCCACGGGCGCCAAGGTAGCCGAATTCGAGAGTGGTTTCGCGGCCGAGACTCTTTTCGATTGAAGCGCTCCACTGTTGGATGTACTCGGCGGGGGCGTGGGGATCGAAAGCGGTGAAGCTGACAGTGGTTCTTCCGAGGACGGCGGGAGCAAAATTCAAAGAGGTTTGCGACTGCGCGGAAGAAAGCAAAGTTGCTGGCGGAGTGAAATTGTCGAACTGTTGGGTCTCGGGGAAAACGTAGGGAACGTTGTGGCGCTGGTTGCACCAGGTGTTGAGGTCGACTGGCGTGAAGAAGATGCCGTAAGCGCCGTGGAAGACGAGTCCGAAGCGCGGAAGATTTTGCGAAATGCCGAGGCGGGGAGCGAAGTCGCGCTTGTTGGAAAACATCAAGCCGCCGGGGTAGCCGTTTTGGCCACCGATGAAGACTTGCGGCGTCCCGCTGGAAAAAATCAGGTTCGAATTGGTGTAGCGAATGTCGACCAGCGGGCTCATGTATTCGTAGCGCAGGCCCATCTGAATGGTAGTGTTGCGCGTGAGCTGAAAACTATCTTGCACGAAACCATCGGCGGACCAATTGCGAAGCTGCATTTGCGGGATGCCGGCCTGACGCTGCTTCACGGCGGGAAGCCCGAGGAGAAAACTGGCGAGGCCGGAACCGGTGCCATCGTTGGTGCCGGTTTGCGTGGTGTAGCCGTTGGTGAACTGGTAGTAGCCGCGATTCTGGAAGAAACCCCACATGGGCCAAATGTAGCGGCGATAGCTGCCGCCAAACTTGAGGCTGTGGCGACCGCGCTGCCAGCTTAAAAGGTCGCGGCCCTCGATGGTGGTGTCCCAGGCGCGCATGGGTGTGGCGGCGTAGGTGTCGCCCATGCCGGAGTAGCCCTGGACGTTGAACCAAGGAGCGCCGAATGCGCCAGGTCCGCCGAAGCCGACGCCAATGATCCCGAGCTGCGAAACGATGTCGTTAACGTTAGCGCTTTGCGTGGTGTGGCTCATGGAGAGGCGCGAAAGGTTGATGGAGGCGACGTTCACCATGCGCGGACTGATGATGCGGTTCCAGGAAATGTTGCCATTTTGCGAGAAGTCGTCATGGAAGGTGCCGAAACCGGGAAGATTGATAGGCATGAAACCGTTTTCGCCGCTGAGAGAATAGCGGGCGGAGAGCGTGTCGCCGCGGTCGAAGACGTGATCGATGCGCACGGTGCCTTGATCGGTGACGTGATGCTCATCGCGCGAATCGAGATAGTTGTTGCAGTCCTGGCCGGCGCCGACGACTTGCGGAGCGCCCATCATGGTCATACCGCAGCCATTCATGCCCATATCCACGTTGGGAGCGGGGAGATAGTTCAGCAAAAAGGTTTGCGCTGCGGTGCTCAGCATGCCGGAAGGAATTTGGTTATTGGGGAACGCGTCGCGGATGATTTGCGGATTGCTGGGGCTGATCGGCTTGGTGGGGTCGAAATTGGGATTGGCATGAGCGCTGAAGGGATTGTAGATGGTCTTGCCGCTCATGCTGAAATCGCCGGCGATTTCGTCAGGAGTGGGAACGGTCTCCATCATGGCGTCGGCTTTTGAGCGACGCAGGCCCTCGTAATTGACGAAGAAAAATGTTTTGCTCTGGGCGATGGGGCCGCCCAGCGAGCCGCCGAAATTATTTTGCACGAGGAATTTTGAGCCGCCCATGTCACCAAAGGTGTGGGCGTCCATTGCGCCGTTGCGGAGGAACTCGTAAGCGGTGCCGTGGAACTGATTGGTGCCGCCGCGGGTGACGATATTGATTTGTCCGCCGCCCGCGCCGCCCATTTCTGCGGTGTAGCTGCCAGTTTGCACTTTGAACTCCTGCACGGCGTCGGGAGAGGGGCTGAGGTTGAGGGTGTTAAAGGTGGGATCGGTGTCGGTGGTGCCGTCCAGGAGGAAGTAATTGGCGTTGGGCCGGTTGCCGCCGATGCTGACCGCGGAACGCTGGCCGGGGCGCCAGTAGAGGGGATTCATGTCGCCGGTTTGCGCGCCGTGACTGACATGCGCGCCGGGCACAGTGAGAACGAGATCGATGAGCATCCGGCCATTGAGCGGAAGCTCCCGTACGGCGGCAGGCTCGATGACTTCGCCGACGCTGGCGTCGGTGGTGTGCAGAACGTCGGCGGCGGAGGCCACGACCTGCAGAGTGCTGCTGGCGGAAGCGAGCTTGAGATTGAGATCGAGGGCGAGCTGCTGGTTGACCTCGAGACGAAGAGTCTGCGTGAGGGAAGCGAAGCCGGCGGATTGCGCGGCGAGTTCGTACTCGCCGGGCCATAGCGCGGTGACTTCGAAGATGCCCTGCTCGTTGCTGACGGAGCGGCGAACGGCGTGCGTGGCGGTAGAAGTGAGTTGCACCTCGGAACCTGCGACGGGATTGTGCTGCGGGTCATAGACGACGCCACGCACTATCGCGAAATTGCTTTGCGCAAAGGCACAGGGAGCAGCAAACAATAGGACCAGCAAGAGAAATCGACGCATCGGTTCACTCCACTCCGAAGAAGCGCGTACTAGCTCAACCGCAATGCACCTGAAAGAATTGGCTTCGGGGAAGAAGCCTTTGGACACTACCAATGGTTGCGGGAGATTACAGCGGAGATGGTGAACAGCCGCAATAATGCGAAAGCACTACGCCTGTCCACGCGCAGAGACATGCATATCACTTCGAAGATTTCTCTGGGGTGCAGTATAGGTCTTGGTAGTCGAAGCTGAAGTCGGCTAGCGGGGAGACGGCGACCATGGTGAAGTGGTCGATGTTGCCGTCGGGCTTCAGCGAAAAAGTTACGAAGGCATCTTCGATGGTGCGGTCGCGCCAGTGGGCTTTGAAGGTGTCGTATTGCCAATGCTGGAGGTCGGCAACGGCGTTTGGGGTGTGGTTCATGGTGAAGATCAGCTTGCCGCTGTCCATGCGAATGGTGATGGGTCCGTACCAAGCGTCCGTGTAGAGGCCGACGTATTTCTCGAATGGGAGCGAAGGTTTGCTGTCGCTGGCGCGGCCGGTGTTTTGCGTCTTTGTGATTTCGGCGGCTTCTTTTTCTTGCGCTTCGTCAGCGGTTTTGAAGGCGGCAATCCAGTCGGTGGGCTGGAGCGCGAGATAGTGATCCAGAACGTGATAAAGAATAGATTCGAAGGCGCCGCCCTGCTCGGCGTTGGTGAGGATGACGACGCCAAGATTCTCTTCTGGGACGAGCATGACGCGGGAGACGAAGCCGGCCACGCCGCCGGTGTGGCCGACTAACTTGCGTCCGTGATAGTCGCGCATACCCCAGCCGAGCCCGTAGGCAGCAAACTTTGCATTGAGGGCCGCGAGCGGACTGGGGCGCTCACCGGCCGGGAGAATAGTTTGCGCGGACCACATTTCGCGGGATTGCGCTTGGCTGAACAGGCGTTTGTCGCTGTTGGGAAATTTTCCGCGATTGAGCTGGAGTGTGATCCATTTGGCCATTTCGGTAGCGGAGGAGTTGATGGCGCCGGCGGGTGCGGCGTTATCGAGGCCAACGAAGTCGATGGCTTGGAGCTTGCCGTCGACTTTGGAGTGCGGGGAAGCGTAATCGTCGGTAGGTTTGAAGGCAGCATTGCTGAGATTCGTGGTGTTCATACCGAGCGGGAGCAGAATTTTTTCGTGGATGTAGTCTTCCCAGGATTTGCCCGTGACGGCGGGGATGATCTGGCCGGCGGCGATGTACATGAGATTGTCGTAGGCGTAGTGGCTGCGGAAGCTGGAGGCGGGCTTCATGAAGCGAAGGCGGTAGATGATGTCGTCGCGGGTGAAGGTGGTGTGAGGCCAGAAGAGGAGATCGCCTTCGCCGAGTCCCATACCGCTGCGGTGGGTGAGGAGATCGCGGATGGTCATTTCGTGAGAAACGTAGGGGTCGTACATTTGAAAGCCGGGGAGACGTTGGTAGACGGGATCGTCCCAGGAGATTTGGTGGGCGTCGACCAGGGAAGCGAGGGCGGCGGAGGTGAAGGCTTTGGTGTTGGAGCCGATGCCGAAGAGTGTGTTTTCGTCGACGGGAGTGGAGGCGCCTAGTTTGCGGACGCCGTAGCCTTTGGCGAGGACGGTCTTGCCGTCTTTGACGATGGCGACGGAGAGCCCTGGGACCTCGAAGGTCTTCAGGGCGCGGGCGACGTAGGAATCGAGGTCGGCGGGTGGCGTGGTTTGCGCTTGGGCCGATGCGAAGAATACGAAGGTTAGTAAGAGCGCGGAGCAGAGATTTCTTGCGAACGTTTTCAATAGGGAAGTCCTCCTCGATTGAGGTGAGGGGATTAAATCACATTGGGCGTGGAAGGGGAATTCACGACGGACGACCAGAAGGAACAGGGTTCGGGGCTTGTCTTGACGATGCAGACTTAATCACTTAGTGTCGTTTGCTTGCAATGGGAAACCAACTGACAATACGGTTGTGCGCTTTGGCGGCATGTCTGGTGACGCCGGGTATGGCGCAGGGGCAGACTGCGGCGGAATATCGGACGCGTACGGAGGCGGCGAAGCAATGGCCGCGGGAGGCGGTGCGCGGAGCAAAGGCCATGGTGGCTACCGATGAGGAGTTGGGGTCGAAGGCGGGCTTGGAAATTTTGAAGCGCGGCGGGAATGCGGTGGATGCGGCGGTGGCGGTGGCGTTTGCGCTGGCGGTCGTGGAGCCGGCCGCGGGGAATATTGGCGGCGGCGGATTTATGTTGGTGCGGCTGGCGGATGGACGCACGAATTTTCTGGATTACCGCGAAGTGGCGCCAAGTGCGGCGACACGCAACATGTATATCAAGGCAGATGGGAAGCTGGATGAAGAGGCTTCCGTGATTGGGTACAAGTCGGTGGCGGTGCCGGGAACGGTGGCGGGGTTGGAGCTTGCGCTGAAGACGTATGGGACGATGAAGCTGGCGGACGTGATGGCGCCGGCAATTCGCCTGGCGGAAAACGGATTTGCGGTTAGCGAAAAGCTCGAGCGGGAGCTGCGGGAGGAGAAAGCGGGACTCGAACGGTTTCCAATGAGCCGGCGAATTTTTTTGAATGACGGGAAGATGCTGAAGGCGGGAGATACGCTGAAGCAGCCGGAACTGGCGTCTACGCTGAAACGCATCGCTCAAAAGGGCGCGGAAGAATTTTATCGAGGCGAAACGGCGCGCATGATCGCCGCGGATATGGCGAAGTCCGGCGGGTTGATTACGCCGGAAGATTTGGCAACGTATAAGCCGAAGGTGCGCGAAGTGTTGCGGGCGAAATATGAAAGCGGCGGGCATGAATGGGAAGTGGTGACTTCGCCGCCGCCGAGCTCGGGGGGCGTGGCGATCATTGAGGCGCTGAATATGCTCAAGGATGTGCCGCTGAAGAGTTGGGACGACGTGGAGAGCGTGCACATGGTGGCGGAGACGATGCGGCGGGTGTTTGCGGATCGCGCGGCGTATTTGGCGGACCCAGATTATTCGAACGTGCCAGTGGCGGGGCTCACAGCTTCGTGTTACGCGAAGGAGTTGGCAGAAACGATCGATGCGCAGCGCGCGTCTTCGAGCAAAGAGGTGCGGGCTGGGAAGCCGCATGCGTGCGGGGTGGCTGCGGTTGGCGCTGCCCCATCGACGCTGGTGAGTTTGGGCGAAGGGCCGCACACGACGCATTTTTCGGTGGTGGACGCGGCAGGAAATGCGGTGGCGAGCACGTATACGCTGAATGACAGCTACGGATCGCACGTGACAAGCACGGCGGGATTCTTGCTGAATGATGAGATGGATGATTTTACGACGCAGCCGGGCGTGCCGAATGCGTTGTTTGGCTTGATTCAGTCCGACGCGAATGCAATTGCGCCAGGGCATCGGCCGCTGAGCTCGATGACACCGACGATTTTGTTGCGCGATGGGAAGCTTAGCTTTGTGACGGGATCACGGGGAGGGCCGACAATTATTTCGGCGACGCTGCTGAGCGTGATCAATTGGATGCGGCTGGGGATGGATGCGCAGGCAGCGATTAATGCGCCGAGGTTCCATCATCAGTGGCTGCCGGACCAGATTTTCATGGAAGAAGATTTTCCGGAGAGCACGCAGAAGGCGCTGGAAGCGCGGGGATTCGCGGTGAAGCGGCGAGGGCATATTGCATTGGCGAATGCGATTGGGATTGACGCGAAGAGCGGAGAGAGACTCGGAGCGGCGGACCCGCGCGACAAGGGTGCTGCCGTAGGCTACTGAAGAAAGAAATTCAGCACAGAGATCACACCCTTCGAGGCTCAGGGTAAAGAGGGCACAGAGACGACAGTGCAGAGACTGCTATCGACGTATCTTTTTGTTTCGCGGAAGCTGACACGGGAGCTGCTGGGGCAAATTGCCGACGCGGGCTTTTCCGGTGTGGAGATTTTTTGCTCGCGTGGGCACTTCGATTACACGTCGAAAACGGAGGCTCAAGATATCGGAACGAGCCTCGCCGATTTGGGGTTGACGCTGACTTCGCTGCACGCGCCAACGAGCCGCGACCTAAGCGCTACTCGCGAAAGTGGGCAGCCACTTTCGATTTGCGAGGTGGAGCGGGTGCGGCGTGTTGAAGCGATGGATGAGCTGAAGCGGGCAATTGATATCGCGGAGGAGTTGCCTTTCCCGCGCATGATTTTTCACATGGGCGGGACACGCGAGACGGCAGACCCGCGTAAACGTGATGCCGCGTTTAGCTCGCTAGAGCATTTGATTTTGCACGCGCGGCATGTGGGCGTGACGATTTGCGTAGAGAACACGACGAGTGAGATGGGCGATCCGGCGTATTTGCGGGCGTTTTATGACGAGACGCGGCTGACCGGGCTGCGGTTTAATTTTGATATTGGGCACGCGCATCTGGCGGATGGGCCGGAGGAGGAGCGCGTCGAGAAGGGATTTGCTCCCTTGCGGGATTTGGTAGTGGGCGCGCACATCCACGACAATCATGGGGAGAAGGATGAGCATTTATCGCCTTATGACGGGACGATTGATTGGGAGAACGCAATTAAGATTTTGAAGACG
>Ga0209526_10003651_pt1 | contig 10478 bp, 4 predicted proteins | sample JacPinW_OM2H0_M1_FD_188566 | JGI IMG/M metagenome (GOLD analysis project Ga0209526, IMG submission 188566) | Forest soil microbial communities from Algoma, Ontario, Canada - Jack Pine, Ontario site 1_JW_OM2H0_M1 (SPAdes) (version 2) | ecosystem: Environmental > Terrestrial > Soil > Boreal... | reverse complement strand
CCCACAGCGGGGACAAGTGCGACGAACCCCGGCGGCACCTCGGGTACCGCGGCCACGCTGCCGGGAACCGCGCCGAGCCGCACGGCGCCGTTGTTCGCGCACTACTACCTCTGGTGGTCGGACTCGCACTGGCGCTCGCGTCTCGGGCCCGCATATCCGTACACACAGCAGCCGCCTCCGCTGCCTGCGACACTCGCCGGCAACGGCTGCGACGCGTCATCGCAGTACTCGGGCGATCTGCTCGTCGACGTGCCTGCTGCCCCACTCGGGCTCTACAACCAGGACGACCCCGCGACAACCAGGACCCACGTCGAACAAGCTGCCAACGCGGGACTCGACGGCTTCGTCGTGTCGTGGTCGGGAAGCGGCGCCCCCAACCAGACACCCGACAGTCGCGATTTCAGCCACCGGCTCGAGCTGCTCGTCTCCGCGGTGAACTCCTACAACGCGCACTCGCCGCGTCACTTCGGGCTGATGCTCGGCTACCAATCGCTCGACAACGCGCGCGACCCGCGCCCGGCCGCCAAGATCCGCAACGACCTCGACTACTTCACGCAGCGCTACGCCACGAACCCGGCGTTCCAGGTCCCGAAGTACGGAAGCAAGCCGATTGTCATGATCCTCGACTCGCGACGGATACCGACGCGCGAGCTTCACGACCTGCTCAAGCCGTACCAGCCCACGGTGACATTGATCGGCGACGAGCACGGCGTCGCCGAATGGCAGCGGGGCGTCGCCGACCTCTTCGACGGTGACGGCTGGTACTGGTCGGCCGAGAACCCGTACACGAACTCGCGCGCGTCGACGACATTGTCGAAGCTCTCGTCGCTGCTCCACGACCAGCACAAGGTGTGGTTCTCCCCCATCAGTCCCGGCTACAACAAAGCCAACTTCGGGACCGGCGGGACGTGCGTGCCCCGCAACGGCAGTGGCACGCTCCAGAAGATCTTCGAGACCAACGTCAAGTCGAACCCCGACGGCTGGATGCTGATCTCGTGGAACGAGTTCTTCGAGAACACGTACGTCGAGCCGAGCGCCCTGTACGGCAACACGTACCTCGCCGCCATCCGCGCCCTTCGCAGCTGAGCCGCCGGGCGGTCGCATCGCCGGCGGTCGGAACCTAGGGTTCAGTGCGTGCGGTCAGCCGAGCACGGCTCCGTGGTTCGAGCACCGGTCGCGGTCGGGCTGGTGCTCGCCATCCTCACCCTTTTCCCGACCGGCGCCGCCGGCCGCAGCCCGACGAGCCGGCGCCCCGCGTGCGACCCCATCGATCCGACCGCGTGTCTCCTGCCGTTCCCGAACGACTTCTTCACCGTCCCGGATCCCGGCACCGCGACCGGCCGCCGGGTCGACTTCGCCCCATCCGCCATGCCGCGAAACAACCACGGGATCGCGATCGACCCCGCCGAGTGGAACCGCAACGACGGGTTCAGCCCCGGCTCCCCCATCCTCACCCACGTGCCCGGGATCGACCTGACCCGGACCGGTGCCGCTCCGATCACCGACATCGGCCGCTCGTTGCGATCCGACGCTCCCATCGTGGTGCTCAATGCGCGCACGCTGCGGCGTCAGCCCTATTGGGCGGAGCTCGACGCGAACGCGACCGATCCGAATCGTCAGGTCCTCATCGTCCGTCCCGCGGTCAACTTCGACGACGGGGCTCGTTACATCGTCGCCCTCCGGCGCATCCGCGACGCCGGCGGACGCGTCATCGCACCCGGGCCGGCCTTCAGCTCGTTGCTCCGCGGCGACGAGCCTTCACCGCGTGCCGTCCACATCCGTCGCGTGGTCTCGACCCTTGCTCGCGCCGGTGTCGAGTCGGGCGATCTGTACCTCGCGTGGGACTTCACGGTCGCCAGCACCAGCAGCCTCACGGGTCGGCTGTTGCACATCCGCGACGACGCGTTCCGCACGCTCGGGACCGCCGCTCCTCATTTCACCGTCACCACCGTCGAAGACCTGAGCCCGGCCCAGAACCCGCGCATCGCGCGACACGTCACCGGCACCTTCGACGTGCCCAGCTACCTCGACCAGGCCGGAGGTCCGCCCGGATCACGCTTCCACTACGGGCCGCGCGCACGTGGGCTCCCCACCCACATCCCCGGCAACACCCAGGTCGCGCCGTTCGTGTGCGACATCCCGCGCTCGGCGACGCCGTCGCACCCGGCCCGGCCGTCGCTGTACGGGCACGGCCTGTTCAGTGAGGACAGCGAGGTCTTCGACCTCAACGTCGAAGCGATGGCGAACGAGCACGACTTCGTGTTCTGCGGCACCGAATGGCTCGGCCTCACCGGCCGGAGCCCCGACCTGGCCGCGAGCGCGAAGGCGTTTGCCGACGCGTCGCATTTCCCCGAGTTGGCCGACCGCCTCCAACAGTCCGTGTTGGACGCGTTGTTCCTCGGCCGGCTGTTGGTGCACCCGCAGGGCTTCGCCTCCGACCCCGCGTTCCGGGTTCAAGGGTTGCCCGCGTTCGACCCGTCGGCCGGTCTCGGCTACGACGGGAACAGCCTGGGCGGAATCATGGGCGGCGTTCTCACTGCGGTGTCACAAGATGTGCACCGCGCGGTTCTGGGCGTGCCGGGCATCAACTTCTCGACGCTGCTGAACCGCAGCACGTCGTTCCCGAGCTCGTTGCTCGACACCGCCTATCCCGACAAGCTCGACCAGCAACTGTTCTTCGCGCTCGTCCAGATGCTCTGGGACCGCGCCGATCCCGATGGGTACGCGAATCACCTCACCGCGGATCCACTTCCGCGGACGCCGAGACACCGTGTGCTGCTGCACGTCGCGTTCGGGGACCACCAGGTCGCCAACGTCGCATCCGACGTCGAGGCGCGCACCATCGGCGCCTCGATCCAGGAACCCGCGCTGGCCGCCGGCCGTTCGCCGGATCGCGTCCCGTACTGGGGCATCCCCGCGATCGACGATCCGCCGTTCGCAGGGTCCGCGATGGTCGTGTGGGACAGCGGGAGTCCCGCGGGTCCGCTCACCAACACGCCCCCCACCGCGGGCGGCGACCCGCACGAGGACCCGCGCAACTCCGGCGTGGCTCGGCAGCAGAAGGCGGTGTTCCTCACGACCGGCACCGTGGTCGACGTCTGTCACGGACCCTGCCAGATACCGCACAGATAGCGGTCAGGCGCGGCACGCATCGCGGGGGTCGGTCGCTGCCTGACGAGACCCTCACACCGGGCTCATAAAGCCCTAACAAAGAGCCGGAAACCTCGCGAGTTCTGGGTCCTCTCCGTCGACGCGAGATCGTCGCGGTGGGATCCTGGGGTCGCACCAAATTTGGGGGTGGGGTGTGCGGGGACGCCTCGTCGCGCTCAGCATGGTGGTCGCGTTGCTGTGCGCGGGTTGCGATTGGCTGCAATGGGGTGGGGGTCCGCAGCACTCGGGCGGGATCTCCGAGACCGGTCTGACCACCAGCAACGTCCCGACACTGCTCGCTTCGAGCATGGCGGAGCTGCCGGCGACGAGCTCGGCGAGCACGTTCGCCGGACTCGTCTTCGTCGAGCAGGACGGAGTGCTGCGAGCACTCGACGCATCGACGTATGGCGTTGTCTGGACCGGAGCGCTCCCGGCGGGCGCGACCGCGGGTGGGACGCCGGCCGTGGACCCGGGGTCCGGAACCGTGTTCCTCACCGTTGCGGCCTCGCCGGCTCCGCTGCTGATCGGGTTCGACGTGAACGGGGTCAACAACTGCAACACGCTGGTCAACAGCTGTTCGCCGACGTTCTCGGCGACTTTGGGAAGCGCGGCCGGCGTGGCGACCCCGCCGCTCGTCGACGCGGGGAAGGTGTTCGCGAACGGCGCGACCGCGCTCTACGCGTTCGACGCGAGCGGTCAGGCGAGCTGCGTACCGTCGCAGGGCGTCCAGGTCTGTAGTCCGTTGTGGTCGGCGCCGACCGCGTTCTCGGCGAGCGGTGTCGGGCCGGCCGCGGCGAATGGCGTGATCTACGACGCCGTCGCCACGAGCGGCTTCGCGTTGGGCGCGTTCGACGAGGGGACCGGGAGCCTGCTCTGGAGCGGTTCGCTCGGTCCGTCTGCAATGACGGCGACACCGGGCATCGGTGGGGATGGCACCGTGTTCGCTCCCGCCAACGGAACGATTCCGGCGTTCGGGGGTGGCGGCTGCGGCACGGCGACCTGCGCTCCCGCGTTCGCCCTTGCCGCCAAGACCGGTGATCCGGCCGCCGCCTTCCTCGCCACGCCGACGCTCGACGGCTCGAGCGCGTACGCCACGAACGGCAATGGCTCGCTCTACCAATGGTCGGCGTCCGGATGCGGAGCCGCGAGTTGCCAGCCGAGCACCGCCGTCGTTCTGAACACTCCGTCGGGGGGCTCCACGAGCTACGGCCAGGCGGTCGCGACCGGCAACGCCATGTTGTTCGTCCTCGCACGACACAGCGTCGCCGGGACCGACCGTGTCCGGCTCGTCGCGCTCGACGAGACGAACCTCAGTGGGCTCGCGAGCGTCGACCTCGGCCCGGGGACCTTCGCCGCCGGCCGAGCGAGCGCCTCCTTGGCCTCCGGCGTCGTGTACGCGCCCGTCGCCAACGCGCTCTTCGCCGTGCATCTTCCGCCGGTGCAGCCACTTGCGTCGCTGTCGACATCGCCCCTGACCCTCAGCCCCGGATTCTCACCGTCGACGTTCGACTACACGCTGCCGTGCGCGTCCGGGGCCAACACTGTCTCGATCTCCATGACCGCGGTCAGCGGCGGGACGGTCCAGCTCACCGCGCCGACCAGCACCCAGCCCAGCGCCTCACAGACTGATCCCGTGACCCTCAACGAGAACCAGGCTGCGGTCATCAACGCGACCGACGCCAACGGCAACAGCGCGCAGTACTGGATCCGCTGCCTACCCCACGACTTTCCCGGGATCACCGTGACGGCGCACCCTGGCGCCGGGTCGCCGACCCCGGGGTGGTACCTGACGGGGAACCTTGGCTCCAGCGGCTCGTCGTACGCGGTGATCCTCGACCGTCACGGCACGCCCGTCTGGTACAAGCAGCTCGCGCAGGGCGTGCCAATCAACGTCACGCCGGTCGGCAAGGACACGGTCGCGTTCATGCCCGGCAGCGGTGGGTTCGGATCGGACCCGAACGGGGCATACGGCGTGTACAACCTCGACACCGGGCAGACGCAGAGCATCGCCACCGTGGGCAGCCCAACCGACTTCCACGAGCTCTCTACGTTGCCCAACGGTGATCATCTGCTGCTGTCGTATCCATTCAAGAGCGGTGTCGACCTGACCGGCCTGCCGGGTAACCCCGCGCCGGGCCCGAACTCGACGATCGCGGACTGCGTGATCCAAGACGTCAATCCTCAAGGCAACCTGGTCTGGCAATGGACGGCCAGTGACCACATCGACCCGGTGGCGGAGAACACGTTCCCCGCCCCCACGACGATCAACGGCCAGACGGTCTACGACGTGTACCACTGCAACTCGATCGATGCCGACTCGTCCGGCCACCTCTTGTTGTCGGTGCGTCACACCAACGCGGTGTTCGACATCCGTCGCTCCGACGGCAAGATCGTGTGGAAGCTTGGGGGAAAGCCGACGAACAAGGACGGCGCTCAGATCATCACGATCCAGAACTATCCGCAGGGTTCGATCAACGCCCAACATGACGCCCGCTATCTGCCCAACGGCCACGTCAGCCTCTTCGACGACCAGTCGTTCAACTCCGCGCCGGCCTCGGGTGTCGAGTTCTCGTTGAACCTCACGACCGGTACCGCGCAGCCGGTGTTCCAGTTCGTATCGCCGATCAACGCCAAGAGCTACGCGACCGGCGGCTTCCGTCGCTACAGCGACGGGCACAGCGTGGTGTGTTGGGGCGTCACCGGTTTCAACGGCCCCAGCCCCGGAGGCATCTTGAGCGAGGTCGATGCCACGGGGAACGACGTCCTCGACATCGCGTTCACCAACGGCAACGCCGCATACCGTGCGGTCAAGGCGCCGTCACCACGGTTCGACATCAACGTGTTACGCAGCACCGCAGGCCAGTAGGCCACCAGCCGTGCGAGCTACGGGCCCCACATCATCAGGAAGAAGTTGTTCGCCGCGATGATCGAGCCGAACTTCTGGATCGGCTGGGAGAACTCGCCGTAGTTCTGTGTCGCGGTGGAGCCGTTGCGGTCTTCGAGGTGGGCGAGGATTCCCGGCGTCGGCGCGTTCGTGTCGACGATGTAGAGACCATTGTTGTGGCCGTTCGCGATATCGGCGCCGATGAGCTGGCCGCCGGCGCACACGAGGATGCCCCTGGCGTTGATCGAACAGGGGCCCATCACATCCGCGGGGAGCCCTATCTCGAAGGGGACGCCGCTGCGGCGCACCAGGTTGCCATTCACTGGATCGAGCTCGCGGATCGAGCCGGCGACGCCGAGGCCACCGGTCGGGACCCACAAGCCTGGACTCCCGCTCCATGTGCCGCCGACGTTCGTGTTGTTGCTCACGACGAACAGCCGGTTCCCGTCGAACACGGCGCCGCCGGAGAGGGAGTCGTCGGCATGGGTGCCGACGCTGCCCACCTTCGCCTGCCACGCCTCGGCGCCGTTGTCCTGTCGAAAGGCCCGGAACCAGCCGTCCTTGTTCCACGCGCCGACGAGGCCGACTCCCCCGCCCTCGAACAGGACCGGGCTCGTGCCGTAGTCGGGATCACCTTGATACGCCGGCGCCGGCGCCTTCCAGATCAGCGTGCCGGTGTTCCCGTTGAGCTTGAGGATCGAGTACTGCTCGAATCCCGGCGTCGTGTTCTGATGCGCCGACGCGATCGCGACCGTCGTCGACCCGGTGGAGACGTAGACGTCGCCGTTGCCGTCCACCGCGGCGTCGTACCAGTCGCCCGCGCCGACGAACCCGTCGGGAATGGTCTTGTGGACCCACAACAGCGCGCCGGTACCCGCGTCGTACGCTCGGACCTGGCCCTGCACGAACGGGGTGTCGCAGTTCGACGACACACCGATGATCACCTTGCCGTTGGCGACAGTCGGGCTCGACCATGCGTAGACGTCGTTCACCGACGAGGACGGGATCTGGACGAGAGACTGCCAGACCGTCGAGCCGTCACTCCCCCGGAGCTTGTACAGGTAGCCGTCGGGGGCGTGGAAGTACAGCACCGGGTTCCCGGCACCGTCGTCCTGCACGTTGATGCTCGACACGATCCCGAGCGGCTGCTGGCACGTCTGCACCGGCTGGAAGATGCTGAACCTCGACCAGATGATCACTCCGGTTGCCTCGTTGATCGCGTAGAGGCAGCCGTAGTCGGACCCGATGTAGATCACCCCGTGGAACGTCACCGGCGTGGCGAACCAGACCGCACCGGTCGTCACCCCGTTGCACGCCGGGGGCTGGAGGCGCCACTTCTCCCGCAGTGCGCCGACGTTCGACGCGGTCAGACCGGTGTCGGGCACTCGACCGCCGTGTCCGGGATCGAAGAGCCGGCTGGTCCAGTCGGCGCTCGGTCCGCATCCGGCCGGCGCAACCGGTGTCATCGACACACCCCGGGCCAGATCCCTCCCCGGCCAGGAAGGCGCGCCGCGAAGCTGCGCCCCGTCGGGCGACCCGCTGGATGGCGCGATCCCGAACGGATGCAGCGCACCCCATCCGTCCAGCACGAGGCCGCCGGCCACGCCCGAACCGGGCAGGGCCGCGACGCCACGGGCGATGTCCCAGCCCTTCCAATATGGTGCCGTACCCCTGGTCACCGCGGGCGGGAACGTCGGCGGCGCGCCGGATGGTCCGATCCCGAAGGGATGCAGCCCGCCCCACGCGTCGACGACGAAACCGCCTTGGTAACCCCCGGCATCCGTGAGAATGACGATGCCGCGCGCGATGTCCCACCCGTTCCAGTACGGCGCGCCGGCAATCGTCGGCGGGGCGACCGCCGGGTTGGTCGTGAAGTAGTGCAGGCCACCAAATCCGTCGAGCACGAACCCACCGGCCGGTGGACTCGCAGGGTTGCGAGGGTCGGCCGGCACGAGCGCGATGCCGCGCGCGATGTCCCAGCCCTTCCAATACGGTCCACCCGTCGGTGTCGACGGCCTCGCATGACCGTTGATACCGAACGCGTGCAGGCCGCCCAGGCCGTCGAGCGTGTACCCGCCGAACGTGGCACAGCCCGTGGAATCACCCGTCCGCAACGCCACGCCGCGCACGATGTCCCAGCCGTTCCAGTACGGCGCACCGTCGAACCGGCTGATCGTGGGCGATGCGCCGAAGCTCACGGTGTGCAACCCGCCCCAGCCGTCGACCACCGCCCCTTCCGACCCGGTGGTCGCGCTGGCCGTCGGCCCGGTCGCGTGGCCTGTAACCACGGTCGGGCCCGTGAGTGCGAGCACGATGCCCAACAGCGCCGCCAGGACGACGCCGCGCCGCGTCGCCACGCGGGACGTGTGCCTCGGATGAACGATGCCTCTCATCACCCCTACCCGCGCCCTGGTCCGTGCCCTCACCCGTAATCCTGCCGCGTCCGGTACGCCGACGACAGCTCGACGCCGCCGAACGCCGAGCAGGTTCCGGTCCCCAGCGTTGAGACACGCGACGGGTACTGCGCACACGCGTGGAGGGTAGGCACACGCTTGGGAACAGCCGTGAGAGGTGATCGATGGCCACTCGGGGACCGGCAGCGCGGACGTCGGCAACCGTTCCCGAGACGATGAAGGCCGCGGCGATCGACCGGTTCGGTCCGCCGGAGGTGCTGAAGGTTCACGTCGTGCCCGTCCCGGAGCCGGATGCGACCGAGGTGCTCATCGCACTCCATGCCGCGGGCGTCGGGTCGTGGGACGCCAAGATCCGCGACGGCACGTGGGCAACGGGCGACGAGCGGTTTCCACTCGTGCTCGGAACCGACGGCGCCGGGTTCGTGGTCGCGAGGGGCTCGCGTGTGCGGCGTTTCGGTATCGGCGACCGGGTGTGGTCGTACGCGTGGGCAAATCCGAAGGGCGGGTTCTACGCCGAGTACGTCGCGGTCGACGCCGAACAGGTTGGAAGCGTTCCACGACGTCTCGACCTGCTCCAAGCGGGTGCGGCGGCCACGACGGGGCTGACGGCGCTCCAAGGGATCGACGACGTGCTGCGGGTGCGGCAGGGTGAGACGGTCTTGGTGTTCGGCGCCTCCGGTGGAGTGGGAACGCTGGCCGTGCAGTTCGCCCGGTGGCGTCGGGTGCGCGTGTTGGGGACGGCGACGGGACGTGCCGCGGTCACGCTGGTTCGACGCCTCGGTGCCGGCGCAGTGATCGACGGCCGCAGCGACGATGCAATCGAGCGCCTGGAGGCACTCGCACCGGACGGAATCGACGCGGTCCTCGCCCTTGCCGGCGGTGACGTGCTCGAGCAGTGCCTCGAGCTCGTGCGCGCCGGTGGAAGGGTGGCGTACCCCAACGGCGTCGAGCCGGCGCCCCGGCGCCGGCGGAGGCTCTCGGTGATGGCCTACGACGCGGTGGCAGGCCGGCGGGAGCTCGCGCGGCTGGAGCACGCGGTGGAACAGGCCCGGCTCGAGGTCCCGATCGCGGCGCGCTACCCGCTCGGGCGCGCCGCGGCCGCGCACGCGCGCCTCGAACGCGGGCACGTGCTCGGCAGGATCGTGCTCCAGACTCGTCGCTCAGAACCCCCGTAGCGCTCCGGCGTCGGGATGGGAATCGATTGACGCGCCACCGAGCACGACTCATCGTGGCGGCCGGGAGGTCTCCGCCTTCTCGGCAGAGAGTGGGCTTTCCAGGCAGAGACCCTCCCGGCCTCGCGCGCCGTCCGGGGCAGGACGAACGGCGCCGAGCTCCACCTACGGGTCACCAATCAGCTCGATCTTCACGCTCCAGTCGAAGCCCGATCGTCGACCGCCGGCCGACACCGACACGAGGTTGCTCATCGGATCCACCCGGACACTTTCGACAACCATGTCGAGCCCGAACCAACGGACGTGGTCTCCGGGATCGAGGTCCCGGACGGGTACCAACACTCGGATGACCTCACTGCAAAGGCCCGCGCAACTTCGAGTGTCTCACCGTGGCACGACCAGCACTATGGGCTTGTCGCTCATAACCCTGGGCACGGCACGGGTGGCGCGGCGAACGGGCGCGCCGAGGGTCGAGGGGTGGGGTCGGTCTGAATCCGACGGGGTCCGACGGGTGGGCGTTGAGGGCCTCGATCCCCCGACCTCCTCCTTGTAAGGGAGGTGCTCTTCCAACTGAGCTAAACGCCCGAGCCGATCACGTTAGTGGTGCCCAACGGCGGACCATCGTGACCGGACCGGGCTCTGAAGGTTGACCGCCGGCGGACCGGGGCTCGCGGGTGAGGGCAACGGGGGGACGCAGCCCTGCAACGTCACCCCGGCCCGCCCTGGCGGTTGATCTCAGCGCTGCCGTGTCACGCGATCTGGGGTACGGGCAGCTCGGTCTCTGCGGGGCGAACCTTCGGTGGCCGCCCGCGCTTGCGCTTCTGCGCGAGGACCTTCCCGTTGGCAAACAGCTCGCCG
>Ga0209526_10003650_pt1 | contig 10479 bp, 11 predicted proteins | sample JacPinW_OM2H0_M1_FD_188566 | JGI IMG/M metagenome (GOLD analysis project Ga0209526, IMG submission 188566) | Forest soil microbial communities from Algoma, Ontario, Canada - Jack Pine, Ontario site 1_JW_OM2H0_M1 (SPAdes) (version 2) | ecosystem: Environmental > Terrestrial > Soil > Boreal... | reverse complement strand
AAAAAGCGTTAATTTCGGGCTCCGCTGATTTCAGGGGTCTTAGCTCAGTTGGTAGAGCGCCTCAATGGCATTGAGGAGGTCAGGGGTTCGAATCCCCTAGGCTCCAAGTCCATTAAAAAGGAGCAGTTGCAACGACAAGTCTAAATGGTCTCAACTGTGCTCACGCTCTAGACCGATAAACAGCCCGATTGCTATCGCCAAACCGAGGCGGGTCAGGACTGGAACAAACGGCCAATGAGACACGAACCACAGACTGGAGGCAGCATTTTCAGAAGTACCCATGTCGTTCTCTGAAAAATGATTTCAGGCTCCGGTGAACGCATTTACCACTTAGAGGCGCAACTCTAACGAACCAAACCAGAGCGTAGTGAGAAGCTAAAGAGCTGGGCCACAGAGTCTAGAGACAATAACTTTATCGCATCGCTGCGGCCCAACTATCATCGTTCAGAGAGGCACCAAAGGATGCCAAAAAAGAAGAGCACAAGATTTAACCCAAAGAAGGAAGTCTCCGTGATGGCATGGATTGAGAATGACGGAGGCTCCCTCTTGCTTGTTCGTCAGGCCGCCGGCCAAAAGCCTTGGACGTTGCCTGGGGGCAAAGTAAAACGGAATGAATCTCTGGAACGCGCGCTAAAACGCGAAGTGCGAGAAGAAACCGGGTTAAGCGTTAGGGCCACCGAATATCTTCAGATGTATGATCGGCCTAAGCGTGGGGCGATCACAATTTTGTTCAGAGTGTTGGTGCAAAGGCAGATCGGCCGCATGCATTTTCCTGCCGAAGAGATAGCCGATCTTGGTTTCTTTGATCGGCTGCCGGCAAACGCGACACCATCGGCTAAGTTTTTCTGGGAATCGAAGGACCTTCCTCCTTTTCGCCCCGCTTGGCCGAAATTCGGACTCCGCCGCAAGAAGCCCAAAAAAAGCGACGGCCGGTGAGTCGAAATAGAAGATCTACTGCCTAACCTTAGGAAATAGCTTCGATTCTTGAAACCGGCGGTCCGTCTCTGTTGATGGTTCCGCGGGCGTGATAGGCTCGCTAAATCAGACTATCAGCATTAGACGCCAAACCAGTCGGACACCACTCCTTAAGTCTAACAAACCGTGGGTGGCGCCTGGATCCGGTCGTAAATACCGCAGGGCTTCGTCCTCATTGGCAGACCAGAGCGTCAACGCTAGCCCCTACGGCTAGAAAATTTCACTTCTTCACCTGCTTCGTACCGTAACCCGTCCACTTGAATTTCATCCCTCGACCCGCAAGAAACTTGCGGCAAGCAGCCTCCACCGACTCAAGAGTGCTGGTCGAAACAGGCTTGTCAGGGATTTCTAGTCTTTGCGTTTTCTGGCGCATTCGTGTCGCATCAGTCGAGCTCATTGATCGTTGTCATCGGGAGGGCCCTTGTTATAGCTTTTATAACGGCTATTTGATGCAAAGCTTTAACGGCCTTGCCGGGTCTGCGCTGAGGGATCAATCCTCTAACAGTGACGAGCTGTCGGTTAAGGAAAATCGGCTTCCTTGCTTTTTGGAATGGCTAACCCCCTCGAAATGGCCACAAATAACGCAAACGGGCCGTTCGGCTGAAAAAGCCTCGAGCCCAGCTGTAGAGCCTGCGAAATTAAGGTTCAGACATAGCCACAAGCTAAAGCAGAGCCGGTCACTAGAGAACAGGTCGTCCTGGTGGCCGGCTTCTTTTCCTTTGGAAATGGCCTTTTTTTGCGGTACGCGGCGGTAGGACAAATTTGGTTTTAAAATCTCTCGTCGATCGGCATTCTTGCTCGGATGAATCAGGTAGTGCCGCCTCTGCCAGGCTCGCAGCCACCCAAATCGTTTCCCTGGCTGGGGTGCAGTCTTGGCTGCGGCGCAATTGTTATCCTGGGAGCGCTTGGACTACTCTTCGCACTTCTGGCCCTGGTCGAGCTGCCACCTTTTTCTCACGATCCGTCGCAACCGACGGTTCCTTCCGATTTCATCGGAGATTGGCGGACAAGCGGTACCATCGAAGGAACCATCATAATCCAGCCGGACGGCCGAGCATCGTGTAATATCAAAGGTCCCGCGAGTTCGTTCGAATTGAATGGTGCGCGAGCTCGATTTGATTCGCACACAAATGTGCTCTCAATCAAATTCTGGTTCATTGGCCCACAATGGCATGTGGATCAACGGCCGATCCAAAAAGGTCAACAGATGGAAATGATCCTCAACGGCCAACGATATCTTCGATCAACCCCAGCTATTCCACCTGGTCAAAGCGCTCCAACTCCAAAACCGTGGGAGGTATGAGGGTTGCAACTTATCTGAATGGAAAGGAACCCGCCGACGACAATGAGCCGACCAAAAGCGCTGAAGACTATCCGGACCGACACCCTGGAGATCGCCTATGAAGAAAACGGTGAACCCAACGGGAAGCCCGTTGTCCTCTTGCATGGCTTCCCTGATGACCCTAGAGCGTGGGATGGCGTAGTCGGCCCTCTGGCCAAGGACGGCTTTAGAACGATCGTCCCCTATCTGCGCGGCTTCGGTCCCACCCGGTTCTTGCATGCCGATACCCTTCGATCGGGTCAACAAGCGGCTCTGGCTTACGATCTAAATGAATTAATCGAGGGCCTCAAACTCAAGCAAACGATCCTGACCGGGTATGACTGGGGAGCCCGGGCAGCATGTACAGTGGCCGCTCTTTGGCCGGCGCAGGTCGCAGGGCTGGTCTCGATTGGCGGCTACAACATCGAAAGCATCATCCGTGACCAAGTGCCGGCCTCTGCCCGACAGGAATATAGCGGTTGGTATCAGTGGTATTTCCAAACCGAACGAGGTAAGGCCGGCCTGGAAAAGAACCGGCGCGAGATTTGTCGTCTGCTATGGGAGCTCTGGTCTCCCAACTGGAAGTTCACCGAAGCGCTGTTTGCTGAGACGGCTCGCAGCTTCGATAATCCGGATTTTGTCGAGATCGTTATCCATTCGTATCGACATCGCTACGGGGCAGCGATTGGTGATCCGAGCCTGGAGGCAATTGAGCGACAGCTTGCTGGGCAACCAAGGATTAACTTGCCGGCCATTGTGCTGCACGGTGAATGCGATGGGGTGCATCCACCCGGGTTGTCAGAAGGTCAAAAAAAGCTCTTTTCCGCACAGTATGAACGACGGATCGTTCCTACTGCGGGACATCTCTTTCCGCGCGAGGCCCCCGACGCTGTCATCGCGGCCATTCGGGAATTGGCTGAGTATATCCGGGCCTAAATACGAATCGGTTTGGGGGACTGGAGTCGGTACGAGACCGAAGGCGTTGTTGACGTTGAAGACTTTGCATCCGTCCCTATGCAAATGGAGGAGGGTTGCGTCGAGATACTTGAACGCGCTTACTCGCAGTGCGAACAATACGGTGCCGAACCGGTATGAGAAAAGTTATTCTTTGTTTTGGCGATTCGAACACTTGGGGTTACAACCCAGAAAACGGGATGCGGTTTGGTTCGGAGATTCGTTGGCCAGGAGTTCTGCAAACCGAGCTTGGTACTGGCTACACGATAGTAGAGGAAGGCTTAAACGCACGGACGACGGTGTTCGCCGATCTCGTTGAGGGAGCACGAATCGATCGCAATGGCAGGAATCATCTGGGGGTACTTCTAGAGTCTCATCGCCCAATCGACCTGGTGATAATAATGCTGGGACTAAATGACCTAAAGTGTCGTTTAGCGGTCAGCGCTTTCGATATCGCGCAGGGAGCCGGAGAGCTTGTGCAAATAGTTCAGTGCTCTAGGTCGGGATCGCAAAACCAGGCGCCGGAGATACTGTTGATTGCTCCGCCTCCGGTGAAAACGCTGAACGAACTAGGTGAGCTTTTCGCAGGAGCCATAGAAAAATCGCAGAACTTTGGCCAGTACTACGCCAGGATCAGTCAGCGGTTGGGCTGTCAGTTTGTTAACGGGGCGGAGATCGTAGAGTACGATCCAACCGATGGCATCCATCTAGGGGCGGCCAGCCACGCCGCGTTTGGTCGTTACCTAGCGAATTGGGTACGAAGCTATTTTGGAGGCTCGTAACCCCACCAAGCCGAAGCGAACCAATCGACCAAATGCCTGACTCGCAGATAACGTACCGTTTCTCGATCGGTCCCTGGAACATCAGCGAAGGCCGGGATCCTTACGGCCCGGAAACGCGCCCCACCAAAGATTTCGCGTGGAAATTGGAGCAGTTTAAGAAGGATGGGTTCGATGCAGTGATGTTTCACGACGACGATGTTGTGCCCGATATCGATTCCAAATCGCGCGACCAAGTTCTCAAAGAAACAAAGCAGGTCGGCAAGATGATTGAAGATGCGGGCATGTTTGTGGAATTGGTCGCGCCGCGCCTCTGGTTCAGTCCGACAACCATTGATGGCGCTTACACCAGTAACGACGCCAAAGCGCGGCAATATGCCATCGACCGTTCACTCCAGACCATCGATATAGCTGATGCGCTGGGCTGCGATTTACTCGTTTGGTGGCTTGCTCGCGAAGGAACTTATGTGCGTGAATCCAAAAGCTATCAACGCTCGCTCGAGCTACTGGTTGAGGCAGCTAACCGGATTTTGGAGCACCATTCGAACATTCGTATCGCGATCGAGCCGAAACCAAATGAACCGGTGGATGTCGCCTATCTGCCGACGATTGGGCATGCCTTAGCATTCGCCCATTTGACCAGCGATCCGAGCCGTATTGGAGGACTGGTCGAGACAGCTCATTGTATTTTGGCTGGATTGGATCCAGCCGACGAGATGGAGTTCGCGCTTGCGCTAGGCAAACTCTGGTCGGTCCACCTCAACGATCAAAACGGTCTCAAGTTCGACCAGGACAAGCCATTTGGGAGCGTGAACCTGAGAAGCGCGTTTGATCAGGTGCGTGTGCTGGAGCGACTCGGCTACGGCACGAAAGGAGAGTGCGTTGCTTTTGATGTGCACTCATTCCGAACCACGAAAATGGAGCACGCGTTCGATCACGCTACGAACAGCCGCAAAACGTTCCTTCGGCTCCTCCAGAAAGTACGCTCGTTCGATGAGGACGCTGCTCAGACACTGATCGCCGACCGAAGCTATCAAGCGTTGGACCAAATGGTGATCGAGCACCTGCTGAGCTGAGAATGACTTTCTCTAGGATCACCGCCGGGCCCAGACCCCCAGTCTTCTTTTCACGATTTGTGATTCTTTCCAGACGTACCGGTGGATTCGTGATACCCGATTGGCTTCGGCTGCCGTATTTGTCTCTTCCCATACCCCCGTAATTCGCCATCTTTTCGTTTCCGATGAAAACTTTCCGCCTCAATCGTCTCTTCAACGCCGAATCAAAGCGATGCTTGGATGTCGCGGTCGATCACGGTTTTTTCAACGAGCTCAGTTTTCTGAGCGGCATTGAAGATTTGGCACAAGCAGTGCACACGCTGGTGAAAGCAAACCCGGACGCAATTCAGTTGACGATCGGGCAAGCCGAATTGCTGCAAAGGATTCCGGGAAAGGCCAAGCCTGCTTTGGTGCTTCGAACCGACGTGGCAAATGTTTACGGTCGCGAATTACCGCGCACGCTCTTCAGCCGAATGATTGAGGAACCGATCGAGCAGGCGATTAGGCTGGACGCCGCGTGTGTCGTCGTGAACTTGTTTCGCATCCCTGGTCAGCCGGAGGTGACCGAACAATGCATCCAAAACATCCTGCGATTGAAGCCCGCCTGTGAGCGATACGGACTCCCCTTGATGATCGAGCCCCTCGTCTTCCGACCAAACGACCAGGCCGGCGGATACCAGGTGGACGGCGATTTGGATAAGATTTTGCCGCTGGTCCGCCAGGCCGTCGAACTAGGCGCGGACGTGATCAAGGCCGATCCGACCGACGACCCGAACGTATATCATAAGGTAATTCAAACCGCACGGGTGCCGGTCTTGGTCCGCGGTGGAGGGAAGGCCAATGATCTGGAAGTACTCCATCGTTCGGAGCAACTCATTGCCCAAGGTGCTTCCGGGCTCGTCTACGGCCGCAACATTATCCAGCACCCGAATCCCAGCGGCATGACTAAAGCCCTCATGGCGATCGTTCATGAGAATGCAAAGGCGAGCGAGGCCGCCAAGCGCTATCTAGCTGCCTAACCCGTTACGACCTGAACATGAGTACGAAAAAAATCGTCAATATTGGCATCATCGGTGGCGGGTTAATGGGACGCGAACTAGCCAGCGCGTTAGCTCGCTGGTTCGTGTTTGTCGACCCTCCAGTCGAAGCACGGTTGGTCGCGGTGGCAGATCTTTCCGAGCAAGCGCGCGATTGGTTTCGACGGGTACCTACCGTCACTCAAATTACTGCTTCGGCCGGCGAACTGATCGCAAATCCGGAAGTCGACGTGGTCTACGCCGCTGTCCCGCATCAGCTTCATCAACAGATTTATTTGCAAGTTATCGAAGCGGGAAAAGATCTTTTGGCCGAAAAACCGTTCGGTATCGATCTTTCCGCGGCCGAGCAGATTAACGCTGCAATCTCTCACACCAAACGATTCGTGCGGTGCAGTTCCGAATTCCCTTTTATGCCAGGAGCTCAGAAAGTGATCCAATTTATTCAAGAAAAGCGTTACGGGAAGCCGCTGGAAATTCGGGTCGGGTTTCATCACAGCAGCGATCTGGATCCGACGAAACCGATCAACTGGAAACGCCAGGTGAAAACCTGTGGAGAAATTGGAGTAATGGGAGATCTCGGTATGCATACGATCCATATTCCGTTTCGATTCGGTTGGCAGCCGGTGAGAGTGTACGCAGAGTTGCAGAAGATCGTAAGCGAACGGCCAGATGGCCGCGGAGGAATGGCGATCTGCGATACTTGGGACAATGCTATCCTGAACACCGAAGTAGTACTTGATGGAGGCGAGGTCCCGATGCGAATCGAAACAAAGCGAATGGCTCCAACGGAAACGAATACTTGGTATATTGAGTTCCTCGGGACCGACGCAGGAATCCGCTTCAGCACCAAAGAGCCGAAGACGTTGTGGCGCTACCAACGTTCCGCAGATCAAGGTTGGTTTCGTGTCGATCTCGGATCTCAGTCCGCTTTCCCCACCATTACTGGCGCGATTTTCGAAACCGGTTTCAACGATTGTTTTCAGCAAATGTGGGCAGCGTTTCTAGCGGAAAGAGAAGGACAACTGGGGGACCGGTTCGGCTGCGTGAGGCCCGAAGAGGCGGTGCTGAGCCACCGTCTATTCAATGCTGCGCTAAAAAGCCACGAGGCCAAATCCGTTGTGACCCTGGACCGATGAGCCAAATGCTTTAGCGTTCCAGTTGCCCTGCTCTCGACTTTTTGGCATATCGCCTTTTACACTAGACGCCAGTGACTCAGCGCTCAGGGATTCTCGCCGCCGGAAATTGGATTGTCGATCACGTAAAGCTGATCGACACGTGGCCCAGCGAGGAAACGCTAGCCATCATTAGTCGCGAGACGCAAGGGATGGGCGGTGCTCCACCCAACGTACTCGCCGGCCTGGCCAGACTCGGTGCAAAATTTCCTCTCAGCGGTGCCGGCATTGTCGGCTATGACGCGGCCGGAGATTGGATTCTGGAACAGTGCGCGAAACTCGGTATCGATACCCGACTGATAACCCGTACTAATGAGGGTCCAACCTCGTACACCGACGTAATGAATGTCGAACGCACTGGGCGCCGAACTTTCTTTCATCAACGAGGAGTGAATGCATTGCTGGGTCCGGAGTCCATCGATTTGGCTTCCTGCTCGGCCAGATTATTTCACCTAGGCTACCTCCTCTTATTGGATCGCCTCGATCGACCGGGAAAAAGCAAAGGTACTGCGGCGGCCGAGCTCCTCGACCACGCGTCGCGTCTTGGATTTATCACTTCGGTGGATGCGGTCAGCGAAGAAAGCGACCGGTACCCGCGCATTGTCCTACCGGCTCTACCTTATGTCGACCTGGTATTTCTGAATGAATTTGAAGCCGGCCACGTGTTCTCGACTGAAATTCGGGTAAACAGAGAAATTGACGCCAACGCGTTGTTGAAAACCGCTCAAGATTTGCGAGCGGCCGGCGTTCGCCAATGGGTCATCATTCATTTCCCAGAGGGCGTCCTGGCGGTCTCGAATCAGAATAAGATCATCTTTCAACCGAGCGTGCGATTGCCCGGAGAGAAGATTATTGGATCAACCGGAGCAGGAGACGCTATCGCGGCAGGCATCCTCTTCGGTTTCCACGACGATTTGCCGATGGAAAAATGTTTAGAGATCGGAGTGTGTGCAGCTGCCGCTTCTCTGCGACACCCAAGCGCGACCGAAGGAATGGAAGCAGTCGATGGTTGCCTGCGTCTCGGACAAGAATTTGGCTTCCGCGAATCGTTATTGGGGTAGGCCGTCGACATGGGATTGTCGGGTTTCGCTCGGTCAAAATTGACGGTCAGGCTTTCAGCGGCAACGCCGTGACTCAGGATGGCCTAGCCCGCAGGGCTAGGAACGGGCATATACAAATGTCAGCGCTGAAAGCGAGTTTCAATGCCAGATTCCCCTAACACAATTCCATCTGTTGACGAAATTCGATCCCATTCAATCGACGCCCCGCGCTGAAACGCACCTTCAGTGCTGATCACGTTTTATGCAGTTACCTAGCCCTGCGGGCTAGGCTATCCTGAGTCACGGCTTCGCCGCTGCGATGGCCGGATCTTACCCTTCTCGTTCGCCTACCCGGCGATGAACTAATCGCAACCAGCGAGTATAATCCCGGCGGCAAGAAACCCAGCTCTGGTGGATCCGAAGCAAAGCGAAAACCGTCAGCAGTTCGCCTAGAATTCCGGCGAAGAAAGTAGCGAACCGCCACTCGTTTGGGGCCAATAGGCAAACCAGTGGGGCAAGAAGAATCACGACCGAAGATAATGCCCAGCGCCAAAGCGCTCGATGTGAGCTGCGCATCCGCTGATATAAAAAAATCGCTCTATCAAGATCAGCTTGAAGTGACCGGTAAGGACCTAAAGCACGCACCAGCTCGTTGAAGAAAGCATTGGGGGTGAGTCCACCATAGACGCGGACAATATCTTCGACCGAAGCAGCCTTTTCAGGGTGCTTAAACTCCGAATTCTCGTCATTTAAATTCGCGAATGACATGACCGCTCGGATCACTTCCAAGAGAAACACATCACCGCCGGCACCGAATGTCAACGGCCTAGCGAATTTTCAAACGCTGGCCTCTGCGTACCAGCAAGGCAGATTTTGCTCGGCTCAGACGGCCAATCGAAAATGCTCGACCTGATTCTCCACGAATCGAATGAGTTGGTCGGGAAAGAATGGTTTGCGGAGCAAAATTCCTCCATTCATCAAGGAGAGCAGGTGAGGATCATCTTCCAGAACTGCTCCGGTAATAAAAAGGACCGGAACGGCGGGATCGATTCGCTGGATACGAGTGGCAACTTCCAGGCCATCGATCGAGTCGGGCATCACAATATCGGTCAGAACCAAATCGATTTCCGTCCTTCGCTCTTCAAACATGGCAAGTCCTTGGTCGCCACTCTCAGCGATGAGGGTAGTATATCCGATCTGGTGCAAAACTTTTCGGACGTACTCCAGAATGAACGGCTCGTCGTCGATGACGAGAACCTTCAATCTGCGGAAAGAAGAATGAGTGACCATGATTGTTGCTTAAGTTTCTCGGCTGAGCTGGGGTGAAAAGAGCAGTTTATTCATGGTCCGAAACGGTATTCCGAATTTTTAGCAAAAAGGAGAGCCTCTTACTCTCAATGCTCGGAAAGAACTACCCATTCTTTAGATCCTAAAAAACAGATCTCAAAGCGAATTCGACAATCTTCGGAGAATTCAAGGTTCTCAAGGATTACAATAATACTTAGAAATGTTTATCGCAGCTCGAATCTGAGTTGCAGATCCGATTAAGTGCAAAATCGGTTGCTCAAAAACGTGACCGGCAAACTCCGATATTTATTCCCGTTTTTCTATCGCCCGCTAGCAGAGCGACTTAGACTAATTCCGATCCTGATTGTTTGAGAGCTCTCGTTTTTGCGACGCGCTGCGCTTGATCAACTCTTAGATTGTTGTCTCGCGGTTCGTCGATCGCAAATGAATCGTCTTATAAGCGAGATCATGGGAAGCCTCGATCAAGCGGACTGTTCGACTACGGGCCCGCATCAGAATAGAGTGAGTAACCGCGGCGTGACCTTTGAGCCGTACGCCACGCAAAAGCGGGCTATCGCTTATGCCACTAGCGCAAAAGATAATGTTTTTGCCCCGGGCCAAGTCCTCCGCATAAAAAACCTTCTTCAGTTCCTCTCGAAATCCGAGTTCGACAACCTTCTTCTCTTCATCCAAATCGCGGGGCCACATCATCGTCTGCATGTCTCCGCCTAAACAGCGGATCGCCGCAGCCGCCAAAACCGCTTCTGGAGCGCCACCAATACCAGCGTACAGATCCACTCCGCTATCGGAGATCGACGGTGCGATCGCGGCAGTGATATCTCCATCCGAAATCATCCGG
>Ga0209526_10003649_pt1 | contig 10479 bp, 7 predicted proteins | sample JacPinW_OM2H0_M1_FD_188566 | JGI IMG/M metagenome (GOLD analysis project Ga0209526, IMG submission 188566) | Forest soil microbial communities from Algoma, Ontario, Canada - Jack Pine, Ontario site 1_JW_OM2H0_M1 (SPAdes) (version 2) | ecosystem: Environmental > Terrestrial > Soil > Boreal... | reverse complement strand
CCGCCCCTGCCGTCGGCGTGTCCAGCCCGGCCAGGATGTTCACCAGCGTCGACTTGCCGCTGCCGGAAGCACCGACGAGGGCCGTCAGCTCGCCGCGCTCGACGACGAGGTCAAGGCCTTGCAGGGCCTGCACCTCGATGCCTTCCGCCTGGTAGATGCGGACCAGCCGGTCGCAGGCGACCAAGGCGCCCGCGCCGTACTCAGCGTGCACGGGCTGGTATTCGAAGTGCGGTTCCTCAAGCGAGGCCGCCGCCGCCGAATCGCTCAACTCTTCCTCCTCATGTCCGCGGGCCACGAGGGCTGATCACGAGGACAGCATTTCGTATCAAAACCAAGATGATCAAGTAGGGGTGAAATGTCATTGACCAAAAGGCGAGCGGAGCGGAGGCCACGCACCCGTTCTGGATAAAACACTTCGGCCCGCCAGCGGGCAGCCGGGCGGGCCGATGTCACGGAAGCGGCGGATACCGTTTCTTTTATTTCTGTCTCTTACTTGTATGTCAGGCCGGCTACTTGCGTGTCAGGCCGGCTTGAGGTGAAGGAGGACCACCTCGTCGCTGCCGGTGCCCGGGCCGTTGTTGTTGCCGGATGGCTGGCCGCTGTCATAAGGATTCTGCTGGGTCGGCCAGCCACTGAAGTGCTTGGAGTTGTACTCGAACCAGTCGGCCGCCGTGGTCGTCGGGATGACCGGCAGCTGGGTGGCGACGTACTGCTCGATCGGCGCGAGGTCCGCGGTCTGCTGGGCCGCCCCCACGTCGCCCGTCAGCTTTTGCAGGTCGGCCTGGATCGCCGGGTTCTTGAGGTGCTCGTAGTCGCCGTTACCGGTGGAGATCAGCCTGTCATCAAGCCAGTTGTCATAGAGGGAGTAGGGCGTGATGCCGGGGGCGCCCCAGTGCAGGGCGAGCTGGAAGTCGCCGGTGGCCATGTCGGCGTTCCACGCGCTGACCGTGAGGCCGTCGAAGGTGGCGTTGATGCCGGCCGCCTTCAGGTTGTCGGCGATGATCCGGCCAGACTGCGCGTAGTCCGTGTAGGAGGACGGGTCCACGATCGTGAGCGCGACTTCCCTGCCGTTGAGCGCGTAGTAGCCGTGGCCGTCCTTCGTGTACCCGGCCTTCTCCAGGATCGCGCCGGCCTGCGCGGCGCTGCCGTGGGGAGGGACCGTGTAACTGGCCACCGAAGGGGCCAGCCAGGTCCGGAAGGTCGGCAGGGTAATGCCGGAGGCGTTGGTCAGCGGCTCTTCAAGGCCGGACTCACCCTGGGCGCCGATGGCGGCGCGGTCGATCGCCAGGCTGATCGCCTGCCGGACGGCCAACTGGTTGGTCGGCCACTCGGTCAGGTTCGGCATCAGGGCGTTGGACGAGCCCGCCGCTTCCCAGAAATGGTGGTTCGCCTGGTCCGGCTGGACGAAGTCCTGCTGGAGATTCGGTATGTAGTTGCCGGTCCAGTCGATCTGCCCGTTGAGCAGGGCGCTCAGCGCGCCGGTGTTCGAGGTGTAGTCAGGGAAGTAGACGTGGGCGACGGGCACCTTCTGCCAGTAGTACTGGTTCGCGACCATCGTGAAGCCCTCGGGGGTAAAGCCGCCGAGAACGTACGGGCCGGTGCCGACCGGGACCGCGTCGGTGAACGAGGCCGGGTCGTTGACCTTGGACCAGACCGACTCCGGCAGGATCGCCTCCCCGGCGATGTCCTCAAACTTCGTGTACTGCGGGGTCGGGAAGTTCACCGTCACCGTGTCGCCGGATGCAGACGCGCCGCTGATCTGCAGGCCGTCGATGTTGATGTTGTCGACGCCGCTGCTGTGCGCCTTCACGTAGTTGAACGTGAAGGCGACGTCGCTTGGGGTGAATGGCGTGCCGTTGTTCCACTTCACGCCCTGCCGGATGGTGAAGGTGATCGACCTGCCGCCGTTGGACCAGGCGTAGCCGGTGGCCAGCCAGTCGTACGGCTTCTGCGCCGGGTTCGCGAGGTTGAACTGGATCAGGGGCTCGTAGACCAGGCCGGTAGCGCCCATGCCCTCGGCGGGGACGGTGGAGACGAACGGGTTGAAGTCCTGGGTGATGGCGTTCTCCGGCGAGCTCTCCATGACGAGCTGGTTGACGCCGCCTGAACCGGCTGCGCCGTTGCCGCCGCCGAGGGAATTGGACGTGGCGTTACCGTAGGTGCCGCCAGTCGAACTCGGGGAACCGCTGTAGGAGCAGGCCGCAAGACCCGCCGCGAGGAGGCCGCTCACGGTCAGCGCCAGGGTTCTCCTACTGATCCTTGCCTTGGTCGCCGACATTGGCCTCGCCTTCCTCGCTACCGCGCATGGCGAATTTACCGCAAAAGGCATCAACCGGTCCGTTGTCTCGACGATCGTCGATGCCCGTTCGCGTCGCGGGACGCGGCGGCAGACGGTCGGGCTTGGCACGATTCAATTCCCTGGGCACGATTCAATTCCCGGCGCACGATGCAATTCCCGGGAATGACGAAGGCCTGCCCGGGAATGGACGGGCAGGCCTTCGCTACGGTAAGCGGCGGATGCCGCTTGGTACTACTTGTCAGCCGGCCTTACTACGCGGGCTTGAGGTGGAGCAGGACGTACTCGTCGGTGCCGGTGCTGCCGCCGTTGTTGGTGCCCGAGGGCTGGCAGGACTCGTACGGGTTGGACTGGGTCGGCCAGCCGGTGAAGTGCTTCGAGCTGTACTCGCACCATTCGGCGGAGGTCGTCGTCGGGATGACCGGCAGCTTGTCCGCGACGTACTGCTCGATCGGAGTGAGGTCGGCGGTCTGCTGCGCGATCGTCTCGTCGCCGTTGAGCTTGTTCAGCTCAGCGGTCACCGTCGGGTCGTTCAGCTTCTCGTAGTTGCCGTTTCCTGTGCCGATCTTGGTCGGGTCGAGCCAGCCGTCGTACAGGCTGAACGGGGTGATGCCGCCGGCGCCCCAGCGGAGCAGGAGCTGGAAGTTCCCGCTGGCCGCATCGGCGTTGTACGCGTTGACCGTGACGTTGTTGAAGGTCGCCTTGATGCCGGCCGAGTTCAGCGACTGCACCGCGATCTTGACGTCGTTCGCGAAGTCGGTGTAGTCACCGGGGGTCTCGATCGAGACGGACAGCGTCTTGCCGCCCTTTGCGAAGAAGCCGCCCTGCTTGGTGTAGCCGTCGGCCTTCAGGATCGTGGCGGCCGCGGCCGGGTCGCCGTTCGGGTTAAGGTTGCGGTTCGCCAGCGACGGCGCGAGCCACTTGGTGAACGCCGGCTCGGTGATGCCAGAGGCGTTGAGAACCGGGGCTTCGAGGCCGGACTCGCCCTCAGAGCCCATCAGCTGCCGGTTGATCGCCACGTCGATCGCCTTGCGGACCTGCAGGTCGGCGGTGGGGCCGGTCGTCAGGTTCGGGTACAGCGCGCCGGAGGAGTTCGAGCCCTCAAACGCGTAGTTGTGGGCCGGGTCCTTCTGGATGAAGTTCTGCTGCAGGCCGGGGATGTAGTTACCGGTCCAGTCGATCTGCCCGGCGAACAGCGCGTTCTGGGCCGGCACGTTGCCGGTGTAGTCGGGGAAGTACACCTTCTTCACCGGGACCGGCGCCCAGTACGACGGGTTCGCCACCATGGTGTAGCCCTGGTTGGTGAAGTTGCCCAGGACGTACGCGCCGGTGCCGACCGGCTTGGGGTCGTTGAATTTAGCCGGGTTGGTGACCGACGACCAGATGTGCTGGGGGAGGATCGCCTCGCCGGCAATGTTCAGCAGGTTCATGTACTCGGGCGTCGGGAAGCTCAGCGTGACGTTGTTACCCGAGGTCGTGACCGTCGTGGTGGCGGGCAGGCCGGTGAAGTTGACGTTGTCCGTCTTGCTGCTGGTGCTCTTGAGCACGTACTGGAACGTGAACGCCACGTCGGCGGCGGTCATCGGCTGGCCGTCGTTCCACTTCACGCCCTGGCGGATCGCGAAGGTGATCGACTTGCCGCCCGGGCCCCACGTGTAGCTGGTGGCTAGCATCGGGTACGGGGTCTGCGCCGGGTTGGCCAGGTCGAAGGTGAGCAGCGGCTCGTAGACCAGGCCGGTGGCGCCCATGCCCTGGATCGGCGACGCGCCGTCGAACGGGTTGAAGTTGTCGGTCAGGGTTTCCTCAGGCGAGGATTCCATGACCAGCGCCGGCGCGTTGGAGCTGCTGGCGGTGCTGCCGCCCGTGCCCGTGGAACTCGTGGAGCTAGGGGTGGAGGAGGTGCTGGAGGAGCAGGCCGCGAGGCCGGCCCCCAGGAGCATGACGGCACCCGCCGCCACTGCTCTCTTGCTGAGGATTCTCTTGGTTGTCAACTTTGACCTTTCCTCTCGGGTGGTGCGAAATTTCGAGAAGGAGTTGTGTTTCTCTGGTTAGACGGCGCTGCCCGTCAAAGACGGGGCAGCGACGTCCAGTCGCCAGCACGCCGCCGCCCGGTTGGGCGTCAGCAGCTGGAGAGCGGGGTTCTCCTGCTTGCATTTGTCAATGGCAAGCGGACACCGGTTGCTGAACGGGCAGCCGGTGGCGGCCGGGCCGACGTTGCCGGCCCGTGCCGCACCGCCTCCGGCGCCCACGTTCGCGGACTTGAGCACGGAGCCCAGGTCGTCCGGGTCGGGGGCGGAGGCGATCAGGAGCTGGGTGTAGGGGTGGGCCGGACGCTGGGTGATGTCCTCGGCCGGGCCCCGTTCCACGATCTGCCCGCCGTACATCACCAGGACTTCGTCCGCGAAGTACCTGGCGGACGCGATGTCGTGGGTGATGTACAGCAGGGCCAGGGAAAGCCTGGTGCGCAGGTCGTTGAGCAGGGCGAGCATCTCCAGGCGGATGGAGACGTCGAGCATGGACACTGGCTCGTCGGCGAGCAGCACGGTCGGCTTGGCCGCCAGCGCCCGGGCGAACGAGACCCGCTGCCGCTGGCCGCCGGACAGCTCGTAGGGGAACTTCCCGACGTACTGGTCGGCCGGCGTCAGCCGCACCAGCTCAAGCAGGTCGATGACCTCGGGCTTGACGTCCTTGACCTCGGGCTGGTGCAGCTTCACCGGGCGGGTCAGGTGGTAGCCGACCGTGTGCGTGGGGTTCAGCGAGCTGAACGGGTCCTGGAAGACGTACTGCACCTGGCGCTTGTACTGGCGGAACCGGTGGCTGCTGCCGACGTCGACCGGCTTGCCCTCCAGCCTGACCGACCCGTGGGTGGGCCGCTCCTGCCCGGCCAGCAGCTTGGCCACGGTGGACTTGCCTGAGCCGCTCTCCCCCACCAGCGCGACGACCGCGCCCCGGTACAGGCCGAACGACACGTTCCTGGCCGCGTGCAGCACCTGGCCGCGGCCCAGCTTGAAGTCCTTGCCGAGGCCGACGGCCTCCAGCGCGAGCGGGCCCTGCGCGGCGGCGACCGACTCGACGACGGCGGGCTCGCCGACCTGTTCGGCGTCCGCGTTGACGGCCGGCGCGGCCGACGCGTCGCTCACGGGCGCGCCACCGGGCAGGCTGCTAGCGGCGGGCACGCCGTTGATGATCGGCTCGGTCATGACAGCACCCCTTCCTGGCTGACTTCCGGGGTCACAATGGGGCAGGCGGTCAGATGGGCGCTCAGCGGCAGCTGCGTCCGGCCGCGTTGCGCGGCGTTCCCCCACGGCTCAAGCGTCATGTCCACCTCGCTGCAGGCCGGCACGGCGAAGGTGCAGCGGGGGACGAACGGGCAGCCCGGTGCCGGGTCGCGCAGGTCGGGCGTCGTCCCCGGGATGCCGGCCAGCTCCCTGCGGGGACCGCGTATCGAGGGGAACGAGTTGAGCAGGCCCCTGGTGTAGGGATGCGCCGGGTCGCGGATGAGGTCCTTCGAGGCGCCGGTCTCCATCAGCCGACCCGCGTACATGACCGCGATCCGGTCGGCCAGCTCGAGCAGCAGCGACAGGTCGTGGGTGATGAACAGGATCGCGAAGCCGAGCCGCTCCTTGAGCTCCACGATCTGCGCCAGGATGTCCCGCTGCACCACCACGTCGAGTGCGGTGGTCGGCTCGTCCATGATCACGACCTCGGGGTCGGTCGCCAGGGCCATCGCGATCATCACGCGCTGCCGCATGCCGCCGGACAGCTCGTGCGGGTAGGAGCGGAGCCGGTTGCGCGGAATGCCGACCAGGTCGAACAGCTCGGCGGCCTTCTCGCGCGCCTCGCGCCTGGGCATCTTCAGGTGCGCGTGGATCGCGTCGAGCAGTTGGTCCTGTACCCGGAGCACCGGGTTGAGCGCGTTCATCGCGCTCTGGAACACGATCGCGATCTCGCGCCAGCGCACGGCCAGCAGCTCGTGATGAGTCATCGCCATCAGGTCCACCGGGTCGCCGCCAGCGGTGAGCCTGCGGCCGCCGTATTTCACGCTGCCGCTGGTGACCAGGGCAGGCGTGCGCAGCAGCCGGGTCGCGCCGTAGGCGAGGGTGGACTTGCCTGAGCCGCTCTCGCCGCACAGGCCTACCACCTCGCCGGGGTTGAGCTCGAGGCTGACGTGCTCGACGGCGTGCACGTCGCCGCCCTGCGTCCGGTACACGACGGACAGGTCGCTGATCTCCAGGATCGGGCTCACAGGATCTCACCTCCGGTCGGGGTCTTGGTTGGGGCCTCGGCCGCGCCGTTAGCGTGGTTCTTGGTGGCAGCCCGGTCCAGCAGCGAGGACCGCGAGAACGAGTAGGCGAACTGCCCGACCTTGCTCCGGGTCGCGGTGAGCTGGGACAGCACCGGAGTGGGGTCGGTGGTCCAGATGCGATGCCCGCCGATCCGGCCCGTCTCGTGCGAGGCGCGCAGCCGCGGGTTGCCGATCTCGTCGATGCCGGAGTTGAGCAGTACCAGGGAGGTGCCCATCAGCGCGATGACGAGGCCAGCCGGGATCCACCACCACCAGTCGCCGCTCTGCAACGCGTTGCCGCTCTGCGCCCAGTACAGGACCACGCCGAGCGAGAAGCTCGTCAGGTTGGCGATCCCGATGAAGGCCAGCGCGACCGAGGCACCGAGCGCGTACAGCACCGTGTTGACGAAGTTGGCGGCGATCAGCGAGACCTCATTGGGGATGATCTCGAAGATGATGATCCGCCAGGTCGGCTCGCCGGTTTCCCTGGATGCCGCGATGAAGTCGCGGTTCCTGATCGTGAGCGTCTGCGCCCGGATCACCCGCGCGCCCCACGGCCAGCCGAGGCCGGCCAGCACGATGATCGTGGGCGTCTCCCCCTGGTTCGACAGGTAGCCGAGCAGCACGATCAGCAACGGCAGCGCGGGGATCACCAAGAACACATTGGTGAGCAGGGACAGCAGGTCGTCCCATACCCCGCCGAGGTACGCGGCGGTCACCCCGATGAGCACGGAGAGGACCGTGGCGATGAGACCGACAAGCAGCGAGACCTCGAACGTCAGCCGGGTGCCGGTCAGCACCTGGGAGAACACGTCCTCGCCGAGCTGAGTGGTGCCGAGCAGGTGGTGCAGGCTCGGGGGGTTCAGCGAGAACTTCGGGTCCTGGTTCTCGAATCCCGGGTTGAACGGCTCAAATATCGGGCCGAAGATCGCGACGAGCGCGAAGAAGCCGAACAGGAAAACGCCGATCTTCGCCCGCAGCGGCAGGTTACGCCAGATGCTCACCTACCTCGCCTCCCTCGTCCGAGCCCGCGGGTCGAACAGCACGATGATCATGTCGATTAGCAGGTTGGCGATGAGCACCGCGAACGTGATCACCAGGAAGAGCGCCTGCATCAGCGGGAAGTCCTTGGCGCCGACCGCCTGGACCAGGTTGTAACCGATGCCCGGGTAGGAGAAGACGATCTCCATGACCACGGCACCGGAGACCACGAAGCCGAGCGCCAGGCCGAAGCCCTGCAACTGCGGCAGCAGCGCGTTGCGGGCCGCGTAGGTGTAGATGATCCGGGACTTGGACAGGCCCTTGGCCTGCGCGGCCACCACGTAGTCCTCGCTGATCGTGGTAATCATGACGTTGCGCATCTGCAGCATCCACCCCGCCACCGAGGTGAGCACGATGGTGCCGGCCGGCAGGATGGAGTGCTCCAGCGCGTTGCTGATGAACGCCCAGTTCCATCCGGGACTCACGTCCTGGGCGCTGTACCCCTGGGCCGACGGCAGCCAGCCGCCCTTCAGCGCAAAGAAGTACACCAGGATCAGCGCGACGAAGAAGTACGGCGCGGCCTGCAGGAACATCAGCAGCGGCAGCGACCGGTCCAGCGCGCCGCCGTGCCGCCAGCCGGCCAAGATGCCGAGCAGCGTGCCGAGCAGGAACGCGATCACCGTGGCGGTGCCCACCAGGATCAGCGTCCACGGGATCGCCTGGTCCAGGATCTGGGAGACCGGCGTCGGGAAGTTCGCCAGGTCGGTGCCGAAGTTGAAGTGAAAGACGTCGCTGAGGTACGCCGTGTACTGCGACCAGAGCGACCCGTGCTGAAGCGCTCCGCCGATCATCTGCGAGAGCGCCTTGTATGCCTGAGGCGTCAGGTCTGGGTACTTCGACAGGATGGTCTGGACCGGGTTACCCGGTACCGCGCGCGGGATGAAGAAGTTGAGTGTGATCGCCACCCATGCCGCTACCACGTAGAAGGCCAGGCGGCGGAGGATGAACGACATGCCTTCCACCTACCTTTCTGTCATTTAGTCGTTGGCCAGGGCCGTGGGGTCGGCCCGATGAAGCAGGGAGTTCCCCGGGGAAACCCGGGGCGGCGGGCAGGGCCGCGCCACCGGGCCCGCCCTCCGGGGGGCGATGGTGGCCACGTGGCGCCGCGTCACCGTACCCGGCGGACAGCCGCAGCTTGACCGCAGCACCAGCTCGGCCGGAAGCAGTTCGACCCTCGGGCGCAGCGTCGGGTCGGTGATCCGCTCGATCAGCCGGTCGCAGCCGCGCTCGCCGATCTTGCGCATCGGCTGGTGAACCGTGGTCAGCGGAGGGTCGGTGAGGCTGGCGGGGAAGATGTCGTCGAAGCCGACTACCGCCACCTCCTCAGGGATACGGATACCGCGCGCCGTGAGGGTGCGCACCACGCCAATGGCCATCTGGTCGTTCGCGCACACGATCGCGTCGGGCAGCGGCCTGCCCACCGCGCGTGTGTCCGCGAGCAGCCGCTCGGCGGCCTCCTGGCCGCTCTGAACGGCGAACTTACCGCAAAATGACCCGGTAAGTACCGTTCCTGGATGAGCGTCGATGATCGCCTGCATCGCGTGCCGCCTGGCCCCGGCGTCCGGCGCGCTCGCCGGCCCGTCGACGTGGAACAGCCGGCGTCTGCCGTGCTCGGCGACGAGGTGCTCGACGAGCGCGTGCGCGCCCGACCAGTTGTCCGCGGCGACCACGTCCACCCCGCGCTGCGCCATGTCGCCCGCGACGACCACCACGGGGACCCGCTTGGCCAGCCGGGCCACCACCGGCGGCGGGACCATGCCCTCACCGATCAGCAGGCCGTCCACTTTCCCCGACAGGGTCAGCAGGCGGGACTGCACTGGACCGTCCGCCGGCACCGTGGTGCCGCTGTGCTCGTCCTCGCGCAGGAAGGTGATCAGCAGGGACCAGGAAAGCTCCCTGATCCGCGACTCGACCCCGCGCATCACCTCGTCGTAGAACAGCAGGCTCATCGACTCGATGTCGTACTGGTTCGGCTTGAGCCCGACGTGCTCCACGCAGACAAGGCCGATCACGTCCTTGCGGTTCCTCGCGAGGGACTGCGCGGCGCCGTCGGGCACGTAGCCGAGCTCCTCGATTGCCGCGCGCACCCGGGCCCTGGTGGTCTCCCGCACGGGCTCCTGCCCGTGCAGGACCCGGGAGACGGTGGCGATGGAAACCCCCGCCTGGGCGGCAACGTCATAGAGCGTAACCAAGCTGTTACCTGTCTCACATGTAAGCGTTTACAAGCTGCGATGTAAGCGCTTACGCTAAACCCCGCAAAGGGTCGCGTCAAGGAGGAAACATGAGCAATGTCACGCCGCTGGGCGAATCACTCGCCTTCCCCGCAGGTTTCACGTGGGGAGCGGCGACGGCCGCCTACCAGATCGAGGGCGCCACGGACGCCGACGGACGGGGGCCATCGGTCTGGGACACGTTCAGCCGCACGCCCGGCAAGGTGCGCGGGGGCGATACCGGCGACATCGCCTGCGACTCCTACCACCGCTACCCCGAGGACGCCGACCTCCTGGCGTCACTCGGCCTGTCCAGCTACCGGTTCTCGATCTCCTGGCCACGGATCTTCCCGACGGGCGCGGGACCGGTGAACCAAGCCGGGCTCGACCACTACAAGGCCCTCCTCGACACCCTGGCGGAGCGCGGGATCTCAGGCGCGGCCACGCTGTTCCACTGGGACCTGCCGCAAGCGCTGCAAGACCAGGGCGGCTGGGCGTCGCGGGACATCGCGCTGCGCTTCGCGGAGTACGCGGCCGTCGTCGGCGAGGCGCTGGGCGACCGGGTCGAGCGCTGGATCACGGTAAACGAATCGCTGGTGGTCACCGAACTCGGCTACCGTATCGGCGTCCATGCCCCCGGGCTCGCG
>Ga0209526_10003648_pt1 | contig 10480 bp, 11 predicted proteins | sample JacPinW_OM2H0_M1_FD_188566 | JGI IMG/M metagenome (GOLD analysis project Ga0209526, IMG submission 188566) | Forest soil microbial communities from Algoma, Ontario, Canada - Jack Pine, Ontario site 1_JW_OM2H0_M1 (SPAdes) (version 2) | ecosystem: Environmental > Terrestrial > Soil > Boreal... | reverse complement strand
GGATTGCGAAGACGCAATCCGGGCTACAAGGAGGACGGGCTCTCAAATGCTCAATGCGAGCAGCTCAACCATCCCGATTCCGATCACCAGTACCGCGAGCGCGACGGAATCGTAATCGAGCCAATATTTCCTGTGTGCACGCATGACATGCCTCCCCTATACGCTCAGTCATTAGTCGGGGCTGGCAGGCAGATGGTTCAAATCGGGCGCACGATTTTCCTGGGCGGCTACAGTGCGTTGAATCCGTGCCCCCATTCCGGCCGAGCGAGCCGGGCCTCGCCCGGCGAGCGAGAGCCGGAATCCAGTAAGCCAAAGCGCTTCGTGCGTTCACTCCGGCCGGCGTTTACTGGGTCCCTATGCCGGGCCGTTCATTCGGCCTTGATGTCTGCGCCCTTCACGATCGGCCACCACTTCTCGATCTCCGCCTTGTGATAGGCGGCGAGCGCCTGGGGCGTCTCCTGGGCGACAGCTGGCACCTCCTGGCCTTGCTCGGCAAAGCGGTGCCGAATGGCCGGATCCGCCAAGCTCGCCACCACAGCGGCGTTGAGCTTGTCGATGACCGTCGCGGGGGTGCCTTTTGGCGCCCACAGCGCCTGCCAGAATGAGAAATGAAATCCCGCGAGCCCCGCCTCGTCCACCGTGGGGATGTCGGGGGCAGAAGGCAGGCGGCTTTCGGCGGTGACCGCATAGGCTTTGATGGTGCCGCCGCGCACCTGCGGCAGGGAATTCGTCGGGGTGTCGATCATGCAATCGATCTGGCCGGCGAGGAGGTCCTGCATTGCCGGACCGGCACCGCGATAGGGGACGAGGGCCAAAGGCGTACCGATTTTCTTCTGAAAGAAGACGGCGAACACGTGCCCGGCAGTACCTACGCCCTGTATTCCCACCGTGGCGTTGCCGGCATTCGCTTTGAGCCAGGCGACAAGTCCCCGCAAGTCATCGGCGGGCAGGCTTTTGCGCGCCACGATGAGCATCGGCTGGAACGATAACAGCGCCACAGGCGCGAAATCAGCGATGAGATCGTATGGCAGTGCATAGACGGCGCCGTTCATGACATGCGAGCTCAGATTACCGACACTCAGCGTATAGCCGTCGGGGGTGGCGCGGGCGACGCGAGCGACGCCGATGCTCCCGCCTGCCCCGCTCACGTTCTCGATGATGACGGGCTGCCCGAGCGAGCCGCGCATGTGCTCGGCCATGATGCGCGCGATGGTGTCGGTCGGCCCGCCGGGCGCGTAGGGCACGACCATCGTGACCGGCCGCGAGGGGTAGGTCTGCGCTGCCGCGTTACCCGCGGCGAATGTTGCGACGACAGCGATGGCGGCAAGCAGTTTTCGCATCTCAAAAATTCCCGTAGCGAGCGGGGCCAACGCAGCATTCGCCCCGCAGCGTGCGGATACATCTACGCCTTCAATCTCGGCACCAGCTTGATGGCGTTCTCGCTGCCGATCGCCTTGAGATCGGCGGGCGAGAGCCCGAGCTGCTCGAGAGCCTTCATCTGGTCGAGCGCGAAATAGGGATAGTCCGAGCCGTAGGTTACCTGCGAGGAAGGAACGAGCTTCAGCAAGGCTGCAATGGCCGGGGCATTGGTGGCGTTCGCCGTATCGTAGTTGAGGCGCTTGAACTCTGCATCGATGCCTTCGGGCGCGAGCTCCTTGACATTCGGGCGATTGCCGTAAAACGCGATGATGCGCCCCGCCATCATCGGGATCGTCCCGCCGGCATGGGAGAACAGCCACTGGATGTCGCGCCAGCGCGCGAAGCCCCCGGAAAGAAGCAAGCTGGTGACGGTGCGCGTCGTATCGTGCGGCACTTCGATAACGGCTGGAAATGCGCCGACGCTCAACTGCGCGCAGCAGCTGGCGACCAGCGGGTGCACATAGACTACCGCCTTGCGGCGGTTGAGCTCATCGAACACCGGCCTGTACACGTCATGCCCCAGCCACTTGTCCCCGTAGTTCGTCTGCAGGCCGACGCCATCGGCCTTGAGCGTGCCGAATACGTATTCGATTTCCTTGAGCGTCTTGTTGATGTCGAGCATCGTCAACGTTGCGAACAACCCGAAGCGGCCTGGGTTGTCTCGCATCATTTCCGCGCCGAAATCGTTGCAGTCGCGCGCCAGCGCGCCGGCTTTCTCCGCGTCCAGGCCGAACCACAGGCCGGGCGTTGATGCGAGCGAGAGCATGCCGGTCTGGATGCCGGCCTTGTCCATATCTTCGATGGCCTTCGCTTTGGACCACGCGACCTGGCCCGGGAAGTGGGGAAGCTTGCGCGTCTCCTCCCAATCGAACCAGAGCTTCTGGTAATCAGGCGGATAGAAGTGGTGATGGGTATCGATGAGCGTTTTCTGTTCCCCAAGAGCTGGCGCCACCGGCAAGAGCGCGGCAGCACCTGTCGCGGCGGTACCGAGGAGGAATGCACGTCGTGCCTGGCAAGTCCCGTCGCTTGCGCCGCCACGGAGATGAGTTTGGTGCGCGCATGCAATGGTCATGTGTTTCCTCCGCTCCCGAGCTTCCTGTGCGCAGGCTATACCCTGTACGGAGCCACCAAGAGCAAGAAAGCTTGACCGGCTACTTGCATCAAAACCATTGGAAGCAGACCCCGACAAGCGGGATCCAAACCCTACGCTTGCTGAATCAGGTCGCGGTCCCTTTCAGTACAGCGTGGCCTTGAGTCGCTCCGGCGCAGCGCGGTCGTGCTCCGGTCCGCCGACCCTGCCTTGGGTCAGATCGGCCAGGATGGTGCCGGAGCTCGGCAGGCTGGCGCGATCCACATGACGTGACGGATCCCACAGCTTCGAGCGCACGATCGCCTTGGCGCATTGGAAATAGATGCGATCGACGGAGACGACGATCACCGTGCGCGGCGCCTTTCCGTCCACCAGAAAGCTTTGCAGCAAGGTCGGGTCGGTCGAGACCGTGGCGCGGCCGTTCACGCGGATGGTCTCGCCGCAGCCCGGAATGAGAAACAGCAGCGCGACGTGGGGATCATGCAGGATGTTGCGCAATGTGTCGATGCGGTTGTTGCCGCGCCGGTCCGGAATGAGCAGCGTCTTCTCATCGGCGACGCGCACGAATCCCGGAGCGTCCCCGCGGGGCGAGCAATCCATTCCCTCGGGACCGCCCGATGCGAGCGCAAAGAAGGGCGCCGCCTCGATGAATGCTCGATAGTGTCCGGTGATGCGATCGGTCTCTTTGGCAATCGACGGCCCGTATGGGACGCCATAGAGGCGCTCCAGCGCCTCGATGCTGGTAACGATGTGATCGCGCACGAGGGTATCGGTCATGGGGTGGTTCCGGAGGCTGTGAGCAATTCTAACACGCCGGTGGGCACGCCGCGAGCAGTTCCCGCCCGTCATGGCCTGCAATGACGACACCGACGATCGTCCCCGGTTGCATTGTGGACCTGATCTGCACCGGTATGAACTGCTCGGTATGACCGCGCTCGCCGGATTCCACGAGCACGCGGCGGGAGCGGCCGACTTCCAGGTCGAGACGATGGCGCAAGGCCTCCTCCCCCTTGGCGCGCAGTGCCTGCGCGCGGCGTTTCACCGTCTCGCGCGGGACCTGGGGCATGCGTGCCGCGGGAGTGCCCGGCCGGGGGGAGAACGGAAACACGTGAAGATGCGTCAACCCGCACGCATCCACGAGGTCGAGGGAGCGCGCAAACATCTCCTCGGTTTCCGTGGGAAAGCCGGCGATCAAGTCGGCGCCGAGCACGAGGTCGGAGCGGCTCGCGCGCAACTGCGCGCAAAGCGCGATGGCATCGGCGCGGCGGTGCCGCCGCTTCATGCGCCTCAAAACGAGATCGTCCCCGGCTTGGAGCGAGAGGTGCAGATGCGGCATGAGCCGGGCCTCGTGCGCGAAGGCATCGAGCAGCTCCCGATCCACCTCGACGGGATCGATGGACGACAACCGCAGCCGCGCGAGCTCGGGCACGTGCTTGAGAATTTTCTTCACCAGCACGCCCAGCGCGGGCGTTCCCGGCAGGTTCGATCCGTAGCCGGTCAGATCGACGCCGGTGAGAACGACTTCGCGGAAGCCCTGGGAACACAGACGCCGTATCTGGGCCACGACTTCACCCATCGGCACCGAACGCGAATTGCCGCGGCCAAAGGGGATAATGCAGAAGGTGCAGCGGTGGTCACAGCCGTTCTGCACCTGGACGAAGGCGCGCGCCCGGCCCTCGAACCCATCGATGAGATGCGCGGCCGTTTCCCGCACAGCCATGATGTCGTTGACCCTGATCTTCTCTTCCGCCGCAATGGCCCCCCGTGCACCCCCGGGAGCACGCTGCGCCTGCCACACGAGCGCGCTGAGCTTCTCCTCGTTGCCCAGCACCAAGGACACCTCCGGCATGGCTGCGAAAGCGCTCGGCTCGATCTGCGCAGCGCAGCCCGTCACGACGATCTGCGCATTGGGCCGCCGGCGCCTGATCCGGCGGATCGCCTGCCGGGACTGCCGCACCGCTTCAGCGGTCACGGCACAGGTATTGACCACCACCGTATCAGCGAGGCCCGCCGCCTGCGCCTGCTCACGAATGACTTCGGATTCCTGAGCATTGAGGCGGCAGCCGAAAGTGATGACGTCCACGCTCATGATTTGCGTCGGGGCAATCCCGCAAGGCCACAAGCGCTCATGCGGCGGGCTCGGAAAAGAGCGCCGGATCGAAGCGGCCCGTGAGCTCGTAAGCGACGGGGCCGGTCATCAGCACGTGGTCATCGCTCTCGCGCCAATGAATCCGCAGGTCTCCGCCCGGCAGCGTGACGGTGACCCTTCGGCCGCTGCGGCGCAGCCGGGCCGCCGCCACAGCGGCCGCACAGGCGGCCGATCCGCAGGCTCGCGTCAGCCCGGCGCCACGCTCCCAGGTCCGAACGGCAATGTGCTCGCGGGAGCGCACATGTGCGAGCGAGATATTGGCCCGCTCCGGAAACAGGGGATGGTGCTCGAGCAGGGGACCTATTTTGCCGAGGTCGTAGCGATCGATGTCGTCGACCCAGAACACCGCGTGCGGATTGCCCATGTTCACCACTGAAGGCGAATGCAGCACAGGCTTGTCCAGCGGCCCGATCTGCAGTGCAATGACGCGGGTGTCCTCGAATTTCTCTGACAGCGGAATTTCATTCCAGGCAAAGCGCGGCTTGCCCATATCGACCGTGTACACCAGTGCTGCGTCTTCCTTCCAGCAATCGAGCACCGCGGTGCTGGTTTGCAATCTGAGCGCCTGCTTGCCGGTCTGTGTGGACAGCAACTCTGCCACGCAGCGCATTCCGTTGCCGCAGGCGCCCGCCTCCGAACCGTCGCTGTTGTAGATGCGCACATATGCGTCGGTACCGGCCCTGCGCGGGGCGTGCAGGATCATCAACTGGTCATAGGAGAGATTGCCGCCCTGCGCGGCCGCCCGCGCCTCTGCCTCGCTCACGATTCCTTCCTCCGCGCGCATGTCCACCACCACGATCTCGTTGCCGAGACCGTTCATCTTGACGAAGGGATGATTGGCAAGGGCGCTCATGGGATGACCGCACACGGGGGCTGAGGCGAGGCTTATATGGCGAACTCCGGGGAAACAGGCCAGTGCCGCCGATTTTCTGTGCCGCCGATTTTCTTGACAGTTTTGACCGCGGTGGCCATAACCGCCGCCGAGCGGCACCAAGAAGCTGTGCACGCAGCGCCGGTCTCAGGGCCGCCAATCCAAAATCGCCTCAGGGAGCCCGGTCCGGGTCCGGCAGCCGCCGAGCATCGAAATTGAATACGAGGGCATGACGATGTTCGCAGTGATCAAGACCGGCGGAAAGCAATATCGGGTAGCCGCCGAAGATGTCATCAAGATCGACAAGATTGCCGGCAGTCCGGGCGAGATCGTTCAGCTCCCCGAGGTCCTCCTGGTCGGCGGTGACGACGTGACCCTCGGCGCGCCGACGGTGGCTGGCGCATCGGTTGCGGCCGAAGTGCTGCAGCAAGGGCGCGGCCCCAAAATCATCGCTTTCAAGAAGCGCCGGCGCAAGAACTCGCGGCGCAAACGCGGACACCGGCAGGAGTTCACGCTTCTGCGGGTGACCGAGATCCTGACCGACGGCGCCGAGCCCAGCACGCGGGCCAAGTCCCAGGGTGAGACGCCGTCACCCGGCGCAGAAGCCGTCGCGCCAGAGGGTACACAACCTGCTTCCCCGCCCCCTGAAGCTGCCGCGAATGCGGGCTGACGGCAGGCGGGTGATTTCGCCGCAAAAGGCAATTATAAAAGGGCTCGGAACTCAAGGACCTCGGACATGGCGCACAAGAAAGCAGGCGGATCCTCCCGCAATGGCCGCGATTCTCACAGCCAGCGGCTTGGACTGAAAATTTTCGGCGGCGAGAGCGTGCTGGCCGGAAACATCATTGCGCGACAACGCGGGACCAAGTGGCACCCCGGCCCCAATGTCGGGCTTGGCAAGGATCACACGCTGTTCGCCTTGATCAATGGCCATGTGCAGTTTCGCACCAAAGCGAAAGGCCGCGTCTACGTCTCCGTGCTGCCGCCGTCCGAAGCTGTGGCCGAAGCTCCGGCGGAATAGGCTACATACACAGACGCATTGGGTCGCCTTCGGATCCCGCGACCCCTCAAGGCTTTTTGTTTGGGCGGCTTTCTTTTCCCCGCATCGCTCGCTTGATGATCTCCGCTAGCCTTCGGCCGAACGTCCCGGGATCGGCGGGCGGCGGGTAGCCTATTGCCTGCATCTCCTCGTCCGGCGGTTCTTGTGCAGCGTCGGACGGTTCGGGCTTCCGGTTCATATTGCGGCCTCTTCCCAGGTCAGGATCGTTAGCGGATGCCGCAGAAAAATTTCAAGGCCTAAAGGATCGACGGCCCCGGCGCCGCCCACGAGACCCGCAGGCGACCGGAAAATCACGATGAGACGATCTAAGACTGCGCCATGTTCAGGTGCACGGGCGAACAGTCCTGTCTTTTTGCAACTTGCAACTTCTAGACATCAGACAGCGACTCATGTATTTAAAATGCATTCTCTAGAAGAGCGAGAAAGCCCGGCCCGGATCACCGTGCTGGGTTTTGTTTGTGCCGTGTCGGGACGGGGTATGTGCCATGGCAGCGGTTTTTATCGAGGTCACGACCGGCCGGACCGGAACTTGGGGAGCAGAGAGTGTGTACACCCGCATGATTCAGCTCTTCAACTTGTGGCTGAAAATTCTCCTGTAAATTTCCTGTTGTTTACAGGGAGGGTCAATTTTGCTCTACCACTGGTTGCGACCGTCCATAGCCGAATGACGGTGCGTACTCTCGCATGGACTATGATATCCTCGTTCGCGGCGGGCTGGTGCTCGACGGCACTGGATCCCCGGGCAGGCAGGAAGACGTGGCAATCCGCTCCGGCCGCATCGCCGCGGTCGCCAGGGGCCTCGCCGGGAAGGCCGTAAAGGTGATCGATGCGGGCGGTCTCGCAGTTGCGCCCGGCTTCATCGACATCAAGACCCATTCCGACTTCACGCTGCCGATCAATCCCAAGGCTGAGAGCAAGGTGCGCCAGGGGGTGACGACCGAGATCGTCGGGCACTGCGGCTTCTCGGTGGCGCCGGCGCTCGCCGGCAAGGTCGATCTCCTGCGCGACTATCTGAGCCCGAGCGCGCCGTGGTTGCCGTTCAAGGAGACGAGCTTTTCACATTATCTCGGCAGCTTCCCAGCGACGGCGGTCAATGCGGGAATGCTGGTTGGGCATAATACGCTTCGCCTGATGGCGATGGGCATGGAGCCGGGCCCGCCGTCGCAGCGTGAGCTCGCAGCGATGATTGCGCTGCTGGAAGAAGCGCTGGACGCGGGCGCGCTCGGACTGTCCACGGGCCTCTTCACCGCGCCCGGCTCGTATGCCGAGCCTGACGAGATCATGGCGCTCTGCCGGGTGCTCAAGCGTTACAACGCGGGTTATTTCACGCACCTGCGCGACGAATCCAACAAGGTGGTCGAGGCGCTCGCGGAAGCGATCGATGTTGCGGAGACGTGCGGCGTGCACGTCGAGATCGTGCATCTCAAGTGCTCCGGGGTGGACAACTGGGGCAAGTCCACCCGCGCCCTCGACATGATCGCGCAGGCCAAAGCCCGCGGCCTCGACGTGGATTGCGACTCCTATCCTTATGTCGCCGGCAGCAACCCACTGAAGAACCTCATGCCGCAATGGGTCCAAGCAGGCAGCGTGGAAGCCATGCTCCAACGCCTGCGGCTCGCCGAGACACGCGAGCGCATCCGCGCCGATATCGCGCGCGATGGCCTCAACAACTGGGGCCGTATCCCGTCCTGGGACTGCGTGCAGATCTCGATCTCTCCGCATCTGCCGCATTATGCCGGGCGTACTATCGCGGCGATCGCCGCGGAGCGCGGAGCGGATCCCATCGATACGGTCGCCAATTATCTGATCGAGGACGAGGCGGCGACGCGCGTGCTCGTCACATCAATCTCCGAGGACGACATCCGCGCGATCGTACGTTCGCCCACGGCACTTGTCGGATCGGACGGCAATTGTGTTGCCACCTATGGCACCGTGAGCCAGGGCCTGCCGCATCCGCGCTTCTACGGGACGTTTCCTCGCATCATCAGCCGCTACGTGCGCGAGCTCGGCCTTCTCTCACTTGAGGTCGCGGTTCATAAGATGACTGGCGCAGCAGCGCGCGCGCTCAAGCTGAAAGATCGCGGTCTCTTGCGGCAAGGTTATCGTGCGGACCTGACGATCTTCGATCCCGGCGATTTTTGCGACCGTGCGACCTACACGGAGCCGCACCAGTATCCGAGCGGAGCCCGTACGACCGTGCTCGTCAATGGTACCATCGTGGTCGAGAATGCCGCCCACACCGACGCGCTGCCGGGCAGCGTCCTGCGCCGCGACCAAACAGGCGCGGTGGGCTGAAACTTTCTGGTGGAACTCAGGATCTGCGCCTCTCAGTTACCTATTGACATGCACCAGGAGACTCACCAAACTCATGATGTGCGAAAACCGAACGGAGGTGCGATGCCCCCGGGTTATTCTAGCCGCGATGATCGCCGCGGCAGCGTTCGGGTCGCGGCGTAGCGGCAGCTTGGCGAACGGCAGCGTCGGGAGCGGCCTATTGGGCCGCATCAGTGAGGCATGGCCCGCCTTGGCCCCTCCCGATGATTGCATCCTTTTATCGTGCCCGGCGCGTGCCGGGCATTTGTGTTTAATGGCCGGAATAACCCTGTAATTTTACATCGATCAGATCAACGCCGCGGTTCCAGGCGCTGCGCTCCCCGTTCGGTCCGTTCCGACCGCATTGACAAATCCTATGAAATTTCTCGATGAGGCCAAGGTCTACATTCGCTCCGGTGACGGCGGCAATGGCTGCGTCTCCTTTCGGCGCGAGAAATTCATAGAATTCGGCGGACCGAACGGCGGCGACGGCGGCAAGGGAGGCGACGTGATTGCCGAAGCCGTGGAGGGTCTCAACACGCTGATCGATTACCGGTATCAGCAGCATTTCAAGGCCGGGAAAGGCGGCGGCGGGATGGGCAAGGACCGCCACGGTGCGAACGGTGCCAATGCGGTACTGAAAGTACCGGCGGGAACGCAGATCTATGAAGAGGACGGCGAGACCCTGCTTGCCGATCTCACCCATGCCGGCCAGCGGATTGTGCTCGCGCGCGGCGGGAACGGCGGGTTCGGGAATGCCCATTTCAAGACATCCACCAATCGCGCGCCGCGCCACGCCAATCCGGGGCAGGCCGGGCAAGAGCTAACCATTCGCCTGCGCCTCAAGCTGATCGCGGATGCCGGAATCGTCGGGCTGCCGAATGCGGGAAAATCGACCTTGCTCGCGGCGGTGAGCGCCGCCAAGCCGAAGATCGCGGACTACCCCTTTACGACCCTGCATCCGCAGCTCGGCGTGGTCGAGATCGACGGCCGCGAGTTCGTGCTTGCGGATATCCCCGGCTTGATCGAGGGCGCGCATCAAGGTTCCGGTCTTGGCGACCGATTTCTTGGTCACGTCGAGCGTTGCCGGGTTCTCCTCCACCTCGTCGATGGTACCACGGAGGATGCCGGCGCGGCCTACAACACCGTGCGCGCAGAGATCGAGGCCTACGGCCATGGGCTTGCTGACAAGCCCGAAGTGGTAGCGCTCAACAAATCCGATGCATTGACCCCGGAGCAACTGGGCCAGCAGACCGCGAGGCTGTGCCGTGCAATGGAGCGGAATGCGCGAGCGCACCGCCGCCCCAAATCGCAGATGAAAGCTCGGGTGCTCTCAGCCGTCACCGGAGCCGGTATTCCCGATATGCTGCGAAATCTTATGGGCGAGATCGACCATACCCGTTCGGCAGGATCGGAGAAGACTGCGGTCTCGCAGTGGCTACCGTAAGCGCATCATGCTGGTGCCGGATGAAGGAGGCACCCTGACCCCGAGCGCGGCGTAATTCCTACCCAGTCGATGTCATCTCAGCATCTCGCGCAATCGCAGCGCATCGATCGGAGCTGCGCTCTTCTGGTCGT
>Ga0209526_10003647_pt1 | contig 10481 bp, 6 predicted proteins | sample JacPinW_OM2H0_M1_FD_188566 | JGI IMG/M metagenome (GOLD analysis project Ga0209526, IMG submission 188566) | Forest soil microbial communities from Algoma, Ontario, Canada - Jack Pine, Ontario site 1_JW_OM2H0_M1 (SPAdes) (version 2) | ecosystem: Environmental > Terrestrial > Soil > Boreal... | reverse complement strand
CCGCCGCTCCCATCCGCGCTCCCTTGAGTCCCGCGTTCTCCAGCAGCCGCCCGGCGAAGTTGCCGGGCGGATTCTTGAAAATCGAACCCGCGTTGGGCAGCCCGCGCGGCTGGCGCGAAGCCCGCTTGGCCTTGAGCTCCGCGACGCGCGCGCGTAACTCTTCGCGGTCGCCCGGCTCGAGCTCGAAATCCACCCGCGTGATCACGAAGCGAGGCGGCAGATCGGTGCGGCGATAGGAAAACTTGACCTCGGCGCCACTGAGCGCGAGCGATTGACCCTGCTCATTGACGCCGTGCACCAGCCTCACCACCCGCGCGATTTCTCCGCCAAACGCGCCCGCGTTCATCACCAATCCGCCACCGACGCTGCCCGGGATGCCTTCGCCGAACTCGAGTCCCTTAAGCCCGCGCTCGATCGCCTCCTGGACCAGCGTGCCGAACTGCGCGGCCGCGCCGGCGGATACGTGCGTGCCCTCGAACTCCAGATGCGTAAAGCCTTCCCCCAGGTGAACCACGAGCCCGCGCACGCCGCGATCGCTGACCAGCAGGTTGGTGCCCGCGCCGAGACAGAACGCCGGCACTCGCTCGCACCACGCGGCCGCCATCGCGGCGCGCAACTCTTCCTCGCGCTCGACCGTCAGCAGCACATCGGCCGGGCCGCCGATCCGAAACGAGGTAAGCTCGGCGAGCGGCGCGCCGGTCTTAAGCCGCGCTCCAAAGCGGGCGCGTAATTCCTGCTCAAGCCGGTTCATGAGTCTTGGTCGCGTAGCCAAGGTTTTGCAGCACGGCGTCGCCGATATGGTAAACGTCGCCCGCACCGAGCGTTACGACGAGATCGCCCGGCATCGTGTCGGCGGCGATCCGCGCCACCGGATCCGGCTCGTCGCCAAGATAGCGCACGTCAAGGTGGCCGCGAGCGCGCAGCGCCTCGTAGAGCCGGCGCGCCGAAACTTCCGCCAGTGGCTCCTCGCCCGCCGAATAGACATCGCACAGATAGAGCACGTCAGCGTCATCGAAGGCGCCGAGAAAATCGTCGAACAGATCGCGCAGCCGCGTGTAGCGATGGGGCTGGAAGATCACCACGGTGCGCCGCTTGAATGCCGCGCGCGCAGCGCCGAGCGTCGCGCGAACTTCCGCGGGATGATGCGCATAGTCGTCGAGCACGATGCGGCCTGCCGCTTCGCCCTTGATCTCGAAACGCCGATGGATGCCCGAAAACATCGCCAGCGCGCGCGCCGCCACGCCGAAGTCGACGCCCAGCGCGAGCGCAACACCGATCGCGGCAAGTGCGTTGAGCGCGACGTGGCGCCCCGGCGTCGGCACCGCGACCTGGCCCAGCTCGCGCCCCGCGCGGATGACCGTGAAATGCGTCGAGAGGCCGTCGATCACGATATTCTCGGCACGCAACTCGGCGTCGTGCGCCACACCGCAGGTCAGCACGGGCTTGCGCACCGACGCCAGCAGCCCGCGCACGTTGACGCTATCGATGCCGAGCACGGCCAGGCCGTAGAACGGCACGCGGTTGATGAAGTTGAGATAAGCCTCGCGCACTCGCTCCATCGTGCCGTAATGGTCGAGATGTTCGGGATCAATGTTAGTGACGACCGCGATGGTCGGGAGCAGCAGCAGGAACGACGCGTCGCTCTCGTCGGCCTCGGCCACCATGTAGTCGCCGCCGCCCAGGCGCACGTTGGTGCCGCCTGCGCGCAGGTTGCCGCCAACCGCCACGGTCGGATCGAGCCCGGCTTCCTCCAGGATAAGTCCGACCAGCGAAGTCGTGGTGGTCTTGCCATGCGTGCCGGCGACCGCTACGCCAAGGCGCACCATGCGCAACAGCTCGCCGAGCATCTCGGCGCGCGCGATGACCGGAATTTGCAGAGCGCGGGCGCGCGCGACTTCGGGATTGGAAAATTTCACCGCCGTAGAAATCACCACCGCGTCCAGACGCTGCGCGGCATCGCCTACGGCCTGGCCCGCCATATGATCCGCACTACGATTCGCGATGTGATCAGCAATGTGACCTGCAACATGATCTGCCACATGATCTGGATGATGGCCCTGGAAGATTTCCACCCCCAGCCGGGCGAGCCGCTCGGTCGTCGGCCCCGGGCGCTGGTCGCATCCGCTGACCGCGAAGCCGAGCCTGAGCGACAACTCCGCTATGCCGCTCATGCCGGCGCCGCCGACGCCGATGAAATGCAGGCGGCGCTGACGGGCGAGCAATCCCTTGGCGAAAGGTGCACTCATGCGGCGGCGCGCTCCTTGGGACCAAGCTCGAAACACAACTGCGCGATGATGCGAGCCGCATCGGGCTTGGCGGCGCTGCGCGCCTCAGCGCCCATCCGCACAAGCTGCGACGGATCGGCGATAAGCTCGCGAAGCGCCGCCGCGAGATTTTCTCCAAGCCGCTCGTCGTCGGCGACGATCACGGCCGCGCCGCGCCGCTTTAGCACCTGGGCATTGAGCTCCTGCTGGCGGTCGCGATGAAACGGATATGGGACAAAGACGGCAGGGCGGCCGGCCAACGCGACTTCCGACACGGTCATCGCGCCCGAGCGCGCCACGACCAAGTCGGCACGGGCAAGCGCCGCCGCCATGTCGTCGATAAACGGCACCACATGCGCCCGGCAGCCGAGCGCCGCGTACCCACCCTTCACCAGCCCCACATCCGCCTCCCCAGTCTGATGGACGAATGTAAACTTTATAACAGTTTCTCGCAGATTTCTCAAGGCATTGATTACGCCTTCGTTAAGGCGATGTGCGCCAGTCGATCCGCCTAAAACAAGGATTTGCAATGGCTCGTGGAGCCGGAGAGGCGATGACTCGACATTAAACCGCACCGGATTGCCGCTTATCACCACCTTCGGCGAATTAAAAAAAGGCGCAGCTTCGTCAAAGCCGACACAGACTTTCCTGGCGAAACGCCACAGCATCCGATTCGACAGCCCCGGCCGCGTGTTCTCTTCCATCAGCATCAAGGGCGTCCGCGCCATGATCGCCGCCATCGCCATCGGTGCGGACGCATAGCCGCCCGCGCCCACGACCAGCTCGGCGCCGAAGGAGCGGAGCAACCCGCGCGCACGCTTTAAGGCCGCGACGAACTCGCCGATCGCGCGGAGGCGTTCGACCAGGTTGTGGCCGCGCAGTCCATGGACCTCAAACAATTCGTAACGCAATCCGCTGCGCGGCATCCATCGCGACTCCAGCCCCGCCGTCGTGCCGACGAACAACACTTCGGTTCCAGGCCGCTCGCGCATCATCGCCTCGCCTACCGCTACCGCGGGGAAGAGATGTCCGCCGGTGCCACCGCCTGCGATTATCACTTTCATCGCACCGCCGGCCTGCGTGAGAGCGCGAGCAGCGTCCCCAGCGCGGCCATCGCCATCACCATCGCCGTCCCGCCGTAGCTCAGAAAAGGCAGCGGCAAGCCCTTGGTCGGCACCAGCCCGATAACCACCGCCATGTTGACCAGCGCCTGCAACGTGAGCAGCGCGGTCAGGCCGACGGCGAGCAGGCTGGCGAACGGGTCGGGCTCCGCGTGCGCGACGCGCATCCCGCGCATCAGGATGCTGCCGAACAGCACCAGCACGATGATCGCGCCGAGCAATCCGAACTCCTCACCGACGACGGCGAAAACGAAATCAGTGTGAGCCTGCGGAAGGTAGAACATCTTCTGCCGTCCGGCGCCCAGTCCCACGCCCCATCCGCCGCCCGCGCCGAGCGCAATGAAAGACTGGATAAGCTGAAAGCCGGCGCCCTTGGCCGTCTGCCACGGATCGAGAAAGGCGCTCAGGCGGCGCATTCTGTACGGTTTTGCTACAGCCTGTAGAGCCAGTAACGCAAGCGCGCCGCCGCCCGCCGCCCCCAGATGCCTCAGGCGCGCGCCCGCCGCGAACAGCATCGCGAACAGCAGCATCACCACCATCACGGTGTTGCCGAAGTCGGGCTGCTTAAGGATGAGCAGAGCGAGCGGACCCACCGTGATGAAGGCGGGCAGCGGACCGCTCGCGAACGCGTTCATCCGCTCCTGGCGGCGGCTTAAAAAATCGGCGAGAAAAAAGACCATCGCGAACTTGGCCAGCTCCGAGGGCTCGGCGAGCAGCGGCCCCAGCCTGAGCCAGCGGCGCGCTCCGCCGCGCACCACGCCGAGCCCCGGCACCCACAGCGCCACCAGCATCACCAGCGCCACCACCATCAGCGGCACCACCAGCCGGCGCAATCCGCGCAGCGAGAGCTGTGAAAGTAGAGCCAGCACGGCTAGGCCGGCCGCGATATGGCAGAGCTGGAGCTTGAAGAAGTGAAAGGCGTCGCCGGTCTTTTCGAGCCCCAGGAAATAGGTGGTGTTGAGCACCATCAAAAGACCCAGCACCGCCAGCGCCGCCGCCGGCAGGTACAGCCAGGGGTCGAGCTGAGGCCGGGCGACCGCTTCAAAGCGCCCGAACCAGCTCCTGAAATATTCTCCCGCGCTCCGCATAGTTCCTGAATTGATCGAAACTCGAGCAGGCCGGCGAGAGCAGCACGGTATCGTCGCGGCGCGCGGCATTGGCCGCGCGTCGTACCGCCTCGTCCAGCGTCTGCACGAGTTCGATTTCGGTTGCACCTTCGAGCGCAGCGCGCATCTTGTCGCGCGCCGCTCCGATTAGAATCAGCAGCCCCACCTTCTCGCGCAGCGGCTCGCGCAGCGGCGTATAATCGCCGCCCTTGTCCATCCCCCCCGCGATAAGAATGACCGGCGGACGTACCGCGGCGAGCGCCTCGACCACCGAGGCCACGTTGGTCCCCTTGGAATCGTCGATATAAGTCACGCCGCCGCGCTCGACGACGAATTCCATCCGATGCGGCAGCCCGGCAAAGTCCGCCAGCGCCGACTCGATCGCGCGCGGCTCGATACCCATCACTAGCGCCGCGGCCGCCGCCGCCATCGCGTTGGCGATATTGTGACGGCCCGGCAGGCGCAAGCGCTTCAGACTGATGCGGCCGTGACGCGTGCGAACGTCGAAGATCAGGTCGCCGCCGGCGTAGCCGATCGCGGGCGTGAACTCGGCGGCTCCCAACCCGAAACTCATCCACTGCGCGGCGAGCTGTGCGCGCAAAGATGACCATACGCGTGGATCGTCGCGGTTCAGAATCGCCCAGTCGTAGCGGTCCTGGTTACGGAACAGCCGCGCCTTGGCGCGGCCATACTCCTCGATATCTATATAGCGATCGAGATGGTCCTCGGCGAGATTCAGATAGATTCCAACGTGCGGCTTGAAGTGCTCGATGCGTTCGAGCTGGTAGCTCGAGACCTCGGCCACTACGACGTCGAATTCACCGCCGGCCGCTTCAACCAGCGGCGTGCCCAGGTTGCCGCCGACGAAGACTCGCTGCCCGGCGGCCTTGAAAATCTCGCCGATGAGCGTGGTCACCGTGCTCTTGCCGTTGGTGCCGGTCACCGCGACGATCGGCGCGACGACGAAGCGGCTGCCCAGTTCCAGCTCGCCGATTACCTCGATTCGCCGGCGGTCGGCCTCCTTGAGCAGGCGCGAGGTGCGCGGGACACCGGGGCTGGTAACCACCAGGTCGACTCCCTTAAGCCAGGCCGGATCTTCGGAACCAAGATGTATCTCGCCCGGCGGCATTGCGGCGTTGCCTGCGTCAGCGCCGAGATCGGCGCGAAGATCCGTCATCCTCAGTCGCGCGCCGCGTGCCGCCAGCAAGCGCGCGGCGGCGAGCCCGCTTACGCCGAGCCCGATCACCATCACACGTTTGCCCGCAAGATCCATTTGAATAAATTCGTGAATGAGTTTGTAAATTAATTCGCGCTCGAACAACTCGCGCCGCGCGGCTGCGCAGACGCGTATCCCTCCACCCTCTTTTCTCAGCGCAACTTGAGCGTGCTCAAGGCAACCAGCGCGCACACGATCGAAATTATCCAGAAGCGCACGACCACTTGCGTCTCCGGCCATCCGCCAAGTTCGAAATGATGATGCAGCGGCGCCATCCGGAAGATGCGCCGATGCGTGACCTTGTAATAGTAGCGTTGAAGAATAACCGAAGCGGCCTCGATGACGAAGATGCCTCCCGCGATCGGCAGCACCAGTTCCTGTTTGGCCAGCACGGCGACGATTCCCAGCGCTCCGCCAAGCCCCAGCGCACCGACGTCGCCCATCATCATCGAGGCCGGGTAGGCGTTGTACCACAGAAAACCCAGCGACGCGGCGATCAACGACGCGCAAAAGATCGCCAGCTCGCCCGCCCCCACCACGTGTGGGATGCCCAGGTAGGCTGAGAATTTCAGGTTTCCGGCGACGTAGGTGAAGGTCCAGTAGCAGAACGCCACCGTCATCACCGGACCGATCGCTAGACCGTCGAGCCCGTCGGTGACGTTGACCGCGTTGGAACACGCCACCAGCACGAACATCGCGAACAGCACGTACAACCATCGCGGAAGACTCGGATGCAGGTTCTTGAAGAACGGAACGGTGAGCGTGGTGTCGAAGCGCAGCACCACGAACAGCACGAAGGATGCGGCGAAGGCGCAGGCGAATTGCCAGATCAGCTTCTGCGGGCCGCTGAGTCCCTGGCCCTTGCCGCGGCGCAATTTCAACAGATCGTCGGTGAGACCGATCGCACCAAAGGCCATGGTGACCAGGATCGCCAGCCACACGTACGGATTGGCAGGATTGGCGAACAGGATGGTGGCGATGAGCGCGGTGCTTATGATGAGCAGGCCGCCCATCGTGGGCGTGCCGGCCTTCTTCTGATGGCTTAGCGGAACTTCCGCGCGGATGGTCTGGCCGATGTGCGCCGCGCGAAAGCGCTGGATCAGCCCCGGACCCGCCGCCAGAGCCAACGCCAGCGCGGCGAGCCCCGCCAGCACGGAGCGGAAAGTCTCGTAGCGCAGGACATTGAAGCCCACGTAGTGCGTGTGCAGCGGGAACAGGAGCAGGTACAGCATCGGGCAAATCCGCCTTCAAGTGTGCTGGCCGCGGCCCCCTCGGCGCAAGGCGCGCCGGGCGAGCGCCGCGGCCTGACTGGGCGCCCACGGCGAACGGCTTTAAGCCGTCGGCCTGCGAGCGCCGGATTCTCCCGCAGCGATATCGATCGCGCCATTCTTCGCAGCCTGGTATCTCGAGGCAAGCCTTCGATCGGCCACCCAACCACCGCTCCGCCACCTCCGACCGAAGGCCTCCCTCAGGACGCCACTCGCAACCCCCGCCCTCATCGGCGCTACGCACCGCGCACGTGCCCGCGCTCCGCCACGAGCGCACGCACCACTGCGCGGTCATCGAAATCAAGCCGCCGCCCTGCGACGAGCTGATAGTCTTCATGTCCCTTGCCCGCGATCACCACGATGTCGCCGGGCGCAGCCACTTCAAGCGCCAGCGCGATCGCCGCACGCCGATCGGGCTCGACCAGGTAACCCGGCGCCTTGCCTGCCTCGTGCCGCGCGACACGGCCAAGTTCTCCGGCCGTCAGACCAGCCTCGACCTCGGCGATAATCGCCAGCGGATCTTCGCTGCGCGGATTGTCGGAGGTGAGGATCGCGAGATCCGCCATCCGCCCCGCGATCTCACCCATCAGCGGGCGTTTGCCGCGATCGCGATCGCCGCCGCAGCCGAACACGCACACGACGCGGCGCGGCCCAAGCGCACGCAGCGCGCGCAACACGGCCTCGAGCGCGTCGGGCTTGTGTGCATAGTCGACCAGCACGGTCACGCCAGGCGGACCGGGCACCGCCTCCAATCTGCCGGGGGCCCCTGGGCATCGCCGCAACCCTTCCGCGACCACATCCGTTTCGATGCCCAAGGCCACCGACACAGCGGAGGCCCCGAGAATGTTGAGCAGATTGATCTCGCCGAGCAGCGGCGAGCGCACTTCGATTCGCTTGTCGAGCGCCGCAACCGAGGCGCGGATGCCGTCGGTGCCGGCGCTATAGCTCAATGGATGAACGTCGAGCCCGCGCTCCAGCCCGAAGCTCACCTTGCGGCCCTTGACCGTCTCGAGCACACGGCGGCCGAAAGGATCGTCGCCGCGCACCACCGCGACCGCGTCGGGCCACGTGCTTTTCGCCATGAGCTCGAACAGCCGAAGCTTCGCGGCGAAGTATTTCTCCTGCGTGCCGTGATAGTCGAGATGGTCGCGCCCGAGATTGGTGAAAACACAGGCGCGAAAGCTCAGCGCATCGACGCGCTCTTCGGCCAGGCCAATCGATGAAACCTCCGCTGCCACGCGCCGCACTCCGGCGCGCTCCATGTCGGCGAGGGCGGATTCGAAGTCGAGCGACTCGGGCGTGGTCAGGCCGCTGTAGATTTTTCGCGGGCCGACGAAAATTCCGATGGTGCCGATGATCCCCGGCGGCGCGCCGGCAGCCTCGAAGATCGAGGCGAGCATGTAGGTGGTGGTGGTCTTGCCGCTGGTGCCGGTCACGCCGACCAGCTCGAGGCGCCGGCTCGGCGCGTTGGAGAACCGCGAGGCAGCCGCACCCATCAGCCGGCGCGGCCGCTCGCACTGAACAACGGTTACCGCGGGGCGCGCGGCCTCACCATCCCATCCCTTCATCACCACCACGCGCGCCCCGCGGTTCAATGCATCGTCGATATTGGCGCGGGCCTGTTCGCGATCCCGCGCGAGTGAGAAAAACAGGTTGCCCGGCTTCACTCGCCGCGAGTCGTAGCTGAGCCCCGCAACTTCCACGCCTGCGTCGCCATGAACGCGCAGTCCCGGCTCGCCTGAGATTAACTCGGCAAGCTTCATCGTTTGCCCCCGCGACGTGCATGGTGCGACGCCGGCGTAAGGAGGTTCGCCGGCGTCGCGGGGGGGCCATGCACCAAGCTATTGGTTAGAGCTTCCGCGCCACCCGCCTCGACGACGCCAGGCGCCAGCCGCAACGTCACGCTGCCGAGGCCAGGCGCGGCACCGGGCGCGGGCCGTTGTGCGATGACGTAGCCGTGGCCCATGATCTCGAGATTGAGATGGTGCCGGCCGGCCAGCTCAAAGGCGCGCCTTAGGCTGAGTCCGCCGAAATCGGGAATCCCACCGCTCACGGCCAGTGCGGCGGCCGCCGAGTCATCGCCGCCGGACTCCGCTTCGGGCAACTGGTCAGCGCGCTGGTCGGCCGAATCGTCACGCGCCGTGAGCGCGACCGGCAACAGGCTCGCGGTGTCGTAATGTGGCTCTGTCGAGGCCACGTTCAATTCGCTCAGCGCGCCCGAAGCGATTTCGCTGAAGACCGGCGCGGCGGTCAGTCCGCCGAAGTGTCCATGGGCGACGTCGTAGAGCACGACCAGGATCACCAGGCGCGGATCGTCGGCAGGCAAAAAGCCGACGAACGACGCGACCAGCCGGCTCTGGTAGTAAGCGCCGGTGGTCGGGTTCACCATCTGCGCTGTGCCGGTCTTGCCCGCCACCACGAAGTCGCTCACGCGCGCCAGCCGCCCGGTACCGTCGGGGCCGTTTACCACGCCCTGCAACAGCCGGTTCATGGTGTGCGCGACGGCGGGCGAGATAACGCGATGCAAGGCCTCGGGCGTATGCGTCAGCAGCGGGCGGCCCGCAGCGTCGTAGGCCGCGTTGACCACGTAGGGACGCACCAGGTATCCGCCATTAGCGATCGCTGCGTAAGCAACCGCGAGCTGGATCGGCGTGACTCCAACGCCTTGGCCGAAGCCATGATTGGCTAGATCGATCGTGCGCCAGTCCTCGGGCTTGCGCAGGATGCCCGGCGCTTCGCCCGGCAAATCGATCCCGGTGCGCCCGCCAAGCCCGAAAGCGCGCAGCCCGTTGTAGAAGCGCTCGGCGCCTAGCTTGAGCGCGATCTTGGACGCGCCGATATTCGAGGAGACTTCGACTATCCCACCCAGGTCGAGCCAGCCGTGCGGGCTGTCATCGTGAACCACGCGCCCTCCGACGCGATATGCACCGTCCTCGCAGTAGATGAGCTGATGCGGCGTGACTACGCCGTCGCCCAGCGCGATCGACGCGAGCAGCCCCTTCATCGTCGAGCCCGGCTCGAAGGCGTCCTGTACCGCGGTATCGTGCAGACGCTCGCCGAGGCTGGCGCCGTCGGCCGCGATATTGGCCAGAGCCAGCACCTGGCCGGTGAACGGATCGAGCACCACGGCCGCGCCGCGCCGCGCGCCGCTCTTGCGCACTTCGGCGGCGAGATGGTTCTCGGCCAGCGCCTGGATTCGCGCGTCCAGCGTCAACACCGCGCGCGCGCCCGGCTCAGGAGTCTTCGGCGCAAGCGGACTGTCGAAGATCGGATGACCGAGCGCGTCATGATAGAAACGCAGCACCACCGGCTCGCCGCGGATCAGCCGATCGTATTGCAACTCGAGGCCGGAGAGCCCCTGGCCATCCATCCCCGCCAACCCCACCACCGGTGCGGCCAGGGTGCCCTCCGGATAGAAGCGTTTGTACTCGCTGAGCGCCCCCACGCCGTCCAGGCCCAGCGCTTCGGCCGCCTGCGCACTGGTAGGCGGCAGATGGCGCTGCAGC
>Ga0209526_10003646_pt1 | contig 10482 bp, 10 predicted proteins | sample JacPinW_OM2H0_M1_FD_188566 | JGI IMG/M metagenome (GOLD analysis project Ga0209526, IMG submission 188566) | Forest soil microbial communities from Algoma, Ontario, Canada - Jack Pine, Ontario site 1_JW_OM2H0_M1 (SPAdes) (version 2) | ecosystem: Environmental > Terrestrial > Soil > Boreal... | reverse complement strand
AAAATGATGTTCGCGGGATTTTTGAGGCGCGAGCCGGTGGAGATGGTGGCTTGCCAAACGAACGATTTGGAAGTGCCGGCGAATGCGGAGATTGTTCTGGAAGGCTATGTCAATTTGAACGAGATGCGCATCGAAGGGCCGTTTGGAGATCACACGGGATTTTATTCCCTGGAAGGGGAATACCCGGTATTTCATGTCGAGTGCGTGACGCACCGGAAAGATCCGATTTACCTGACTACCGTCGTAGGGCCGCCGCCGCAGGAAGATTACTTCATGGGCTATGCGGTGGAGCGCATATTCCTGCCGGTCATGAAGATGCAGTATCCAGAGATCGTGGACGTAGCCATGCCCGCGGAGGGAATTTTTCACAACCTGATGATCGTCGCGATTCGCAAGTCCTATCCGGGCCACGCGCGAAAGATCATGAATGCGATTTGGTCGCTCGGGCAGGCCATGTTTACCAAGGTGATCGTGGTGGTGGATCATGACGTGGACGTGCACAACTATAGGGAAGTGGTTTGGAAGACGCTGTGCGCGCTGGACCCGGAGCGAGATGTGCAGTTTGTGCTGGGTCCGGCGGATACGTTGGACCATGCCGCGCGCATGCAGGACTACGGATCGAAGATGGGGATCGACGCGACGCGGAAATGGGCGTCCGAGGGATTTACGCGCCCCTGGCCGGACGAGATTTTGATGGACAAGGGGACAAGAGTGCGGATCGACGCGATGTGGAAAGCGCTGAACCTCTAGCCGAGCCGCAGAAGTAACCAACAGAAGTCCTTGTAAGCCATCCGCCCGGGTTTCCAATTTGATCTACCGCCTCCGCTGATTCCAGTACAAGCGATTTCTGCCGATACCGGGAAAACGTAGATTGGCGCTGGAGCCCACTGATCATTCCAACGAAGCGGCAACCATGGTTTCCGGGAAGCGCCGCAGTCCTCAAATATCGACTCGGCGCGCCGGTGACGATCTCTGGGCCGACGGTTCGGCGATGTGCGGGTTGCGCGTCGCAATCGGCGAAGGCGGTAGGTCGTCAGTGGCCAGCGGTGTGTTCAGGGTGGGCGTGCGACGCGTTCGAGTGGGGTCCGGTTGCGGGTGCCACGGCATCGGCGTTGGCCTAAGTTCAGCAAACTCCGGGGATCGTGGAATGGAGCGCCGAGCAGGCGCTGCGAATCCCGGACGGTTGCGAAAAATGGTTGCGAAAAATTTGCGATCCGGAGGGTTTGCGCGATGAAGAGTTGATTTCAAAAGATAACCGTTCGAGCGAACAGGTGCGCTTTGGACAAAAGACCAACTAATTGTGGTACTGAGAGGATTAATACCCTATTTGTAGTAGGTAGTACCATAAATAACCGGTAACTGCCTGAAACTACCCCTATTCTTAGGACAACTGCGGCAGAGAATCCCTTGACGGTCTGAGCGCTGCGATGTCATAACGCTAGAACAGGGCGCACCTCCGCAGTTCCGCAGGCGTCGGTCGGGTGCACCAGTCGGTAGGGTTTAGGGCGTGTTTGGGCGCCGGGGTAGCGTTCCTTGTGATTGAATCGCGTGAAGTGATGAATGTGCGTCAGGCGTCGCAGTATCTGGGGATCTCCCCGGATACCCTGTACCGCTACATTACCGAGGGCGAGATTCCCGCATTCAAGCTGGGCAATCGTTGGAAACTTCGCAAGACGATCCTGGATCGCTGGATGGAACGCAAGATGAGCCAGGCGACCGTCAGGCGCCGGTAGTCCGGCGCGAGCAACAGGGAAAGAGGCCACTCTATGTGGTTACTGGGCGGACGCAAGAATAGGCAACTGGTGGGACTCGATATCGGATCCAGCTCGATCAAGGCCGTGGAGCTGAAGTTTACGAAGGCGGGCTACGAACTCGTCAGCTTTGGCATGGAATCGCTGGCGCAGGACACGGTGGTCGACGGCGCGATCATGGATGCGCCGCAGGTAGCCAATGCGATCAGCAAGATTTTTGACGCGCAACGCATCAAGACGAAAAATGTGGCTACCTCTGTTTCCGGACATTCCGTGATCGTCAAGCGCGTGCCACTGCCGCTGATGACCGAAGAAGAGCTCTACGACCGCATTCCCTCGGAAGCCAGCCAGCACATCCCCTTTGACATTGCCGATGTGAACTTGAGCTATCAACTGCTGGAGTCAATGGATGCACAGATGGACGTGCTGCTGGTGGCGGTGAAAAAAGACAAAATTTTGAATCATACCAACGTTTTGGCACAAGCCGGCAAGACCCCTGTGGTGGTGGATATCGATGCGTTCGGCCTGCAGAATTGCTTCGAGGTCAACTACGAGCCGGATGCCGGGCAGACCGTAGCGCTGCTGAATATCGGCGCCAGCGTTATGAACATTAACATCGTACGCGGCGGTGTCCCGCTGTTCACGCGCGACGTGAGCGTCGGCGGAAACCAATTTACGGATGCATTGCAAAAGGAGCTGGATCTGAGCTTTGAGGATGCGGAGAGGTTGAAGAAGGGCGACACGCTTCCCAGCGTGACCGACGAGCAGAAGCAGCAGATTCTGCGCAGCGTTTCCGATATTTTGACGCTGGAAATCCAAAAGACATTTGACTTCTTCCGAGCTACCGCCAGTGGGGAAAATATTCAACGGATTGTTGTTGCGGGCGGCACGGCGCGTGTTCCGGGGCTAGTGGATCTGCTCCGGGAGGAATTCGCGATGCCGGTCGAGGAGCTGAATCCCTTCCGAAGAGTGCTCATTAATCCCGGCAAACACAGCGATGACCAGATTCGCGAAATGGCTCCGCGGCTGGCGATTGCCGTGGGGTTGGCACTGAGGAGCTTTGACTAGCCATGATCCGAATAAACCTTCTCGGGCAAACGCGTCCCAAGTCTTCACGACGGCCTGTGGATACCGGAGCGGCACTCCCGGCGTTGTTTGTGGGAGCCGGTCTGTTGTTTGGCTGCTTGATTCTCGGCTACTTGTACTACTCCTGGCAGCGGCAGTTGAACGACGAGAATAACCGGATCAAGCAATTGCAGGCGCAGAAAACGGACCTCGAACAGATCAAGCAGCAAGTGGAATCGTTCGAAAAACAGAAGCAGGTTTTGCAGCAGCGGGTCTCCACGATCGAGCAGTTGCAGCGCGATCGCACTGGCGGACAGGAACTGCTCGACCAGATTGCAAACACCGTGGCGCGCACAGAAAACCTCTGGCTGACCACGATGATACGCAAGGGGAACAACTTATCGTTGGAGGGGGCTTCGGCATCGGTGAATGGCGTGGCCAACTTCATCACTGCGCTCAAGCGTTCCGGATACTTCTCCAAAGTAGAGATCAAGGAATCGAAGCAGGACGACAAGAATACGGCTGTGCAGACGTACCTGTTCCAAGTCTCCGCGGAAATTACTCCGCCGCCTGTAGGTGCGCAGCATCCTCAAGCCAAGCCAGCCAGTGCGCCGACGCAGGCTGCGCCCGCGGCGACGGCACCAGCGAGGAAAGGGTAGGGGAGCGCTATGGCCAATCCACTGAGAGATATGTCGGTGATCATGCAGGGCCTGTTGGCGCTGGCGATTACCGTCGTGCTGGTGGTTGTCGGCGTATATGTGCCCCTTTCTCCGGTCGCCCAAGAGCGTGACGAGGTCGACAAGGCCGTGCGGCAACGAGCCCAGCTCAATCAGGAAGTGACGCAGCTTCAGGTTTACAAGCAGCGCTACGGTGAATTGAAGTCGCAAATGGACGCGCTGTCCAAGCAACTGGAAACGCTCAAGACCATCGTTCCGGAAGAGAAGGAAGTGGACGAATTCATCCGCTTGGTGCAAGGAGCCGCGGCCGCGTCGAACGTGCAAATCCGGCGACTAACGGCGCAGCCGGTTGTGGCGCGGGAATACCACTACGACATGCCCTTCGAGATCCTGGCCGACGGCCCGTATTTCAACGTCCTGGACTTCTTCGGCCGTTTGAGCCGGCTGTCACGAATTATCAATGTGGGTGACCTTGATTTTGAAGATCCTTCGGGTAGTAAGGCCGCGAAATATCCGATTCGGCCGGGCACAACGGTATCCGGCGTATTTACGGCCACGACGTTCTTTACCAAGCCGGCAGACACAGGCGCCGCGCCCACGGGTGCGAAGCCTCAAGCCAATCCGGCTGGAAAAATGTGAACGGAATGAGCGAACTATGCGTTCTGTGAACACTTTCATACTAGGTATTTTTCTCGCGGCAGGTGTTCCCGGTTTGCACGGGCAGACCAAGCCCGCGACTGGGACGAGCGCGAAGTCAGCGCCGGCGGCCCAAGCCCCTTCGCATACTGCCCAGGCGGCCGGAAAGTCTGGCGCGAAGCCGAATCGCGCCGTCAAGAAGGCGGCTAAGGCGGAAACTCCTGTTGCTGCGACTCAGGAGCCGGCCGATGTCGAAGGCAAGCTGGCGCGGCGCGATCCGTTTGAGTCTCTACTCAGCCGGCAGCAATCGGGCATCGGAAAGAATCTGCCACCGGGCAAAGCGGGCCTGCAAGTCAGCACACTGAGGCTGGACGGCATCGTGCGCGCGCCGAACGGCATGATTGCCGTGGTTTCCAATCCACAGGCGCGCTCCTACTTTTTGCGCGAGGGCGATCAACTCTACGACGGACGCGTGGAAAAGATCGCCATGGATGGAGTCTCCTTCCATGAAGTGGGCAAAGATGCCTTCGGCAAGCCCGTTGAACGCCAGGTAAATAAGAGAATCTACGCCAGTGCAGGAGAACAGCAATGAAGACGAACCGGCCGGCCTTTCGAATTGGCTGCCTGATATTCGCGGCGACGGCGCTCACGACGAGACCATCTCTGGCGCAGATCCAGGAGCCCACCGGCGCGACAGCGGCGGCAACGGTGATCTCGAACGTGGCGATCACACAGGCTCCCGAGCGCGCCAGCGTGCGCGTGGAAGGCGAAGGGCGCCTCGACGTCCGGGCCGCCCGGATGCAGAACCCCGACCGGCTGGTCTTGGATTTTGGCGGAGCCCGGTTGGCGGTCCAGAAGACCGTGATTCCCGGCGTGGCCGCTCCGGTGCGCGGAGTCAGGATGGGCCAATTTCGTCCGGACATCGCCCGCGTGGTGATTGACCTGACGGGCGCGGCTCCCTATCAGATTTTGCGGGAAGGTCCTGCTGTGGTGATCTCTTTCGACGTACAACCCGAGTCTCCGGTCGAAGCAACTGTGGACAAGACGACGGTCGCATCACAGGAAAATCGCAAAGCGCGAGCGGATTTTCCTTACAGCACCACCGCGCCGCGCAGTGCGGCGCACCATGTTTCCAAGTCGCTTCCGATTTCCGTTCCTCGCTTCGCGTTGCCCGGCGAACTGACCCAGCCCTCAGTTGTCCTGGCATCGTTTGGCGGGAAGCACGGACCGGCGCGGCCGGAGATTGCAGCGCAAGAAACGACCACGCAGCAGACCGGTAACGCGGCGGCCACCCCTTCGCAGGCGGCGGTAGGAAGCGCCGCTCCGGGCCGATACACGGGCGAACCCATTTCTGTGAACCTGAAGGATGTGGATCTGCGGGATTTCTTCCGCCTCATCCACGAGATCAGCGGATTGAACGTCGTTCTGGACCCCGCGGTGAAAGGGACGCTGACCATCGTGCTTGACGAGGTCCCCTGGGACCAGGCGCTCGACATCGTGCTGCAAAACAACGGCCTCGAGAAACAATTGCACGGAAACGTCCTGCGGATCGCGACCCTCGATACCATCAAGAAAGAAGCCGAAACCGCCCGAGACGTACGAAAAGCGGAAAATGACGCGCAGGAGATGGTGACGGTGACGCGCGTTCTGAGTTACAGCAAGGCGGACACGCTCAAGGACACTCTCAAGAAATTCTTGACCGCGCGCGGCGACATCCTTTCCGACTCGCGCTCGAACCAGCTCATTGTGCGGGATATTCCGTCGGTTATTCCCACGATCGATAACCTGATCCGCCAGCTCGATCGCAAGTCGCAACAGGTGGAAATCGAGGCGCGCGTCGTCGCTGCCAACCGATCTTTTGCGCAGGACATCGGTACGGAACTCGGATTCGCCGGTACGACCACCGGTGGACGCTCGATCTTTTCCGGGACGCCGCAGGTGGGAGTCAGTCAGGGCCCGACCGGCACACCTGTGCCTCCGCTGTTGGCCTCTCCGGTTCCCGCCCCGAATGACAATTCCGCGACACTCGGTGCGCTTCCGTTTAACGTCAATCTCGGGGCCGGAGTTCCGACCAGCGGCTTTGGCTTTTCCCATCGCTCACCCAACTTTGCTGTGGACTTCTTCATCACCGCGGCGGAGGCCAAGGGCGTCGGAAAGTTGCTCTCGAAACCGCGCGTCGTGACGCAGAACAACGAGAAGGCGACCATCAAACAGGGCGTCAAGATCCCAATTCAAACGACTATCAATAACACGATTTCTGTGACCTTCATCGATGCGGTACTCAAGCTAGAGGTTACCCCGCAGATCACCGCCGAGGGTACGGTATACATGGACGTACTGGTCGAGAACACCCAGATCGATCCAGGCATTCCGCGCATTCAGGGAACTCCAGCCCTGGATACGCAGTCCGCGGAAAGCAGGGTTACCGTTGCTGACGGCGCCACGATCGTCGTCGGCGGTGTGATCGTCACCAACACGCAGGTCAACATTACCGAGGTACCCATTTTGGGTGGCCTGCCCTTGATCGGGCATCTCTTCAGGCGCAACAACACGTCCATCAGTACTTCCGAGCTGTTGTTCTTCCTGACGCCGCGGATCATGCCGGCTACGTAGCGGCAGGACAAACATTCGAGAAATCACACCTTTCACCAAGGACGAAATCGGGGAGACTGCGGTCTCCTCGATTCATTTATGAAGACACCTTTTGCACGGCGGAGACGGGCACTACTCTCGCAGCTGGCCGGAGAGCGTCTGGGCAGCCTGCTGGTCACACATCCGGCAAGCTGGTACTACCTGACGGGATTTACGGGGGAGGCAGGCGCCTTGGTCCTTTCCCGCCGGGGAACGGCGCTCATCACGGACGCGCGCTTCACGGCACAGGCCCGGGAGGAGACCTCAGGAATTCGAATCGTGCCGCAAGAAGGCTCCTTGATCACGACCGTGGGCCAATTTCTAAGACGAGCTGGTGGCGGTCGGGTGGGATTTGACGCCTCGCGAATCACCGTTGCACAGAGTAGGTCCCTGCGAAGGGCGGGAGGCCCAGCCGTGCGATGGATCGCTGCCGCAGGTCACGTGGAGTCACTGCGCACGCGCAAGGAACCTCAGGAAATTGCCTGGATGCGAAAGGCTGCGCTGCTTGCTGGAGAAGTCCTCGAGGGGGTGTTAAAACTACTCAAACCCGGTGTGCGGGAACTGGAAATCGGAGCCGAAATCGACTACCAGATGCGGCGGAGAGGGGCTGGCGGTCCGGCGTTCGAAACCATTGTCGCTTTCGGGGAGCGTTCCGCGTATCCGCACGCTCGTCCTACCGCCAAGCGACTGAGGAAAAATGAATTGGTCGTCCTAGACCTGGGTGCTATACTCGCGCACTATTGCAGCGACATTACGCGCACTGTAGTGGTAGGGCGGGCCTCGGCACGGATTCGCCGTTGGCACAGAGCGGTTCAGGAAGCGCAGTCGGCTGCGATTGCAGCTGTCCAGGCCGGAGTTAGCTGTGGGGACGTCGATACCGCCGCCAGACGGGTTCTCGCCGGCTATAGACTGGATCGCTACTTCGTGCATAGTACCGGCCACGGCCTGGGGTTAGAGGTGCACGAGGACCCCCGGGTGGCCAAGGGGCAGAAGCAAACCTTAGAGCCGGGAAACGTGATCACGATTGAGCCAGGTGTCTACGTGCCGGGCGCGGGTGGAATTCGCATCGAAGACGACGTTGCCGTGCACGCTGAGAGTACGGAAGTGCTCACCCGCGTTGCGCGGGATCTTATAGAGATCTAATAAAGGCATGAAACACAAAAAGTCCCCGAAGCCAACGGCAAGTCCGACCTTGGCGAACCCTGACATCCAGCACATCGAGCAGTTGCTCCGTTTGATGACCGAGCACAACCTCGAGGAGTTCGAATACTCGCACGGTGATTTGAGGATTCGCCTCAAGAAGCCCTTCGCGGGCGCGGCTACCAGGGCCATGCTTGCGCCGGAGATCATCATCGCGGGAGCAGCAGCATCGCCTGCCGCTTCCGCAGCGGCGCCCGCCCCAGCGCCCGAGGCACGGTCCACGGACGATCTACATCTGGTCAAGTCGCCGATCGTCGGGACCTACTACGAGGCTCCCAGCCCGGGAGCGGAAGCTTTCGTCAAGATTGGCGGATATATAGAGACTGGACAGACGCTTTGTATCGTGGAAGCCATGAAGCTCATGAATGAAATCGAATCGGATATGAGCGGCGAAGTGCTAAGAATCTTCGTGGAGAATGGCCAGCCCGTGGAATATGGCCAGCCGCTGTTTGGCATTCGTCCGAGCCGCAAGAAATAGGCGGCACCTCACCGATATGTTCCAGAAAATCCTAGTCGCCAACCGCGGGGAAATCGCGCTGCGGGTCATCTGTGCCTGCAAAGAGCTGGGAATCTCTACCGTCGCAATCTACTCGGAAGCGGACCGCAACTCGTTACACGTGCGGTTCGCCGATGAAGCCGTGTGCATCGGCCCGCCACGAAGCAGCGAGAGTTATCTGAACATCCCGCAAGTGATCAGCGCCGCGGAAATCACGAATGTGGACGCGATTCACCCCGGGTATGGGTTTCTGTCGGAAAACGCCAATTTCGCGAAGGTTTGTGAGGCTTCGGAGATCACCTTCATCGGGCCCACGGCGGAAGTGATCGAAATGATGGGGGAGAAGGACCGGGCGCGACGGGAGATGAGAGCGGCCGGACTGCCGACCATTCCCGGGAGCGACGGGATCATCGAGGGCGAAGAGGAACTTGGCAAGGAAGCCGCGCGGATCGGGTATCCCTTGATTCTCAAGGCCTCGGCGGGCGGCGGCGGAAGGGGCATGCGGGTCGTCCGCAACCAGGGCGAGCTATTGGCGGCCTATCAGACGGCACGCAGCGAGGCGCAGCAAGCCTTCGGGACGCCCGATGTATACGCGGAACGATTCCTGGAGCATCCGCGGCACATCGAGTTTCAGGTTCTCGGCGACCAGCACGGCAAGGTCATCCAATTGGGCGAACGGGAGTGCAGCATTCAGCGGCGTCATCAGAAATTGGTCGAAGAATCGCCTTCCCCCGCCATGGATCCGAAGCGCCGCAAGGAACTGGGCGGCAAAGTGGTGCGGGCGCTCGAGAAAATAAGGTATACCAACGCGGGCACGGTCGAATTCCTGATGGACCAGGACGGCTCGATGTATTTCATCGAGATGAACGCGCGCATCCAAGTAGAACATCCCGTGACAGAGTTGGTGACCGGCGTCGATCTGATCAAGGCGCAGATCCGGATCGCAGCGGGCGAGAAGCTCGAGGACGCTGTAGGAGAGATGCATTTCTCGGGACATGCCATCGAATGCCGCATCAACGCGGAGGATCCGGTGACGTTTGTTCCGTCCGCGGGACGCATAACTACGTTTCAGGCGCCGGGAGGGACCGGCGTCCGCGTGGATTCCGCGGCATACACGGACGCGGTCATTCCTCCGTTCTATGACTCCATGATTGCGAAGTTGATCGTCAAAGGACGCGACCGTGCGGAGGCTGTCGGACGCATGAAGCGGGCGCTGGAGATGTTCGTCATTGAGGGTATTAAGACGTCGATTCCGCTGCACCGTAGAATCTTCGCGGATGCCGAATTTGCGGCAGGCAAGTTCGACACCCATTTCATCGAAAGACTGCTGGGAACAAACGGAAAATAAGTGTCCGCGCGGCTTGTCCTCCCAAGGCTGTATGTGATACTAGACTCAGCATTGCTAACGTTTCCTGCACAAGACTGCGCGCGAGAGCTTGCCGACGCCGGCGTCCGGCTGATGCAATACCGGAACAAAGCGGCATCCGCGCTCGAATTGCTGAAATCCTGTCGAGAACTCGCCGCTCTACTTACCCCGCGAGGCGTGTCCTTTCTGGTGAATGACCGGCCCGACGTAGCCCTTCTCGCGGCTGCCATCGGTGTTCACGTCGGACAGGAAGATCTAGGCATGGAGCAGGCGAGGGCGCTTGTCGGGAAAGACAAGTGGGTTGGCGTTTCCACACACAACCTCGAACAATTCCGGGCCGCGGCGGCGACTTCGGCGGATTATATTGCCGTGGGGCCAGTGTTTGCGACCTCTAGCAAAGCCAATCCTGATCCGGTCATCGGCACGGAATTCATCCGCCAGGTCAGGGGCCTGACGGACAAGCCGATCGTGGCGATTGGGGGTATCACCCTTGAAAACGCCGCGGCGGTCATCGGGGCTGGCGCTGATTCCGTTGCGGTCATTCGCGACATTCTGCGGGCCCGCGACCCTGGCCGCCGAGCGCGGCAGTATCTCGAATTGTTGGATACCACGAATCACGCCGCTGCGGTGTGAGAGTTCTGAGGCATGGCCGATACCACG
>Ga0209526_10003645_pt1 | contig 10484 bp, 7 predicted proteins | sample JacPinW_OM2H0_M1_FD_188566 | JGI IMG/M metagenome (GOLD analysis project Ga0209526, IMG submission 188566) | Forest soil microbial communities from Algoma, Ontario, Canada - Jack Pine, Ontario site 1_JW_OM2H0_M1 (SPAdes) (version 2) | ecosystem: Environmental > Terrestrial > Soil > Boreal... | reverse complement strand
AAAAAGCGAAGTTGGCCCGCGAAGCCGGCGCCGATGAAATCATCCTCTATGACCGGCAGGACTTCGAGGCGGAAACCAAGCGCATTACCAACGGACAAGGGGTCCACGTCATTTACGACGGTGTCGGAAAAAGCACATTTGATAAGGATCTCAACATTCTCCGTCCGCGCGGATACCTCGTTCTTTTCGGCGCGTCCAGCGGACCGGTACCGCCGGTTGATCCCCTCAAGCTACTACAAAAGGGCTCGTTGTTCCTCACCCGCCCGTCGATTGCTCACTACATTGCGAGCGATGAGGAACTGCAGCAGCGAGCGTCTGAGGTTCTGGGAAGCCTCGCCAGCGGCAAGTTGAAATTGCGCATCGCGCACATTTACAAGCTGCAAGAAGCGCAGCAAGCGCATCGCGATCTCGAGGGCCGCAAAACAACGGGCAAACTCTTGCTTATTCCTTAGCGCAGTCAGGTCCGCGCCGAGGAGGATCCCCCGGCCTGAATGGCGCGCAAGACCCTCTCTGGAGTGAGCGGAATTTCCCGTAAGCGAATTCCGACTGCGTCGAAAATGGCGTTCGCAATCGCCGCCGGCACGCCGACGATGGAGGGCTCGCCTCCGCCAAGGGCAGGCATCTCAGGGCGATTGATCAGCACAATTTCCACGTCAGGGATATCCTGAAAGGTGAGGATCGGGTAGCTCACCCAGTCGAGATTCTTCACGCCTGAGGCGTCAAAGTGAACTTGCTCCATCAACGTGCGGCTCACGCCTTGGATGACGTTTCCTTCAATCTGATTCCTCAAACCATCGGGATTGACGATCAACCCGCAGTCATGCGCGAGCGTAATCCGCTTGACCACGATCTTTCCGTTTGCCTTGTCGACCTCTATTTCGGCGACGGTAGCCGTGATCGTATTGCCGCGGTTGCCCATCGCCACCCCTCGGCCTGAAACTTTCGATCCCGCCGAGCTTCGCGCGCTCGAAGCACGATCTTTCCATTCCGCTTTTTGAGTCGCCGCGGCCAGCGCGTCGGCTGCTCGCTTGTTGTTGCCAAGATAACGCAGCCGGAACTGCGCCGGATCGACGCCGAGATCCGTAGCAATCTCATCCAGGAACGACTCGCTGGCGAAGCAGCGCGCCAATTCTCCGGGCGCCCGCAGGTTGCTGGTCCTCAGCGGTGTCGGGTCTTCGTGTACCCACGGGATGCCCGCCGCCAGGATCTTCTGATTCTCGAAATCATAAATGTCCCCGCCGCCGCCGGTTCCATTCGAATTTCCTTGGGCTTTCGGCTTGAGGCCGATTTGCCTCGACGCCAGCAGCGGCATGCCTTGCGCCTCCGTCCAGGGGAAACTCCGATCCATGAAATCCCAACCGGTGATTTTGCCCTGCGCATCTACGCCGGCCCGCACGGTCATTAGCTGTGCTGGACCTTTGGGCTCCCAGCCGTGCTCGTCCTCACGCATCCACTGCACGCGTACAGGTTTTCCAACCGCGCGAGACAGCAAGGCCGCATCCTCCGGCGCATCGTCCGTGCTCAGCCGGCCATAGCAGCCGGAACCTTCGCGGTAGATAACGTGAACGTTCTTTTCCTGCAGGCCCAGCAATTCGGCCACGGATTTCCGTGTTCGGAACGGGCCCTGCGTTCCTGCCCAGATCGTTGCTTTGTCTCCGCGGACATCCGCCACCGCGCACGAAGGGCCGATCATACCGTGCAACTGGAATGGCCAACGATACGTTGCATTGAACGTCTTGCTCGCTTGAGAGATCGCAGAATCCGGATTCCCCTTGTCCGTAGCGACTTGATCCCTGAAGCTCTTGGTGTTCTTCAAATAGGCAAACAACTCATCCGGGCTGGCAGGAAGCTTTGTACTCGGAGTCGACCAAGTTACTTTCAGGTCGCGCGCCGCCTGGATCGCCGCCCATTCGGTCTCCGCCACAACGCCCACAAAGCTTCCTTCTTCAACGACTTTCACGACGCCGGAAATGTGCTTGATAGAATTCTGGTCCACGCTCGAAGGCTTTGAGTTAACCACCGGTGGGCGTACCACACGGCCATGAAGCATGCCGGGTATCCGAACGTCCTGCACGTAGGTGAACTCTCCGGTGAATTTTGGCGGCAGGTCCATGCGCCGCACCGAAGTGCCGACGATTCGGTACTGTCCGGGGTCTTTGGCGTGAACTTCCGGGGCCACCTTCAGGTCCCACCCCGTCCCCGTGGCCGTTATCCTCGCGTCGAAGTGTCTGCCCCCGATGAGCTCACCGTAAGAGATTTTCTTTTCCGAGCTGTCGACAACCCTCACGACCCCGTCGGTGACCGTGAGCTTCTCGACCGGTGCGTCCAAGCGCGTGGAGGCGAGTTTCAATAGCTGGAGTCGCGCCGCAGCGGCAGCCTGCCGCAATTGCGGCCCTCCCCTCTCGATGGTCCTGCTGCCAACCGTCGAGAACTGATCGACCGTCTTCGCCGTGTCCCCACAATCCATCGAGATTTGCTTAAACGGTACGTCCAGCTCTTCCGCCACGATTTGCGCGAGCGCCGTGACGACGCCCGTGCCAAGCTCAACCTTGCTGGTGAAAACGGTAACCGTTCCATCCTGCGCAACCGCGAGCCAAGAATCCAAATACGACGCGTCCGGTTCGCCGTCCGGCGGAGCGGCGGTCTGCGCCAAAAGCCCCGACACTGGCCCCAAACAACGGAAGGTCACGATCAGCGCGCCCGTGCTCTGGAGATACTGTCGGCGAGAGATCGGCTTTGCGAACATTTTGGATTCTCCTTTGCTCAGGCTTTCTCTCTGGCAGCCCGCTTGATCGCGCGGATGACCCGCAAATGAGAGCCGCACCGGCACAGATTGCTTTGCAGAGCCTGCTTGATTTGCAAGTCCGTAGGATGGGGATTCTTGTCGAGAAGAACTTTGGCGGTCATGACGATGCCGTTCATGCAATAGCCGCACTGCGCCGCTTGCTCTTCGATGAACGCCTTTTGGAGCCGGTGAGGATTGGCAACGCTTCCGAGACCCTCGAGGGTTGTAATTTTCCGGTTCCGCGCGGCGGCAATGGGAATGCTGCACGATCGCGCGGTGTTCCCGTCCAGGATGACGGTGCAGGCCCCACACTGGGAAAGACCGCACCCAAATTTCGGGCCATTCAATCCGAGGTCGTCTCGCAAGACGTACAGCAGTGGTGTGCTTGGATCGGTGTCGACCACTCGCGACTTGCCGTTCACCGTAAGCGAGATTTGCGCCATGGCAGTCTCCCTTCTCGACGGGCCGGACGCGAGGAGTTGACCCGTGTCCTTGCCCGGGAATTTCCGGCACTCGAGCGCTAATATATGCCTGACTAACTCCACATGCAATGCCGCCAATCTGCATTGTGGTGATATCATCTGCCGCCGGCTGACTCACAGAAAGGACTTCGATGGCGGGCTCTCCGAAAATAGTTTGTGCTATGGCGCTGGCATTGGTCGCGCCGTGGCTTTACACGGATCGAGATTTGCGCGGTGCGGGGCAAACGACGGGGGCGGCGCAACAGCCTCCCCTGACGGCGGCGCCCACACCGGCCGTATCCCCCTATGTGGACACGCACGTCCACTTTGACGCAAAGGTCGTCTCTGACCCGTCCCGCGAGGTCGAAGCCGCTCTCCAGGAAGCAGGTCACGAAAACGCGGCGACGCTAATCTTCATGCCGGGACCGTTTCTTCCAGATGATGCGAACCGTTTCGACCACGACGCCTTCATGATCGCGGTGAAGAAGCATCCTGACAAATTGGCCTTCCAGGGAGGCGGAGGCAGCCTGAATATCATGATTCAGCAATCGGTGCACTCCGGTGATGCGGGCCCGCAACTACAGCAAAGATTCAAACAGCGCGCGGAGCAGATTCTTCGAGATGGCGCCGCGGGTTTCGGCGAGATGGCTTCGGAGCATCTTTCATTCTCGCCCGGGCAAGCATACGAGACCGCGCCGCCGGACCACCCGTTGTTCCTTCTATTGTCGGATATCGCGGCCGCTCACGGCGTGCCCATCGACCTTCACCTGGACGTGGTGCCTCGAGCCATGCCACTCCCGTCGGACCTCAAGTCGCCACCCAACCCGTCGAACCTGGTTGAAAACCTGATGTCGTTTGAGCGTCTACTCCGCCACAATACCCGCGCCAAGATCGTTTGGGCCCACGCAGGCTCGGACGGTCTCGGCTATCGCACCCCTGATCTCTGCCGCCGGCTGTTCCAGGCGCATTCCAATCTGTACATGGAAATCAAGATCGATCCTCTGGAACTGGGCAAGAATCCGCCTCTTGCTGACGGCAAAATTAAACCGGAATGGCTGAAGCTCTTCAGGGATTTTCCGGATCGATTCGTCATCGGAACGGACCAGCACTATGCTTGGGGGCGACCGATGACAGGTTCACAGCGCTGGCAGATGGCGGTGTTCCTGCTCAATCAGCTTCCGAGCGACCTGAGGCGGAAGATTGGCAAGGACAACGCTCTTCGTATTTTTCCGATGGCAGAAACCAAGTGAACGGCCCATACGTTGTATTAAGTAGCGTCAGCAACCTTTTTGGAAAAGTGTATACTTGCGCGCTGGCTTGCGCATTGGCCGGTGTTGTTCCCGGGGGCCGTTCGCGATGCGCGCAACCCTGTCCACAGGCTAAAACGCGGCATATCGCGCACCAATTCATCGGAGCAAAAATTCGTGGGAAATCCTGTAACGAAAGACCCCAGTGTGACAGCCGCGCAAGTTAGGCCTCCGCTGACCGCAAACCAGAAGCGTGGCTTCCTGGCCGCCTGGGGTGGATGGGCGTTGGACGGTATGGACTCGTTCATCTACGCCCTGGTGCTGGTTCCCGCTCTGCGCGACTTGCTGCCGAAGTCGGGAATTCCGGCGACGAACGCCAACATCGGTTACTACGGCTCGCTGCTCTTTGCTCTCTTCCTGGTTGGCTGGGGCCTGGCGCTGATTTGGGGGCCCATTGCCGACCGCTTCGGCCGCGCGCGAATTTTGATGCTGACCATTCTATGGTTTTCTCTGTTCACCTTTCTGAGCGCGCTCGCCACCAATGTTTGGAGCCTCGCGATCTTCCGGCTTCTGGCGGGCATGGGCATCGGCGGAGAATGGTCGATCGGAGCTACGTTCATTTCTGAAGAATGGCCCGAGGAGCGCCGCAAAATGGGCGCCGGCTTGATGCACACGGGCTACTACTTTGGATTTTTCCTGGCCGCCATCGCCAACTTCCTGGTGGGCGCGCATTTCGGCTGGAGATGGATGTTCGTGGTAGGCGGAACTCCAGCGCTTCTCGTGGCTTTCTTCTACAACCGGGTGCACGAGCCGGCGCGCTGGCACGAGAAGCGGCAGGAGCTCGGGGGTGCCTGGACCCTACTCAAAGCTTTCCGGGCACCATTTTCGCCGCAGTACCGCCGCCGGACCATCCTCAACTCTCTCTACATGCTCGCATCGATTTCGGGCTTGTGGGCCGGATCGGCTTACGTGCCGACGGCGATCACGCAGCTTGCTACGAGAGCGGGCCGGACGGTCGTCGAGGCCGCACAGTTATCGTCCTACGGCACAGCGCTTCTCGCGATCGGCACCATTCTCGGAGCGCTCATGACGCCGTGGCTTTGCGAGCGTTTCGGCCGCAAGGCCGCATTGGGTTTCTTTTTCTCGATGATGTTTGTCTGTATTGCGCTCGCTTTCGGCCATGTTTTCTATCTTCAAAGCGGCGCACTGAGCTGGTTCATGGCGTGTCTTTTCTTTCTTGGTATCGGCGGGGCTAATTTTGCGGTGTATTCCCTTTGGATTCCCGAGCAATATGGAACGGAATGCCGCGTCAGCGCGTTCGCTTTCACGACCAACGTCGGACGCTTCGCCGCGGCAGGGATCAGCTTTCTGGTCGGCTTCGGAGTTCGCCACTTCCAAACCCTTGGGATCCCCGTGGCCTTTACTTCCATTGCATTCTTGATTGGCCTCTTGCTCCTGCCCTTCGGCGAAGAAACCAAGGGCAAACCCCTACCCGCCTGAATGGGGAGTGAAAATGAGGAGAGGAAGGCGCAATCAGAGTTTCAGCAGCTTTGCCGCCGTACCGCCCAGAATCATCTTGCGCTGGTCGCTGTTCAGGTTGATCTGCTCCAGAAACTGAATGGGCCGTTCGTACCCCATGTCAAAGCAATAATCGCTGCCGATCATCACGCGTTCTGCGCCCACGGTACTGATCACGAATTCCAAGATCTGCTTCGAGTGCACGATCGTGTCGTAGAAAAATCTGTCTAGGTACGCGCTCGGCGCTTTCGGAAGTTGCTTGATCTCCGGCCGCACTTGCCATCCGTGGTCGACCCGGCCCGTCAGAATTAGAAGCGCGCCGCCCCCATGAGGCAGGCCGATGCGCAGCTTCGGATGCCGATCGAGCACTCCGCCGAAAATGAGATGGCACGCGGCAATCGCCGTGTCGACGGGATTGCCCACGAGGTTCGCCAGATAGTATTTCCGCAGTCTGTCTCCGCCTACGGTCTGCAGCGGATGCAGAAAGACGGGCAGGTCGAGCTCTTCGATACGCGCCCAGATCGGCTCAAAAAGCGGATCATCGAGATCCTTGTTATTGATATTTGTGCCCATGTAGACGCCGCGCATGCCCGGCAGTTTGTTCGCACGGTTCAGCTCCTCGACAGCGCGGTCAGGATAGAGCATCGGCAGCGTACAGAAGGCGACGAGCCGGGTTGGATACGCCTGGTGCGCCGCGCTTCCGGCATCGTTCCACACCGTTGCCAGTTTGTGGTCCAGTTCCGCGTCGCCCCAATAGACCATCGGCGCCGTAAGCGACAACGCCTGAACCGCTATACCTTGCCGGTCCATGTCCGCAATGCGCTGCTTGAGGTCGATGAACTTGGTCGCCAGCGGCCCGGTGACATTGGGGTTGTTCGGCGCTTTGTGGTAGAAGCCTTGATCCGTCATGCGGTATTCCGCGTTGAAGCGCTTGCCGTCTTCGTTGAAGATATTGAGATAAGTTTCCGGAAAATAGTGGCAGTGAATATCCACAGCGCGCACACCCGCGGTGCCGATCCCTTTACTCTCCCCGCCTTGCGCCTGGCTTCCGGCGAACGCGTTGTTCACGCCGGGCAACGCGCCGGCCGCCGCCACAGCTAGTCCTGTTTGGAGTACTCGCCGGCGCGACACCGGTCTCGCGCAGTCACACCTGTGATCATCTCTCATGGCTCCCCCTGCTCCTGCGCCACGCGGTATGCAAATCTAGCCGCTACGATTTTTTGGGATACCAGTCGAGGAGGCGCACTTCGATCCCGCTCCCCTCCAGTTTCTTTTGAAAGGCGCCCACGTCAGATTGCCGATAGTGGTAAGGAATGACCAGCTTCGGATGAAAAGCCAGTACGCCATCGGCTGCTTCCTCGGGCGTCATCGTGTAGGGCAGATTCATGCACACAAAGGCGACGTCGATATTCTTGAGCGCACGCATCTCGGGAATGTTCTCCGTGTCGCCGGAGAAATAGAAACGCTTCCCGCCGTAGGTGAGCACGTAACCATTACCCCTGCCTTTGTCATGATACAGTTTGCCCGCCTCTGGGCCGCGCACCAGGTTATACATGGGAACGGCTTCGATCGACCACTTGTCCCAAGTTGTTTTTTCTCCGTTGGCGAGCTTCTTCGCCGTAGTAACTGTTTGCGCGACCGCTGTCGGCGCAATGATTTCGGTGCCACCCTTGCTCACCGCAGCGACCGCAGCCGGATCCATGTGATCGCCATGAATATCGCTGATAAGGATCAGGTCGGCCGGCGGCAGCCCCGTGAAATCGGACGGTTTCGCGGGGTCTACGTAGATAACCTTGCCCCCCGCTTCAATCAGCGTGCTGGCGTGGAAAATCGGCGTGATCTTCACTGGACCAGCAGACGTTTCAAACGTCTGCGTTTGATGCGCGGTCTGCGCCACTGTTGACAAAGCGCTGGCGCCCAAGACCGCCAGCGTCACAAACAATCTCAACCTCGAACAACTCTTAGCATTCGTTGGTAGAAGTTCCATTTGTTCCTCCGTCGCAGCAATCTAAGCGTCCTTTTACAGATCGTACGGTTCGTTGTGGCAACGTCCCGGACACTATTGCTTCCACGCCGCATACACGGGCTTGCTGACCAGAAACTCCGGGTTAACGCCTTTCCTGGGCTGGAACTTTTGCACTCTCCCGCTGTCGACCTCGGCAACGTAGAAATTCCCGTCCTGATCGACGCTGAAGCCATGCACTCCCCAGAAGCCACCCGGAAAATCCCCCCACGTGCCCCACGCGTACAGAAAGTGCCCCTCCAGGTCGTATTTCAACATCTTGGATGTTCCGCGGTCATAAGCCCACAGGTTCCGGTCGGCTCCGATGTAGAACAAATGAATGTCCGAAGGCTCTTCGCCGAAACTCCACTCGTAAAGATACTTGCCATTTTCGTCGAAAACCTGGCAGCGGTGATTGGCCCTGTCGTTCACAAAGACGTGGCGCGACACGGGGTCCAACGCAAGACCATGGACGTTGTTCATGTAGTACGGACGCTTGTCATTCGGAGGCGTGCCCTTCATTCCCCAGTCCAACTGGAATTTCCCATCCTTGTCGAATTTCGCGACGCGCGTGCCGTTGTATCCATCCGACACGAACATGGTGCTGTCCGGCAACCAAGCCAGGAACGTCGGCCGGTTGAAGTGCGTACCGTCCGCTCCTTTCACGGTGGGCGTACCGATGGTCTGCACCAGTTCCTTCCCGTCGTGCGTGAACTTGTAAATCGCGTGCATGTGATCGTCGACAACCCACACGTGTTTTTCCGGGTCGTAGGGGTTGATGGTGATGAAGTGCGGCCGCTTGAAAATCTTGTCCCATTGGGTCCAGGTCTCCACGATGTTCCCATTCGCATCGACCACCGTCAGGCAGTGCTCCCACTTCGCGTCGACGCCCACGGTTCCCTTCCAGAGTTTCGGTCCATCGTCCGGGTCTTGCCCCGTTCCCCCCGCTCCCGGCAGTGCCGAGACCGTGGCGTCCCGAAACGGCAGCCGGCCAATCGGAAACAGAATACTCGGCCCGAAGTCAGGAAGCAGTTTCGTCTGCGGCCGCGGAACAACCGGCAGTTCGCCCCGGAAAAGCAAGAAAACCCGGTTCGGGTTCTCGGCGTAGATACTCTGCCCCGCTCCCCAGGTCCACTTCTCATTTCCCGGCAATCCATTTATGGGCTTCGGCCAGTCCTTCACAATGTCATAGGCTCCGAAAATATCCTGCCCACCCTTGTCTCCTGGAATTGCGGCGAACCCCGCTCCGGGTTTCCCTTGTCCCTGGACGGGCATCAGTTTGTTACCAAACGCGAAGCCCATTGCAAAGACAATCGCAACCGCTACAAGGCCTAATGAACGCGTGCGCATATTTATCCTCCGCAAGAATCGAAGCAAAACTTCAGCCTGCCCTGACCTATGCCAACTTCTCCCCGCGTCTAAGCGTCCGTGCGCATCTCGGCGTTATCTTTTCTTTCTCTTTCTCTTCCAGACGCAGGTCAGCGCCCTCTTGTCGGCTAATTTCTGTGCCCACGCACCGCAGAAAACCCGAACGACGCCACCACGCTCGCAGGCTGCTCTCAACCTGCTCTTCATCCCCTGTTACGTTTCCAACTTTGAGCCTTATAGTAAGGATACGAATCCTCTCATCTGTAAGAAACGCGAGCTGTCCAACAGTAAAGTGGTCAGACAGCTTGGTGTACAGTTCATCGTACGTTTTTCTCGATCCAGCTCTCAAAGAAGCCGGCAATCGCGTCGCTATTTTTCTCCAGCATCATCTCGTGGGCATTGCCAGGCAGGCCAACGTCTTCGAGCTTCACATAGTCCGTCTTTACGCCCGCCTGGCTTAGCCACTTTGCATCGCAGGAGTCGAAGACGCGGTGATAGCTAGCCTCGGCGGACACGTCAAGGACCCGAATACCCACCAGGTTGACCATCTTATGGGCGGGTTCCTTTTGGAGCCAACACGGAATCAGGCCCGGTCCATCCGGCTTCGGTTCAAGCTCTACCTGCAATTCCGCCGGGTCGTTGATTGGTGGATCGTATTGCACAGGTAGGCTGGTTACACCCCAAACCAATGATCCCTTGCCCGTGTAGACCTGCTTGGCGGTATCTACGTTCTGGATCGGCGGACCCGCCGGCTCAGCCGTGACGATGGCTTTGACGAGCTTTGGCCGCGCATCTGCGACCTGAAACCCAAACAGCCCGCCTTGCGAGTGAGTGATCAAAATGACCGGTGTCCCGATCTTTTCGAGCAGCGCGATGTGCGCATCCAGATTCAGCTTGTCCTGGCTCCCACCTTGCAAGTATTGAACCTGCGTCTTCGCGAAATCGTCGAAAACCGGATCGCCCATCTTGCCTTTGTTCGGTGCGTTGCTTGGCCATTGCGTATATTTTTTCGCCTGTGGCCAATCGCCGAGTTCCGTCAGATCGGTCCAGATCTTTTCTAGTTGCGGCGCCGTGCGGATGGTCAACGGGCCATCGGCGTCAGG
>Ga0209526_10003644_pt1 | contig 10484 bp, 10 predicted proteins | sample JacPinW_OM2H0_M1_FD_188566 | JGI IMG/M metagenome (GOLD analysis project Ga0209526, IMG submission 188566) | Forest soil microbial communities from Algoma, Ontario, Canada - Jack Pine, Ontario site 1_JW_OM2H0_M1 (SPAdes) (version 2) | ecosystem: Environmental > Terrestrial > Soil > Boreal... | reverse complement strand
GGAGACAGGGCGCCAAAAACCCCCACTAAAATGCGCGAACGCCCACAGAGACCAAAATCCGGGAATTGAGTGGCCGGAAATCCCCGCTGAAACGCCCTAATTAGCGTCGTATCGGAATCGTGCGGTTTGCGGAGATTGGATGGTGGGTGCACCAGGGCTCGAACCTGGGACCCGATGATTAAGAGTCATCCGCAAGCTGCTTTGATTCAACGCGTATTCCGACATGTTCATGATTCGAGCCGCATGGAGATCACTATGGAATTTTCCTTTGTCGGAATACAGGGACGTCGTGAAAGAGTGATCGGATCGAACCGCACAGTCGGGGGTTCGCAAATCTGCGATATTTCCTCCGATCGTCCGCCTAAACTCAAAAACCTGTCGAATGGCAGGTTCTAATCGGGGAGACGCAAGCACCGATACCGACATTCGCCAATGATAGCTATTTAACGGGTTCGCGCCTTGATCGTCCCTCTTGCTCTCCGAGGCAAAGTTCCAGATCCGAGGACTTACGTAATGTTCAATCGGATCAATAGGCTTACCTTGCTCCTCGAATATCGATAGCGCAAAACCTAGCACCTAGATTGTGCTCAGGCGGATGAAAAACACCAGGGTCATCTGCTGCGGGTGCGCTTCAACCAACACGTAGTGGTCCGGCGCTGGCGTTAGCAGGTCCGTTGTGCACAAAAGCCGGCATTCCCGAGAAGCCCGCTTTTTTAGCGTTTCGTCCCCGTTGGATAGACGAGCGATTGATCGTCGATTTCCTGTACCGGGAGCGTGTTCACACCAGCCATGGTGTGCAGTTCTTGCAGCGGCGGCATCGCTGCGGTCGATAGAGCGATCGAAGGGGGTCGTGAACGCAGCAAGGAGGTTGCGACCAGAATCAGACCTACAGCCGCGACCGCAGAAATCACTACACGCATCATGGAACGCCTCCATTTCCCAGCGATGAATGTGTGTCGCGGGAACCGCGGCAAGGTTCACAGGCGCGACATTGCCGCGCTAGGGTCGCGCGCTCGACTCGGCGAATGCCACCGAGACCGGTTCCTGCACGACATTCTCAAGGATGACCGCGGCGCCGTAGGCAATAGCGGCGGCTACAAAACAGGCGGCGATGAAGGCACGCATCGCGTTTCTCCGCATCTTTGTGCCTTTCTAGCACGCTCCGGAACTGACGGCTTCGCGCCAGCGGACAAAAGACCGTGTTCAAGCCGGAAGGGCAAAGGCTTGCGTTTCGATCTCGATGAAAATTCGCCCAAGCAAGCCAACAGATCGGTAAAAGCTGGCCGGTTCGGCACCTTCGAGATCGACGAAGAAGCGCTCGATCCACGGTAGCAGATGCAGCTGGAAGAAATCACGATCGGCGCCGGCGGGGGCGGCGATGCCACCGCCGGCCAGCCCTGCCATGATCTCGCAAAGAAATGCGGCGTGATCCTCCGGTTCCGAGCGCTCCGGCATTTTTTCGATGCCGAGGTTTTGCAGAGTTTCGCGCAACCGCGCGAGCGGACGCCCGTAGAGCGAGCCGTTCAGATAGTGTGACGAATACGGCAACAGCTGGCTCTGACCGAGTCCGGCAAACAGGGCAAAATACTCTTGCGCGACATCCTCTGCGTTGGCACGCCTTGCCGCTTCGCCAAGCGCGGCATGCGCCAATCCGATCGGGCTGACATCGCCGCGCAGCCCGGCCAGGCGCGAGAGCAATCGGGAATCCGGACTGTGCGACAGCAACGTCGCCAACAGCGCGTATTCTTGCGCACGGGCGTGGTCGATCTCATCGACGAGACGCCTGGCAGAATCCTGAGCAGCTGAATCCAGCATGATCATCATACCCAATGCATAAACGGCGGCCCGCAATGGCGCGGACCGAAACTATCGCGGCAAAGCGCTGCCATGCCGGCGGCGATGATGCAACACATCGTATTCTTCAGCGACGCGATCACCCTCCGTGACCTCTCCTGCTTCAGGAGCGCCCGCTGCATCCGAAATCGCGGAGGCGGCGCAACACGCTTCGCCGGGCGTGGGCTCGGGATTGCTCACATGCGGCCGGTCGAGTTCTACCGATACCGACAATTCCGAAAGTGCCTCCGGTATATTTTCGAGCTTGCTTAGGACTTGCGTGACAACGACCGGCGCGCCGCCGGCCGACGGCAGCGGACCGAATCCAGGTATCCCGTTCGGATCGTTGAAGTCCCACTGGTTCTCAGCAATGCCGATGAAATCGCGAATAACGGGGTCGCTGACCCAGGCCCGGCGCAATGCAGCGCGCGTCAGTTCGGCCGGAACGCCGGATTGGAGGAACGCGCCGATATCGGTATCGGCGACAATCTGCTCAAGCGACGGCAGGCTTGCCGGGTCAAACGGCCGATCTGGCGCGCCCTCGGCCTGAGGCGGAGCCGCTGCTGTTTCGACGCTGCTTGATGCCGCTTTTTCACCAGCCGAATCCGAAGCGCGCTTCAACCGTGCCCAGCGCAGGATGAAATGGTCCGGCCCCTTCATCGCTCATTCCCTCGTCCGGCGGTCGGGTTTGACGGCGTCTGCTGGTCGCGTTGGCGCCTGACAAAAGGACGTTCGACATGATACCGGGCGACGAACCGCGCCACCACCTCGACGATGCCAGGTGGCATCGGTACGGCTTCGACCAGATTACTCCCGGCGTCCGTCAACGTCTCGCCTTCCGCAGGGTCTGCGGTGACGGTGAGCAGTTCATACGGAGGATCGGATGCAACGGGACGCATGGCGACCCACAGTGCGGGCGCGCCCGAAGCGAGATTCGTGCGATAATTTACGGTCTCGGTGCGGTGCAAATCGATCGCAGCCTCACCGACAAAGAACAAGGTCGCCTCTGCCGTTTCTTCCACTGCCGTCCACGGCTCCGCGGCGGCGATTCCGGCAAACGCCGCGACCGGCCGCCACAGAAAATCGGCCCACATGCTTTTGGCCTTGCGCCGCTCGACGAGGACCCCAACGGGAATGCGCTCAAGCGCTGTCGATCTCAATTGACCGCCTCCTCGAGCCATATCGGCAGGCCGGTTAAGAGATTTTGCGGCTTCAACCGCAACACTCCGTCAGACGCCATGGCCATAAGCAGATAGACCGGCTCGCCTCTGACCGTTTCGATCATATCGGCCGGGTTGCGGAAGACGAGACGAAACAGGCCGACCAGCCGGGCCCGCGTCGCATCGTCGAGGTCACCGCCATTCCAGATCGTATCGCCAATCCGCGTCGCCTCGGAACTCAATCCCACATACCATGACAACCCTGCGTTATGGAGTTCCGCTAAAGGCTCGACGGCGACCTCGATCGCAAGCAGGTGCCGGAGCCAGCGCCTGAGGGCCTCTCCAAGCGCGATCTGGCCGTGCCGGCCGGCTGTCAGATCCAGCGCCATGTCGAAGCGGTCGCTGCGCTGCCAATAGCTGCCAGCGGTTGCATCGTTGAGCATGTCGACTTCCAGGGTCGCCGGCAGTCCCAGCAATTCCACCAGCGGCGAACGGGGCTGCGAGGGAAGCAGCGCCTCCCTCTCCTCGTCGATCGCGGTGACCAAGCCTTCCTGCATCACGAGCCGCTGCGGACGAAAGAAGATCTCGGCGGCCCGCAGCACGAAAACATCGTCGCAATCGTCCAACAGGTTTCGCAGGATCACCTGCACCAATTGATCGATCAGGACGTGAGGGAATTTGATCTTGCGCCTGACAATTTCGAGATAGCCGGCTTCGAGCGTGCGGTGCTTCGCGAGATGATCGCGCCAGGCGATCATCATTTGCCAGTTCTCGCGCGCGTCCGCGTCAGCAATCGCGGCAAGCTGCGAGGCCGTGACGGGCGCCTTCGGATCGTTCAACAACGCAGCGTGCAGTTTGCGCTCCGCGCGGCAGGCCTCCGGCGGCGGCACCAGCTCCGGGCGCGCCAGATAGGCCTTCAGGAATTCGTCGGTGAGGAGCAAGTTGCCGCCAGCGTCGCGGTCGAGCAAATGGTGACCGCAGGAGAGCCAGAAATCGCGCGACGCGCTCACCTAGCGACTCCTTTGCTAAGCCCCGTAAGATCGAAATGCTCGACCGGCCCATCATCGTCACCAACGATCTCCAAAAACTCGAAAGCGCGTGCATGCCCGGCCCCGTGGCGCGGCCGCAAAGTGCGGAACACTTCGCGGATCGCTCCGTTCTCGTGGCTTCGGGTGACGGCAACGAGCACGCCCGGCGGGTGATCGCAGAGCGACATCGCAAAGTCTGTCTCTTCCCGGGCGGCAAACCGCGCGGCCGCAAGATCGGGCGCACCGAACCGCGCGACCAGATGGGCCGCGAGCATCTCCACCGCGTCGATGCGATCTTTCCGATCCGCTTCGACGACCTGCACCAGCGTCGACCGCCCAAGCGAAGCCAGTCCCAGAAAACCGGCACGGAAGGCGGTGCGCGCCTTGCCCTTAAGCTTGGCCGGATCGCAACGCGCAAAAGCGAAAGCGCCCGATACGGCCCACTCGCCAGGTTCGGCCGGCTTTGCAAAAACAAAGCTATCCGATGTATCGAGGCGGATGGTCCGCAGCAGCTTCACCTGTCGGGTCCTCCTGCGATCGGCTCGGGTTGATGGACCGCTACGACAAGCGGCATTCCAGCTCACAACAAACTGGCTCCGGAATGCAACGGTATTCCAGCCGCTCCGGCATCGCGCTTTTGAACGCAATGAGTATATAGTCTATAGCGAACTCCGGCCAGTTGCCCCGGCGGCTGGCAAACGGCTTGAGCTACAAGAAATTGTGAGAGTGATGGCTGATCACACTAGACATCTTCTGATCTGTTCGTGTGATGACACGATGCCGCTTGACACCGACACAGTCCCCCGCGGCTGTCGTTGCGAAGCGACCACCGCGGCAAATCTATGCCGCGCCGAGCTCGATCGCTTTCGCGCAATTGCAGCGCAAGATACACCACTCACGGTCGCCTGCACGCAGGAAGCTCGTCTGTTTTCCGACGTTGCGGCAGAAAGTGGTCGTAAAACTCCGATCCAGTTTGCCAATATTCGGGAGTCGGCCGGGTGGTCCAGTGAAGCCGACCGAGCAGGCCCGAAAATGGCCGCACTGCTCGCGGCGGCGACGGAACCGATACCGGCTGTACCGTTCATCGAGCTCGAAAGCGCAGGCGTCATTTTGATTTGCGGCCGCGACGAGATGGCGGCCGAGGCCGCCAACCTGCTCAAGGATCATCTCGACGTCACCGTTCTGATTGAACCGCCCGCCGCGATCGTGCCGCCGCGAATATCCGAGTTTCCGGTAGCACGGGGAAAAGTCAGAAACGCCAAAGGCCATCTCGGCGCGTTCGAGGTCACAGTCGACGATTTCGCGCAAGCTTCGCCGTCCTCGCGCGGCGTATTGGCGTTCGGGCCATCGTGCAATGATGCACGCTCGATCTGCGATATCATTCTCGATCTGACGGGCGGGACAGCATTCTTCCCCGCTGCCGATTTGCGCGACGGCTATCTGCGCGCCGATCCTGGCAGCCGCGCCGCAATGCTACAGGCCGTGCTCAAAGCGCGTGACCTTGTCGGCACTTTCCAGAAACCGCGCTACGTCACCTTCGATGCCACTCTCTGTGCCCATTCACGTTCGCAGGTCACCGGCTGCACCCGATGCCTGGAGCTTTGCCCGACCTCGGCCATAACGCCCCATGGCGACCACGTCATCATCGACCCGAATATTTGCGCAGGCTGCGGGCAATGCGCTGCTGCCTGTCCCACCGGTGCGGCATCCTACGCGCTGCCCTCGGAGGATGCGCTGATGCGCAGGCTCCGCGCCATGCTGATGGCCTATCGCGACGCCGGCGGCGAACAGGCCATCGTGCTGGTGCACGACGATCCGCATGGCGCGCCGCTGATCGATGCGCTGGCGCGGTTCGGCGACGGGCTGCCGGCGCATGTGCTGCCGTTTGCCGTCAACGAGATCACGCAGGTCGGACTGGAGAGCGTGGCCGCCGCCTTCGCCTATGGCGCATCGGCGATGCGGTTTTTGCTTCGGGCGCGGCCGCTTCATGACGTTTCCGGATTGTTCCAGACGATGGCGCTGGCCGATCCGATCCTCATCGGGCTCGGTTTCGGCGTGGGACGGATTGCGACCATCGAAACCGACGACCCGGACGTTCTGTTGGCGGCGTTGCGCGCGATCCCTGCGATGTCTCCGGCGCCCCGACCGGCAAGCTTCCGCCCGCTCGGGGCCAAAAGAAGCGTGCTGCGCTTTGCGCTGAGCGAGCTGCATCGCGCCGCGCCCGAGCAACGCGGCGTCATTGCACTCCCGAAAGGCGCGCCGTTCGGAGCCGTCCAGATCGATGCCGGTGGTTGCACGCTGTGTTTATCCTGTGTGTCGGCCTGCCCGACCGGCGCATTGCGCGATGACCCTGAACGGCCGGTGCTGCGATTTGTCGAAGACGCCTGCGTGCAGTGCGGCCTGTGCCAGGCGACCTGCCCGGAGCAGGTCATTACCCTGAAGCCTCAAATCGACTTTGACGCCGCCAGGGCCCCCGCCCGCATCCTCAAGGAGGAAGAGCCGTTCTGTTGCATCCGCTGCGGCAAGCCATTCGGCGTAAAGAGCACCATCGATCGCGTGATCGCCAAGCTCGAAGGCAGACACTGGATGTATACCGGCTCATCCCGGCGGCTCGACGTCATCAAGATGTGCGAGGACTGCCGCGTTGCCTATGTCGCGGAGGAAGGGTTTGATCCTTACGGCACACAGAGCAAGGCCGTCCGCACAACCGACGATTATCTTCGTGAGCGCGAGGCGCAAAAGCACAACAGCCAGGATAGCTGAGCGACCGTTTCAGGCCGCCGCGACCAGAAAACCTCTCCTTGTGCAAGCTGGCGTCCTGTGGATCGCGGTACTCATTCTGCTGGTGTCGCCGAAGGCTGTCCGTGCTGGTCTTGGTTGGCGAGTTGTCGGGCAAGCCAGAGATCGTGATGCTCCTTGGCCCAGTTGAGATCGACCTCGCCGGTCCCCATCGCTTCGAACGCACCCTCCATGCCGAGTGTGCCGATATAGATGTGGGCCAGGATCAGGGCGACGAACAGGACGGCCACGACGGCATGCACGACCTGTGCGAGCTGCATCTCGTCGATGTCGGTTCCGTAAAAAGGAAACAGCAGCAAGAATCCAGAGACGGAGACTGCGACGCCGGCGATGACGGAGAGCCAATAGACCAGCTTCTCGCCAAGATTAAAGCGTCCGGCCGGCGCATGTTTGTTCTTGATGAAGCCGCCGCCCTGCTTGAGCCACTCGAGATCAACCCTGCCGAAAAAATTGTCGCGAAAGAAGATCACGGTGATCAAGATCAGGCCGACCACGAACGAGAAGCTGGTGAAGTTGTGGACGTATTTCGCACCTTGCGAAATATCCGAGAACGTATCCGGGCCGACGACTGGTAACAGCAATATCTTGCCGAAGGTGATATTCAATCCGGTCAGGCCGAGAACGACGAATGAAGCGGCCGTCAGCCAATGCGAAAAGCGCTCCAAGGCCTTGAAGCGGAGGATTTTCTTTCCCGAGCGCCCTTCGGCGATCCGGACCCGTCCGATGATCAGATAGGCAAGGCCCAACAGTGCGATCGTGCCGAGGATCACGATCGCACCGCCCCAATGCAGCAGCACCTCGTGGAAATAGTCCCAGGTCCGCCCGGCAGGCTGGATCAGCTCGCTGGCTTTTTTATCGGGAATATCGATTCGCCCTTCGATGCGAGGGACTTGCTTGAAGAGCTCTCGTTCGCTGGTAACGCTCGCGGTGGGATTGGGAGCGCCATCCGGATTGAGCTTCTGCGCGATCGCTGGGCCGAACGCGGCGATCCCGAGTAAGAGCATCATGATGACGACTGCGAGGCGAGCCCGCGCAAGAAAAAACATGGCGATCATCCTCCTCTTGAGGCTCATCAGACCGTGCGGTCAGACCTCAATGTCCTCGCGATAGGCCGTCATCCAGCCCCACGCGCCCGAGCCATAGCCACGCTTGAGAACGCGTTCCTTGTAAATCTGCGCAATGATATCGCCGTCCCCCGCCAGCAGCGATTTGGTGGAGCACATCTCGGCACACAGCGGCAACTTGCCCTGGCCAAAACGGTCCGAGCCGTATTTCTCGAATTCCGCGGCGCTGCCGGGGGCTTCCGGCCCGCCGCCACCGGCGCAATAGGTGCACTTGTCCATTTTGCCGCGCGACCCGAAATTGCCGACCTTGGGGTATTGCGGCGCGCCGAACGGACATGCATAGAAACAATAGCCGCAGCCGATGCAGATATCCTTGGAATGCAGCACGATGCCGTCTTCGGTCGGATAGATGCAAGTGACCGGGCACACGGCGGCGCAGGGCGCGTCGGTGCAATGCATGCAGGCCATCGACACCGAGCGCTCGCCGGGCTTGCCGTCATTGATGGTGACGACGCGCCGGCGATTGATGCCCCACGGCACCTCGTTCTCGTTCTTGCACGCGGTGACGCAGGCGTTGCAATCGATGCAGCGATCCGCGTCGCAAAGGAATTTCATCCGCGCCATCGTTCACGCCCTCTTACGCTGCCCTGATCTGGCACAGGGTCGCCTTCGGCTCCTGCATGCCGGTGGCGGGATCGTAGCCGTAGGTGGTGAGCGTATTCACGCTCTCGCCGAGCACGATCGGATCGAAGCCCTTTGGATATTTGGCACGCAGATCGGCGCCCTCAAACCAGCCGGCGAAATGATAGGGCATCCATGCGAGGCCCTTTCCGACGCGCTCAGTCACCAGCGCCTTCATGCGGGTCCTTGAATTGTTTTCGGCGCCGGTCACCCACACCCATCCGCCATCCTCGATGCCGCGCTCGCGCGCGTCCACCGGATTGATTTCGACATACATGTGCTGCTTCAACTCGGCGAGCCACTTGTTGGAGCGCGTCTCCTCGCCCCCGCCTTCATACTCCACAAGCCTGCCCGAGCTCAGGATCAGCGGGAATTGCTTGGCAATGCCGCGGTCGACCGCGGCCTTCTGCACGGAAAAGCCGATATTGGGTACGCGGAACTGCTTGGCATCGGGCAAGGTCGGATAATCAGCGACGAGGTCCGGGCGCGGGGTATAGATCGGCTCGCGATGAACCGGGATCGGGTCGGGAAGATTCCACGCGATCATGCGTGCCTTGGCGTTGCCGTAAGGTGAGCAGCCGTGCTCGATCGCCACCCGCTGGATTCCGCCCGATAGGTCGAGCGACCAGGACACCGCTTCGGGGTTGGCCGGATTGATACGCTGGATCGTCTCCATTTCCTGCGACGTCAGATCCTTGTCCCAGCCGAGCTTCTTGAGCACGCCCAGGGTGAACTCGGGATACCCGTCTTTGATTTCGGAGCCGGCCGAATAGGAGCCCTCGGCGAGGAGATTGTCGTGCTCCTCCTTCTCGACCTCCTGGCCGTTTTCCACCACCTTGCGCTTGACGACGCGCTCAACGCCAAACCGGGCGCGGAACGTGCCGCCGCCTTCCTTCACCGGCAGACTGGTGTCGTAAAGGATTGGCGTGCCCGGATGCTTGAACTCCGGCGTCCCCCAGCATGGCCACGGCAGACCGTAATAGTCGCCGCCGACTTCCGGATCATCCTTCGGCGCCCGCAGGGTGACCAGATCGAATTTGGCCTGGTTCTTCATGTGCGCCTTGAGCCGTTCTGGAGATTGTCCGCAATAGCCGGTCGACCAGCCGCCGCGATTGATCTCGCGCAGGATATCCTCCGCCGACACCCTGTTGTTCTCGACTTTGATGTTCTTGAACATTTGATCGGCGAAGCCGAACTTGCGGGCAAACAGGTACATGGTGTCGTAGTCGTTTTTCGATTCGAAAACCGGCTCGACGATCTTCTCGCCCCACTGCAGCGAGCGGTTCGAGGCAGTGCGCGAGCCATCCATCTCGAAGCTCGTGCAGGCCGGCAAAAGATAGATTCCATTCTTGCGCTCGGAGAGCACCGACCATGCGGTCGGATAGGGATCGCTGACCACCAGCAGCTCAAGTTTCTCGATGCCGCGCTTAGCTTCCGGCATCCGGGTAATGGTGTTGACGCCATGCCCCATAATGAACATCGCCTGCACATTGTCGGGCTGGCTGACCTGGTCTTTTGGCAGCAAAGTCGCGTCGAACCAGCGCGTCGACGGAATGCCCGGCGCTTCCATCAGCGTCTTGCTTGGGAAGCGTGACTTCATCCACTCGTAATCGATTTCCCACACCCTGCACCAATGCCGCCAAGCCTCTTCCGCGAGACCGTAATAGAGCGGCAGCGTCGTCACATCGAGGCCGAGATCGGTGGCGCCCTGCACATTCGTGTGGCCGCGAAAGATGTTGGCACCGGCGCCGGCGTATCCGACATTGCCGGTGGCGAGAAGCAAAAGGCAACTGGCGCGGACATTGGCTGTTCCGGTGGTGAACTGGGTTTGTCCCATCGCCCAGATCAGCGTCGCCGGCTTTTGCTTGGCGAAGGTTTCGGCGATGTGCTTGACCTGCGCTTCGGGCAGGCCGGTGACG
>Ga0209526_10003641_pt1 | contig 10490 bp, 8 predicted proteins | sample JacPinW_OM2H0_M1_FD_188566 | JGI IMG/M metagenome (GOLD analysis project Ga0209526, IMG submission 188566) | Forest soil microbial communities from Algoma, Ontario, Canada - Jack Pine, Ontario site 1_JW_OM2H0_M1 (SPAdes) (version 2) | ecosystem: Environmental > Terrestrial > Soil > Boreal... | reverse complement strand
GAGCGGCTCGCATACCTGGCGGAGCTCGCCGCCTTGCAGCTCGACGGTCTCCGACACCTCGTGCTGGTCGACGCCAAGTCACCGGTGTCGTTCTTCGCCTATCCCGACAAGTCCAGCGACCTCGTGCCCGACGGGTGTCGCGTCCACGCGCTGGCCGGACCCGGACACGACCCGTCGGGCGCGCTCGAGGCGCTCGCGGCGGCCGTCGGCGCCACACCCGACGCGGCGCCCCGCCAGCCCGTGGCTCGCCCCGACGTCCCCACGGGGACGCTCACCGCCGAGGCCGCGTGCGCCGCGATCGGCGCGTTGCTCCCGGAGGGCGCGATCGTGTCCGACGAAGGCAACACGTCGGGCCTCTTCGCCGCCGGGTTCAGCGCCGGCGCGCCGCCGCACGACTGGCTGTGCCTCACCGGGGGCGCGATCGGCCAGGGTCTGCCCGTCGCGGTCGGCGCCGCCGTCGCGTGCCGGGATCGAAAGGTCGTCGCGCTCGAGGCCGACGGCAGCGCGCTCTACACGCTGCAGTCGTGGTGGACGATGGCCCGCGAAGGACTCGACGTCACCACGGTGCTGCTCAACAACCGCTCGTACGCGATCCTCAACATGGAGCTGGGGCGGGTGGGCGCGGCGGCCGGTCCCCGGGCCAAGGAGATGCTGGATCTGTCGCGGCCCGACCTCGATTTCGTGTCGCTCGCGCGAGGGATGGGTCTCGACGCGAGCCGGGCGACGACCGCCGACGAACTGGTCGACCAGCTGGCGCGTGCACTCGCGACGCCGGGTCCGTCGGTCGTGGAGGCGATGGTCCCGCCGCTCATCTGAGGCGGCCGCATACGACACGACCGGCCCCGGGCAGCTCCGGGGCCGGTCGCGCGCCTGCCGTCTGGGGGATCAGTTCCCGCCGCTCGGGCCGCTGCCGCCGCCACTCGTCCCCGCGTGGCCGCTCCCGCCATTGTCACTGGTCGAGGAGTCCGCGCTGTGCTGACCGTCGCCGCGGTGACCGTCGTTCGCCTGCGGCTGGTCGGGGGTTGCGGGCGTCTGGTTGTCGACGTGCTGCCCCTGGTCACCCTGCTGGCCGACCTCGGTGTTGCTCGGCTCCGTCGCGTGGTCCTCGTGCTGGCCGCTCGTCGTCACGGTCGTCGGGTCCGACGTCGCCGTGTCCGAACCGGCGCCGACACCGGGCTGCTCGGTGGTCGCGGTCGTGGCCCCCGCTCCGGCCGGCTTCGGCTCCTCGGTCGTGGTAGTGGTCACGTCCTTCGAGTGGCGCTGGTCGTCATGGTGGGAAGGGTCCGGCACCGAAACGCCGACGTGCGAGAACGCCCCTGCGACCCTCGCCTGTGCCGTATCGGGCAGGGCACCGGCGGCCGCGCCGGCTGCTGTGATGCCGAGAACGCCGGTGGCGGCGACCGCGAGCTTCGCGACGAGGGCTGTACGGAACATCGTGCTCCTCCGGGGTGTGAACGACGTGGTCGACGCCTGGGCGCGCAGCTCGACCGCGACCGCGGCCACCACCTGCTCCGCGCCTGCGAGCTCGTCGGCTCGGGCCGGCGCCCGCAGCGCGGCGACGAGATCAGCCACGTGCGCGCTGATGTCCGCGCTGATGTCCGCGCTGATGTCGTCGTCGGGTCCGAAGTGCATATCGCCCGGAACATCGTCGCGAGTCGCCGTGGCGTTACACCCTGGGCACAGGAACCCTTGTCCCGGTCAGCGCCCCCGAGGCTCGAGCGCCTCGACGAACCGCCGTGCCGCACCGGCGAGCGTGTCGATCAGGGGCAGCAGCGCGTCCGGCGTCGGATCCGGACCGTCGACGCGCTTGAGGAACGGCAGCAGCTTCTCGATCCGGACCTCCTTCAGGAAGGTGCACGCCGCGATCATGCGCTCGGCCTCCGTAGCAGGGAGCGGCGTCAAGGTCTCGGTGCCCAACGACCAGCACTCCCCCGCCGTGACCGTGCAACGAACCTCGAACGGCTCTCCCGGCGTGTCGGGGACCGTGAACACGAACGTGGGCCCCGTGCCCGTCTGGCCCGCCGCCTCCCATGCGAAAGCCGGTTCGACATCGGGCGGGATCCATCGGAGGGAGCCTCGCTGCACGCGGCAGGAGATCTCGCGTCCGGCCGGGACCGCCGAGGACACACAGTCCCGCCCCGGCTCGATGACCACGGGCGGGTTCGACCTGATCGTCACCGATGGGGCCGCACCCGGGCCCATCCGGGCGAGCTCGCGCCGTACCTCGGCTCCGTCCGGGGTGACGAGCACTGCCGTGGCCACCGCGGAATGGCTGCCCGGCGCCCGGAACGCACCCGTGGTGTCGAACGCCCGGTCGATGTTCTCGTCCAACGCCTTCGGCGCCGCCTCCCGCAGGTCGATCTCACCGTCGTCGCCGTCGATCGCAAGGAGGAACTCGGGCGAGGTGTGATACCCGCGGTTCACCACCTGGCACGCGAAGTGGATGTGCGCGCCGGCGACCGCGCACGTCGGATCGGCTCGAAGCGTCGCCACGAGCGTTGCCGGTGGGCGGGACGAGTTGTAGGCCTCGACGAAGAAGCCCTGGAGCAGACCGCGCCCCGGCATGGCGGCAAGCGGGTCGTCACGTGTGGTCGCGAGTCGGGCACCGCGGAGGTCGAAGTCGATCCGGGCGACGTCGTCGGGCTGGTTGGCGTCGTACAGGTACAGCGTCCCGGTGCCGTCGCCGTGGTCGTCGAAGCCGATGGCGAGCAGTTGTTGGTGTTGCAGCGGAGACGCGTTGCTGCCGATCAGCGCGACGGGCATCGGATCGGCAGTCACCGGCATCGCACTCGTGAGGTGCCGCCAGTGCTCGCGGGTGCAGTCCCGCAGCCATTCCGTGCCGCCGTCGCCCGGGAGCTTCAGCGCAACGAGCCACTGCAGCAGCGTCGGCGCGTTGAGGTCGATGCTCGCGACGAGCCTTCCCCACAGGTAGTCGCGGAGCACTTTTCCGCTCGGCGTGTCGCGTGACGGCTGGTCGTCGGGGCCGTTCCCGCGGGGCACGACCCAGTTCGCGAGTCGGTAGTCGAGCGCGGCGGCGGCCATCCCACCGCAGAGGCCGTACGACCCGCCCCCGTCGCGTAGGACGGCTTCGGCGAACTCGCCGGCGAGATCCTGAGCGGCTTCCAACAGGAGCTCACCGGACAGCGCCCACGGAAGCGGCCCGGGCACGTCCCCGGCCAGGACGGGATCGGCGATGGGCATGGCGGTGCGGGCCCGGCCGTCGTCATCGTTGAGCGCGTCGGCGAAGAGATCATGGACGACCTCGCGCTCCTCCTCCGTCCACCAGAAGCGGTTCGCGAACGCGAAGCCGTCGATCGACGGGTCGAACGCGGTATGAAACGACTCCACGTCGCCTCCTATGGCCGCGGCAACAGGCGCGCGTAATCCGACGGCAATTGCGATCTCACGTCGAAGAACTCGTCGCCGATCGCGTCGCGAAGCTCGATGAACACTGCACGTACGCGCTCGGCGGCTTCGTCGGCCGGTATCCCTTCGTGCGCGGCCACGCGCCCCACGAATTCCTCCATTGACATGCGGCGCGACGTCGCGTTGCTCTCCAGCCGTCCGCGCTTCAGGGGCACGTGCAGCTCGAAGGGAAGCCGGCTCAGGAGGTCGGCCACCTCGCCGTCGGCGAGACGCTGGGCCAGGGTCTCGAGCACGGTCTCGATCGCCCGGCGGGCGCCGTCGGGATCGAGCCCGGTCCGGAGCTGGACCCTGAGCACCAGGGCCTCGAGCGGGACGAGCTCGACGTCGCCGAGCACCGGTGCGAAGTCCTGCGGAAGCGCCGCCTTCAAACGCGCAAACCCGTCGTCGCCCATGGCCCGGCGCAGCGCGAAGAACACGACCCCGACGTGACGCAGCGCCTCGGCGACATCGATGCCTTCGCGTTCGGCCACACGGTGCACGAACTCGTCGACACCGAACGGTCGGGGGCGGTCGAGCGTCGTGAGCGGCCCGAGCAACTCCGGTGGCAGCGGCCGGGCGAACGCCCGCGCCTCGTCGATCGAGAGCCGCTCGGCCAGGGTCTCGAGCGTGGCCCGTGTCGCGCGCTCCGCTACAGCGCGGTCCACATCGGCGGCCTGCCCGACAATCGACAGGAACTTGTCGTAGTCCATGCCCGGTCTCTCCCCAACCTTGCGTCGACCATCACGCCCCAGGGGTAGAGCGGCAGTTGAGGCCGTGGTTCGAGCTCGCCCGCGGTCCGGCGCGGCCGCGGGCGCGCACGATCGAGAGGGGAGCACCTATGGCAACCACCGAGGCGCGCCGCAGCCCGTTGGGACGGGCGCACCTGGTGCCTGACGACCCCGAGTACCTGGCCGAGCTACGGCGGGCCTACGTCGAGTGGACCAGCGGCGTCGACGCGTTGGTCGGGATCTGGCTGATCGTCGCCCCGTGGGTGCTGGGCTTCAGCGACGTGCCCAGTGCGATGTGGACCGACATCAGCGTGGGCACGACCATCATGCTGGTCGCTCTGTTGCGCATCCTGAACCCGGACCAGACCGTGCCGCTCGGTTGGGTCAACGTCGTCCTGGGCGCGTGTTTCATCACCGCACCGTTCGTCATCCCGTACGCGTCGGGTGTGCACACCAACCCGATCTACTGGAACGACATCCTGTCCGGCGTGGGCGTGCTGTGGTTCGCGATCTGGAGCATGGCCGCGGCGCCCTGAAGTCGGCGGCACGTGCGCAGCTCACACGGTCACCCGCCCGCCGCGACCGCGGTCGGAGGGCCGTGTGCCGTGTGCCGTGTGCGGCTTACGCCGACAGCTCCGTGGGGATGTCGCCGAGGACCTCGAGGTCGCCGGGCGCATCACCGTCGTGGATCAGCACCGCGACCACATCCGAGACGTCGGCGAACACGAGCTGTGGTGCGCCTTGTCTCGGCTGGAACTCGATGGCCCGCAGGTCGTTGCCGGTGCGGTGGACGAGGAAGTGCTCGAACTCGAGGTTGATCGTCTGACCCGAACGGAGGAAGAGGTCAACATTCTGTGCCATGCCGGTGCCCTACCCGCGTGGTCACGAAACGCACGGTCCTGACGGAAATTTCCGGAACTTTCGGACTGCCGGTCATCGTGGGCGGACGGCTCGACACGGCCCGGCGGCGCACCGGATGCAGGTCTGTGTCCCGGGCCGAGCCTGCAGACGCTCCAACCCGATGGGGTTGCCGCAGTGCTCGCACGCGCCGTACGTGCCGTCGCCGAGCCGCCGACGCGCGCGCTCGAGCTCCCGGAGCCGGCTTCGCGCCTGGTCGATCAGTGCCGCGACTTGTGCGCGCTCGAACCCGATCGTGGAGCCTTCGGGGTCGTGCTCGTCGTCGGGCGCCTCCAGCGCGGCCGACTCGACGATCGAGTCGAACTCGCGCGTGAGCTCCTCGATTCGGGTCGAGGTCGCATCACGTTCCGCGCTCAGCAGCCGCGCGAGGGCAGCCGCCTCGTCCGGAGAGAGCCCGCGGGCAGGAACGGGATCCGTCATCGCGCCCGTTCCTACCCGCGCGCCGGCCGGGAGACCTCACCGGAGCTCGCCCGCCACTCGCGGGTGGCGCACAACGGCCCCCTCGGTCCACGCTGAGGCCATGACGACCCGCGCAGCCCTGCGGCAACGCTCATGCGCGTGGGGGGCCGCGCTGTTCCTCTCGGTGGTGATGGTGGCCGGCTGCAGCGGAGCGAGCCCGTCGTCTCGACGCGTGGAGACCCGGGAGACGCTCGCGGCCCAGGCGTACGTCTGGGGTGCGCCCCTTGTCGTGTCGACCCGAACGTACGCGTCGTTGGCCCGACTCATCGGCGTCAACCAGTTGTTCTGGCAGTCACGCCTGGCCGATCCGTCGACCCGGTTGATCGTCGCCCCGAACGTCGACACGCTCTATTCCGTCGCCGTGCTCGACCTCCGAGCCGGTCCGATGAGCCTCACGGTTCCGGCGGTCACCGACCGGTACTACACCTACCAATTCCTCGACAGCTGGACGGAGGCGTTTGCCTATGTCGGCACGCGCGCGACCGGGGGTCGAGCCGGTACGTGGGTGATCACACCACCCGGTTGGAACGGCGCGATTCCGGCAGGCGCATCACACATCTCGGCACCGACGCCACTCGTGTTCCTGCTCGGCCGATTCCTGGTGCACGACGAGAGCGATATCGCCAACGTGGCAACCATCAGGCAACGCGTCCGGCTGGACCCGCTGGGCGCGCCGACCCGTCCCCCGCCGCTCGCACCCGCGAGCGGTACGCCGCAAAGCGTGGCCCAGGCCGGCGCCTCGTTCTTCGACGAGCTCGGGGACGACCTCGTGCTCGATCCGCCCACATCGGCCCGAGATCGGGCCGCGCTCACACGTTTCGCGTCCCTTGGCGTCGCGGCCGGCCGCCATCCGGCCGGCTCCACGACACGCGAAGCGCTTGCGCGTGGTGTCGTGCAGGGCGAGGCGCAGATCACGGCCGCGACTGCGGCCGCCAAGGTCGTGAACGGATGGAGTACCCGCCTCGACGTCGGCCGTTACGGCTCCGACTTCATCCTGCGCGCCGCTGTCGCGCGCACCGCGTGGGGGGCGAACATCGCCGCCGAGGCTGTCTACCCGGTGTCACGCAACGACGCCGGGAGCCGGCCGTACAGCGGGTCGAGCCGATACGTCATGCACTTCGACGCGGGCGCGCTGCCACCGGTGCGCGCGTTCTGGTCACTGACCCTCTACGGCCTCGATGGCTTCCTGGTGCCCAACAACGCCCATCGCTACGCGATCGGCGATCGCACGCCGTCACTTCGGCGAAACGCAGATGGATCACTCGACATCTTCATCCAACACGAGCCGCCGCCGGGTCACGAAAGCAACTGGCTACCGTCTCCGGCGGCGCCGTTCACACTCATGACGCGGATGTACCTGCCTGAGCCCGCGGTGCTCGACGGGCAGTACCGGCTCCCGGGAGTGCAACGAGTCGGGTGACCGCCCTGAGCATCTCCTGCCCCCTTGCGCCCCCTGAGCGCGCGGCGAAGCTTCGGTCTGGCCGCCGGGTGGGTAATTCGCCGGGCGATGACCGAGCCGGACCCCGACGCGCCGACGTCGACGGGCTCGTCGCCTCCGCTGGCGCGTCCCCTTGCCGCCGGAGGCGTGACGCGGCGCGTGCACTCATTCCTCCGCACGCTGGGTCCGGGCCTCGTCGCCGCTGCGTCGGACGTCGACCCCACGACGGTCGCCACAGTCGCGGTCATCGGGGCCACGACCGTCTACGCCCTCTCGTGGTTGACCGTGCTGGTCTTCCCGATCTTGGCCGCGGTGCTGTTGATCAGCTCGAAGGTGGGCGTCGTCACGGGCGAGGATCTTCAGACCTTGGTGCGGCTGCGTTTCGGTCGCGGCGGTCAACTCCTGTTCCTCGGATCGATTCTGGTCGTCACGATCCTCGTCATCGCGGCCGACCTCGAAGCGGGTGCCGCCGCGCTGGGGCTGTTGCTGCACACGTCGTGGGAGCCGCTCGTCGCGCCGGTCGCGATCGTCGTGCTGGGCCTGCTGCTGCTCGGCACGTACGACGAGATCCAGCAGGTGCTGAAGTACATCATGCTCGTGCTGCTCGCATACGTCGCGGCGGCGTTCGTCGCCCACGTCGACTGGAGCTTGGTGGCGAAGGACGCGTTTGCGCCGACCGTGTCGCACGACAAGGACTACGTCGCCGGCGCACTCGCGCTGCTCGGGACGACACTCACGAGCTACGTGTACGTGTGGCACACGATCGAGCTCGCCGAGGAAAAGCCGGCGCTCGACTGGTTGAGGCCCAAGGAAGCCGATGCGATCATCGGCATCTTCTTCGCGGTCGCCATCTTCTGGTTCATCCTCGTGACGACCGGGGCGACGCTCGGTGTTCATCATCACAAGATCCAGACCGCGCAGGACGCCGCCGCCGCGCTGCGGCCGATCGCCGGAAGCGCGGCGAGCTACATCTTCGGCATCGGTTTGCTCGGCTCGGCCTTCGTCGCGCTCCCGGTGCTGATGGGAACGGTCGCGTACGTGGTCGGCGCGGAGTTCGACTGGCGCCGAGGGCTCAACGAGAAGGTCCGGAACGCACCTGCCTTCTACGCGGTGATCGCGGTGTCGACGCTGTTGGGCACAGGAATCGCATACAGCGGGATATCGCCGATCCGCTTGCTGTTCATCGCGTCGATCGTCGGCGGCATCGCGACACCGATCACGCTCGTGTTCCTGCTTCTGGTCGCGTCCGATCCTCAGTTGATGCGCGACCACACCATCGGGCGCGGCCTCGGGATCGCGGGATGGGCGGTGACGGGCCTGGTGACGGTCGTGAGCCTGATCTACCTCGCCAACGGCGGCGGGTAGCCGTCATCATCCGACGCCGCGGGTGATGTCCCAGCCGCGCCAGTAGGCCGTGCCCGCGACCGAGCCGGGCGCGCCACCGAAGCCGTGAAGGCCGCCGTAGGCGTCGACGACGAACCCTTGCGCCGTTCCCGGGATGAGCGAGATGCCGCGAGCGATGTCCCATCCGTACCAATAGCCGCTCGGGAAGACGCTCGGCGCCCCGCCGTATGGATGGATGCCGCCGTACAGGTCGAGCACGAGGCCCCGCCCGGCACCGGTCGCCACGACGCCGTGGACGACGTCGGCTCCGGGCCAGACGGCCGAGGCCGTGGGGGTTGCCGGCCGCGGCTGACCCACCTGCGCGAACGGATGCAGGCCACCCCAGCCGTCGACCACCTCACCGGTGACGACGCCACCGACGCACGGATCCAGTGCAAGCCCTCTCGCGATGTTCCATCCGGACCAGTACGCGCTGACGTTGACCGCCGGCGCGGCGCCGAAGGGATGCACACCGCCCCACCCGTCGAGCACATAGCCACTGCTGCCGTTCGCGTCGCACGGATTCGCGGCAATGGCTCGCACGATGTCCCACCCCGGCCAATACGCGGTCACGGTCACGCCGGGAGCGCCACCGAACGCGTGCACACCACCCCAGCCGTCGACGACGTACCCCCCGTTCGGATGTCCCGTACCGTCTCGTCGCACGACCACGCCGCGGGCGATGTCCCATCCCGCCCAGTACGCGCTGACGTTGACCGCCGGTGCGCCGCCGTAGCCGTGCACCCCTCCCCAACCGTCGACGGTGTACCCGGTCGGTACCTGCGGCGGCGAGCCCGGCGGAGCGAACGCGTGGACGTGCTGATCCGCGGCGACGAGGAGCCGGCCGCCCAGGGCGGCGACCGACGCGAAGTGCCGGGCGTGACCGACGTTGAAGCTGTTGATCGTCGAGCCGTTGGTGGGGTCCAGCGCGTAGAGCGTGCCTGCGTCGGGCGCCAGGACCCACACTGCTCCCCCGGCCACGACGGGCGAGCCGCTCGCTCCGGGCGCATGCCATCCCGAGACCTGAGCCATCGCGGGCGGGCTCACCGACCAGTCGATGTGCACGGCCCGCGTTCCGCCGGAGCACGGTACGAACACCGTCGCCGATCCTGCGTCGTAGGCGTCACCACCGAATGCCGCGCAGCCCGGCATGCTGAGCTGCGCGACGGCCTGCGCGTCGCCCACGTGCGTCCCGCTGAGATGCGCCCCGTCGACGAGAAACGCGATCTGCTGTTTACCGACCGCGAAGACATCACCGTTGGGCAGGAGCAGCGCACCGGTCGATCCCAGGTCGGCATCGGCGTCGTTCCACGCGCCCCAGTTCGTCGCCGCCCACGCGCCGACCTCGTTGAGCGCGGCGTCGAGCTTGACGACCGAGTTTCCGTGGTCGTAACCGTCGACGGCGTGGTTGGCGCCGTTCCCGGTCGTCACGTACAGGTTCCCGGCGCTGTCCGTTGCGATTCCCGACGTCCCCCAGATCGCCCCCTCACGTTGCGACGGCACCTCGTACGTCAGCAACGAACCCGATCCGTCATTGGCCCACCCCTGCACCCAGCCGTGGTACTGCCCGCAGTCACCGGCAAGCCCGCCGAACGCCCAGTACACACGTCCGTTCGCAAGCGCGAGCGCCGGTCGCTGCTGGAGCAGTGCGGGTGATTCCCTGGGCGGGTCGGCGTTGCGCTGGAAGACGACGCTGCCGGTCGCGGTGTCGATCGCGAAGAGCTCGTGATGGATGCCGCCCGTCTGGTCCTCGGCGATGGCGTACAGGATCCCCGTCGACTGGTCGAGCACCGGTGTACCCGTGATGCCGAGCGGATCGATGTTGCCGCACTGCAACGACGACAGCGGGACCGGCGTTCCGACATTCGTTCGCCACACGACTTGTCCCGTCGACAGATCGAGCGCGTAGAAGCTGTCGTTCTCGGTCACGACGTACGCGCGCGTGCCGGCGACGATCGGCTCGGCGTAGACCATCCCGTCGAGTGCGGGCGAGGTCCAGCTCGGAGCCGCGTTCAGCAGACTCGGGACCGGACCCGGGTTGCCCTCGCGGTCGGGCGTTCCGTGGTACGTCGGCCACGACGGCACGCTGGCCGCGAGCGGTACGGCATCCAGCAGCGCCATCCCCGCTACGACGGCGACAACCAGGGCGATCCGGCGGG
>Ga0209526_10003640_pt1 | contig 10491 bp, 13 predicted proteins | sample JacPinW_OM2H0_M1_FD_188566 | JGI IMG/M metagenome (GOLD analysis project Ga0209526, IMG submission 188566) | Forest soil microbial communities from Algoma, Ontario, Canada - Jack Pine, Ontario site 1_JW_OM2H0_M1 (SPAdes) (version 2) | ecosystem: Environmental > Terrestrial > Soil > Boreal... | reverse complement strand
AAGTCTCGGTTTTAGCCGGCGCCTCTCGGGATCGGTTTTCTTTGTCACACCGGCGGAGGGACAAAACACGAAGGCCGGGACCCACCGTTCAGCTGTTGCGGACTCTTGCCGCGGTTGCCCTGTCCTGGCAAACGTGGCGGGCTCGTCCGACGGCAACATGGACCCCCGCTTTTCGCCGGGGCGACGAGCGGATCGGTGGCGGATGACAAAGCATACTGAGGTAGCGTATGGAAATCGCCTTTGATCAGCTGCTCATCCAGACAATCAACGGCATCGTCACCGGCATGATCCTGGCGCTCGTCGCGTCGGGGCTGACGTTGATTTTCGGCATCATGGACGTGGTCAATTTTGCCCATGGCGAGCTCTTCATGCTGGGCGCTTATGTCGGCGTCATCATATTGGCGGCCACCGGGGATTTCTGGATTGCCTTGGCAGCGGCTACGCTCCTGATAGCGCTGCTCGGTGCGGTCATATACCTGACGACACTACGCCCGCTGCTCGGCCGCGATCCGCTGTATACAATCCTCGCGACCTTCGGGGTTTCCCTCGTCCTGCAGAATTATGCGCTCTGGCAGTTCGGCCCGGTGGCGCGCAAGATCGAGGAGCCGTTCACCGGCCAGTTCACGCTCTTTTATTTGTCCTATCCGTGGTATCGGATAGTGATCGCGTTGCTCTCCGCGGCCATTATCGGCGCGCTTTGGCTGTTCCTCAAATTCGGCACCTGGGGCATCTGGATTCGCGCGACGACCCAGGACCGGGTCATGGCCCAGGCGATGGGCATCCCGGTGCCGTGGGTGCTCACGGGCGTCTTCGCGATCGGCGCCGGCATGGCGGCTGCCAGCGGGGTGTTGTTTGGTCCATTGGTGGGCGTCACCCACGTCATGGGCGTCGACTGGGTTCTCAAGGCGTTCATCGTCGTCGTCGTCGGGGGCATGGGGAACCTCGCAGGCTCGATCGCCGCCGCCATCTTCATCAGCCTCCTGGAGGCCTATGCCTCGCTCTGGGTGAGCCCGGCTCAGGCGGTCATCGTCTCGTTTGTCGTACTGATCCTGACCCTGTTGTTTCGGCCCACCGGGCTCTTCGTGCCGACACCGAAATGAGCCGGCGCCGAACTACCGTCTATTGGACGGGGTTCTGCATAATCCTGGCGCTTTTGATGCTTGCTCCGCTCGTGCTGCCCGAATTTTGGCGGCGCTTCCTGACCGAGATTCTGATCTGGGGTCTCTTGGCGATGTCGTCCGACATCCTGATCGGTTACACGGGCATGGTGTCGTTCGGCCATTCGGCCTTTTTTGGGCTTGGCATCTACGGGGCCGCCGCCGCGCTGTTATCAGTCAATCCGCCGAGCCTTCTGCTGGCGCTGCTCTGCGGGCTGGTAGCCGCGGCTGCTGCGGCGGCCTTTGTCGCCTATTTTTCGACGCGCTTGCGCGACATCTATTTTGCCATCACCACGCTGATTTTTTCCCAGATCTTTTACGTAATAATCTTCACCTGGACGGAGGTGACCGGAGGCGAGAACGGGCTGACCTTCAGCCGGCCGCCGCTGGCGATCCCTGGGCTATTCTCAGTTCGCTTTACGCCCGATACGCTGCACTGGTTCGTGCTCGGGGTGGTGGTATTTTCTTATCTTCTGCTGCGCCGCATAACCCAGTCGCCGTTCGGCATGGTGTTGCAGTCGATCCGCGAGAACGAGGCGCGCACCCGCGCGATCGGCTATCCGGTCGAGCGGTACAAGATGGTTGCGGTGATGCTCTCCGGGCTGTTCGCCGGACTGGCCGGAGTGCTCTACGCCCTACAGAACCAGTTCGCCGCGCCCGATTTTGTCTTCTTTCTGGTTTCGGGCGAGGTCGTCATCTTTAACGTCATCGGCGGGATCGGCACCCTGGTCGGTCCCATCGTCGGCGCCGCATTCTTTCTGCTGCTGCGCGAGGGATTGTCGCGCTTCTTCACGGAATACTACCTGATCTTCGTGGGACTAATTTTCATTGCCATGGTCATTTTCTTGCCCCAAGGGCTGCTCGGTTTCGCCCGGCGTTGGCTCAACCATTAAGTCTCGGCCCCGCTGAGTGCGGGTCGCTAAGCCGTGTGACCAAAATTTACCGAGATTTACCACAGTTAACGGCGTCCCGGGCAGGCGGGGTGATTAGATCAACGACGAGGCGCTCCGGCGCCACGGAATTGAACTAGCCCGTATGGAAAACTGCAGGAGCACAACCGGTGGCGCGCATTTCGGATTTAAACACACCCGACGCGACTGCGATAGACGGCGACCGCAGTGAGGCGTCCGAAAAGCATTCCAGTCAGCCAGGACAGCCTGCGCCCGCTCAAAACCCGCACCAGCTAATCGAGGCCCAGATCCCGCGTCTGACGCGCTACGCGCGGGTTTTGACCCGCGATCCCGTAGCCGCAGACGATCTCGTCCAGGAGTGCCTCACCCGAGCCCTCGGGAAAATGCACCTATGGGAAGAGGGGACCGATCTCCGGGCGTGGTTGTTCACCATCTTACACCATCAATATGTCAGCCTGACGCGCCGGCAAGCGCGCCAGCGCGCCGGCGCCGAATTGCAGAAATCTTACCGGAGCCTGGCGGTTTCGCCCAGTCAGACCACGCGGCTCGAACTTCGCGATCTGGAGCGCGCTCTCGCCGCACTGCCCGAAGAGCAACGGTCGGTAATTATGCTCGTCGGATTGGAGGGAATGCGATACGACGAAGCTGCATCGCTCGTTAACCTTCCCGTCGGGACGGTCCGTTCGCGAGTATCGCGCGGTCGGGAGACGCTGCGCAGAATGACCGAACTCTTTCCCGGTCGCCACTCCCCCCGTCCTCACATACCGGCCGGCCTTAACTCTCCCCGGCGCCCGACGCCCGATCGCGATCATTTCCGGCCTGTTCCGGCGTAACCCATTTCCGCCGCAAGTTCGCAAGAGGTATTTCTATGAAAATCTTGTCTCTCACGGTCTCGTTAGTCGCAATCTTGGCATGCCTCGCAGATACCCCTGTTGCCGCCCAGCAAGGCGGGTTCGAGCCCCGCACGCAGCTGCATGCCGTCAACCCCAGCATGTCGCTAACGGCGCCGACTAACAACCCGCTGCAAGATCAGATGCGGCAGGACTACGCGACGGGCCTGACGGGGGCGCAGCGTAATTTGTTGCAACAGAACCCTTCGGGTCTCGGCCGACAAGAGCAGGCGATAGGGCGAGAGCTCAACGGTTACACGCCGCGTTAGCCGAACTGTCGATCTCACCCGACTCTACCCGCCGATACCGAGCGCATCGTGTGATCGCGCCGATGATCGGGCGCGCGTGCTCGGTGTCGCGTTTGAATTCCTGGCGGCGATTTGCCTCGTCGCTGCCGGCTATTATCATGGCGCGGTCGTCGCCGGGGTTCCCGCTGATGATGACGCTGATCGCGGCTTCCGCGTCTTTCTGCGAGGGCGGGTCGGACAGGGAGGCATTGTGACCGGGCGCATAGAGGGAAAAGGCAGCCTCGACGTGCGGCGCGACTTCACCGGGGTCAGCCATCGCACGAACATCGACGGTGAATGAGCCGCAACCCCGGAAAATATGACGCGGAGCAGGTCCGGGGCCTCTCAGACGCGACGATCGCGTATTATGATCGGTCCGCGCGGGCTTTCTGGGACGGCACGCGACACCATGACGTCAGCCAAAACTACACGGCATTCCTCGGTGCGATAGAGGGCGACCCTCCGTATTCCATCCTCGACCTTGGGTGTGGACCCGGCCGCGATCTCAGTCATTTCCGATCTTTGGGGCACGAAGCTGTGGGGCTCGACGGATCGCGGCAATTCGTCGCCATGGCGCGTTCGTATTCGCAGTGCGAGGTTCTCCATCAGGATTTTCTGGCGATGCAATTGCCGGAGAGCCGTTTTGACGGCGTTTTTGCAAATGCATCGCTGTTCCATGTGCCCAGCCAAGAATTGCCGAGGGTTCTGCTCGAACTGTGCAAGACGCTGAAGCCGCGCGGAGTGCTGTTCTCCTCCAACCCGAGGGGGAACAACGAGGAGGGCTTGAGCGACGATCGCTATGTCTGCTTTTTCGATCTCGACACTTGGCGCGATTACGTCGTCTCGGCCGGTTTCGTAGAGGTGGGCCATTACTACCGCCCGCCGGGACTGCCGCGGCATAAGCAACCGTGGCTTGCGACCGTTTGGCGCAAAGCCTAGCGTGACAAGACGCGCCGTAGCGCCGATGCCGCCCGCAATGTGGAGGTTCTGAGCGCAGGGTCGAGCGGCAGTTCCTGGGAGAGAACGAGATGAGCTCTGGTACCGCGGCTGGCGGCGAAAGTTTTGACGTAGCCTACCTGGTGCTCAGCGGCACGACGACGGCGGCGCGCTGTCCCGAGATTCTGGGTGGGCTGGTCGGGCTTGGCTTTTCAAGCGTCATCGCGCTTCCGACACCGAACGCTTCGCGCGTGATCGCGCCGCGCGACCTCGCGGACGTCAAGGGGGTGCAGGTCGTCGAATCATATTTCGATCTGGCCATCCGCCCACGACCGCCGCGCGGCGTAGTGCTGTTCGCGCCGTGCAGCTTCAACTCGCTGAACAAGCTCGCGCACGGCATCGCCGACAATCTTGCGCTTTCCGTGGTCGCCGAGGCGATAGGTCGCGGTACCCCGGTGATCGTGGGCCCATCGTTGAACGCGCCGCTCCTGAACCACCCCGAGGCCCAGGCATCGCTCAACAGGCTGCCCGCCTGGGGCGTGACCATCGTCCCGCCGGTCGACGAGGGCGAGGGACCGCGTCTCGCTCCCTCCGCAGTGCTGGTCGATGCCGTTCGCCCGTATGTCCGTCGCTGACCTCGCTCGCCAAGGATCTGGTTACCCGGAGCCCCCCACGCTGATACCACCGTCATTTACCGTCGAACCACAATCCGCCGAATAGCGGTCGGAGCATACGGTCCTTGACCGAACGAACCCGCCGCGCATGCCGAGCTCCCCGAGCGTGGCTCCTGGTGGTGATTTTCCCTGATAACATCAGCAGAAGCTGGAGGTAGGACGCGATGCGCAAGTTTTTCGGGTCGACCGGTTCCGTCAGCCGGCTCACCGTCGAGAGCCGAGCCCTCGAGAGCAATATGCTGGGTGATCGGTCGGCGAGGGTCGTCGATGTGTACGTCCCGGCGGGGCACGACGGACAAGGACTGCCCCTGCTGGTGGATCTCGTCGGCTTCACCGGCAGCGGGCTGTCCCATACCAATTGGGTCGGCTTCCGCGAGAACCTGCCGGAACGGCTCGACCGGCTGATCGGCGAAGAGCGGATGCCGCCGGTCGTCGTCGCCTTCCCCGATTGCTTCACCCGGCTCGGCGGCAACCAATACATCAACTCGGCTTCCATGGGCCGCTGGGAGGATTTCCTGCTGCATGAAATGCTGCCGGCGATCGAGCAGCGCTTCGCATGTGGCGGCGCGGGGCGCCGCGGCGTGTTCGGCAAGAGCTCCGGCGGGTATGGCGCGGTCACGCACGCGCTGCGCCACTCCGACATCTGGTCGGCGGCGGCCTGTCATTCCGGCGATATGGGCTTCGAGCTGTGCTATCTGCCCGATATGCCGGCAGTCCTGCGCGCACTCGCCGGCACCGAGAACTCCATCGAGAAATGGTGGCAGCAGCTCGAAGCGTCGCAAAAGCATCCGGAGGGTTCCTTCAAGGTGGTCAACGCGCTGGCGATGGCTGCCAGCTACGATCCCGATCCGACGCAGTTTCTGGGGATCCGGCTGCCGGTCACGTTCGATACCTGCGAGGTTATCGAGGAACGTTGGGCGAACTGGTTGCGGCAAGACCCTGTTGTTGCCGTCGAAACCCAGGCGAACGATCTCCGCCGGCTGAAAGCGCTCTACATCGACTGCGGCGAGAAGGATCAGTTCAATCTGCTCTACGGTGCCCGCAGGTTTGTGCGGCGGCTGAACGAGCTCGGCATTGCGCATCGCTACGAGGAGTTCCCCGACAACCATAGCGGTGTCGATTACCGGATGGACGAGAGCTTGCCTTTCCTCGCCCGCGCCCTCTCGGACTGATGTATAACATCCGCCCGGGCTGACGTCTGTGGTTCACATTACCCGATGGTCTGAAGGCGGCTTATCTCAGCTTTGGCAATGACCTCGCGGTACGCAACGGCGAGGCCAGCTGGACCTTGCCGATGCCGGGACGGTTCGTGGTCGACGATGTCGATCCGGATTACGGGAGCCGCCCCGATCCGCAGCACACCGTCGACGACATCAAGGCGCTGGCGAGAGGAGGTGTGTCTGATTCTGCGTAGGTTAAGCAGGCAGGCCGCGCCGAGGAGGCCGGCTTCTGCCGGCATTGCGCCAAAAAACTGTTGGAAATAACCACTACTCCATCTAACGTGCCGGGGCGAAAGAGCTGGCGCTGTACAGAAAAGCGGCGCACCGCGTCCGACTAATGAACGTGTTCCGATACGTTCTCTTGGGATAACGACCCAACTTCACCGCCAACGCAAAAGGTAGCATGAGAACAGGACAAACCAGCCGACCGTATGGTCGTAATTACGGTAATAATGCCAACCGCAATCGGCAACAGATGCCGCCGCGAGGTCAGAATCTCGATAGTAACGGTCCGAACGTCAAAATCCGAGGCACGCCTCATCAAATCTTCGAACGGTACATTGCCCTCGCGCGGGAGGCGTCTACGAGCGGCGATCGAGTCGCGGCAGAGAACCTTTACCAGCATGCCGAGCATTATTTTCGGGTTATGAACGCTGCCAACGAAGGTCAGCAGCACCGTGCCATGCGCCCCGCCGCGCCGGCCGATCTCTCAACAGAGGTGTCGGCGGAGGAAAGATCCGAGACGGTTGGTCCGGCGCATGCCTCACCGAGCGATCGGCAGACTTATTCCTCCTGACTTGTCCTGCGGCGCCGAACATCTTTCTGAAGATCTGATTTCGCGCCGCTCTATTCGATCCACGCCAAGCGCCAGCCGCATTCTCGGCCGTTGTGATCCGGCGGTCCGCTCAGACTAGTTGCGATCATCTTTCTCGGGAGTAGGGTATTCTCGATGGCTGCCGTCCCGCGTCTACTCGCCGCCGCGACCGCGGTTCCGCCATATCCGCTCGACCAGGATGCCGTGATCGAACGCGTCAAACTCTTGTTCGGGCGCGCGCCGGACCTCGATCGCCTGCTGCCGGTGTTCCTAAACACAGGAATACACAGGCGGTATTCCTGCGTGCCGCTCGAATGGTACGACCGGGCGCATGGCTGGCCCGAGCGCAACAGCATTTATCTCGGCTCCGCGCTCGATCTGCTCGAGGCGGCAACCAATCGGGTGCTTTGCCTGACAGGCCGGCATAAGGACGACATCGACAGCATTGTCGTCGTTTCGACCACCGGCATCGCCACACCGAGCCTCGATGCGCTGCTGATAGAACGGATGGGGCTGCGCAGGACGGTGCAGCGGTTGCCGATCTTTGGGCTAGGTTGCGCCGGCGGCGTCCTCGGGCTTGCCCGCGCCGCCAGTCAGGCCGCCGTCGCCCCCGGCAAGACGGTGCTCTTCCTGGTCGTCGAACTATGTGCGTTGTCGTTCCGGCGCGACGATTGGTCGAAGAGCAACATTGTCGCGACGGCTCTGTTCGGCGATGGCGCCGCGGCTGCGTTGTTGTCGACCGAAGGCGAGGGGCCGGCCCTGGCCGCCGCCGGCGAGCACACCTGGCCGGGCAGCCTCGACGTGATGGGCTGGGAGGTCGCCGATGATGGTCTCAGAGCAATCTTTTCCCGCGACATTCCGAAACTTGTCACGACGCAGCTGCAAGATGCCGCATCGGAGTTCCTCGCCCGTCATGGACTTGCGATCGACGACATCGACCGTTTCGTCTGTCATCCGGGAGGCGCCAAAGTGATCGCTGCGCTCGAGCACGCCTTTGGCCTCGGACAAGGCGCTCTGGTCGAAGCGCGGGCGGTGTTGCGCGACTACGGCAACATGTCGGCCACGACCGTGATGTTTGTGCTCGAACGGATGCTCGCCAAGGCGCGCGCTACCGGGGCGCGGTGGGAACGCGCGCTGATGAATGCTCTCGGGCCCGGGTTCACGGCAGGCTTTCTCGTCATCGACAACCGGTGACTGCGCTCTATTGGATACTCGGTCTGGTCGCAGTGCAGCGGCTCATCGAGCTTGCCCATGCACGCAGCAATACCGCTCGGTTGCGCCGGCTGGGCGCTGTGGAGGCCGATGCCGGCGCTTACCCGCTCTTCGTCCTGTTGCATGCCGGCTGGCTTACGAGCCTCGCTATATTCGTGCCGGCTGAGACCCCGCCCAACTGGCTGCTGATCGGGCTATTCGCCCTGCTCCAGCTGGGCCGGATCTGGGTCATCGTGAGCATGGATGGCTACTGGACGACGCGTATCATTACCCTGCCGGACGCTCCCCTGGTGCAAACCGGCCCATTCCGGTACTTACGACACCCGAATTATCTGCTGGTCGTCGTCGAGATCGCCATCCTGCCCCTCGCTTTTGGCGCCGTCGCGGTCGCGGCGACGTTCTGGGTGCTCAATCTGATGCTGATCGCTCGACGCATTCGCATCGAGGAGCGCGTTCTGGCGCCGCGCCGCGCGGTGTAAAACCCGCGGCGCGAGGATCCCGATCATGACTTTGCCCCTGACACGCGCGGGTTCCGCCGGGGCCAAGAGGTGGGTCGGGTTTACCGCTATGAGCATCGGCATGTTCATGGCGATCCTCGACATCCAGATCGTCGCGAGTTCGCTGCCCGATATTCAAGCCGGGCTCGGCATTGCACTCAATCAATTGAGCTGGGTGCAGACCGCGTATCTGATCGCAGAAATCGTCGCGATCCCACTGACCGGCTGGTTGACCCGCGTCATGTCGACACGCGGCGCCTTTCTCGCCTGCATCTGCGGCTTCACCGCAGCGAGCCTGGCCTGCGCCGGCTCCAACAGTTTCTGGTCGCTCGTCCTGGCGCGGGTGCTGCAGGGCTTCTGCGGCGGCGCTCTGATCCCGCTCGTGTTCTCGGCGATTTTTCTGATGTTCGAGGGCTTGGGGCGGAGCCGGGCGACCCTCGTCGCCGGCTTGCTGGCGATGCTGGCGCCAACCCTAGGGCCAGCGGTCGGCGGCTTCATCACGGACCACTATTCGTGGCATTGGCTGTTTCTGATCAATGTGCCGCCAGGGATCGTCCTTGCGCTGCTGGTCGCATGGGCCGTCGATATCGATCGCCCCGACTGGCGCCGCCTCGGCTCCGTCGATCTTGTCGCGCTGCCGCTGCTCGCGGTTTTTCTCGGCAGTTTGCAACTGGTTCTCAAGGAAGCCCCGCATCGCGGCTGGGTCAGCACCGGGATACTGTTGCTGGCCGGTCTTTGCGTTGTCTGTGGCGGCGGTGTGATCCGGCGCTCGTTACGTCATCGGGCGCCGCTGATCGATCTGTTCGCATTCGGTGACCGCAATTTCGTGGTCGGATGCTGCTTCAGCTTTGTTCTCGGCATCGGCCTCTATGGGGCAACCTTTCTATTGCCGGTGTACCTTGGCTTGGTACGAAATTACGATGCGCTGGCGATCGGCGAGATCATGATGGTGACGGGCGCCGCCCAGCTGGTAATGGCGCCGGTCGCCACGTACCTCGAACGGCGCGTCGAGCCCCGGCTGCTGATCGCCGCGGGTTATGCCTTGCTGGCGTTCGGACTGATCGGCAACGGCTTCATGACTTTCGACACCGATTTCTGGGGATTGTTCTGGCAGCAGCTCGCCCGCGGTGGCGCTATCATGCTGTGTCTGTTGCCGTCCACCGCGCTGGCATTGAGCGGCTTCGACCCCGCCGACGTCCCGAATGCGAGCGGCTTGTTCAACCTGATGCGCAATCTCGGCGGGGCGATCGGCTTGGCGCTGATCGACACCGTGCTCGAACAGCGCACCCCCGCCCATATCGCGTCGATCGTCGCGCGCCTGCAGGCGGGCGATCCGTCGGCGGCCCGTCTGGTCGGCCTGCCGACCGAGCGCTTCACCGGCGTGCCGATCGGCGAGATCGACGAAGCGACGCGCGCCCTGGTGGCGCCATTGGTCGAGCGCGCCGGGCTCGTCGCCGCCTTCAACGACGCGTGGCTGCTGATCGGCGGATTGGTGATCCTTTCGATGCTGGTATTCCTGGTTCGAGCGCCGACGCGATCGGGGAGTTCGACTTAGGACTATACTGAATCGGTGCCGGGGATCTTTACTCGCTAGTGTTCAGATCCATTCGGAAGATTCGCTCGGCAAGGGCAGACCGAGGCTCACATCAAAAATCCTGTCACACCGGCCCACGGGTCGGGCCTTTGGCCGGCCCGAGGACAGGCTCCGGCCGGTGCCCATGGCAGAAATGGGTCCCCGCCTTCGCCGGGAAGACGTGGACGGGCGCATCGCACTGAATCATCTGCATGTATCGGGATTCCGACTTATTGTATTCGTTTTGTATTCGTTCAAAGACCATTTAAACTGCGCGCGTTGTCCACCCAGGTTTGCTACGGATATTCCCTTCGAATTTG
>Ga0209526_10003639_pt1 | contig 10491 bp, 6 predicted proteins | sample JacPinW_OM2H0_M1_FD_188566 | JGI IMG/M metagenome (GOLD analysis project Ga0209526, IMG submission 188566) | Forest soil microbial communities from Algoma, Ontario, Canada - Jack Pine, Ontario site 1_JW_OM2H0_M1 (SPAdes) (version 2) | ecosystem: Environmental > Terrestrial > Soil > Boreal... | reverse complement strand
TTCCGTCATGCGAATGCAACTCTGATGAACAGTTTCGGAGCATCGCAGAAATTGCGTCAGCAGAGACTCGGTCACGCAGAAGGATCGCCAGTCACGGAGACCATCTATACACATGTGATTAGCGAGGACGGAAAGCGGATCGCGGCGCAACTTGGCAAGGCAATTTGGGGAGTTTTGGACCCCAGTTGGACCTTCAAAGAAAACGGCTCAGGAGTGGAGGCTCCTAAGCCGTTGTATCTAAACTAGAAGATGGTTGCGGGGGTCAGATTTGAACTGACGACCTTCGGGTTATGAGCCCGACGAGCTACCAGGCTGCTCCACCCCGCGTCATTGATACTACGCTACTCGCCGGTCTTCTGCAAATCGCTAAGCTTCACGGGCCCGATTAGTGCCCGACGTTCCGGCCAACTTGGCACGCAGAACTGCTGGCCCGGATCGTTTTCTTAAGTCTCTAATATTCCGTGGGCGGTCGCCATTGCTTCGAACGCGTTTTATCGGGCATTGGGTAGTGGGGACCCAGTTTCCCTTCTACCCACATGCGCCCCGCCCCGCATACTCCCCTGCAAATCAGGGCGGAGCAACACGAGCCGCCTGAACGGACGGTACGAGGCCACTCCGCTCATGGAGCTTCGGAACAAATTTCTTGAAGCTAAGCCCCAGATTAAGCACAATTCTCGCAGAGAGAAGGGGCTTTTTGCTCTGACCCGCCCTCCAGTCCCTCTGGGTGGTTTCTTTGGGTAGCCCCCACGCCGAACTATGCTGTTATTTTTTTGGATCGTTGCAGGGACTGTTTTTGCTGCATTGGTCCTCGGCCTGATATTCCGGGCAAGGCTGAGGGAAGAACAAGTCTGGGAAGAGCTTGTCGATCCCAATGCCCCGTCCAATGCCGTTCCATCCGAACGTCAGAGGGAATCAGATGAGCATCCAGATCCACGAGGTAAAGAAATGAACACTTTCAATCCAACGCCAACTTCTCATTCTCCGCGTCATGTCGATCAGCGTCGCACTAGTCGCATCGAGCGACAGGTTCCTCTTCTGATTCTCGCCACCAATCGCGACGGGGAAACTTTTCAAGAGAGAACTTCCGCCGTCGCCATGAATCTTCACGGCTGCCGCTATGCCTCCCGTCATGAATATGCCCGCGACAGTTGGGTCACCGTGCAAGTCACTGGAACCGAAGGGGCCAATTCGCCGGTTGTCCGCGCGCGCGTTCGCTCTGTCCTTTCTCCTCAGACTTCGCGGGAACTCTGCCAGGTCGGCGTCGAATTAGAGACTCCCGGGAACATCTGGGGAATCGCTGCGCCGCCCGAAGATTGGCAACGCCTTCTCGCCACCAATAATTCCGCGGCTCGCGCTGCGGCGGCTGTAGCTCCCGCACTTGATCCTGCGGCTCCGCCCAATTCCTTCCTTGAAAGGCAGTCTGCTCCAGCCGAGCGCAGAGCCGAAGTCACCGTGTTTCCCGGTTCACCTGCTTCTGCCCCGGCCGCGACCGCAGCGGAAGTTTCACCTGCAACCGATCCTGCTCCCAGCGAGGTCAAGCGTGTCGTAGTTACCGCGGAGCAACTCCTACAGACCCTGCAGGGCAAGCTCCAGATAGCAGCCGATAAAGCTGTCCAGACTGCTCTTTCCACGCAGCTCGACGAAGCGTTAAAGACTGCTTTGGGCAAAATCGAAGATACTTGCGAAGCCAACCTTCTTCAAACCGAAGAGTCCTCATCTGCCCGCTTGGCCGAAGTACAAAACCTCTGGGAAAAAGAGTTAGTCATTTATCGTAACCGCGCTGAGGAGATTGCGCGCCGCGTTGAGACCCTGACTGCCAATTCCCATCAGGCACTTTCGGAAACTCAGAAGTTTGTCGCTCGCTTCGCCAACGAAACCGCGCCACAGCTTCGCGCTCGCATCAACGATTCTTTCGGCCGTGCCGGCAACGAATTTGAAGCTAAGGTTGCCCAGGTCTCTCAGCAACACTTAGCTGAAATCTCGCAAAGCACGCAGCTTGCCGCCCGCGAGGCTCGTTCCCAGCTCGACGAGAGCATCGCCGAGGTGCGTTCCCTTTTATCCGCGACTGGCGGTGGCACATCTCAGGAACGCATTGAATCGTTGTTCCATTCCTTTAAGGAGGAAACCCTGAACCAATTGGAAGAACGCCTCGGTGACCTTCATCGCAGCTTTGGAATGGAGCACGATCTTACTCGTCATCGCGTCGACGAGGTCGCCCGTGAACTCGAAGGCCTCGCCGACATCCGTGCTCTCTTGGCCAACGTGAATGCGGGCGTTCCCCAGGAGCGACTCGACTCACTCCTGAATTCATCACGCGAACAGATTCTCAGCCAACTTGAGTGGCGCCTGGGTGAAGTCTCTGGCCACTATGAGCAACTTCTCGGCCAGGCAGGTAATCGCGCCGACGAACTCGCCCAAAAGGTCGAAAAACTCTCCGCCGAAACCAGCGAGCATCTCGCAGAAGCCAGAAGCCTTGCCGAACGCGCCTCCCGCGAAAGTCGGCCGCAGGATCTTGCCGCTATGGAGCAATCCTTAGCCCACGCCACCAATGAATTTGAAAGTGCTGCTGCTCGAGTTTCCGACCGTCAACTGGTCCGTTTGCTGGAACAGAAGCAAGCCGTGTCCCAGGAAATCTTCCTGGAACTCGAGGCCCGCACTAGCGAAGTCCGCGCGCTCCTGCAAAAGGCCGCCAACAGCGCCCTCGAGGAGTTTCGGCGCCGCGTCGAAGTTCAAATTGATCTCATTCTCGGCGAAGCCAAACAGAGCGTCACTTCCTCCCTCGCTTCCCTGGATGCTGAGAGCCGCTCCGCCGTTGAAGCCCGCCGCCACGCTCTAGAGGCCGATGTCGCGCGCGCTGCCGAGCAGTCCACCATGGAATTTCGCTCTGGCATCAAAGCCTTCCTTTATTCCTGTCTTGTGGCCGCGGTTGGTGCCGTCGATCAACACGCACAAACCACTCTCGCAGGACTTTCCGCCGATCCAGGCAGCTTGCCACGCCCCCTCGACACTTCGGGCAGCTCGTCCCCGAGCTCCGACAATCCCCCCTCGCAACCCAACAACTTCTCCCGTTCTTAGCTCGGGGCCGTCGTCAGCATTTCTCGCGAGAATCGAGCTTGGCGAGCGCCCTTAAGCCGCCAAGCTTGCTTTCCTTCTATGTAACACGGGCATTCCTGCGCGCGTTCTTCGGTTTATTTTTTTTGGAGAGTGCGGCGGATTGCAGCCGCTCTCTCCAGTTTTCAACCCATGATCAAGATTGACGTAACGGGCACTGGAACCTGACGGCTGTCGGGAAACTCTCGGGCTCACAGTGGACCGCTGGAAGAAAGAAGTCCGCTTCGAAGCCAAATATCAGAGACCGCAAACCGATGCTTAACGGTGCCGACAGCCCGCCACTCCGGGGGTTCGTTAATCGACCTCGGCTTTCCTCTCTTCAATATCGGTTTCCCCATTCAGGCGCGCTTGTGAACGCCCTTGCGGAAATTTCCGAGCATGTTGTCGCAATTACGCACCGTGAAGGCAATGATGGGCATGGTGGTCGTTTTGTCCGTTGGTGACCGAGCGGGCTATCCGAAAGGCGGGTGGGGACTAACCGTTCAGTTAGGGGTGAGAGTAATTTCTTCCTTCGTGTCCCTTCACAGATTTCTAGCTTTCTGTCTAATCCCCATTGATTCTGGAAGTTTACTTTGCTCGCTCTGCATTCATTTTTGTGTCGCGGCCTGGCAATCCGACTGCATTCACTACTAACGTCGGCAGTTCTGAAAGGCAAAAAGGAGTCAGGCACGCAGAAAAGGGCACGAACGGTTGGCAACAACACTTTCCCTTTCCTCCTCTCTCCGCTTCCGACGCAAGGAGATTTTATGAAAAACCTACGCTTTGTCCTGTTTACGTTAACTGTTCTCCTGGTGGCTAGCGCCGCTCAGGCTCAGCAGACGAAAGTAAAGGCGAACGTCCCCTTCGACTTTGTCGTCGGCGATAGCGCCTATACTGCTGGCGAGTACATTCTCAAATCCACGTCGGCTAGCGGCGTGCCCATTCGCATCGACAATACTCAGGAAGCCGAGACTGGCATCGTTCTTTCTAACGCATGCGCGAGTTCCTCACCCTCCGTGACTACCAAGCTCGTTTTCCATCGCATGGGAGACCACTACTTCCTCTACCAGATATGGACTGAGGGCAATGCCTCGGGTCGACAGTTCCCCATGAGCCGCACCGAGCTCCAGCTTGCCCAGAACCATGAGAATCCAGAACTCGTGATCGTTGCTGCAAACATCTCTCGCTAACCCGACAGCACCACCACGTAGGTCAATAGCTAACAGACTTTGCTAACTCCCGTAGGGCCGCGTATTCTCGCGGCCCTTTTTCTTTGCAGTGTCCGATTCATGCGGTACTCGGGCCTGTTCGCGGCGATGGGAATCGAACTAGTTGGTGACGAACATATAGCTGTTGAACCAGCCAACCGCTCGTTCTATGAGATCCCGGCTGTGTGCCGGCTCTGAGAAGTGGTGCCCCTCGTGCGGATAGATCACCAGTTGTGTGGGCACCCCGAATGTCTTGAGGGCATGCCAAAATTCATACGATTGTGGGGCGGGACATTCTCCATCGCTATCTCCCACCACAATCAGAGTCGGCGTTTTAACCTTCTTGATGAAATTGATTGGTGAACTCTTCAGGTACACGGAGGGATCGTCATACACGCTCGCGCCCATAAATGGGATCAGCGATTGGTCGACCTTGTTCTCGCCATAGTAGCTCTGCAGATTGGAGATGCCGGCCCCTGCAACTGCGGCTCGGAAGCGGTTCGTTTGCGTCACACCCCACATAGTCATGTAGCCGCCATAACTCCACCCAGTAATTCCGACGCGCTGTGGATCTATCGGCGCTGATTTGATGGCCTCGTCCACCCCTGCCAAAATATCTTGAAAGTCGCCGCCGCCCCAATCTTTTCGATTTGCCGCCGTAAATTTTTCCCCCTGGCCATAGCTTCCACGGGGATTGGGCTGAAGCACGAAATACCCTTGAGATGGGAGCGCCATGGAAAAATCCCATCGCGTCGGCCAATACGGCACAATGGACCACGAAGGCCCACCATGAACCCTCACCACCAACGGATATTTCTTGGAAGGATCAAAATCCCTCGGATACGTGAGCCATCCTTGAACTCTTCCGGCGTCCGCTGTCCAATGCAGACTCACAGATTTACCCCAAGCCTGCTGCAATCCGGAATTGCGATGCGTCACTTGAGTCCAATTGCCAATTGCTCCCACCCACACCTCCGGAGGTTGAGTAAAGGATTGACGTACTGCCGCCGAAGTCCTTCCGTCGCGCGCCAACGAGATATTTGAATCATAAGGAGCGTCGGAGACACGCTCTTCTCCACGCCAGAGTTCGGTGGTTCCACGCGCACCCGCATCCATGCGGGCAATGACGCTCCCTCCGTCCGCGATTCCCGCAAAGATGATGTTTGCTGAATCAGCGGACCAGGCAAGCCATGATGCGCTCATTTTCATGCCCATCGATAAATTCGTTAGCGAGCCGCCCTTGGCGGGCACGGAATAGATATCACCGCCGACAATCGCCTCATCGCTCATCAAGCCACCAATAAGTGCAATAAAATGACCATCTGGCGACCAGTGTGGTTCGCTAATCTGCATTCCAGGCTTTTCAATGACGGTCGTCATCGCTCCAGAATCTGCTTCGAAGGTGACCAGGCTGGCGACATACCAATTATCGTCACCACTGCCATGCGCGGCAGTCGCCACCAGTTCCCTGCTGTCTGGTGCCCAGTCAAATTCATAAACGTATAGGTCCTCCGGCGAAATCTGGTGTACCCGCGAACTCGCGGGATCAACCAGTGCGAGCCTTTGTTCGTGCAAATCCTCGGAAACAACTCCTTGGTCCGGCGTTTCTGCCACCAGAGGCCCGGACGCCCGCGTGGCATTTTCAGTAAAGAGAAGTGCAATCGATTTTCCATCCGGAGACCACACAGGCCTCGACAGGAATCCCTTTAGATGGGTCAGTTGCCTCGCTTTTCCGCCATCGGCGGTTGCGACAAAAACCTGTAACTGCCCAGTTGAAGCAGCATCCGAAAGAAAAACGAGTCGCTTACTGTCGGCCGCCCAGGCCACGTCATGCTCGTCCTGCACCGTCTTTCCACCTCCCGCCGTGACACGTTTGCTCTGATTCAGCGAATCCAACTCCGCAACGTAGATCGCTGAGCCTATAGATGTTTCATCGCCTGCACCGGAAACGACCTCGACCCACGCCACACGTTTTCCATCCGGTGAAATGGAAGCCTGTTGAAAAGCGCGTACGCCGAACATGGCGCGCATAGCGCCGTCCAACGAAGGATTGCTTTGCACCTTGGTGAAAGGCTGAGCAACAACAAAGACCGGAAGCGCATAGGCGCAAATTGCAAAACCAAACAGTGTTTTATTTTTCAACTTGGCGCTTCTTCCTCTCTTCCAAATACGCTGGCAATCCCGTCGTGCAAGATGGCAAGCGCTTCTTCGAACTGCTGATCCGAGATCACCAGCGGCATCAGTAATCGGATAACATTTCCGTACGTCCCTGCCGAAATGAGAATCACTCCGCGCTCATAGCAATAACGCACGATAGTTTTCGTCTCTTCGGTCGCGGGCTCGCACGAGCCCGCATCGCGTACAAACTCAAGCGCCCGCATCGCGCCGATACCGTGGATCGCTCCGATTTGGCGCCAGCGTTTTTGCCACTGTGTGGCCTGTGCTAGGAAATGTTCACCCAGCCGCCGAGCACGTTCGCACAGCTTTTCCTTTTCAACCAGCTCTAAAGCTGCGAGGGCAGTCGCGCACGCCACGGGATTACCATTGTAGGTGCCTCCAAGTCCACCCGGTCCTGGTGTATCCATAATCTCCGCCCGGCCCGTAACCGCTGCGATGGGTAAACCTCCGCCAAGTGACTTGGAAGAGACCAGCAGATCAGGCTCGATGCCATAATGCTCACAAGCAAACAACGATCCCGTTCGTGCTATTCCCGTCTGAACCTCATCCGCGATGAACAGAATCCCTTTCTTCCGGCAGATGGTGACAAGTTCTTTAAAAAAGTCCGGCGGCGGCGCCATAAATCCGCCCTCGCCCAGAACCGGTTCTGCAATTACCGCTGCGACGCTCTCAGCGGCCACTACACGATGAAGCATCTCCTCAAGCTGATGTGCACAGCTTAACTTACAGGAGGGATATTCCAGCTGGTACGCGCAGCGATAGCAATAGGCATACGGAATCCGGTAAATATCCCCCACAAAAGATCCAAAACCAGCCTTGTAGGGATCCGATTTACTGGTCAGCGAGAGTGCCAATAGACTGCGGCCGTGAAAAGCATGGTCAAAGCAGATCACTGCGTATCGCTTCGTGTACGCGCGAGCCAGCTTTATCGCGTTCTCGATCGCCTCTGCGCCGGTGTTGACCAGGAACGTCTTTTTTGCAAATTTCCCGGGTGTCAATTGGTTCAAGCGCTCTGCCAGCCGTACATACCCTTCGTATGGCGAAACACTGAAAGCCGCATGCAAGAATTTGTCGGCCTGCTCATGAAGTTCTTTCAGTACCGACTCCGGGGCGTGCCCTACGTTCAGACAGCCTATTCCGCCCGCCAGGTCGATGAAAACATTCCCATCGACGTCTTCGACCAGGGCTCCCTTGGCGCTGGCCGTGAACATGGGGGCGTAATGAAAGACACCGCGAGGAATGGCAGTTTCTCGGCGTTTCTGCAACTCCAGCGAGTGTGGCCCAGGAATTGAAGTGCGCAGTTGTATGCTCGACATGATTCCCCAATCCGCACTCCGCGGGCGACAGAGGCTTCCACCACTTTCAATTCCAATTGGGCTTCGGCCCTGAACGTCCCGTGCACCCATCCTGGCGTGCCTGGCGATCCATTACTAACCTTTCTTGGGCGCTCTCGCTCCAGGAAACAAAGCGGCTGCCATTTTATGCGGTGAAGGAATCTTGTCAAGCTATTTCTGTGTACTTACATTTTTACTGTAGATATGATTGGTCTATAAAAGCGCTATGGATTGCTTCCGCATGTTTTTCCCAAATATACTCGGAATATGACCAAGGCTACAAAGGTGCCAAAACGAAAACAATCCAAAGGCCGCCTCTATTTTGCTATTTCCGATGTTTCGGAACTCCTTGCCGTTAGCCCATCCACTCTGCGCATGTGGGAGAACATGGGCCTGATTACTCCTGACCGAACTTTAGGCGGCCGTCGAAGGTACTCACCCGAGAAAGTCGAACGCCTGAAGTACATCCAGGGTTTGCGAATAGAAAAGAAGCTTAATGTCGAGGCCATCCGTGAAGTGCTCGGCACCGCTGCAAAATTGGACCATGAATCGGCGAAAGCAACCGGTGTTTCTATTTCAAGGCATCTGCGCAAGTTGCGGCGTCAGCGCGAAATGACACTTTCGCAGGCGGCCAAGGGCACGAACTTGTCGGTCAGTTTTCTCAGTAGTCTTGAGTGCGGGAAGACAAACGCCTCTATTGCCACGCTGCAAAAGCTCGCGGTTTTTTACGGCACCAATGTTCAGTCTTTTTTTGGAACCTCAAAAAAACCGCTAAAGCTGGTGACGCCGCGTATTCGCAGGCAACTTTCGAATGAGCCCGGCATTAACATCGAACTCCTTTCCTTTGGAAACCATGTAATGGAACCGCATCTCTACCGCATCGCCCCAGGGACCTCGAGCGGGGGCTCCTATTACCACGAGGGGGAGGAGTTCATTTACGTCATCAGCGGATCGTGCGAAATTTGGCTGGATGAATTGGAACACTACACGCTTCAGGAAGGCGATTGTCTCTATTTTTCCAGTAAGCAGACCCACAGGTGGAGTAACTCCAGCAGCGAGACAGCTGTTCTATTGTGGACGAATACACCACCAACCTTTTAGAAATACCGGTGCATTGCTGATTCTTCCGGTCTGAGGGTTGGTGAGACCAGGAGCAGCGCCCGTGTACTCTTGCAGTGCGCGAGAAAACGCTGACGCCGAAACGAGAAAAGCCTCACGCAATGTTGCACCCTTTGCGGACATGTAGGATTTGCCGGACAATTAGAATGTGAGCCGCATGCCAATTTCGATCGCACGCGGGACACCCTGCGAGAAAACGCCAGAACCGAGTCCATACCGATCGACTCGTTGGCTATAAGTCGTCCCGTTCGCAGAGCCCGCCGTACCATCCAGGATTCCACGCAGTGGCGCAGTTATGAATCCTCCCGGAGGATCAAAGTTCGCCTTGTTCACAACGTTGAAGATGTCCACCGTTGGTTCAAGGACTGCTTGTTCTCCAAATCCGTGCCACAGGTGCGAGAGGCGGAAAGCGTAGCTCAACCGCAAATCGTCTGCGATGAAATTGTCCAGGCCTACCTGGCCGGCAGGTGCAGGTTTAATAGGTTGAATTGTTGCGCCAAGCGATTGCATTTGCGTTGGCGTGAGGACTCCAGCTGCTACAAGGGCTTGCCCCGCCGGTGTGAAGGTACCTGCGTAATTCGAATTGAAGCCGCTTATTTTGCTGTTGAGGTCGCCTACCTTCACGCTGCGGCCAAAAGATCCTACATTCGTTCCTGGTAGAACGTCTCCACCGGTTCCGTCACCCGTGATGTCGGATAGAAATACGTCCGCAGCACAGGCACACGATGGAATGGTCAAAGTTGCCGGCAGAGCACTGTAAATTCGTGTAATCAGGCTGAGCCGCAATCCGCCGACGAATTCGAATGTGCTGGCAAATGTAAACATGTGCGTACGATCCAGTGCGTTAGGACCGTAGTAGTGCAGCGGATTCAAATTGTCCCGCGCGTTTTGTCCAAACACCACGTCCTGATCCGGTTCCGTGGAATCGAATCGCGAAAGGTTGTACACGGCCTGCCAAGAGAGCTGACGGACTCCGCGGAACGGCGTGTTCACATCTTGTTTCACCCGAACTTGCAACGCGTTGTAAACCGAACGTCCGATCGTATCGCTGACCATCACCTGGCCGAAATTGGCGTTGCGTCCTGGAAATGCGAATCCGCTGTTCGGGGTGACAAACGTAGTCAACTGGCCGTGCCCGGGACTCCCCAGCCCGTTCGTGCTGAAGTCGAAAATATTAACTGGTCTCGGGGTGTACGACCCGCCGCCTGGTCCCAGGGGATTGTTCGGGCAAACGACCAGCGCTTGCTGCAGCGTATAACCCGCACCACCGCAGTTTCGCAGAGTCGTGGCCACGGCAGTTTGTGCTGCAGCCGCATTAAGCGTGTTTGCCGCGCCAACGTCGTTAACGTCATGATTGATGAGCGAGTGCGTGGTGACATTGCGCAGATAGTCAACCGAAACAAAGATGCTTTTCTTTAGCTGCCGTTGCACACCAATGTTCATCGCGACCGACCGCGGCAATTTTAAATTCGGGGTGAGAACGCCGAGCAAGGTGTTCTTGTTAAAGACATTTGGGTCATCGAAGCCCGGCGTGCCGTTGGGGTTGAAATTTGCCGCTGCCG
>Ga0209526_10003638_pt1 | contig 10491 bp, 9 predicted proteins | sample JacPinW_OM2H0_M1_FD_188566 | JGI IMG/M metagenome (GOLD analysis project Ga0209526, IMG submission 188566) | Forest soil microbial communities from Algoma, Ontario, Canada - Jack Pine, Ontario site 1_JW_OM2H0_M1 (SPAdes) (version 2) | ecosystem: Environmental > Terrestrial > Soil > Boreal... | reverse complement strand
CTGCTATTGCTCGCAATCGAGATCGCGGACGCCCTCGACGCCGCCCATTCCGAGAGTATTGTCCATCGGGACATTAAGCCTGCGAACATCTTTGTGACGGAACGAGGGCACGCCAAGATTCTGGATTTCGGACTAGCCAAGATGACGGCTGCCGACACGAAGAGAGCGACCGATGCCACGGAGACCGGCACAGCGGAACCGCACCTAACCAGTCCCGGCGCGGCCATTGGCACTGTGGCTTACATGTCGCCCGAACAGGCTCGAGCAAGGGAATTCGATTCACGCACCGATTTGTTCTCCGTTCGGCGCAGTGCTGTACGAAATGGCGACCAGCACGCTACCTTTTCGCGGCGAGAGCACAGCAACAATCTTCGAAGCCATCCTGAACCGTGTACCGGTAGCTCCTGTGCGCCTGAATCCCGACCTGCCAACCGAACTGGAACGAATCATCGACCGCGCTTTGGAGTACGCGAAAGCTGAAATGAAACTTTTTGGGACGCTTGGCTCTGTCGTCCCCACCCAGCGCGGTCGGCATACCGTCCCGGCGCCAGACTCGCCCGTCCCATCCTCTCAGCAGAGAAGCTCGGTTCCCCACGAGGTGACCCGGGGCACGGGCCAGCGAAGGACGGTTCCGAGCTGTCCGACTGACGGTTTCATCAAGGCTGGCTGAGGCTTCCCCGATCGTATAGCAGGTAAGTTGCGCACCGGTTCTGCTGCACGCCTTGTTTTCAAGTATTTGGGAGAAGTACATAACAATAGCCCGTACCCGGCGGGCGCTGGCGCGCGCTTCTTTACCTTGACAGAGAGTGGTTCGAGGCTGCAGACTGAGAACCTTATGCAGTGGACTGAGCCGCAATTTGAGGAAATCTCGTTGGGCTGTGAGATCAATTCCTACGCCTGCGCTGAAATCTAACCGCGCAGATGCAAGTAGAAATTTTGGGGACGGCTGCTGGCGGCGGGTTCCCGCAATGGAATTGCGCTTGCCGCAATTGCCGGTCCTTGCGCAGTGGCACCTTTCCCGGAAGACCTCGTACGCAGCTACAGGTTTCCGTCAGCTCTGATGGCATCTCGTGGTTTTTGCTGAACGCTTCGCCTGATCTGCGTACTCAGATCGAGGCCAATCCCTTTCTGCATCCGCGTGGCAGCGTGCGCCACTCTCCAATTTCCGGCGTTTTGCTCACTAGCGCCGATCTGGACCAGTCACTAGGATTGTTGCTGCTGCGCGAGCTGCAGCCACTGCAAATCTTCGCCACCGCTTCGATACGCAGGATCCTTCGCGAAGACAACAGCATGTTTTCAATGCTCCACCGCACCGCCGATCAAGCGCGATGGAACGACATCGTTCCGGGTTCCACGTTCGAGCTTTCTTCGAAAACCGGAGAGCAATCGGGAATTGAATGCCTTCCCGTGTCAGTGGCGACCCGCTATTCGAGTTACGTCACGGCAAAACGGGCAGCAGAGCTCGAGCCGAACGAGGCCGTAGTGGGCCTCATTCTGCAATCAAGCTCCGGCATGCGGCTAGGCTATTTTCCCGCGGTTGCGCGTCTCGACCAGGCATTAGTCCAGCAGCTTGATTCGTTGGATGTGTTGCTATTCGACGGAACCTTCTGGACAGATGATGAGCTGATCAAACTGCAGAATGGAGGGCAAACTGCCCAGGAAATGGGACACATACCGGTTTCTTCTCCCGGGGGCAGCTTGGATTTATTATCGGGACTGCGATGTCCAAGGAAAATGTTGGTGCACCTCAATAACACCAATCCCTTGCTGGATGTAACGCGACCGGAGTATCGCCAAGTGCGCGAGTACGGGTGGGAGATCGCGGAGGACGGATGTCATCTCGACCTGTAGAGTCAGAGGTAGATCGACCTCTCACCATTGGGGAACTACGGGCACGACTGCAGGCAGTCGGAGAGCAGCGTTATCACCATCAGCACCCATTTCATTTGTTGATGCATGAAGGCAAACTAACCCGAGGGCAACTGCAAGCCTGGGTTCTTAACCGATACTATTATCAGAGTCGCATCCCTATAAAGGACGCGATTATCCTTTCTCGCAGTGATGATCCGGGTTTTCGTCGGGCATGGCGCAAGCGTGTGCTCGATCACGACGGCGATAACGGTCCAGACGGCGGAATCGAGCGCTGGATCCGCTTGGCGGAAGCCATGGGTTTGCCCCGAGAGCGCGTCATCAATTGCAAAGAGGTGCTTCCCGGAGTTCGCTATGCAGTCGATGCCTATGTCGATCTGGTGAAGGACAGGTCGTTGCTCGAAGCTGTAGCCTCGTCGCTAACGGAACTTTTCTCTCGCGATTTGATTGCCTTGCGGATGGACGCTTTGCGCCGGCATTATCCCTGGCTGTCAGGTGGCCTAGACTATTTCGAGGCACGGCTGGATCAGGCCCCGGCTGACGCCCAGTTTGCATTTCAATTCGTGGCTGACCACGCACGCACTTATGCTGAACAACAGAAGGCCATCCAGGCATTGCGCGAGAAATGCGAGATTCTCTGGGCTCAGCTCGATGCGCTCTACTACGCCTATGTGCAGCCGGGGTGGCCAGCGCCCGGCGCCTTTCGTCCTGAGGAGTGAGCCTATGCCTCTCGAAAACACCAGCCGGCCAAGACTGGCAGCCGGTTGCCGCTGGGCAGGGGAGGGTGAGAACCGGATGGTGGTGTTCCCTGAAGGCGCGCTCCGCTTACAGGACACAGCCCGGGCGGTCCTTGAACGCTGCGACGGTCACCGTACGTTCGAGCAAATAGTGCAAGAACTTGAAGCGACATACAGCGCCTCAGATCCGGTAAAAATTCGTCAAGACGCCGTCGCATTTCTCGAGCGTCTGCGGCAGAAACGGCTGGTGGACTTCTGATGCTGGACGCTCCACTTGCGCTAATCGCGGAAATCACGCATCGCTGTCCCCTGCATTGCCTGTACTGTTCGAACCCGCTCCAAATGGTGTCACCCGCATCGGAACTGACCACCCAGGAATGGGAAAAGGTGTTCGAGCAAGGTGCAAAGATTGGGGTATTGCACGTCCATCTGAGCGGCGGAGAACCTTTGGCGCGGGAAGATTTGACTCGGTTGGTGAGCTTCGCCCACGGTTGCGACCTTTACACCAACCTGATCACGTCGGGGATCGGACTGTCCGAGCGGCGATGGGATGAAGTCGTTGCCGCTGGGCTGGACCACATCCAGCTCAGTTTTCAAGATTCCCGCGAAGCCGGCGCAAACTGGATAGCCGGCGCGCGCGCCCATGCTCTGAAACTGGGAATCGCTCCAATGATTCGCCGGTCAGGGGTGGCGTTTACCGTCAACATCGTGGTGCATCGCCAAAATGTTGATCACGTCGAGGAAATGATTGCCCTGGCCGAATCGCTCCAGCCGGATCGATTGGAAATCGCACACGTACAGTACTACGGCTGGGCATGGAAGAACATCGAGGGGCTGCTCCCCAGCCGGACACAAGTATTCGAATCCATGGAAAAAATCGGCGCTGCTCAGAAGCGGCTGCTGGGGACGATTCGTATTGATGCGGTCGTGCCCGACTACTATGCTCGATTTCCGAAAGCCTGCATGGGCGGATGGGGGCGTCGTCAATTGCTGATCGATCCATGCGGAAAGGTCTTGCCCTGCCATGCCGCAACCGTGATTCCCGGGCTGCAATTCGAGAATGTTCGGGGCCACTCTTTAGAATGGATTTGGCGCGAATCGGAGAGCTTTCAAAAGTTTCGCGGTGAGGACTGGATGCCGGAGCCCTGTCGAAGTTGCGATCGCCGCACCGGAGACTTCGGCGGTTGCCGTTGTCAGGCGTTTATGATCACTGGAGATGCGGCCTCAACCGATCCCGTTTGTTCGCTAGCTCCGGCGCACGGCTTGATTGAACAGCAACTCTCGCGAGTGAATTCAATTGCAAGCCCGCACAAGCCCGCAACGGAACAAGAAGAATTCTGGGTCTATCGTTCGCAACCCAAGTGATTTCTCGCTGGGCGAAGACTCGCCTTCCGTCCGCGGCGGAAGTGCTCCCGTTGAAAGCTGAGGCTCCAGTCGCCATCTGGTAACTTACTCACCGAGTTGGACCGCAAGGCGGGGGACGCGATCAAGCAGTCCGGCGTACGGCAGGTTGTGAAACTGTCGGCAATGCGCGGGCGCGAGGCTTGCGGGCTGATGCGCCCTTTGCGACTCGCCTACCAGGACATTATTGGTTGGATCGAACGCCGGAGGGGCCCGCACATGCCCGATATTCTAGGGTGCATGCGAACTTCCATCATGTTGTACATCACTTCGACTTGTTAACCCAAATTCCAAGAACGCCTGAAGACTATAAAACAGGACGATAACAGGTCTGCAAACCACGTAACGGACTCGGGGAAAGGCCCGAGGCGCGCAGTGGGACAGGATCGGAAGGATAAAGACGGGATTGGTTTACAGATGCCCGCGCTAGGAAAGCGCGGTCACTCAGAAGATATCGCGGCGTAAGGAATCTGGTTCGTAAATGCATTCTTCAATTTTGACAAAGCACACCAAGTACGGGGTGTGCTTTGATGAGGATTGAAAATGAAAACATTGTGTGAGTGCGGCTGTGGAAAGCCTGCTCCAATTGCTAAGAAAACAGACAAGCGCTACGGATGGATCAAAGGAAAACCAGTGAGGTCTGAGAGTTGGCGGTGCTTCATTCCACTTGTCATTCTGCTCGCCTTTATCGTTTTGGCACTGATGTGGTATCTGTAGCGGCTTCTGTAAGAAGAACAACAGCAACGTTACAGCAGACTGCACAATAGCGGTTGTCCAAGATGGCATGACTGGTCCGAATTGCTCACATTTCAAAATCGTGGGATGAGTTGGCCTTGGTGGAAGCGATTGCTCCATCGCTTCCAACGCTGCCCGATTTGCAAACCAGAGAAGCTGAAAGAGCAATAAAATATCGCGATTTCGCTCATTGCTCTGTAATTCGATGTTATGGACGAAACCATTGACAATTGTGCTTGAAAGTTTCCATCCGACAGTTGCACAATAGTGCCCCATCGGGTCCCCAGGGGTCTTTTCTTTGGTCTTAAAGTCCTGGGAAAAGATGATCTGAATATCTCGCCCTCCCGGGTGAAGGGAGCTTTCCTATGCGTTCTGGTTCATGGCTAGTGGCAGCAGTGATCAGCTCTTTCTTAGCGCTGGGTACCCTGGCTTTCGCGCAATCGGCGACCACCTCTCTGCACGGCACTATCTCTGACCCGAAAGGTGCCGTGGTGACCGGCGCCACGATGACTCTCACCAATCAGGCGACTGGCTTTTCGAGAACCGTCCAAACGGATAGCCAAGGGGCATATCAGTTCCTCGAAGTGCCGCCCGCGACCTACGTCATGACCGTGACTGCGCCCGGCTTTGCCACCACCAAGCGGGAGAACGTCGTGCTTCAGGTGAGCAGCCCGGCTACGCTGAACCTGGCCCTGGAGATTCAGCAGGGCACGGTAATTATCGATGTCACCGGCGAAGCCCCAATCATCAATACGACGGACGCGACTTTAGGCAACACCTTCAACGCGCGGCAACTGATGGACTTGCCGTCGGAAGGGCGCGATCCGGCTGCGATTTTGAGCCTGCAGCCTGGCGTCGTCTACATCGGCAGCTCGGCGAATCAAGGGGTGATTCCCGATCAGCAAAACAACGATAGCCGCGGCGGCGCGGTCAACGGAGCTCGCAGCGACCAAAGCAACATTACGCTCGACGGTGTAGACGATAACGACCAACTTGAAGGATATGCTTTCCGGGGCGCCGTACGGGAACCGCTCGATTCGTTACAGGAGTTCCGTGTCACCACCAGCAACTACGACGCGGCATCTGGGCGTTCGTCCGGCGCACAAGTGAATCTGGTCACGAAGAGCGGGACTAACTCTCTCCACGGCTCGGTTTACGAATATCATCGGCCGACCTTCGACGTAGCAAACGACTGGTTTAATAAGAAGTCGGAGTTGATTCAAGGGAAACCCAACGTTCCGCAGCATATTCTTCGCAACACCTTTGGCGCCTCATTCGGCGGACCCATTAAAAAGGATCGTTTGTTCTTCTTCGCGGCTTATGAAGGCCAGCGGACGGCCGACCAGATATCGACCAACCGGGTCATTCCAACGCAGAGTCTGGATCAGGGCTTTTTAAAGTATCTGTGCAATCCAACGTCGGACCCGAATTGCAGTACCAGCAATCCAACCGTCAACATTGTGGCGAATCCCAGCTTTGCGCCTTTGCTGGTGGCGACTCTGACGCCCGCACAGATTGCATCGCTGGACCTCGGTTGTACGGCGAACGGCACCTGTCCACCGACGCCCGGGTCTGCTGGCCCGGGACCCAATGGATTAATCGCGAACATCGGTGGCGCCAACCCAGACGCCCTATTCATGCACTACCCGGCACCCAACTGCCCAAGTTGCGGCAACGCACTTAACGGTAGCGGAGACCTTCTCAACTCGTCAGGGTTCACATTCCCCGGCAACAATCCCACGAAGCTCGATACCTACGTCTTCAAGCTTGACTATAGAACCGCGGATGGTAACCAGTCGTTGTTCGTGCGCGGCAATCTGCAGAACGATCACGAAGCGAGGCCACCCCAGTTTCCGGGTCTGCCTTCCAACGACTTCATCACCAATAACAGCAAGGGAATCGCAGCTGGTTACACCTACATTGTCCGCAACGACCTGATCAACAATTTCCGCTATGCATTTATCCGGCAGGGGCTGGGGCAAAGGGGGCTCAACAGCCAGAACTACAACCGGCTCCGCGGTATTGACGATACCCGGGCAGTCAGGCCAGCTGACAACCCTACCATTCTGACCAACGTACCAGTGCACAACTTCATTGACGACGTGTCCTGGAAAAAGGGCGCACATATCTTGCAGTTCGGCACGAACTGGCGCCTGATTCATAACAACCGCCAGTCCAATTCCCAGAACATTTCCGAAGGTTTGGCTAACCTGTATTGGATGAACCCGTCGTTTATTTCAGGCACTGGTGCGAGCCTGGACCCGGCTCTCAACCCGGCTTTTCCCCTCGTTGATTCGTCCTTCGGAACCTCCTACGATTTTGCGGCAACGCAAGTGACAGGCCTCATGAGCCAGGTGTACACGGTTTCGAACCAGGACAAGAACGCCAATCCCATCCCCAACGGCCAGCTCGTTCCTCGCCACTTCCAGAATTTTGAAGGCGAAATGTACTTGCAGGATAAATGGAACGTTACCCCTGACTTGACTCTGACTTACGGGTTGCGCTATTCGCTGCTGCAGCCTCCGTTTGAGAATGCCGGCAATCAAGTATCTCCGACGGTCAACATGCACCAATGGTTCACGAATCGCTGGCAGCAAATGTTACAGGGGAATATAGATCAGCCGCTGCTTACCTTCGATCTCTCAGGGAAGGCAAACGGCCAAAAGCCTTACTGGGCCTGGAAGTACAACAATATCGCCCCGCGTTTTGCCATCGCCTATTCGCCGCCCGCGGCTAGCGGCTTCTGGCATAGTCTCTTCGGCGATCACGGAAAGAGTTCGATTCGAGCCGGCTACGGCCTGTACTACGACCACTTCGGCGAAGGAGTCGTCAATACCTTCGACCGGCAGGGTTCGTGGGGACTGTCGACCACCATCAGCAATCCGGCTGGCGTAACTAACGTAGACAACGCACCACGTTTTACGGGCTTGTTAGGCGCAATTCCCCCGAGTCCTGGAGTTCCAACTCCACATGGATTTCCGTACACGCCCTCTATTGACCCGAACACTTTCGGACTAGCGATCGCTTGGGGCATCGACGACAACCTGAAGACTCCGTACTCCCACGTGGTGGACTTTTCGATCACCCGCGAATTGGCGCACAATTTCGTGCTGGAAGCCACTTACACGGGACGCTTCGCGCGTCACTTGCTGCAGGAAATTGATTTGTCGCAACCCCTCGATCTCGTCGATCCGAAAAGCCACATGGATTACTTTACCGCGGCGCAGATGTTATCGAGGGCAGCGTATGCTGGAACGCCGGAAAGCGCCATCGGAAACAACGGAAAGATTCCGTACTGGGAAGATATGTTCCCGCTGGCGGCGGGGTCAGGCCACACTACCAACTCCGCCCCAGGTATCCCAGCCAATCCTACTGCTACCCAGAATATGTATGACTTGTACTATTCGAATCTAGGCAATGAGACTCTGTCCATAGAACTCGCGGACGCATTCTGTATCCCCGCATGTGCAGGCGCGGGCACTCCATTCCATTACTACCAGCCCCAATTCTCCTCGCTGTACTCCTGGCAAAGCCGGGGCAACAGCAGCTACAACGGCCTGCAGATCTCGCTACGTCATGCCATGGCCGCGGGCCTGCAATTCGATATCAACTATGTCTACTCGAAGTCGATCGACGTGGGCTCAAATGCAGAGCGCGTGAATGGCTTCGAGTCAAACGGGCTGGCCTTTAACAGCCAGGTGATCAACGCATATTCTCCCAATCAGTGGCGCGGTGTTTCCGACTTCGACACAACTCATCAGCTGAATGCGAATTGGGTCTGGGATCTGCCGTACGGCCGTGGCCGCCATTGGGGAAGCGGCGCACACGGTTTGATGAATGGGATCTTTGGCGGATGGGGCTTCAGCGGTCTGTATCGCTGGACCAGCGGATTCCCCTTCTCCGTCGAGGCCGGCAATGGATGGGCTACCAACTTTGAGCTGCAAGGCTCTTCTGTCTTGACGGGTCCCAAGCTCAAGACAGGTGTGTTCTTCGACTCGAGCGGGAATCCCACCGTCTTCCAGAATCCGCAAACCATTACGTGCACCTGTGGTAAGGCGAGTGCCGGGAATAACAATTTTCGCGCGACCTTACCCGGGGAAGCCGGGCAGCGCAACAACTTCCGCGGCCCAGGTTTCTTTGGAATCGATGCTGGCCTCTCAAAAATGTGGAACGTGACTGAAAGTAAGACGTTGAGGTTTTCGTGGGAAGTATTCAACGTGACCAACTCAGTGCGATTTGATGCCGCCGGCTCTCTGATCGGCCAGATTCTCGTGAGCATCACAGGCTTCGGCATATACAACACGCAATTAACCACTCCGCGAGTGATGCAGTATTCGTTGCGGTTTGCGTTCTAGAGACAAGGAACGATCGAAAGGGACGGCATCCACCGTCCCGGTTTTGCGGGGGGCATGAAGCAAGGCGTGGAAAACGCCGTACGCCGAATCAGACCGTGGTCGTGCCCAACAACAGCGCCAAGATCCGTGACCATTTCCAAGTTCCCGGCCAGCGGCAATTATGCGGCCAGCGGAGAGGAGATGCCTCTCCCTGTGGCGGCCAGCTGCTCGCGGGTAATCAGTGCACCATCAAGGTGAGTTTCACGCCCACCGCTACCGGGCCGCGACTTTGATGTCAAACTCTTGACAGCCTGTTGTGGCCATGCACAATCCGCCCATGGCTCCGGCCCAATCGGTCATTCCCGTCGAACGCATCGCCAGCCGGATTTACTTGATCTAGAGGAAAACCAAAAGTCCATTCAGGCTGAATAGAGTAATCGATGGCGCAGGGTGCCGTGCCTACGTCGAATATCGTCTGATTGCGCAAACTCTATAGACTAGTATCTGCTTTTTCTTGGGCGGCGATGTTCGTCCCAGTAGACTTGGCAAGTGTCGGCGGAGGTGTGAGTTTCAGCGATCGGCCGCCATAGCGTCCCGCAGGCGAACTCGATATGATCCCAGAAGCGTACCTCGTCAATAGCCCGGCTGGAGAGAGCCAGGCCGAAGCATCATATCGGTCGTCGATGCATAACCGATTATTTTGCATATGTGAGGTGATTGCCGAAATGAAGCGGCGACCGTAGCCGGTGAAAACAGTGAGTGTCATTGAATCGTCTCCTCCGCGGACTTCGTTGCCACCTCTTCAACCGTCTTTAGCGGACGGCGTCATTCGAGCAGGGCAACAGCGGCGTCTAGACAGAAGGCGCGGCGGTTTATCCGTACTTGAAGAAACTTGTTCGAGTAAACCGAAAGCCCGCTTCGCCGCTATTCGGACTCCGAACGGGAGCGCGGCGGGCTGGGTTATTTCTTCTCCTGCATCTTCATCCCAGCGCGCAGGTCACCGGCGGGAATTGATTCCCGGCTAACTCCGCCACCTCGCTCAGAACAGTCTCACGTGGCTCGTGGCCTACCGGGCGAGTAGCCAAGAAAGAGTGCCCGGCCTGCGAGGCGGCTTCTAGCTCACCCAAGACAGTCGCTGTAAATTCCTCAGCCGTCATCGGTAACCGGCGGTCAGTAGTACGGGGGATTGTCGGTGCTCCAAAGACGCAGGAATCCATCGCAAGTCTGCCGCTTATAGATAGGGTCCGTGTGCCGTTGGAACTGTGGAGGCAGAAGAGTCCAGACACGTCAGGTTGGCTGTTTCCGTCCGTGAATAACACACCTGTGGATCTGCACAACCTTACCGCGCGTGTCATACGTCCGGCGATCGACGCGGCAGGGCTGGTCTGGAAGAGTCTTTATGCCGGACGCTGGGG
>Ga0209526_10003636_pt1 | contig 10499 bp, 9 predicted proteins | sample JacPinW_OM2H0_M1_FD_188566 | JGI IMG/M metagenome (GOLD analysis project Ga0209526, IMG submission 188566) | Forest soil microbial communities from Algoma, Ontario, Canada - Jack Pine, Ontario site 1_JW_OM2H0_M1 (SPAdes) (version 2) | ecosystem: Environmental > Terrestrial > Soil > Boreal... | reverse complement strand
GCGGGGGTGATCGGCAATCCACCGTCGGCATATTCGTTCAGCTTGTTGCGCAGCGTGCGGATCGAGATGCCGAGGATGTTGGCGGCATGGGTGCGATTGCCGAGGCAATGTTTTAGCGTCTCCAGGATCAAATCGCGCTCGACATCCGCAACCGTGCGGCCGACCAGCGCACGCGTAACCTGTTCGGCGGCAAAGGTCGCATGCGCCACCGCTGGCACGGTCTTGGGCGCGTCGAGGCGGTCGCCGTCCGGGGTCAGGATGGCGTCGACGCCGATCTCGTCGCCCTGCGCCATCAAGACCGAACGATGGATGGTGTTTTCCAGTTCGCGGACGTTGCCGGGCCAGCGGTTGGATGTCAGCACCCGTCGCGCATCGGCCGAGACCGGCCGCAGCGGCACGCCGTTGGCGTCGGCATATTTTTTCGCAAAATGCTGCGCCAGTTCGAGGATGTCGGCCGGGCGGTCGCGCAAGGGCGGGATCTTCAGGTTCACGACATTGAGCCGGAACAGCAAGTCTTCGCGAAACGTGCCGTCGCGCACGGCGTCCGCGAGGTTGCGGTTCGAGGTGGCGACGATGCGGATATCGACCGGAACCGGGCGCGTGCCGCCGACCCGATCGATCACGCGCTCCTGGATCGCGCGCAGCAATTTCGATTGCAGCCGCACGTCCATCTCCGAGATTTCGTCGAGCAACAGCGTGCCGCCGGTGGCTTCCTCGAATTTGCCGATGCGCCGTGCGACGGCGCCGGTGAACGCGCCCTTCTCGTGGCCGAACAGTTCGGATTCCAGGAGATGCTCGGGGATCGCCGCGCAATTGATCGAGATAAACGGCTTCTTGGCGCGGTTGGAGCGGGTGTGGACGTAGCGCGCCAGCACCTCCTTACCGGTGCCGGATTCGCCGGTGATCATCACCGAGGCGTCGGAGCCCGCGATCTGCTGCGCCAGTTTTATCACTTTGGCCATCGCTTCGTCACGATAGACCAGATCGCGGGAATCATTGGCGACGGCGGCGAGCACGGCGGCGATCAATTCCGGATCGGGCGGCAGCGGGATGTATTCCTTGGCGCCGGCGTGGATCGCGGCGACCGCGGCGCGGGCGTCGTTGGAGATGCCGCAGGCGACGATCGGCACGTGAATGTGTTCGGCCTCCAGCCGCATCACCAGGTCGCGGATGTCGAGGAAGACATCGACCAACAACAGGTCGGCGCCCTTGCCGCCGCGCAACACCCGCATCGCCTGCTCGTGGTCTTCCGCGTGGGTCACGGAAGCGCCGTTGTCCATCGCGATCTTGGTGGCTGTCGTGAGCTGGCCCTTCAATGTGCCAACGATGAGAAGCCGCATCATAATCTCCTGTTCGTCTGTGTGCGCGAGCGCAGCGCGCATCGCTTAGATAAAAGGCCTTAGGTCCGTTCCGCCTTGATGATTTCCGTCATGGTCACGCCAAGCTTGTCTTCGACCAGAACCACCTCGCCGCGTGCCACCAGGCGGTTGTTGACATAGATGTCGATGGCCTCGCCGACGCGGCGGTCGAGCTCGAGCACGGTGCCGGGGCCGAGTTTCAAGAGTTCGCCGACATCCATCTTGGAGCGGCCGAGCACGGCCGAGACCTGCACCGGCACGTCGAACACGGCTTCCAGGTCGGCGGCAACGCGCGAGGCCTGTTCGTCTTCGCTGTAGGCCACGTCATCGATCGGCGGCGCGTCCGCGGCGTTGAGATCCGGAAGCGGGACCTGTGCGTCGGTGTCACTCATGGTTTGGTCCTCATTTCAGTCCGCATTTTGAGTCCGCATTTCAGTCTTCCCGGCCTCACGTCGTGGCCTGGTTGCGGGACGCGATGTAGCGTCCGACAAGTTCGCTGATCTTTGCCTCGATCGCCGCGCGCTCCAGCACGACGCCGCCATCGGCCCATTCGATTTTGCAATCGCCGGTGTCAATCTGAGGCTCGGCCAGGATGACGAGACGGCCCTCGAAGCCGCTTTGCTTCGCTAGCTTTTCGATCCGCTCGCGCGCGCTCTCGTAGAGGGTATCGTTGATCCGGACCACCAGATGCGGCGTCGAGACCAAATGCGAGAAGCAATCGCCCACCAGCGCTACGATCTCGCCGAGCGGCTCGCCGGCGATCAGCGCGCTGCACAGCTTGCGCGCCACCGCCACCGCGACATCGACCGCCTCGGTCTCCATCCTGGTTTCGATGCCGGAGAAGCGGGTCGCGATACCCTGGATGGCAATGCCGATCTCCTCGAGCGCCAGCGCCGTGCGGCGGTCGCTTTCCGCCCGTGCCTCGCGCTGGCCCGCATCGTAGCCGTCGCGATAGGCCCGCGCCTCGGCGGAGGCGATCTTCTGGGCGATTTCGGCAGGCGTCGCCGGCCGCTCGCGCGTCCGGTCGGGGGCGGAGAAGTCGGTATCGAACAGGAATTTTGCCGGTGCAGCCATCAATACACCAATTCGTCGTCGGCGCGGTTCTTGGTCAGCATGATCTCGCCCTTGGCGGCCAGGTCCTTGGCGAGATTGACCAGCAGCGCCTGCGCCTCGTCGACGTCGCGCAGCCGTACCGGTCCGAGCGCCGCCATGTCGTCGAGCAGCATCTTGCCGGCGCGGGAGGACATGTTGCCGAGGAAGAAGCCGCGGACTTCCTCGTTGGCGCTCTTGAGCGCGATGCCGAGCTTGTCCTTGTCGACGTGGCGCATCAGGGTCTGCGCGGAGCCGGAGTCGAGCTTGACGAGGTCGTCGAAGGTGAACATCAACGCCTTGATGCGTTCGGCGGATTCGCGATTTTCCTCTTCCAGCGAGGTGATGAAGCGGGTTTCGGTCTGGCGGTCGAAATTGTTGAAGATTTCCGCCATCACCTCGTGGGCGTCGCGGCGACGGGTCTGCGACAGGTTCGACATGAATTCGGTGCGCAGCGTCTGTTCGACGCGCTCGATCACTTCCTTCTGCACCGCCTCCATTCTCAGCATGCGGCCGACCACGTCGAGCGCCATATCCTCCGGCAGGATCGCGAGCACCCTCGCGGCGTGCTCCGGTTTCAGCTTCGACAATACCACCGCGATGGTCTGCGGATATTCGTTCTTGAGATAGTTGGCGAGCACTTCTTCCTGGACGTTGGAGAGCTTCTCCCACATGTTGCGGCCGGCGGGGCCGCGTATTTCGTCCATGATGCCGGTGACGCGCTCGGGCGGCAAATATAGCTGCAACAGCCGCTCAGTGCCGTCGAAGGTTCCCATCAGCGCGCCGGAAGCCGACATCCGGGAGACGAATTCGAGCAGCAGATCTTCCACCACGTCGGCTTCGACGGTGCCGAGCGTCGACATCACGAGCGACAGCTCGCGCACTTCATCGTCATCGAGCAGCGACCAGACCTTGCCGCCATATTGTTCACCGAGCGCCAGCATCAGCACGGCGGCGCGCTTGGGGCCGCTGAGCGGCTGGGCTTTCGGGCGATTGCCCTGACGGGCCGCCAGCGAGGAGATGACGCTGGTGATATCGTTGGCGTTGGTGGTTTGCGGTACGTTCATGTCAGATCACGTGGCCTGTTCGGTGAGCCATTGGCGAACGATGTTCGCGGTTTCGTTGGGGTTTCGTTCGGCGAGTTCACCGACGCGATGCACCGACTGAGCATGGACCTGGCCCTGAATCTGGGCGACGTCGATTAATTGCGCGGTGGCGTTGGGGGAGGGAACGAGGTTGTGGCCGCCGGAGTTGGCGGCTTGCCCGCTGGCGTCGGTCAACGCCGGCATCTCGCCGTTGAAGGCTGCTGCGACCTCCTCGGAAGCGAGGATGCGCTTGACCAGCGGCCGGACCACCATGAACAGCACCACCAGGCTGAGCAGCATCATGACGCCGAGTTCGATGACGTACATCACGTCGTCCTTGGTGAACTGCAGCATGCCGAGCAGGCCGGTCGGCTCCGCGACCGGGGACACCATCGGCGCTTCGGCGAATTTGAGGTTCACGACCTCGACCTGGTCGCCGCGCTTCTGGTCGAAGCCGATCGCCGAGCGCACCAGCGCCGCAATACGGTCGAGCTCTTCCTTGGGGCGCTCCTGATAGACCATCTCGCCCTTGTCGTTCTTGGTATAGCTGCCGTCGACCAACACGGCGACCGAGAGGCGGTTGACTCGTCCGGCCTCGGTCACTTCGGTCTTGGTGGTGCGGGAGATCTCGTAATTGTTGGTCTCTTCGGTCTTCTTGCTCTGGTCGCGCGCCGGTACGGCATTGTTGTTGTTTTGATTGCCCGGCAATTCATTATTGACGGTGACCTGGCCGTTGCTGTCGGTGGTCGCCGCGGATTCTTCTCTTGTTTGGGTCGAGCGCAGCACGCGGCCTTCGGGATCGAACTTGTCCGAAGTCTGGGTGATCTTGTTGTAGTCGAAGTCGGCCGAGAGCTGGACGCGGGCGCGCCCCGATCCGACCACCGAGGACACGATCGCCTCGACCTCATTGCGCATCCGCTTCTCGAACCCGGCGCGGCGTTCGTCGGCGACGGCGTTGTCGGCGTCATTGCCGGTGCCGGCGCCGTCGGCGAGCAATTGGCCGGCTTCATCGACGATCGACACCCGCTGCGGCTTCAGCCCGCTGACGGCGGACGCGACCAGATGGCGGATGGCCTTGATCTGCTGCGGTTCCAGCGCGCCGCGGACCCGCACCACGATCGAGGCCGATGGCTCGGGGGTCTCGCGCGAAAACAGCGGCCGTTCGGGCAGCACCAGATGGACCCGCGCCGCCTGGACGCGGTCGATGGCGTGGATGGTACGGGCAAGCTCGCCCTCCAGTGCACGCAAATGATTGATGTTCTGGACGAAGCTGGTGGTGCCGAGCGCGTCGGATTTGTCGAAGATCTCGTAGCCGACGCCGCCGCCCTTGGGGAGACCGCCCTCGGCGAGCTTCATGCGCAGCCGGGTGACCTTGTCCTTCGGCACCATGATGACCGCGCCGTCGTTGCGCAGCTCGAAGGGAATCGCCTGGCGCTCCAAATCCTTGATGATGGCGGAGGAATCCTCGACGCTTAAGTCGGTAAAGAGGGTGGTCATCTGCGGGGTGGTGACGCGCATGATGACGAAGGCGAAGAAGGCGATCAGCACGGCCGTCACCGCGATCATCGCCATCAAGCGCGAAGCGCCGAGACCCCTTAGGAAAGCTACCAGAGCCTGCAAAACCAACCGCCCCCGAGATTCGGACCCCAGGGGGCCGACTGGGCAATTATTGCCTATGGTATGGTTTCGATATGGTTAACGAAGGTTAAGGGCGGCTCGCGAAACTCAAACATCAAAAAAATCGGCTTCGCAAAACGAAGCCGATTTTGATCAAATACCGTCAGTTTTGGAGAGGGGCTTATTGGCGGTATTGCTGGATGCGGGTCGTGCGCAGTCCGGCAAGGCCATGCTGGTCGATGGAAAATTGCCAAGAGAGGAATTCGTCGACCGTCAGCGTGTAGCGGCTGCAAGCCTCCTCGAGGGAGAGCAGACCGCCGCGGACCGCGGCAACGACTTCGGCCTTACGGCGAATGACCCACCGTTTGGTCCCGGGCGCGGGCAAATCCGCAATTGTTAACGGACTGCCGTCCGGCCCGATGACGTATTTTACCCTCGGGCGATGGGGTTCTGTCATGGCGTACTCACAAACTCTCAACCACTGAACTCACGCCTCACAACCTACGCCCCCCGGCTTAAAATTTGCCTAAGCCCAAGGCTTCAATACGAATCTCCTTGAAAATGCCTGCCAAAGCCTCCGGCCCGGCGTCTGAAAGACGTCGGGCCGGGGGCTGTGACCTGATAATAATGTAAGCCGTCTTTCCGGGGCGTGCGAAGCGCGAACCCCAGATGTGCCATTGCGCATCTGAGGTCTGGTGCGGAGCCTGTCATCGGGCGGCGCGCGGCGCCGACCCGTTGGGACCATCCCGGAATGACGAAGCCCTACTGGGTGATGCTCTTGATCTGGCTGACCGTGTAGGTCTGGCCGTTGATCGACAACAGCGGCGGCGACTGGGTGAGGTCCACCGAACTGACCACGCCCTCGATCTGGGTGGAAACCGCCACCGAATTGCCCGCGCTGTCGGCCGCCGTCGCGGTCAGCTTGTACTGGCCGTCCGGCCATTGCGTGCCGTCATTGCCCTTGCCACCCCAGGTGAAGGGCTGATTGCTGCCGGCGCTGACGCTGTAGTTGCCGGTGAAAACCGTTTGTCCGGTAGAGTTGGTGATGGAGATGTTGACGTTGGAATTCGTCGGAACACTCAGATTCCAGGTCGCCGAACTCTTGCTCAGGGCCGCGGTAGAGCCGTCGACCGCCGCGGTCTTGCCGACGAATCCGAGCGCCTGCGTCGATTGCGCGGTCTGTTGCAGCGAAACCAGCGTGCTCAGTGAGTCGTTGGTCTTGAGCTGCTGCTCGACACCGGCGAATTGCACCAGTTGCTGGGTGAACTGGTTGGTGTCCAGCGGATCGAGCGGGTTCTGGTTCTGCAATTGCGTCGTCAGCAGCGTCAGAAAAGACTGAAAGTTGCCGGCGAGCGTGGCGCCGGAGGTCGAACTCAAGGAGGAGCTCGAAGACGAGGCCGGTTGCTTCGTCGTCCCCGAAACGATCGGGCTCGCTGTGGTTGCCGCGCCTGTTGTTGTCATGTCCGTCTCCTCAGACCCTGATATCGACGCCGCTGCTCGATCCGAGCATGCGGCCATAGCTTTGTCCCGCGACTGTCGCGGGGATGGTATCTTCGTTGCTGATCACCAGCCGCTGCGCGTTGCGTGGCGTGTCGTTGCCGCTGTTCTGGCCGGAAGAAGACTGGTCGCGCAGGCTGAATTGCAGGCCGCCGTCGCCGGTCTTGAATCCGGCGTCGTCGAGCGCCTGCTGCAGCTGCGGTGCGTCCTGGCGCAGCATCGACAGTGTTTCCGGCTTTTCGACCGTCAAATGCGACGTGACCTGGCCATTGCGGTCGACATCGATGCGAACATCGATGCGGCCGAGATCGGCCGGATCGAGCCGGATCTCGAACCGGCTCTTGCCGCTCTTGACCGAGGCCGCGATCTCGAGCGCGAGCCCGCTCACGGGCACTGCCGCGTTCGTCGCCGCCGTGACGCTCAATGGCGCCGTGGCAGCGAGCGCGGCTGTGGCGGAGGCAGGCTGGGCCTGCAAATTGGCGGACAATTGCGCGGCGGCGTTCGATGAATCGGTCGGTGCCGTTGTCGGCGTGGCGACCGCCTGACGATCATGGGTCGCCGCATTGGCCGCATTGGCCTGCGCGGAATTGGCGGAAGCCTCCGCTTTCACCGCATCAGTGAGACCGTTGCCGGCGTCCGGCTTGGCGGCGACCGCTGGTTGGGGCGCAACGTCGCTGTGAGCCGCCGCGGTGGTTGTGCTGGCGGCCGATGGATCGGAGGTGGCTGGCGTGGCGTCCGAGGTGCCCGATGCCGCCGTTTTCGCCGGCGCGGGACCTGCGGCCTTGAGCTGGGTGGCTTTCGGCGCAACCGGTGCGGCCGCGGCAACAGCCAACGTCACGTCGGTGGCATTGTTCGGCGTGAGCTGCGGCTTGGCGCTCTTGGCGACGGCCTCGCCTGCCGCGGCCTGAACGGCGACCTTCGCGGCCGCTGTCGCGGCGGGGGTGGTTGCGGTCACAGCCACTGAGGCCGTCGCGAGGGTCGCAGCGGTTGCGGCGGCGGCTGCGTCCGAATTGATCTTGACCTGCGCGGGCGATGCCGCCGATGCGGATGCAGCTTGCGAACTGGCGGCGATGGCGGCAGCGGCAATTGCAAGCGGCGCCGTGGCGGTGCCGGACCCGGACGCCGGCGTCGCAGCAGGGGCAGCGGTCGTCGGGACGGCAACGGCGACCGGGCTCGGCGTCGTGATGGACAGCGGCTGCGCTGCGACGGCATTCGAGGAATCGGCCCCGGAAGTGCTGCCTGAAGCCGGCTTGTCCGTTGATTTCGCGGTGCCGGATTTTGCCGTGCTGGACTTCGCCTGGGATTGTTGGGTTGCATTGGCATTGGTATTGGCGCCGGCACGGGCATCGGAGGTCTGTCCGGTCGCGGCGCCACCGCCGGCCGAATTGCTTGCGGTCTGGTCGGAACCGGAGGTGTTGCTCGAAGCCGTGTTGTCGCTGGAGGGCGAATTATTGTCCGATCGGGGCTGGGCGGACTGTTGCGGTGCGGCGGACGGCGGTTGCGGGACGGGGGCCGCGGGACCGTTGTCGCTGGCGGCACTCGCATTGCTATCGACCAGCGCCCCGAAACTATCGCTGGCCTGCGATTGGTCGGACCGTGCGGACTTCGGCGGCGCGGTCTGAAACGACACGCTGGCTGCTAGATCTGTGGTGACACTATACACGGCCGGCCTCTCGCGATGAAACTTAACCCGGAGATCAGCAAGGACCGGGCCATCCCAGGCCATAAAAAATACCGATATATTTCAATGGCTTACGTTGGTGACCGATAGATTGCCGAGCGCCTGCGGCGGCGCCCTTTCTGCCCCTCGGCAAGATTTGCCGTTTGTTGCGGGCGAACCGGGGAAGCGTGATTGCTTCACGCCAATACGGCCTATATTAAAGAGCGGCTTCTAAGCCGCATCCGGCAGGCGACGCGCGCTTTCCCGGAAAAAGCCGCTGCATCCGATGCCGCGGCGATCGCAGCAATGACCGGAACCATGCTCAACAGTCTTGATCTCAAGGGCCGTCCACAGGACACACGGGTCGTCGTCGCCATGTCGGGCGGCGTCGATTCCTCGGTGACGGCTGCGCTGTTGAAGTCGGAAGGCTATGACGTCGTCGGCATCACGCTGCAGCTTTACGATCATGGCGCGGCCACCCACCGCAAGGGCGCCTGCTGCGCCGGGCAGGACATCCACGACGCCCGCAACGTGGCCGAGCGGATCGGCATTCCGCATTACGTGCTCGACTACGAGAACCGTTTTCGCGAGTCGGTGATCGACAATTTCGCCGACAGCTACGCGTCCGGCGAGACGCCGGTGCCCTGCATCGAGTGCAACCGCTCCATCAAATTTCGCGACCTGCTCAAGACCGCGCGCGAGCTTGGCGCGGCCGTGCTCGCCACCGGCCATTATGTCGCCTCGCGCCGCCTCGCCGACGGTTCGCGCGCGCTGCTTTGCGCCGCCGACGCCGATCGCGACCAGAGCTATTTCCTGTTCGCGACCACACGCGAGCAGCTTGACTATTTGCGCTTTCCGCTCGGCGACATGACCAAGCCCGAGGCGCGCGAACTGGCGCGGCGGTTTGATCTTGAGGTCGCCGACAAGCACGACAGCCAGGACATCTGCTTCGTGCCGAGTGGGCGCTATACCGACATCATCGGGCGGTTGCGGCCGAACGCGGTTCTGCCCGGCGATATCGTCGACCTCGAGGGCCAAATCATCGGCACCCATCAGGGCATCGTGCATTTCACCGTCGGCCAGCGCCGCGGACTGGGGATCGCTTCGAGCGCGCCGCTCTATGTGGTGCGGCTGGAGGCGAAGAGCCGCCGCGTCGTGGTCGGCCCGCGCGAGGCATTGCGGATGGATCGCATCGTGCTGCGCGACGTCAACTGGATCGGCGATGGTGCGCTGGAGCGTGCGGTCGGCGAGGGGCTGGAGATTTTCGTGCGGGTGCGATCGACCCGCGCGCCGCAGCCGGCATGGCTGCGCGCGGCGAACGGCGGTTACGAAATCGAACTGGTCGCCGGCGAAGAGGGCGTCTCTCCCGGCCAGGCCTGTGTGTTCTACGATGCACCTTCGGGCCAGGCGCGCGTACTCGGCGGCGGTTTTATTCAGAGCGCGACTGCGAAGCGCGCGGCGACGGACGCCATGCGTCAGCCGCCGCTGGTCGAGGCGATGCGCGGCTAAAAAATTTCAGGGCGGGGGCATGGCGGCAGATATCGACCGCGCGGGGGTCGCGAAGGCTTATGAGCGCTGGGCGCCGGTCTACGATCTCGTGTTCGGCAAGGTGTTCGAGCAGGGCCGCCAATCGACCATTGCCGAAGCCGACCGGATCGGCGGACGGATTCTCGACGTCGGTGTCGGCACCGGACTGTCGCTGTCGGACTATTCGCGCACCACGAAACTATGCGGCGTCGATATTTCCGAGCCGATGCTGCGCAAGGCGCAGAGCCGGGTGCGGGCGCTCGGTCTCTCCAATGTCGAGACGCTGGCGGTGATGGACGCCAAGGCTCTCGCATTCAAGGATTCGTCGTTCGACGCGGTGGTGGCGCAATATGTCATCACCGCGGTGCCCGATCCCGAAGCAACGCTGGATGATTTCATCCGCGTGTTAAAACCCGGCGGCGAGCTCATCCTGGTCAATCACATCGGCGCCGAGCGCGGCCCGCGCCGCGTGTTCGAGCTGGCGTTCGCGCCGCTCGCACGGCGGCTCGGCTGGCGACCGGAATTTCCCTGGGCACGTCTGGAGAAATGGGCCGCCACGCATGGCGGCGTCAGCCTCACTGAGCGCCGCCCGATGCCGCCGATGGGCCATTTTTCGCTCATTCGTTATCGAAAAAGCTGAAGGTTCCGCGGAACCGCTTCGTCGTC
>Ga0209526_10003635_pt1 | contig 10501 bp, 7 predicted proteins | sample JacPinW_OM2H0_M1_FD_188566 | JGI IMG/M metagenome (GOLD analysis project Ga0209526, IMG submission 188566) | Forest soil microbial communities from Algoma, Ontario, Canada - Jack Pine, Ontario site 1_JW_OM2H0_M1 (SPAdes) (version 2) | ecosystem: Environmental > Terrestrial > Soil > Boreal... | reverse complement strand
GATTCGTCCGGGATGTAACGGGGTGGAAAGCGCGGCCATATAGACCGCTGATAATCTTCGCGCTGAATATCCCCAAATCTTCCTGAGGGCAAGATACCCCCGGTTTTATTGCATTACCCGCGCGAGGCCGCTGAGGATTTTTCGATACAGCGGGCGGCGGTCTCCCGACCTCGATCGTGTCATGAGCGGCAATCACCATAGCGATGGCGCCTGGCCGTAAGCCGGATGTCTTCCCGCGGGCAATCCTTTACCACGTCGCGGCCCGCGTTTCCGTATGCCCGAGAGGGAGCGCCGCTTTCGTTCGTCTCTCTCCTCGTCATCTCGTCATCGCGAGCGGCGATCCGAGCAGCAACTTCCGAATTATAATCTCGCTCAGCCGCGGCTTGCGTGAATCGTCGGGAGTTGGCCTGAGAAACTAAACCCGAATTTAGAAGACCAACATTTGAAGGCGAGGCAATACTCGATGGTCGGCGCGAAATTGTTTGCGCGCGCGTTGGGGCGCGGAGATGAGCCTGTGCTTCTGGACGCGCAAGATCGTCATGAGGATTGAGACATGCAGCACACCAGAATGACAGGAACGACTTTCATGGGCGGCACCAATTCAGGATCAACCGCCAAGCCTCGCGGACGACCTATCTTTCCCACGCTGGTGCCTTTTCCCATCGCCTGCTTCGCGGGGGCGCTTGTCACCGATCTGGTCTATTGGTGGACTACCGCTGTGATGTGGGAGAGATTCTCCATCTGGCTGATCACCGCAGGCCTGATCATCGCAGGCTTCGCGGCCATCGCCGGCCTGATTGACCTTGCGACCGGCAAGCGATTCCGCAGGCTGGCTTGGCCTCACATGGTCGGTTACCTACTCGCTCTCTTGCTCTCGTTGATGAATGCCTTTGTTCACAGCCGCGATGCTTACACCGCAGTCGTACCAACAGGCCTGATGCTTTCCGGGCTCGTGGTAATCGTTCTGCTGTTCACCGGCTGGCTCGGTTCGACCCTGGTTTATCGCTATCGCACGGGAGCTGCCATATGATGCGCGTCTGCACAATTGCACATTCACCGAAGCGGCCGCGTCTGGCCGTGCTGTTCGCCGCGATCTCCCTGCTGGGACTGACCGGCTGCGATGACAATGGTGGTGATCCGACGAAGCAGATCGGCGCCAACCCGGCGCTCCCCCAGTTGCAACAGTATTTGATTCCACCGATTCGGATCGCACGAGCAGTCGGTTGGGGAAAGGACGAAACTCCCGCGGTGCCGCAGGGACTGCAGATTCATGCATTGGCCACCGGCTTTGAGCATCCACGGTCGCTCTACGTTCTTCCCAATGGCGACGTGCTGGTGGTCGAGGGCAATGGTCCGAAAGCGCCGATCTTCCGCCCCAAGGATGTGATCACCGGCTGGGTAGAATGGGCCGCCGGCGCCAAGGCAAAGAGCGCAAACCGCATCACGCTGTTGCGCGACACCAACGGCGATGGCATTCCTGAGCTACGCACCGTCTTCCTGGACCACCTCAATTCGCCCTTTGGCGTCGCCTTGGTCGGCAATGATCTCTACGTCGCGAACACCGACGCCATCATCCGCTATCCCTATCAGGAAGGACAAACGAGCATCACCGCCCCAGGCACCAAGCTCGCGGATCTTCCCGGCGGACCCATCGATCATCACTGGACCAAGAGCCTCGTGGCGAGCCCGGATGGCTCCAAGCTCTATGTCGGGGTCGGCTCGAACAGCAACATTACCGAAAACGGCATCGGGGCGGAATATGAGCGAGCCGCTGTCTGGGAGGTCGACCGCGCATCGGGCGCCCATCGCATCTTCGCCAGCGGTCTGCGCAATCCCACCGGCCTTGCATGGGAGCCTGAGAGCCGCAAACTTTGGGCGGTGGTCAACGAACGCGACGAGATCGGGCCCGATCTGGTTCCAGACTACCTGACCTCGGTGAAGGACGGCGGCTTTTATGGCTGGCCCTATAGCTATTACGGCCAGCATCTGGATCCCCGGGTCGAACCGCAGCGGCCCGATCTGGTGGCGAAAGCGATTGTGCCGGATTACGCTCTAAGCTCGCACGTGGCGCCTTTGGGTGTCGCCATGTACAATGGCAGCGAACTTCCGGCGAATTACCGCGGCGGTGCATTCGTTAGCGAGCACGGAAGCTGGGATCGAACCCCTCTGAACGGCTACAAGGTGGTTTTTGTACCGTTTAGCGGCGGACAGCCCAGTGGTCCCGCGCGGGATGTCGTCACAGGCTTCCTCGATGGCAACGATCACGCGCGTGGCAGGCCGGTTGGTCTGGCAGTTGATCGGATGGGCGGATTGCTGATCGCCGACGACGTTGGAAACACCGTGTGGCGGCTGTCATCCGATCGCCAAGGGTCGCCACCGAAGCCGGCCAGCTAGCCCGACGCCATGCAAAAAGCCCCGACACGGTCGGGGCTTTTTTCGGCGCGAAGCAACAGCACCTCGCCCATGCGCCTTGTCTGCCGATGAATAATCGGAGGATGCTATACGGGGGTCACTATCGCGTCATTCCTGCCAGCCAAATTGTCTTCCCGGTTTGGCTTCATCCCTTACTGACAGCCGACATGGGCAACGGCTCCATATGAGATTCGGCCAGGATGCGTGAACACCTCGAATCCATCCGCGCGCGCAATGGCAGCAAGGGTGATGCCTGCTTCATCCGCCATGCGAACGGCGAGCGCCGTCGGCGCTGAGACCGACACCATCACCGGCGCACCGATCGCAGCGCTTTTCTGCACCATCTCCACCGACACCCGGCTGGTCAGGAGTATGATCCCCTCGCTTGCCACAATAGAGGCTCGCGCCAGTGCACCCGCAAGCTTGTCGAGCGCGTTATGACGGCCAACGTCCTCGCGCAGGGCCGCAATGCCGGCTGTGACATTCCAAAAAGCCGCGGCGTGAACCGCGCGCGTCTCGATGTTGAGCTTTTGACGCGACGGGACGTTCTGCATGGCGGCCATGATCTGCTCCGACGAGAATTGCCGGCCGTGTCGGATAACGGCCGCGGGACGCATGGCTTCCGCGATTGAATCGATGCCGCACAATCCGCACCCTGTCGGTCCGGCGATATGCCGCCGACGTTCCTGCAGACGGGCGGCTTTTGCTTTACCGAGCCACATTCGTAGTTCGACACCGTCATCGAGAGCCACGATGTCCAATGAATCGATATCGGCAGCGGAGCTGATGACGCCCTCGCTCAGACTGAAGCCGACCGCAAAATCCTCAAGATCCCGCGGCGTCGCCATCATGACCGCGTAAGTCCCGCCATTATACGTAAGCGCCACCGCGGTCTCTTCCGGGATCGAACGATCGCCCAAGGTGAGACCGCTTCCCCGCCAAATCTGGCGACGAACGATTCGGGCCGGTTCCAGCATGGATTGCTCCGATCCGCTCAGCGCCGTGCCGTACGGTGAATTGCGAGCATATTCCCCGCAACATCCCGCCTGTTGATGTCGAACACCTTGCAATTCAGATTCATGATCTTCGGCGGACCATCCCTGGTCGATCCAGGCCAAACAACAACAAGAATTGGACATCATGGTCTGGCCGGCCTCTCTCAACTAAAAACGAGTTTAGCTTTCCGAAACTCGGCCGATGGTTCAAGCCAGATGCACTCCACCTGCTCACCCTTCAGGTGCGAGATCGCGCCGCTTGACGAGTTACGATTCGATTCCGTTTCGGGCGAACCAAAGTTCGCCGACGCAACCATTAAATTTTCGACATGATCGCGAACGCGGACCCGCAGACTCCGTTCGCCACGGGAATAACAGCGGTTCTGCCCCGATCACAAGGACGATGCGAGCAATCCTAAATCGATATTTATTGGTGCGAATGGATTCGAGAGTCTAGGTCAGTTTGCGGCACAGCTTTGTCGGGGACTATCCGACGTCTTGCTCCCTGGGAATAAAGCTGCTGCTGGTTCGGTCTCCTTCTCAGGGCATTGACCAAAGCTCAATGCGAAGCAGGACAAATGATCCGGCGGTCGGCCGCCGCGGCTGATTCAGCCGATATGGAGAATGATACATGAACATCAGTCACAAGTTGATGGCGCTGGGCCTTGCATTTGGCCTACTCGGTAGCACGTGCGCGTTGGCAAGGCCGACGCCGCATTTCGAAAATGAATGTCTTCCGTGCGAGAAAAAGATGGTTCCGAGTCATGTTCCGGCAGCAGAAACATACGGCGCGCCCCGCTATGCGCATCGGCCGGCGGTCAACGCAGATAAAGATGGCTGGCCGGCCAATATGCTCCTGAATTGACGCAGCTGATGTTGACTTCTTGTCGCCGGCTTAATCGTCATATCAGCATCGGCTCATCTTGATCTTGCTTCGCGGCGTGGGTGGCAGCCCGCATGTCGTCCACCACCTACGTTCAACTTCGGCGGTCGGCGTGATTTAAGCGTTACAGCAGGCTGCGCCTGCCGCGATCACCAAGAACAGAGCGGGCACCCTAAAACGCTATTTAATGGTCCAAATGGACCCGCGACCCTAGATCACTTTACAGCTGCCACGCCTTTCTCTCTGTCTCTCGAGGCGATTTGATGCGGCTGGCGAGCGGACGGCGCACCGCGTCTCATGCCCCCGAATGAAGCGGGTGTGCGCCGTCCGATTTTTTTGAGAAGGCTGCGGCGCAGCTGCAGCCCGATGGACGATATGACAATGGCTTGGCAGAATGGAGCGGTCACCCCCCGAGTGCATGTCTCGGACACGGGACACTGTTGCGTTCAATCGTTGCCGTCGATCGCGGGAATGTTGATGACGACGATGCTCCCTCTCGGGGATGACGAGCTGCCTCTTAGGGCGGACGCGCCCAATGAAGCCCCGACAAAACGAAATTTTGGCGGGGTGGGACTCAATCTCCGTGCAACTCCCTGACTTTGTCCGCACAACCACGTTCCGCTGGACTGCGAGTGCGTTCGCGGCGTGCATCGTCTTGTTCGCCGCTTTCGTCTACTGGGAGACCGCGGACTATATGTTGATGGAAACGGATGCCGCCATCACCGACGAAATTTTCGCTATTGCCGCGGACCCTCCGGACCGACAATTGAACGCTATCGGCGATCGATTGCGCCAGGATCCGCGCCGCATCAAGCTTGCGGGCCTGTTTGGCTCGGATGGGCATAGAATCGCAGGCAATCTGGCGGGCCTGCCTCACGAGCTGAAGATCGACGGTCCGGCTCAGAGTGCCGCGGCCGTCCGGCTCGACCAAAGCAGCTCCGAGGCAATGACCGTTCGCGCAATTGCGCATAGCCTGCCGAACGGCAATGTGCTGGTGATTGCCCGCAACGTCGACGAATTCAGAAAGCTTGCCGAGGTTGTGGCACGAGCTTTGATGCTGGGATTGCCGTTGGCCCTTGGATTGGGCTTTCTGATCGGCATGTTCCTGAGCGTTCGAGCCCAGAAGCGCGTGGCCGAACTCAATACACTGGTCAGTCACATCGTTGCCGGCGATCTGCGACAGCGCCTGCCCACGCAGGACCTTGACCATCCGTTCGATAAACTTGCCGAAATTGCAAACGGTATGCTCAATGAAATTGAGGCCGTCGTGCAGGAGATGGCGGGAGTTGGCAACGAAATAGCTCACGATCTTCGTACGCCTCTCACGCGGGTGCGACTTTTCCTCGAACGCGGGCGCGCAAATGCCAAGACGCTGGAGGAATTGCAGGCAGTGGCCGACCGGGCGATTGGCGGCGTTGACCACGCGTTGACGATCATAACGACCCTTCTGCGCATCGCGGACATCGAATATGGCGGCCGCCTCGCGGGCTTCGGAAAGGTCGCGCTGGCGGATCTCATCAGGGAAGTCGCCGATCTGTACGAACCCATCGCGGAAACCAAGCATATCAGTCTGCAAGTTGCCTCCGGAGATGATGCGACAGTGCGCGGCGACCGCGACCTGCTTCTCGAGGCAGTCGCCAACCTGGTCGACAATGCCTTGAAATTCACGCCCGCGGGCGGGAGCGTGGAGCTCGCCCTGGTCCACGGCAACAACGAAAGCATCGTTCGAGTTTCGGACTCCGGACCCGGCATCCGAGAAGATGAACGGCGAGCGGTGACGAGACGCTTCTACCGCTCGGACAAGAGCCGCAATAGTTTCGGATCCGGCCTTGGTCTGAGCCTGGTTTCGGCGATCGTCAAACTGCACGGCTTCCGGCTGACGATAGAAAGCGGGCCAGGTTGCGTGGCTGAGATCGCATGCGCGTTGCCGTCGGCTTGACGTCCGGCTTTTAATTCGGCCACGCGCTCGTCGTTCAGGCGAAGCAGCTTTTCACCCCAACGAGCTACAGGACCTTGATGCCGCACCGTGCGGCATCAAGGTCAATTCCGGGAATGTCGCTTACGGTTGAATTCGAATTTAATCTCTTGAATCCAAATTTAATGGCTGCCCCCTGCGCTGTGCCTATCATTGAGTAGTCGGCTCGGGCTTCGAGCGGCAGGCATCCGGTTTTTCGCGACGAAGGAGCTGACATGGGCATCGAGGGACAATTCAACCGCGTCACATTTCGAGCGCGGCGTGAACTCGCGTTGGTTAGCAAGACAGGCGGCAATCGCTATCTGGACAACATCCGGCGTTTCGATCTCCTCGAAAGGGACCAGGAGTACAAGCTCGCCAAACGTTGGCGCGAGCACGGTGACCGCGATGCCGCCCACCAGCTTGTCACAAGTCACCTGCGTCTCGCCGCCAAGATCGCCATGGGCTACCGCGGCTATGGCCTGCCGATTTCGGAAATCATCTCCGAAGGCAACGTCGGCCTGATGCAGGCATTGAACCGCTTTGATCCCGAAAAAGGTTTTCGCTTTGCCACTTACGCGATGTGGTGGATCAGGGCTTCGATCCAGGATTACATTCTGCGTTCGTGGTCGCTGGTAAAAATCGGCACGACCGCGAACCAGAAGAAGCTTTTCTTCAAGCTGCGCTCGGCGAAGCGCAAGATCTCTGCCCTCGACAGCGGCGGCGACCTGCACCCCGATCAGGTGACTTTGATCGCAAAAAACCTCAACGTCACCGAGCGCGATGTCGTAGACATGAATCGCCGACTCGCCGGAGATACATCGCTCAATGCGCCAATCCACGACGACGGCGAAGCCGGCGAACGGCAGACCTACCTCGTCGATCAGTCGCCCTCGCCGGAGGCCTTGATCGTCGAACAGGACGAGAGCGATCGCCGGCACAAGGCGCTGGTCGGTGCAATCGATGTCCTCAACGACCGTGAACGTCGCATCTTCGAGGCGCGACATCTGGTCGACGAACCACGGACGCTGGAAGACCTCGCGGCCGAATTTAACGTGTCGCGTGAGCGCATCCGGCAAATCGAGACCCGCGCGTTCGAGAAAGTGCGAAAGGCGGCCAAGAAGAGCGTCGCAGAAGCACAAACGCCGGCGGCGACTTCGTGGCTCTCCGCACGTCGCCCCTATGGAATGCCGGCTGCGCAAAATTGATTGCGAAGCGATATACCAATCCTGACGCCGAGGATCGACCTGCCCCGCGACGACATGGATTCCATATCCCCGCCGACAGGGCCGCTTTCGGGTGGAAATCGGACGTCGGGGACTTTTCCGTTTTGATCCAAACCAGACATCGATTTCAGCGCCCAAACGAGCTACGCTGAGGTTGCCCTGAGCGTTCAATCGGACCAGAGGTGGAACCGGGCGAGAACCGGGGCAGCTTGTGACGAGAGTGGCGAAGCCTTATGGGCCTCGTGCCGCCATCCAGCCGCAGCAAAGGGTCGCTCCGATGTTGAAGACGGCCGAGGTCCCACAGGAACAGCATTTCATCCTCTCCAGCTTGTCGCCCGGCCGGGCGCAGAGACGGCTTGCCCTTGCCGTCCTGCTCGCCTTGCTGGTTGCCTTTCTCGTCACCGATGGTCTGCTCTCGACCATCCAGCTGGGCCGGATCGACGCCTTCATCCCGGCTTATGCCACGGCGATGTTCGTGAATGATCTGATCACCGCCGTCCTGCTGTTTGCCCAGTTCTCTATTCTGCGTTCGCGTGCCCTGCTCGCGATCGCGAGTGGATATCTCTACACCGCGCTCATCGTCATCCCGTGGATGCTGAGCTTTCCGGGCGTCTTCACGCCAGGCGGACTGCTGGGCGCCGGACTGCAGACCACAAGCTGGCTCTATACCCTGTGGCACGCCGGCTTTGCCATGTTCGTCATCGCCTATGCCCTGTCGAAGGATGCCGACCCGGCCAAGCGGTTGTGGCGGGGCTCCGCGGCTGCGGCCATCCTTTTGAGCGTTGCCATGACGGCGGCCGTGGTGTGCGCCGTGGCATATATCGTCCCGGCGGCGGATGCGCTGTTGCCCCGCATCAATCTCGATCCGGTCCATTTTTCCACCGTCTGGCTTTATATCGCCGCCTGTTTAGCGCTGTGCAGCATCCTTGCACTCATCGTGCTGTGGATCCGGCGGCGTTCGGTGCTCGATCTGTGGCTGATGGTGGTGATGTGCGCGTACGTGACAGAGATCTGTCTGATCGCGTTTCCGATTCCGGCCCGCTTCAGCTTCGGCTGGTATGCCGGCCGGTTCTTCGGTCTGCTGTCCAGCAGTCTGCTGCTGTTTGTCCTGCTCTACGAAATTACGATACTTTACGCGCAGTTGCTTCGCGCGGTGCTCGCCCAACGCCGCGAACGCGAGGCGCGGCTGATGACCGGGGACGCCGTCTCGGCCACCATTGCCCACGAGGTCAAGCAGCCCTTGACCGGGATGATAACGAATGCCGATGCGGGCTTGAACTGGCTTGATCGCCCGATCCCCAATCTCGATCAAGCCAAGGCGGCATTCAGGCAGATCGTGACCGACGGCCATCGTGCGGGAGCAGTGATCGGAAGCATTCGGGCGATCTTCAAGAAGGACGCCCGGAACAGAACGTCGCTCGACATCAACGAACTTATCGCGGAAGCCCTCGCCTTGACGCGGGGCGACCTGCAGAGGCACCGTATACTGGTCCAAGCCGAGCCGAATGCCCAGCTGCCACAGATAAGAGGAGATCGAATCCAGCTGCAGCAGGTGCTTCTGAACCTGATCACGAACGCGATCGATTCGATGGCGGCCAAGGATGGGGTTCGGACCCTGCGCGTGAGGTCCGAGGTCCACGACGGCGGGTACGTCATGGTATCGGTGGCGGACACCGGAACCGGAATCGGCTCGCATGAGCTCGAGCAGATATTCAATCCGCTGTTCACGACAAAATCGGGCGGCATGGGGATGGGGCTGTCGATCTGCCGTTCGATCATCGAGGCCCATGATGGCCGGTTGTGGACTGCGCCGAACAAACCCGAGGGCGCCATCTTTCAGTTTACGCTGCTCGCCGACAGTGCGACCGATGTTTCAGGAGAGCAACCCGACGACCTTCTGCCCGGTTCGCGCCTCTGATGCCGAGGTAATCGACCATCGCATCGACATGCTTCGGCTCGATCGATGCGTTGTCGTCCAACTTCCGCTTCAGCGCCGCTTATGGTGGCCAGGCGGACGTCAGTCAGCGACTGCCAAACTATCGCGATGATCCGTACGCGCTTTTAGTCCTGCCGAAGCGCGGAGCAGGACCGGCGTCGACTTGTAGGACGGCGTTCCGGATTCGACGTCGTAATGATCGAGCGCCACCAGGACATTCGCCTCCGGATAATAAGTCGCTATCGACCCCTGGGCGATATCGTAGGCGACTGCCGTCAGGTTGCGCATGACCCGCTCGCCCGGCTTCGATCCCGCATCGGGCACGACCGCAATATCGACGAGATCGCCATGCTTCAGCCCGCGGCTGGAGAGGTCGCGTTCGTTGACGAACAAGACGTCACGGCGCCCCGTAATTCCGCGATAGCGATCATTCATGCCGTAGATCGTGGTGTTGTACTGGTCATGGCTTCTGATGGTCGTGAGCGTGAGCGCTTCACCATCCGCCGCACGCGGATTTTCATCAACTCCGGGACGGACGAGAAAATTGGCCTTTTTCGTCGGCGTCAGCCACTGGCGCTCGGAAGCAGCAACATGGAGCCGAAAACCACCCGGCTTCTTGATGCGGGCGTTGAAGTCCGCGAAATCCGGAAACACCGCCTCGATGCAATCGCGGATCTTGCCGTAATCGGAAACCAACTCCGCCCATCCGACCCGCGTGTTCGGCAAGGTGGCGAGCGCAATCTCCGCGATAATTGCCGGTTCTGACTTGAGGTGCTCGGACGCGGGTTTCAGGCCGCCGCGCGAGGCGTGGACCATGGACATCGAATCTTCAACGGTGACGGACTGGGGGCCGGTCGCCTGAACGTCAATCTCCGTACGTCCCAGGCAGGGAAGAATGAAAGATTGTTTCGCGAGCAGCAAATGGGAGCGATTGAGCTTGGTGGCGATATGCACTGCAAGATCGAGGTTCCGCATCGCCTTGAATGTGACTTCCGGATCGGACATCGCCACGGCAAGATTGCCGCCAAGACAGACCAGAGCCTTCGAGCGCCCATCCCGGATCGCCTCGACGGCTTCGATCGCGTTATGGCCCTT
>Ga0209526_10003634_pt1 | contig 10501 bp, 7 predicted proteins | sample JacPinW_OM2H0_M1_FD_188566 | JGI IMG/M metagenome (GOLD analysis project Ga0209526, IMG submission 188566) | Forest soil microbial communities from Algoma, Ontario, Canada - Jack Pine, Ontario site 1_JW_OM2H0_M1 (SPAdes) (version 2) | ecosystem: Environmental > Terrestrial > Soil > Boreal... | reverse complement strand
GAAAAGCCGTTGAGGAGGCGAGACGTAAGTATGGCCATCGAATTTATGTTGGGGCAGGCGGCGGGATCGGGACAGCGGACGCAGCTGCCGCGACTTTTCTCCTTGGTGCCGATTATGTGGTGACTGGGTCCGTCAACCAATCGTGTGTAGAATCTGGTGCTTCAACTCTCGTCAAGGAAATGTTGAGCAAAGCTGGAATGGGGGACGTGGCCATGGCGCCGGCTGGTGACATGTTCGAAATGGGCGCAAAGGTTCAGGTTCTGCGCAAAGGGGTGCTGTTTTCAGTTCGGGCTCAGAAGCTCTACGATCTATACACACGGTATGCCTCTCTCGAGGCTATTCCCGCGCCCGAAAAAGACCAGTTGGAACAGCAAATTTTGGCAAAGCCAATTGCCCAGGTTTGGGAAGAGACCAGAACGTTTTTTTCCAAGCGTAATCCTGGCCGGCTGAAGAAGGCCGAGCAGGATCCGAAACTGAAGATGGCGCTCGTTTTCCGATGGTATCTGGGACTCTCTTCAGACTGGGCAAAAACAGGAAGAGAGGACCGAAAGCAAGATTTTCAAATCTGGTGCGGTCCGGCCATGGGAGCGTTCAATGATTGGGTGAAAGGATCGTATCTTGAATACCCCGGCAATCGGCGGATCGCAGACGTTGCTCATCATATTATGAGCGGTGCCGCTCATGGTTATCGCCTCGGCTTGGAGCGACATCTGGCGCCAGAAGCGCCAGAAGAGGCAAAATATAGAATCGCTCGAACGGAGGATACTACCACAACAGAGGCTGCCACCACGGGAGTCGCACAATGAACTCATCATCTAATTTCCGAATAAATTCATCACTTCATTCCATATTTTTAACCGGTGCCACCGGCGTTCTCGGTGGCCGCGTTTTGTACGAATTGCTCCGGTCGACGGACGCGACGATTCACTGTCTCGTCCGAGCGGAGAACGACGAACTAGCTAAGGAACGGCTTGCCAGTACTCTCCAGATCTATGATGTGGAGGGCGAGTCTTTTGCCGACTTTAACGACCGAGTTAAGCCCGTGATAGGCGACGTGTCGCTACCGCGCCTGGGCCTGGACAGCCGGACATACCACAAAGTTCTAACCGGCCTTGACTGTGTGGTTCACATCGCTGCCAACGTGAACCTGGTTGATACCGCGTCATCTTTAGAACGTATCAACACGGGCGGCAATGCTCAGATGATCGACCTCTGCCTCGAGGCCGACCTGCCCCTCATTTACACATCAACTTATGCGGTGGCAGGAATGTTGGCATTCCAGCCAGGGTTAGTTTTTCGGGAAGCGGATTTGGATGTTGGACAGGATTTTGCTACGCTGCACTATGCCCGATCCAAGTTCGAAGCAGAAAAGTTAATTCACGCTGCCGGTAATAAGGGACTTCGGTGGGTCATTATACGGCCCGGGAACATTTTTGGTGACAGTGTAACGGGTGCTTATCCGTTAATAAGCCTCACGGTTACGGGCGTCTATTACGACATCATTAGAACCGTTACTACGACCGGACTGGCAATGTTTCAGCCGGATCGTTTGGATATCACCCCGGTAGATTACATAGCGGAGGCAATCGTTGCGGTGATGTTTGAACCTGAAGCCTTTGGCAAGACCTTCCACTTAGTCAACCCGGATGTAAAAGCGTTCTACGAAGTAGTCAACCTACTGATTGACTATGGCTACCGGATCCGGTCCCTGCCGCTCAGCGAATTCGTCGATCTGTTCCGCAAACGCAGGGTACTTCATCAAGGAAAGGCTTACTCCTCCTTTTTTACCGCAATGGCGAGGCACTTCGAAGAGTATTTTGTCGATAACCGGTTTCGCTTCGGTGCGACGTTCGATATTGCGAACGTCCAATCTATTCTTGAGCCCAAGGGAATTAAGTGCCCCAAAATCAACATGGACCTATTGTCTAATTATTTGGAGTATTGCATCGCGTGGGGTTACCTTCCATCACCAGCTAACCAAGGCAATCTGGCGGAGGTTCTTCCAGCTAACCAGGGCAATCTACCAGCTAACCAAGGTAATCTGGTAGAGGTTCTGAGTTGAAGTTCTCGGTCTGTACCAATTTGTTTTTCAAAATTAGCAGCCCCGAAAGATTAGGGGCTGCTATAGCCTGAATTCTACAGCGATCGGACGCCTCAGAACTACTTGGGCTGCTGATCTGTGAGAAAGGCGGGCTAACTGATAGGAGGATTTACAATGACGAGCGTCGGTCTTGTCTGGTCAAACCTGGGAAGGCGAAAGTTACGTACCGCGTTGACGGCGATGTCCATTCTGGTGGCATTTCTGCTTTACGGTTATCTCTCGGCCATCAAAGTGGGTCTTGACGCCGGGAACTTCGGTGCTGGAGGCGAAGATCGTCTCGTTGTCCGGAACCGGGTCTCGATCACCCAACCGATCCCAGGTACTTACGGTCGAAGGATTACCATGATTCCAGGAGTTACTGCGGTGGCGCATGCCAGCTGGTTCGGCGGCATTTATCAGGATCCTAAGAACTTCTTTGGTCAACTTGCGGTTGTGCCTGAAGACTATCTGCGGGTCTACCCGGACTATCTCTTATCAGAGGCCGAGAAAAAGGCTTGGTTTTCAACTAAGAATGGCGCCATCGCTGGCAGACCCCTCGCCGAAAAGTATGGCTGGAAAGTGGGTGATCACATTCCATTAAAAGCGACGATTTGGGTGAAAAAAGATGGAGGTCTCAATTGGGATTTCGTTCTCGTGGGCATTTACGACGGCGCCAAGCCAGGGACCGACACCAACGAGTTTCTATTTCGTGATGACTATTTTGATGATTCCCGCCTCTGGTATAAGGGAAAAGTTCTGTGGTACGTCGTCCAGGTCAATTCAGCTAACGCCACCGAGGTTGCTCGGCGCATCGATAACGAATTCGCGGATTCGACCATGGAAACCAAGACGGAGAGCCAAGGGGCGTTTAACCAAGGATTCGCCAAGCAAGTGGGTGACATCGGTGCCGTTATGCTCGGCATTCTTGGTCCGGTCTTCCTAACCATTCTGCTGATTGCGGCCAACACCATGAGGCAATCGGTTCGGGAACGAACGTCTGAGTTAGGTACTTTGAAGGCCATGGGATTTAGCGATGGTCGGATCATCGCGCTGGTGCTTGGTGAATCGTGTTTTCTGGCCGGCCTTGGTGGTGGTCTTGGCCTCGCCATAGCTTGGGTACTGATCTCTGCCGGTGATCCAACCCGAGGCGGCTTGCCTGCTTTTCAATTTCCTACCCTCGATCTTCTGAAAGGCGTCGGGCTGGTGGTAGTGCTCGGGGCCGTGACTGGCATCGTTCCAGCGATGCAGGCGATGCGAATCCAGGTGGCCGAGGCGCTAAGGAGGACCTGAAGAATGACGAATTCGTTCAACTGGATTTTACAGGCCGCCTCGATTACGGCGGTTAACTTGGGGACTATCCCGGCCAGAAAAGGCTCTGTGGCCGAGGCGGTGTTCGGCATTGCCGGAGTTGTCGCGGTCTTCATCGGTGTACTGTCGATCGCGGTGGGTTTCCGGCAAGTGATGACCAATTCAACGTCCCCGGACGTCGCGATGGTTTTGCGGAGTGGAGCCGATACAGAAAATATGAGCGTCATGCTTCGTGATCAGGCACGCGTTATTGAGGATGCTCCAGGCATCTTGCACGACCGGCAGCGAGAAGCCGTTTCTATGGAATCGCTCGTAGTAATGGAACTGCCTAAGCGCGGCTCAGGCATCGATGCAAACGTGCCGCTTCGCGGCGTCGACCAGAATGCCATGATGGTACATAAAAAGGTGCGGATTGTGCGGGGTCGCAATTTTGAAAGCGGCCGAAATGAGATGATTGTCGGCCAGGCTGCCGCCGGTGAATTTGTTGGCCTGGACTTGGGAGCGACTCTGAAGGTAGGGAAAGATCGCTGGAAAATCGTTGGGATCTTTTCTGCGGGGGGCGGAATCGAAGAATCAGAAATCTGGACTGATTCGACGGCACTGCAGTTCGCCTTCGATCGTGGCACGACGCTTCAGGCGGTAATCGCTCGCCTGACCACGCCGGCTGCTTTTCGAGAATTCAAAGACTCGTTGATGAACGATCCGCGGGTAAACGTACGCATAGTCCGACAGAGTGACTACTATGCGGACCAATCCGCCATGGTCTACAATCTCGTCACCGGGCTGGGAATCTTGATCACCAGTCTCATGGCCGTCGGCGCCATCTTTGGCGCACTCAACACCATGTACAACGCCGTCGCGTCTCGCACCCAAGAGATCGCAACGCTGCGTGCGCTTGGATTTAGCAATGGCCCGGTCGTTATTTCGATTATGGTAGAATCGCTTTGTTTAGCTCTGGCCGGAGGACTGGTTGGAGCTGCTATCGCCTACTTCCTTTTTAACGGATTCCATGCTTCTACGCTGAACTGGCAAAGCTATAGCCAAGTGGCGTTCACTTTTACCGTTACCCCAGTGCTTATATGCCAAGGAATATTATGTGCTGCAGTAATAGGTTTTATTGGCGGGTTTTTTCCTGCTATGCGCGCCGCGCATCTGCCGATCGTAAGTGGTCTGCGTGATAACTAACCACCGAGATCCCTCCGTGAGTCAATTTACCTGTTTACCATCTCGCCTGGAAATGAACGAGTTACCCGAAAACATTATGAGCAACCCGAAACCTGACAGCGTGTGCGGCTATGCGCTGCGCCGACAACTTTAATAGTTTAAGGATCGATGATGAACTCTACGAAAAACTTGCTAAGTGATTTACGTATCGAGGGGAAGGTTCGACGCACAAAGAGAAGTTCCCCGATTCGGTTGGTTCTTGTCCTTTTTCTGGTGGGAGCAGGCGCCCTGGTTTGGTGGCGCACCCAGATTTGGGCCCCGGAGGTTAGGACCGTGATTGCGACTGCATCAGATACGGGCCCAAAAGTTGTCTTGAACGCATCAGGTTACATTGTGGCCAGGCGGGCAGCGAGTTGCGGGTCAAAAGCGACTGGACTAGTGGCGCATCTATTAATCGAGGAAGGAATGAGGGTAAAGGCAGGAGATGTTTTGGCGCGTCTTGACGATTCAGATACCCTGGCAAGCCTCAACTTGGCAAAGGCCCAGCTGGATGCTGCGCGTAGCGCCATAGAACAAATCAAAGTCCAGTCGGACTTGGCGGACAAGAATCTGGTCAGGGAAACGTTACTTTCAAAAACGAGGGTCGACGCAGATAATACCTTTGACGGGGTGAAGGCTGCTGCGGATGGCTTTAGGGCGCAGCTAAAACTGCAAGAGGCCCAAATTGGAGCCGCCGAACGTCAAGTAGCGGTTATGCAGGCGTCGGAGGATGATATGACCATCCGCGCACCGTTTTCTGGCGTGGTCACTAGCAAAAATGCACAGCCGGGTGAAATGATTTCCCCATTCGCAACCACGGGACAAACGCGTACGGCTCTCTGCACGATTGTGGACCCTGACTCGTTAGAGATCGAAGTCGAGGTCAATGAGGCCCATCTAAACAAGGTGACGCCCGGTCAGCCGGTGATCGCAACCTTAGATGCCTATCCAGACTGGCCGATTCAGGCTAAGGTTTTCACGATAATCCCGACGGCGGACCGAGACAAAGGGACAGTGAAGGTTCGCATCAAATTCAAGACTGGAGATCCACGCTTTCTTAACCAGATGGAGGTAAGAGCAGCTTTTATGGAGCCACCCCAAAATACCCCACGTCGTCCGGGTATCCTGGTTCCTCGACTCGCGCTTCAGGATAAAGGTCCAGACCAGTTCGTGTGGACGGTTAAGGATGGACACGCTCATCGACAGACGATCACGGTTGCCGATTATGTCGGCGATCAGGTGTTAGTGTCGTCGGGACTCAAGGGGGGAGAAGCGGTGGTGGTCGATAACCAGGCCGACCTGTCGGAAGGCGCCCGGATTAAGCAGGCAAAACTGTGAATGTTGTTTCGTATAGTTCAAGCGAACCGCTCGTGGTAGTAGAACAGTTAGAGCGATTCTATCGTCGAGGCTCAGAAGAGGTCCGTGTCCTCGAGGAAGTGGATCTTGAAGTGGGACACGCTGAGTTCCTCGCGTTGATGGGACCGTCCGGATCTGGGAAAAGCACTCTTCTGAATATTTTAGGAGGCTTGGACCAGCCAAGCGCAGGTTTGGTGAGCATCGGCGGAGAACGGATTGATCAACTCTCGACTCAGGAATTGGCTGCCTGGCGGGCGGAACACGTAGGATATGTCTTTCAGTTTTACAATCTTTTTCAGGCGCTCAGCGCGTTGGCTAACGTGGAACTCCCCCTCTTGCTGACAAGTCTCTCGCGGCGGGAGCGAAAGGAGCGAGCCGAGCTAGCCTTGTCGATGGTCGGCCTTTCCCACCGGTTGCGGCACTATCCAAAGCAGCTTTCCGGAGGAGAGCAGCAGCGTGTCGGTATCGCCCGCGCCATCGTCACCGATCCGACCTTGTTGCTTTGTGACGAGCCAACCGGCGATCTTGACCGCAAATCTGGAGACGAAGTTTTAAACTTACTCGAACATCTTCGCGCGGAACACGGCAAGACGATCATTATGGTGACACATGATTCCCACGCTTCTGCCCGCGCCGGGCGGACAATTTTCCTGAACAAGGGCAGACTCAGTCCGGATCTGCAAGATTGATGTTCAGCTTGGCCCTGGCGTTCTCACGACGCATTCATTCAGAGGCGTTCCCATAACTAAATTATGAAGACTAAACTATGAAGACGATCAACCGGTTGGGAGAGCGTGTCAGTGTCGGAACGAAAAGATAAACATGAGCCACATAGGGGTTTTAACTTTTCCGGGGACAGGCCACCTCAATCCGGTAGGTGCGCTGGGCCGGCGACTCCGGCAACGCGGTCACGAGGTGACCGTTTTTCACATCGTCGACGTCGAACCGATGATACGTGAAGCTGGCCTTAACTTCGTTCAGATCGGTCAACGCGAGTTTCCAAAAGGGACATTGCCGATGCTAGATAGAAGGAACAGCCGACTAAGTGGGCTGATGGCGCAATACCATATCTCCCGACGACTACGTGCTACCGCGGCAATGATTCTGCGCGAGGGCCCAAGCGCAATTTCCCAGGCAAAGATAGACGCTCTCCTAATTGACCAAGCCGAACTCGCCGGAGGAACGGTTGCCGAGCACTTGAATGTCCCTTTCGTTAGCGTTGCAATCACGCTTCCTGTTCATTTAGAGGCCGAAACTCCATACTTCGCGTTCAATTGGCGGCATGGAAACAGTTCCCTGCACAGGCTGCGGAACCGGTTCGGGATGCAGTTTATTGAAACTATGGCAGGTCCAATTAAGGCGACTATCAATCGTTACCGCGCCCGATGGGGTTTGCCGGTCGTTCATCATATAGGGGATCTCTTTTCGAAAGTGGCCCAGATTAGCCAGATTCCTGCGGAGTTTGATTTCCCCTGCCGGAAGTTACCATCCTCCTTCCATTATACAGGTCCGTTCGTTGACCCGGAGGGCCGAAGACCTGTTGATTTTCCATGGGAGCGAATCTCTTCAGACCGACCGCTGATTTATGCTTCTATGGGAACGTTGCAGAACGGTTTTAAACACGTTTTTCACGCGATTGCGGACGCTTGTACAGGACTCGGCGCGCAACTGGTCGTTTCGCTTGGTGGCCGTCTGGAACCTGAAGATCTAGAGCCAATGGCTGGAGATCCGGTTCTCGTCAGGTACGCTCCCCAATTGGAGTTAGTGCGTCGATCGGCCCTCATCGTAACCCATGGCGGAACGAACACGGTCCTGGAGGCGCTTAGTAATGGCGTGCCGATGGTTGCCATTCCTGTAGCAAGCGATCAGCCAGGCGTTGGCGCTCGCATCCAATGGACTGGGACAGGCGAAGTTATCCCGGTGAAACAACTTAGTAAGGAGAAGCTGCGGCGGGCGGTATGCGCCGTACTTCGAGACCCTAGTTATCGCAGGGCCGCGCGCCGGTTGCAGGCTTGCATCGCAGATGCGAACGGCCTAGAGCGAGCCGCGGATATCGTGGAACAAGCGTTCGGCATCCGGCAATCCCTAAAGGTTTCTAACAATAAATAGCCTTAGTAGTTGTCGCGTTTTAGGGCGGAAGCGCAAGTCAATACAAAGAGCGGTTATCTAACAAGAAAGATCCAACTTGACCATGTTAAATTCAATTAAAGCAAAAGCAGAGAAAGCCATCCGCAAGATTGCCTATCCGCCATTCGGTGAAATCTACTGTCGCAATGAAATGGAGACCCGTCTGACTCTGGATGAGATTTTAGTAGACAAACTTTATTTCCAAGAAGGCGTTTCTATCTCACCCGGCGATATCGTCCTTGATGTTGGAGCCAACAGTGGTGTTTTTGCAATCTGCGCAGCGAAGCAAGGAGCGCAGGTATATGCATATGAACCCATGCCAGCTACCTTCGAATTACTAAAACAGAACATCCAGTTACACGGCTTAGATAACATGGTTCACCCGAGGAATATCGGGCTCTCAGATCAATCGGAAGAGAAAACAATGTTCCACCACCCATCGATGTCGGTCTACGATTCATGGAACAGCCGCGAGGATCAAGTTGAGCTCATGGCTGAAAATCTTGAGGATGTTCTTGAGTTACTGAAGACCGCAGCTCCAGTCCGATACAAAGCTCTTAAGATTTTGAGATTTAAATCTCTGCAGCAAGCCGCAATGCGTGACGCCATAAAAAAGATTGTGGCATCCGCAGTGAAGGTGAAGTGTCAATTTGATACACTTTCAGGAGTCATTTCGCAAGAGAATATCCAATCGATTGCTTTGTTGAAGCTAGACGCGGAGCTTGCTGATTGGCAAATTCTCAATGGTGTCAAAGCACGGGATTGGCAACGAATCAGACAAGTAGCAATGGAAGTTCATGTGGAGTCCGACTTAACGCTACTTTCGCAATTCTTTAGCGAACGAGATTTCAGGCAAGTTAACGTGAAGAAATTGACACGAGGGACTGGCTTTATTTGGGCCACGAAATAATCACAAGCCGTTGACTCTGCCGAAAGCCAAGATTTTTGATGTTGGGAGCATCAGGCCACGGTATCACAGTTGACAGCGTGGCCTTCTCTGAATCCTATTTCGCACTTCACTAAACCTCACAACCAATATGTCCTACCTCAAGGATGATGCTGTATTATCTTCGAGCGCGATCTTCCAGGCAAGGATAGACGGACTCATAATCGATCAGTCCAGAACTCTAACATTTCTATGAATATTACCTCTACTGAAGACCAAGAAACGTATACGAATTATGTCAATCCGATTTGGGTAAAGCTGCTTGACACGGCCGGAATGAACGTGTGTTACACGCATTGCAGCGGATCGGAGCTCTACACGGCGGATGGCCGGACGATTCTGGATTGCTTGTCAGGACACTGTGTCCACAACGTCGGCCACAACCATCCGTTCGTGGTCGCCGAACTGGTGGCTGAACTGCAAAGTCAGAGTCCCTCGATGCTCCAAAGCAATGTAGTCAAAGCGGCTGGGACCCTTGCGCAAATGCTTTGTGAGCACGCCGGCGGTAAAGTCTCTAAGGTATTTTTTTGCAATTCGGACAGCGAGGGAGTTGAGGCTGTTATCAAGTTTGCTCGGGCACACACAGGAAGGACGGATCTGGTGTATGCGCGTGGCGCATACCACGGATTAACCTGCGGGGCGCTTTCTCTAGTAGGAAGCGACTTCTGGCGCGAGGGCTTCGGGCCGATGTTAGGCGGAACCCACGAAGTTCCTTTTGGAGATCTGGCGGCCATGGAAAAGCGGCTTGCGACCAAGACGATCGCAGCCGTGATCCTGGAGCCGATTCAGGGTGAGGGAGGAATCGTTCTGCCGCCGGCGGACTATCTCGCTGGTGTTCAGAAACTCTGCCAAACCTACGGAACTCTGTTCATTCTGGACGAGGTACAGACAGGGATGGGGCGCACCGGTACGTTTCTGGCGGGACAACGCTATAACGTAGAACCGGACATGATCGTGATGGCTAATGCGCTGAGCGGTGGACTGGTTCCATGCGCCGCTGTCCTGATGACGGATGAGATACATAAATCTGTGTTTCATTCGCTGCACAGCGCGTTCATCCATGGCTCTACGTTCAGTCAAAATGCATTGGCCATGCGTGCTGGTCTTGCCACGATGCAGGTCCTGCAACAGGAGGGGCTAGCGGCACGCGCGCAATTCTTGGGAAACGAATTTCGCGAGCAATTGCGGGCAGCGCTTACCCCCTACGAGATGGTCAAAGAGGTACGCGGCGAAGGGATGTTGACGGGAATTGAGTTCCAGGCACCAGGTAACTTGACGATGCAGATGGCTTTCGTAGCATTCGAAGCGATGCATCCAGGATTATTCGGACAAGTGCTGATGATGCGGCTCTTTAATCGGACCAACATTCTAACCCAGATCTGTGGAAACGACTACAAGGTCCTGAAGGTGGCGCCTCCACTCACCACCAGCGAACAACAGCTACAGTCTTGCGTCGAGTCGATCCGGAGCCAGATCGAGAC
>Ga0209526_10003633_pt1 | contig 10505 bp, 9 predicted proteins | sample JacPinW_OM2H0_M1_FD_188566 | JGI IMG/M metagenome (GOLD analysis project Ga0209526, IMG submission 188566) | Forest soil microbial communities from Algoma, Ontario, Canada - Jack Pine, Ontario site 1_JW_OM2H0_M1 (SPAdes) (version 2) | ecosystem: Environmental > Terrestrial > Soil > Boreal... | reverse complement strand
GATGCCAGCGAAGAAGACTACGACCGGTTGTTCGCGGTCAATGCCAAAGGTGCCTTCTTCACCCTCCAGTTTGCGGGGAAGCACGTGACCGACAACGGCCGGATAATCTACGTTGGTTCGACCGTGACCGTCGCCGCGTACCCTGGCGTTGCCTTGTACGGGTCGAGCAAGAACGCGGCCCGGTACGCAGCAGGGGTACTTGCCCTCGAGGTCGGGCGCCGGGGTGTCACTGTGAACACCATCCTTCCCACCGCCATCCAAGGTGCCGGTGTCTTCACCCACGTAACCCCCGATGACCCCTTCCTTCAAGAAAACGCGGGCACGCGGCCGATCGGCGCCAGGATGGGACTGCCTGCCGATGTCGCAGATGCTGCTGAGTATCTCGCTGGTGACCTCGCCACCTGGATGAGCGGGCACGAGTTGCACATCACCGGCGGCGCTCCGCAGTAACCCGCCAAGCTGAGTCGAACACCATCGAGTGCAGGCCGGTCGACACATTTCGTCCGCACTCAACGTTTGCACCAGGAGAAGTAGACATGAGGGCTGCAGTCGTCAACGGCATCGGCGAAGGATTCGTGATCGAGGACGTTGACATCGCTGAACCCATCGGGCGTGAAGTGCTCGTGCACGTCAAGGCAGCAGGACTGTGTCACACGGACCTGACGATCGCCAACCACGGGTTGGGATATCAGATGCCGTCCGTGCTTGGCCATGAAGTCGCCGGGGTGGTGACCGCCGTCGGCCCGGACGTCACCCAGGTTCGGCTCGGGGACCACGTGATCGGATGTCTCCTCCAATCCTGCGGGATGTGCGCCAAGTGCCGTGTGGGTAAGCCCTACCAGTGCACTGATCCACACAGCACCGAACGCCCTGGAGGTGGGCGACTGACCAGAGCTGGAGAGCCCCTCTCGCAGATATTCGGATTGGGCGGGTTCGCCGAACAAGCCCTGATCCACGAGAACCAGTTGGTCAGCATCCCGAAGTTTGTGCCGTTCCCGCAGGCAGCGCTGATTGGTTGCGGAGTCCTCACCGGGGCAGGGGCGGTGCTAAACACCGCAAACGTGGGCACAGGCGAAACGGTCGTGGTGATCGGTGCGGGCGGTGTCGGCCTGAACGCCGTCAGCGGTGCCGCGATCGCCGCTGCTGGGAAGATCATCGTGATTGACATCGATGATCAGAAGCTGGAGAAGTCCCGCCGCTTCGGGGCCACCCACACCGTCAACTCTGGCGCCACCGATCCGGTCGCTGCAGTCCGGGAGATCACCGGCATCGGCGCCGACCACGTGTTCGACTTCGTCGGAATCCCCAGCGTCTACGAGCAAGCCTTGGCGATGCTCGCCGTCGGAGGGGCACTGTTCCTCGTCGGAACCACAGACCCCCTGACCACCATCCAGGTCCCCATCGTCTCCGCTGTCCTGAATCAAATCCGGGTCCAGGGCGTGAACTTCGGCTCCGCCAACTTCACCCGCGACATCCCGGTCTACTTGGACCTGTATGGACGGGGAAGAATGAACCTCGACGATCTCGTGTCTAGAGAAATCAGCCTGGACGAACTTCCCGCCGCGTACGACTCGCTCAACGACCCCACCGTAACCCGGGTAGTGGTGACCACGTTCGAGAAGTAGCCCTTCCGCTCGAACCACCATCACCGTGTTGACGACCCGGCCGGGCAGCGACCTCACCGACGAGATGTCAGCGCGCCCATTCGCGATGAAACAGTAACCAGCTCAAACCCTTTCCCCGGGCTGTGGCACACCAGGAGCCCTGCCCGTATCAAGCGCGAAGGTGCTGGTGTTCGGCCGTTGAGGTGCGTTCACGACGGTGCCGTGGCTACCGATGGCTTACCGCGATTGCCCAGCAGCGTGTCAACGCTGATGCAGCGGTGATCCTCACCGGGGGCGGGTCGACAGGTTCGGCCGGGTGTCGCGAATGGCCGGTGCTGGTCCCGGCCGCGAAAGCCAGCTGCGTTTGGCACCCATGCAGCGCACCGTAGTTGGCCGCCGCCGCGACGAGGAGGCGCTTCACGTTCTCCAGGCTGTCTGCGCGAGCGGCGCGAATTGCGGCCTGCGTTTGTCCCGAAACGCCTGCGCGCCTTCTCGATGGTCGGCGGCGGCCAAAGCGGAATCCATGAGGTCTGCCGCCTGCTCGTAGGCAGCGGACAACGTTAGTTCGTTGGCGTCGAGTAGTTGACGCTTGATCGTCGCCCAACTCGAGGGCGCTGCCGAAGCAATGAGATTCGCGGCGTAGTTGCGTGCGGCCAGTAGGGCTTCGCCATCGGGCACGCTGCGGTTGACCAACCCCATCGCTTCGGCTTCAGCTCCTCGCACGGTGCGTCCGGATAGCAGCAGGTCCAAGGCATGCGCGCGCCCCACCAGCTGGGGCAGAATCCACGCGACTCCATGCTCGGCGACGAGCCCGAGCTTGGCGAACGACGTTGTCAGAACCGATGTCTCGGCACATATGCGCAGATCACAGCTAATCGCCAGGGCGAATCCGATCCCCGCGGCGGCACCATTGATCGCGGCGATCAACGGCTTGGGGTACTCGGCGAGCTCGCAAAGCCGTCGGCGCACGGAACGGTCAGGGCGCGAATCAGGGACGTCGCCCAGCAGCGACATCGACGCTCCAGCGCAAAACCCGCGGCCGGCACCGGTGACGATGACTGCTCGCACCGACGCATCGGCCGCTGCGGAGTCCAGGGCAGCGAAGAAGCTGGCTTCCAGCTCGTAGGTCCATGCGTTGAGTTCGGCCGGCCGATTCAGCGTCAGCTGCAAAATCCCGTCGGCGCCGTGTTCGACGAGCAGCACCTTCGAGGTGTTCATCCGTTGCAGGGTAGTGATAGTCGTGTCCCATTTCAACTGCATCGTTGAATACATTTGCTTTCTCGGACCACGCTGCGGAGGTGACCAATGGAGCGTGTCCGAGGCAGTAAATCGCCATGTCGGCGCCCCGCGCCGGTGTGGACGACACATGTGTCCGACGTTTATCAACGTATGTGTTGACTATCGCGATGCACCCGAATTATGCTTCGGTTGTTCCGGCGGGGGCCAATGTCTTCGTTGGTCATCGAACGGCTGGTCCGACACAGCGTCAGCGGCTGCAACGACCCTCATTTCGGGACTGGGCTTTGCTTGCATCGCAGCTGGGAGGCACCGTGACCGAACTGTCCGAGTCAATCCTGCGACTTCTCGGCGAGACGCTGGACGTCGACGCCCATGAGATGACGCCATCGCACCTGTGGGGCGACGTGTTCGGCGAGGCCGCAGGCCGCATCGCCGAACTCGCGGAGCCAGTCCTGAAGAAGACCGGCGCCAACGACTTCTACAACCCCGACGTCTTGAGCGACCACGAGGACATCACCGACGAAAACGTCTGGAAAATCAGGGGTACTCGCGCCCCGGGTGCTTTCGACATGAGCCGACGCCGATCAGTCATGGACGTGATGGGCGTGCAGCGTCAATTCGTCTTCCCGAGCTTCGCGCTGTTCGCGGTGCACCTCTACCTCGGCAACGAGGCCACGCACCGGGACCGCTACGGTCTCACACTGCCCGAGGACGAAATCCGGGCGCTCGGCCTGGCGGGTATCACCGAGTACAACGACTGGGTCGTTCGCGAATCGGCCAGGGACCCAGAGCACATCCGGCCCGTGGCCTATGTCAACGCCGGTAACTCGCCCGACGAGCTCTACGAGCAGACCAAGGATCTCGTCGATCGCGGAGTGCTGGCGATCAACCTGCCGGCCGGTCATCCGCCGGGCGGCTGCTCGCCGGCCAGCGAGGACCTCGAACCGTTCTGGAACCTGCTCGAGGTGCGCAACATCGCGGCGCTGGTGCACGTCGGTGGCGAGTTCGGATTCCTGAAATCCCCGGTGTGGGGCCGAGCTCCGGCGTTCAAACCGGGCAAGGTGCAAAGCAACGAACTGGGTTCCGAGCCGTTCTCGTTTGCCACCATCTCACTGGCGATCTGCAACTACCTGACCGTGCTGACACTGGGCGGAGTCTTCGAACGACACCCGGATCTTCGGTTCGGGGCCATCGAGATCGGCGCCGGCTGGCTCGGCCCTTGGGCTGACAACTTGGATATGTGGGCACGAGACGTGTATTCGGTCCGGATGGCCCCGTTCATCTCCAAGCTGCCCTCGGAGTACATCGCGACCAATGTCCGAGTGACTCCGTTCAACAACATCGAGCCGATCGGAACCTATTTCAAGCGCTACCGGCACCTGGCGAGCAGCTACTGCTTCTCTACCGACTACCCGCACATCGAGGGCGGTACCGACATCAAACGCAGGTTCGTCAAGCAACTCGCTCCGCTGGGTGAGGACATCATGGCGAAGTTCTTCCGCACAAATTCCGAGCTGTTGCTGCCGTCGCTGCCCACGATCACCGGCGAGCCGGTATCCAACTAGAGCAATGCCGACGGCCCGCCATGCGCAGAACGGAACACCGGTGAGATGAGTAGGCGAATTCCGATGGGGGAAAGCCAGATCCGGTACACGCCAGAGCATGTCGCCAGGATGGGTCCGGCCGGCTGGTCACGGGTCCGCCATGAGTGAGGACGAAGATGTGGTAGCCGAACCGTCGGATGTCGTTGACACGGTGGAGGTCACCTTCAGTCCCGGTGTCCTTCGAATACGGCTGCAGCGCCCGCCCGTCAACGCCCTCACCGTTGAAGTCATCGATGCGTTACGCGGGACGTTCGCGGCAATCCACGATGATCCTCGACCGGTAGTGCTGTGCGGTCTGCCCCAGGTGTTTTCCGCGGGATTCGATGTCAAAGCACCCGCGGACGACCTCCAGGTGGTCAATGACGCTGCCACCGCGTGTCTTGACGCGGTGCGCAGCCATCCCGGTCCCACGATCGCGGCGGTGGAAGGCGCCGCCGTGGGCCTCGGTCTGCTGATCGCTGCCTCGGCGGACATCCTCGTCACGTCGCGGTCCGCGTCGTTTCGCATGCCAGAGGTCAGCCTCGGGATCGCCAGCGACGTCGATGGCTTGCGCGGATTCCTGCCCGAGATGTGGGTGCGGCGTCTGTGTTTATCGGGGGAGCCGGTCACCGCAGAACAGCTGCACCTCTCGGCTAGCGGGGCGGTGGTCTGCGAGCCGGGAACCAGCGAAGCCGCCGCGGAGACGATCGCCGGCCAGCTCGCCACGCTGCCACCACAGTTTGTTCGTGCCGCCAAACAGCGGCTGAGGCGGTGAGCATCGGATTTCGGATGGGTTCTGGCGGCACCTGGAAAGTTCAACATATGTGTTGACTATTCCGGCGTGGTTCCGTACCATCGAAAATCGATGCCAGCCAATGGTTTCGCTGACCGGCGCAGCGTTCGTCGGCAGCGAGGGCCTGCACAGAGGTCGAGGTGTAGATGAGACTGCCGCTGCTGCACGCAGGCGAGCTACCCGCCGCGCACGCCGATCTACGGTGCGAGGTACGCCAGTTCCTGGCTGAGGAGCTGGCCGCCGGCCGCTACACCCCTCGATGTGACTGTTGGTTGGTGGGGTTCGACGAGCGCTTCACCCTGCGGCTGGGGCAGCGCGGCTGGATTGGCACGACGTTCCCCAAGGAGTACGGGGGCGCCGGCGCGGATCCGTTGACTCGCTTCGTCATTGCAGAAGAGCTGCTTGCCGCGGGCGCCCCTGTCGCCGCGCATTGGATCGCCGATCGCCAGTCAGGCCCGTCGATCCTTCGTTTCGGCACCGAGGAACAGCGACACCGCTACCTGCCCGGCATCGCTGGCGGTGAGCTGTTCTTCGCCATAGGGATGAGCGAGCCCGATTCCGGTTCGGATCTGGCCAGCGTTCGGACACGCGCCGAACGGGTGGACGGTGGCTGGGTGGTCAGCGGCACCAAGGTGTGGACCAGCCACGCCCATCACGCTCACCACATGCTGACCTTGGTCCGAACCTCGCCGCTGGATCCATCGCACCGCCACGCGGGGCTCAGCCAGTTCATCATCGACATGGGCAGCCCGGGGGTGTCGTGTCACCCGATCGAGCTGATCAGCGCAGCGCACCACTTCAACGAAGTGGTGCTGCACGACGTGTTCGTCAGCGATGAGCAGGTTCTGGGCACCGTCGGAAACGGCTGGACGCAGGTCACCCATGAACTGGCATACGAGCGCTCCGGACCCGAACGCATCCTGAGCACCTATCCGCTGCTGGAAGCTGCGCGTGGCGAGTTGGCCAAGAACCGGGCCGGCCGCCGCCTACTGGCCCGACTCGGCGCGGAACTGTGGACGTTGCGTGCAATGTCGATGTCGGTCGCCGTCGAACTCGCCGCCGGGCACACCCCCAACGTCGAGGCGGCCACCGTCAAGGATCTCGGCACTCAATTCGAACGCAACCTCGTCCACGCGGTGGCCGAGGTGCTCGCCGTCGAACCCGATCCCACTCACCCCGGCACCTTGCCGCACATGCTCGCCGAGGCCTTACAGCAGGCGCCCGGCTTCACCCTGCGCGGCGGCACGAACGAGGTGCTGCGCGGAGTCGTCGCCAAGGCGTTAGTCGCATCAGCATGAGCACGGAAACCAGCGAGCTGCTGCGTGATTCGGTGATCGGGGCGTGCGGTGAGCTCGCCGAGGCCGGCTGGCATCCGCAGGCCTGGACCGCGCTGGACGAGATCGGTGTGATCGCGCTGGTGGTGCCGGAAGCTAATGGCGGCGCCGGGGCAACCTACGCGGACGCGTCGGTGGTGCTGCCTGCACTGGGGTCACTGGCGGCGTCGCTGCCGATCGTGGAGGCCGGGCTGATGGCTGGGTGGTTGATGACTTTGGCCGGAGCCCAGTTGCCGACCGGAGTGGTGACCGCAGCGATGGCCGAGGATCTCGACGCCCAGCCGTCCAGTGACGGATGGCTGCTGTCGGGCCGGGTGCCACGAGTGCCGTGGGCCCGGTACGCCGATCGTGTGGTAGTCCTGACGCGACTGGGAATCGACTGGTACGCGGTGGATTTGCCGTGTGCCGGACTGGACATTCGGCACGGGGCCAACGTCGCCGGCGAACCACGGGACAGCATCGTGTTCAGCGACCTCGTCGTATCCAACGGCCAGCTGCATCGGCTCGGCCCAGCCGAGGGGCTTGGGGTGGAGTTCCAACGGCGGGGAGCCTTCGGGCGGTCGTTGATGATGGCCGGTGCCGCCCAGGGGGTTTACGCGCAGACTGTCCGCTATGCCGGCGAGCGCAAACAATTCGGGCGCACGCTTGCGGCGATGCCCGCGGTGCAGCAGATGCTGGCGCAGCTGGCTGCCGAAACAAGCGCGATGACGGTGGCAGTCGAGGCGGCCGCGCTGGCCCTCGATCGTGATGCGGCCCAGACGTGGACGCTGGACGCGGCGCGCATCCGGGCGGACGCTGCGGTGCAAACCGTGACGGCGATCGGACACCAGATCCACGGCGCGATCGGATTCACCCGCGAGCATCCTCTGCATCGGTTGACAACCCGGTTGTGGGCGTGGCGCGAGGAGTACGGCAATCAATCGGCGTGGGCCGACGAATTCGGCGAAACCCTCAGTCAGAAGGACGATCTCACACTATGGCAGCAGATCACGACATAACCGGTGAGGACCTCGTCTACGAGCCTCGCGGCGCGGTCGGGCTGATCCGAATCAACCGGCCTGCCCAACTTGGCGCATTTACCTGGCCGATGCTCGAGCGCTGGGCGCAGGCGCTCGCCGATGTGCACGATGACGAGGCGATCCGCGCTGTGGTGCTCACCGGCACGGGTCGCGGCTTTTGCACTGGCGTGGACCTTGATGAGATCGCGGCCGTTGAACCGACACCACTCGCGCACAAGCGGATGCTCACCGATCGCGTCCACAAGGTAGTGCGCGCGGTCGCCGATCTCGGCAAACCTCTCATCTGCGCGGTCAACGGGCTGGCCATCGGTGCGGGAATGGACATGGCGTTGATGTGCGACATCCGGCTGGCGGCGGAGTCTGCGCGATTCTGCGAGGGCTACATCAACGTCGGCCTGGTGCCCGGCGACGGTGGCGCGTACTTCCTTCCGCGCATTGTCGGGGTGGCGCGGGCACTGGAACTGCTATGGACCGGCGATACCGTCTCGGCGCACGAGGCTCGCGATCTAGGAATCGTCAGCCATGTGTGCGCCGACGACGTGCTCCTCGACGCGGCACTCGGGCTTGCCGACCGGATCGCGGCCAGATCACCGATTGCGGTGTCGATGATCAAACGCTCGGTGTACCAGTCGCAGACCATCGACCTGCGCACCAGCCTGGACCTGATCTCATCGCACATGGGCATCGTGCAATCGACCTCCGACCACGCGGAGGCGATGCAAGCCTTCCGCGAACGTCGGCCCGCCGCCTTCACCGGGGAGTAGGCCGCTGAGATCGGGGGACTGCCACTCTCACCGCGGAATCACCGCTGCTGTCAACGCTTTTCAATCACAGACAACGAGGCCAAGCATGATACGGTTTGACAATACCCAGCTACGCCGCGCGTTTTCCTGCTTTCCCACTGGCTTGATAGCCATCGTCGCGCTGGACGGTGGTGAGCCGTGCGGCATGGTCGCCAGCTCCTTCACTTCGGTGTCGCTGGAACCCGCGCTGGTCTCGGTCTGCTTTGCCAAGACCTCGGCGACCTGGGAGGTCCTGCGACGACTCCCGCGGATAGGGCTAAGTGTCCTCGGCGAAGATCACAGCGCTGTGGCGTCGCAGTTGTCTGCCAAGAACGACGACAGGTTCGTCAACGTGGCATGGCGATCCTCAGAGGAGGGCGCGGTGCACATCGACGGCGCCGCCCTGTGGCTTGAATGCTCATTCTTCCAAATCGTCGATGCCGGCGACCACGACGTCGCCATTCTTCAGATTGAGCGGCTCAAGCCCTTTCCAGAGGTATCACCAATCGTCTTCCATGCCAGCACATACACTGCGCTGGTACCGACGGCGACGCGAGATCTGATGAAACAGGTTGGGTGACTGGAACTATCCGTGACTGGCGCGCGTCAGTGATCGGTTTCTATCCCGCTGAGAATCGTGTCAGCCATCGCGTTGGCGACACCGACGCCGTCGAGTTCTCCCTCGGGCTGAAACCAGCGTGACGTCCAGTTCAACATGCCGACCACCTGCTTGATGACGATCCTGACAGGCGTCTCCGTCGAGAACACCCCGGTGTCGATTCCATCGCGCAGTATCCCGTCGAGCAGCGCCTCGAACCGACGGCCCGATTCCACGGTGGCGTCGTATAACTCGGGCCCCAGCACTTCGGCTGATCCGCTGGCCTGAAAGAAGATATAGAGCTGAGGGTAATGCTTTTCGAACGCCTGCATCACCGTCGACATTGCTTCGCGCAGGCGCCGTTCGGGTGGGCTGGTACTGGCCGCGACGGTGTCGATTCCGTCGAAGTAATCGCTGAGCCCGTCGAGAATGAGTTCGCGGTAGATCGCGTACTTGTCCTCGAAGTAGTAGTACATCGTGGCGCGGTCGACCTTGGCGTGTTTGGCGATGAGGCCGACCGTGGTCTTGCTAACCCCGTGACGATGCAGCACCTGGCCGCTGGCACGCAGAATCTCAGCCCGTTTCGTGTTGTACTTGTTGCGGTCGTTGGCTTGGGCGGACTGTCTCTTCAAGGACAACGATGAGCGCCCGCCGCCGGAATCACCCATTGGACCGAGCCGCAAAGAATGCTAGCGCAACACAGTTCGTCGCGTGGTCCACACACACGTTCTTGATCATCGCACACAATGACGGCAAATGGGGCCAGAAAGCTGACAACGCCGTGGACTGTTCCAAGTCCGAGCAGTCGGTTGTGTCCGAGCGCAGCTGCGGGGGTTATCTCGGTGTGGCTCACCAGTGTTCGAACGGATATATCCGTAACCAATTCGATCAGCTAGGCAAGCGGGTTACCGCCGAGATAGACCGGAGTGCCTGCGCAGGCGGCCGCTATCCCCGACGGGGTGATATCGAGTTTCGTGCTGCTTGGCGCCGAGGATACCACATAGTCAACACAGATGTAGAGAGATTTCACTGGTCAACGCTACCGCCGGCGCGGCCATTCAGCGGGCATCGTTCTCCGATGGTCCGATGGTGGCGCGATGAGACAGAGTCCCATGTGGACAACGTCTACTGCGCTCACTCGACGCGGGTTCGTCGGCGGTGAGACATCCAATACGCCGATCGCGCAGGTCGCGCGCTTGTCCGCCCCTTTGGCCGCAATTCAGATGGATCAACAGTACTGTTGACTTTCACGTGCGCCGGTCCCTACTATCAGGTCGTAGCTCGCAACGAGCGTGCGTGCGATTCGACCCGCAGCCAGGGCCACCGCAACGACGCGGATACGCGCACGCTCGATGCGGCTCACTGGCTTGCAAGGCTCAACGCCTGACCTGAGTGGACGCAGATTTACCATCACGCAACGACACTGGAGAACCCTCATGACCAATGCACTTACCGAACTGAACCCGTCTGCCACGGCGCTGCTGCTGATGGACTTCCAGTACGCGATGGTCGGTGCCCTTGGCGACGCGGCTGCGGGCCCAGTGGTCGCAAAC
>Ga0209526_10003632_pt1 | contig 10506 bp, 10 predicted proteins | sample JacPinW_OM2H0_M1_FD_188566 | JGI IMG/M metagenome (GOLD analysis project Ga0209526, IMG submission 188566) | Forest soil microbial communities from Algoma, Ontario, Canada - Jack Pine, Ontario site 1_JW_OM2H0_M1 (SPAdes) (version 2) | ecosystem: Environmental > Terrestrial > Soil > Boreal... | reverse complement strand
CTAAAAGCGTTGGCGTGTGCCAATTGTCGTGGCAGAGGTGCCCGTGACTTGCAAGTCAGAACCCGTCTCGGCGCGCCGGAATGGTGGCCGGCTGGCATGATCGTGGGGGTGGTTATCCAGTGCATCAAACCGACGGCCCGCAATCCGCGGGCGGCCACCGTGGCGTGACTCCTACCGTCCATCTGTTTCCGGCCACCCCGCAGACGGTGCATTGGGGCTTTTTCGACCCGCGGCTGCCCCCGGCGCTCACGGTCACGTCGGGGGACCTCGTCGCCATCGAGACACTGACCCACCACGCCGGTGATGCTCCGGACCTGCTGATGGACGCCGGCATCCGTGACGTGTTCGAGCGGGTAGACGACCGCGGGCCGGGCCCACACATTCTGACCGGCCCGATCGCTGTCGCCGGTGCGCAACCCGGTGACGTGCTGCAGGTCGACATCCTTCAGGCGGCCCCGCGGCTTCCGTATGGCTCGAACCTCGCGGCGCATTGGGGCTACTTATACGGGGAGATACCCGTTGAGCGCGTCACGGTGTACGAGCTCGACCCATCCGCGATGCTGGGCCGCGCCATGTTCGCGTATGACTGGACGGCCACACCGTTGGCCGACCAGATCGGCACCGTCGTCACGCCGGACGCGAATCGTCGCGAGCCGGCGCTGGCAGATGTCGTCGTCCCGCTGCGACCGCACTTCGGAACCATGGGAGTGGCGCCCGCTGAACCGGAGCGGGTTTCGTCGATACCGCCGGGCGACCACGGCGGCAACATCGACAACTGGCGCATCGCCGCGGGTGGACGCATGTACTACCCGGTTCAGGTCGCCGGCGCGCTGCTATCGGTCGGCGATCCGCATGTTTCGCAGGGCGACGGCGAGATCAGCGGCACCGCGTTGGAGGCCTCCCTGAATGGACTGCTGCGCTTGAAGATCCGGCGTGATCTCGCGTACAGCGTGCCGGTACTGGAGACCGCGACCGAGCTGCTCGTGCACGGCTTCGGAAGCACGCTTGACGAGGCGATGAAAGCTGCAACGCTGCGCACGCTCGCCATCCTGAAGGGCCAATTCGGGTTATCCCGTGCGGATGCTTACTCGTTCATGTCAGTCGCGGTGGACTTCACCGTCACCCAGGTGGTCGACCAACGCCAGGGGGTGCACGGGCGGATTGATAAGCGTTGCTTCCCGAACTGGCCGGGTGCCGGCGCGTGAACTCCGACGGCATTCGTGCCTTCATCTTCACCCCGCAAGACGGTGTTCCGCCCGCGGTGGCCCCGTTCGCTCACGCCACCGCCGCCGGATCCACGCTCTACGTCACCGGACAAATGCCGACCGATGTCACCGGTGCCCTTGTGGGAGACGACATCGGTGTCCAGACCGACCAGGTGCTGCGAAACCTGTTGCGGGTCACCGAGCTGTGTGGCGGCGGGCTTGCCGACGTTGTGCAAGTAAGGGCCTATCTCCTTGACTGGGACGACTACGCGGCCTTCAACGCAGCCTATGCCCCGTGGTTCTGCGACCGGTTTCCGAGCCGCACCTGTGTGGGTACCACGGGCCTGGCCGTGGGGGCCCGCGTCGAGATCGACTGGGTGTGCTGGCGCGGCGATGGGTGGGGCAGCCGGTAGCGGCTCGTCAGGATGTTCGCATCTGTTGCCTGCGCTGCAAGGCCTCTTGACCGAATGATCCGGTGTTAACGGAGCCTTGCGGCAGGCGCACGTGCCCGCTTTCGACGCGCGAGCGCAGATAGGCGAACGTCTGCGCCGTCTGCGCGAACAGATGCTCACCGGCGCGCAGCGTGGGGCGCGCTCGACCATCGCGGGATGCAAAGCGCGGCAAGGGTTCGACCACCGTGTGGTAGTCCACATTGAAGAACAGCGGGAACGAATAGCGTTCCTCGGGCACGTTGCGGACCCGGTGGGTGGTGGCGATGAACTCGCCGTTGGTCCACAGCTCCAGCATGTCGCCGATGTTCACGACGAGGGTGCCGGGAATGGGCGGTGCATTGATCCAGTCGCCCGCGCCGTTGAGCACCTCGAGGCCCGCCGCGGTGGGCTTGAGCAAGGTGAAGCATTCGTAGTCGCTGTGTGCGCCGACCCCCTCGCGGTCTTCGGCGTCCGGGTTGTACGGGTAATGGATCAACCGCAGCTGGCTGGGCGTCTTGGTGGCGTGGCGTGCGAAGCGGTCCGGGTCTTCACCGAGCGCCACCGAGAAAGACCGCAGCAGCAGCTGGCCGACGTCGAGCACCGCGTGGTAGTAGGCGGTCACGGCATCGGCAAAGCCGGGAATTTCGGGCCAAACGTTGGGTCCCAGCATCGGATTGCCGGCGAGGTAATCCGGGTCGTCGGCCGGCAGGTCCAGGGCGGTGTCGAACGCCTCCTTGAGGTCGGGTTTTTGGTCGCCGAGGCCTTCTTCACCGATCGGCACGTAGCCGCGGTGACATCTCGACAGACCGATGTAGGAACGCATCTTTTCTTCCAGGGGCAGCGCGAAGAACTGCTTGGTGACCCGAAGCAGCCGCTCGAACAGATCCTCACCCACGCCCGCACCGGCAATGTAGAAGAACCCGACTTCGCGTGCGGCCTTGCCGATTTCGGCGGCCACCTCGTCCAACCCGGCGGCCCCCGTCGACCGTAAGGCACTGACATCGACTACCGGAATTGAAGTGAACGACGTTGCGCGGCTCATAATTTCACGCTTCCTTCGCTGTCTTTGATACGCCATCGTCGTACGGTGGGAGTGCCGTCATCGTCGACGTCATTGACGTCCAGGTACTCGGCATGCAGTGTCGGACGCAACGAGCGGCCAATAGGACGGGACGGCGCGGAATCGGTGATCACCCACTCAGCGCCGTCGATTCCACCGATCGAGACCTCCGCCCGCGTATCCCGCCGCACCCAGCCGAACAGGTTGCCCACCCGCAGTAGCAGCGCATCGTTTCCCTCTGCCGAGCAGAGGGTCAGCGCCCAGCAGGGGGAGGCGGCAGCGCTGAGGTCTCTGTCCCAATGCTCGATGTAATCGGTATACACACCGGTCTCGATCAACGTGTTGTCGTCCCATCGCATGACCGCTGCGTCCGGATGCGCCTCACTAGCTTGAACATTCACGAAGTGACTCCATTCGAACACGTCGGCGCGCTGATTCAGCCATCCTCCGAATCCGCGCGAGTCAACGAAGGCGGTAATTCCCTGCAGCCATCGCACGTCGGTTGTGGTGTCCCGGGAGCCGTCGGGATTGACCAGCAGGGTTCGCCGCCACGATCCGACGCAGTCGGACATCAGCACCGATGTCACGGCGAGCCCGCCACTGGCGCAACGGTTCCAAAGCGCTCGTGGAAGTGGCGGGTCAGCTGCGGCCACACCACGGGGTCATGGCCGGGAACCAGCTCGTATCCTTTCGCCGCCGCCAGTGTCTTGAGGCGCCGGATCGGCTCGACGGTTTCCTCGGGCGCCACCCCGATGTATCCGCCGATTGCCAGTTCGTCCTCGATGTTCTCGGTGAGATCGGCTGCGTCGAACGCAAACACGAATCCGCCGCCGCCGACGCAGTCGTCCAGTTCGACGACGAAGCTCTGATGCCCGGGGGTGTGGCCGTAGGTGGGTACTGCAGTGACACCCGGCGCGATTTCGGCCTCGCCGTCGGCCAGCCGCCAATCGATGCGGGGGTCGTCGAAGTCGATGCGTGCGATCGAGTGGTGCTCCGGCTCGGGATGGTTGGACAGCCCGTACTGTAGCTCGCGGCGTTGTGCGTGAACCGGGGCCTTGCCCGCGAACAGCTTCAGCCCGCCGGCGTGATCGTGGTGCAGATGGCTCACAGCGACCGCGTGAATGTCGTCGATGTCAATCCCAAACTCGTGCAACGATTCCTCGATCGGCTCACCGGGGCCGGGCAGCAGGGGCACGTACTCCAGCGTCGGGTAAAAACGCCGATACAACGCCTGGTCCCGGATCAGCGCCGTGTTGAATCCGGTGTCCAGCAACACCCACCCCCCGTCGGTGTGCAGCAGCACACCCGGCACCGGTTCGCGCATCCTCAGATCAGCGGGAGCACCGTGTACCGACACCGACTTCGGCAGGTCCTCCCAGCCCAGGGTCAGTAGAACAATTCGCCGAACCTTCCCCACCGTCATCCCACCGAAAGCGCCGCTAACCGCAATGAATTCGGGTTCGTGACCACGTGGGCTTGCTCGACGCCCTTCAGCCAGGGCTGGGCGACCATGAAGTCGTCCACGTCGGCGAGGTTCATCCAGCATCCGCTGCCCGAAGCGGCCTCTCCCGCATCGGAAAAGGTTTGCGGCGCAGCACTAACCAAGCCCTGTGCCAGCAAATCGGTCACCCGCGGCGACGCGCAGCTCAAATAGTTGAGGCCCCCGTCGGGATCCCAGGAGATATGCCCCCAGGTGTACGGCGACGGCGCATCCGGCCACGCCAAAATCGTCAAAATATCCGGTGCCGCCGAGCCGTCGCCGCCGATCCAGCCGTAAATCTGCGAGGTGGGATAGCTCTGCACCTTGGCGGTGATGCCAGCGGCGGCAAGCTGGGTCGAGATCAGATTGCTGATCAGCTGGTTGTCGGGATTGCTTGAGTCATAACCCACGGTGATCGTCTTCTGATCGGCCGGCAGCGCTGAGGCGATCTTGGTCAGCACGGACGGGTCGTGGGTGACGTTCTGCTTCGCGAACTGCGGATCCATCATGTTCGGTGGATACACTTGCCCGCCGACTTTTCCGCGACCGGAATACGTTTGCTTGACAATGGTGTCGACGTCGACGGCCTGGGTCGCCGCGATGCGCTTGGCCTGATCCGTGAACATTCCCCTGTGAGGGTTGATGTAGAAATAGTTCGACATCATCGTCGGCAACGAATAGTGCGAGTATTTGTTGTTGGTCAGGTACGACTGCACCGCCGAGGACGGCAGGTCGTGCATGATCACCGCGATCTGGCCGTTGTTGAACTGCAGTTGCTGTGCGGTTGCGTCGGTGATCACCGGAATGTCCACACTGGTGAAATACGGCTTGGCGCCCCAGTAGTCACCGAACGCGGACAGCGCGTAATGCGACCCGACCTGGGCATCGGTGAGCGTGTACGGGCCGGTGCCGAGGTCATGGGTTCTCAGGTAGGTCTGCGCGTTATCGGAGCCGGCGTTCCGCTGCAGTCCTGTCGGGCTCACCATGCGGGGGCCGTACGGCGACGCCATGTAGTCCAGAAACGCCGAATTGGGCCCCTTCAACGTGATGGTGACCTTGTAATCCCCGTCAGTGGTAACCGAGTCGACGTCTGTCACCATGTACGCCGGCCCCTGATTGACTACCAGCCGCCGGTCGAACGACGCCTTGACCGCGGCCGACGTGAAGGGTGCTCCGTCGTGGAACTTCACCCCCTGACGCAGGTCAAAGGTGAAGACCCGGTGGTCGGGCGACTCGGTCCAAGCTGTGGCCAGCAACGGCTCCAGTTCGGGATTCTTGGTCGCCGCCTTGAACTGCAACAGGCCTTCGTACAGGTTTGTGGTCAGCAGCAGACCCTGTCCGGCGTAAAAGACGTCGGGATCCGGCGGCTGACCCGGATCCTGCAGGAACGACACATGCAGCACCTTGTCGGTGGGTGCCGCGTTGGGCGCACCGCCCGAGCCTGATCCACCGCAGGACGCGACAAACACCATCACAACCGCGCTTGCGGCGATTAGGGCAGACTTTCGTGGCCAGCTCATCGTGCGGCTCCTTCCAGGACCGGCACCGGGGTTTGGGTGCTCGGTTGCGGCAATTGTTCGAACGCGGCAAGGATTTCGTCAGTCGTGCGCACCGCGCCGGTCTGCAAGTACTCCATTGCGTCCAGCGCAGCGTCGTGGCGGTATTGCGATGAGCCGCCGCAACAATCGCCCACGACCCGGACGTAGTAGTCGCGTTGGTGGGCGTCAGCGAACGTGTAGTGGACACACACATCGGTGAGCCCACCAATCAAAATCAGGGTCGACACCCCGAGGCCGCGCAGCACGATCTCGAAATCCGTTCCGATGAAACCCGAGTAGCGCCGCTTGACGATGTGTATCTCGCCGGCTTGCGGTCGTAGCGACGGCTCGAGGTCGGTACCGGGCTGGCCTTCCACGCAGTGCATGCCTTCGGCGCCGTCGAGCTCGCGACCGAAGTCGACGCCGCTGCGACGGTGCACTTCCTGGAAGAACACCACGGGGACCCCCGCCTCGCGCGCCGCGGCAGCCAAGCGCTCGGCGCGCTCGACACGCTCAGCGTGGCCTCCCATTACCTCGATACCTGTTTCGGCGCTGGGCAGCCCACCGCCTTCCTGCATGTCGACGACGACGAGCGCCGGAGCGCCCACGAGCAGCGGTTGTGTTGGCACCAGACCTCCTAGGTGGCGACGCGCGGATCTGCGGCCGCCTGCAACAGATCGACCGCGGTGTTGATGAGGACGTAGAGCACTCCCAGCATCAGCGTGACGCCCGCGATCGCGGGAAAGTCTGCCACCGGGATGCTTTGGGCGATGTACTGGCCGATTCCGGGCCACCCGAAGACCTGCTCGACAACGAGCACGCCAGAGAACATCAGACCGACCTGCAGGCCGGTCATCGACAGAGCCGAACCTACGACGTTGCGCAGGACGTGGCCGGCCACCACGCGTATCTCGGAAAATCCCTTCGCCCTTGCGGTTCGGGCGTAATCACTGGACACATCGGTCAGCAGGCACGACCGCAGCACCCGGCCGATCGCAACGGCGGGGCCGATGGCGATCACGATGGCCGGAAGTATCAAGTGGTGCAACGCATCTGCAACCACATCCAGCCGGCCGGCCAGCAGCCCGTCCACGGTCAGTAAACCCGTTGGCCCACTTGGCGGGCCGGCGATGCTTGACCGGCCGTTCGCGGGCACCCACCCGAGCCGCTGGTAGAACACGATCAGGCCCAATATCCCGAGCAGAAACATCGGTGCCGATGCGCCGGTGAACAGCACGGCCCGCACCCCTCCGGAGCCTGGCCATTTCAGCGTTGTGCTGAACGCCAGAAGTACGGCCAGCACCAGGGCGATCATGATGCCGTACAACGCCAGTTCCAACGTGGCCGGGAAGAAAACGCGCAGGTCGGTGCCTACGGGTCGCCGGGTGCGATACGACGTACCCAGATCGCCGTGCACGGCGGCGGTTAAGTAGTGCCAGAACTGGTTCAACATCGGTTGATCCAGACCCAATACGTGCCGGCGTGCTGCGATGGCCCCCGCCGAGGCTTGGGCTCCGAGCTGGGCATGCACCGGGTCCAGCGGCGAAATATGCTGCAGCACAAACAGAACAGCGGTCAACGCGATCAGGATCGCGACCACGGCGGCCAATCGGGACACGACGAAGACCTTCACCGCGCTAGCTCGTCTTCATCAGGTTGCGCAGGCTGTCTCCCGCGATGTTTCCGACCAGAGCCAAAACCAGCACGCCCAGCCCCGGCATCACCGGAACCCACCAGTCCTGGAGGAAATAACTGAGGTTTCGCGAAGAGTCGGCACCCAGCTCCGGTGCCGGGGCCGATTGGCCCAGCCCGAGGAACGACAGCGCGGCCAGCGTGAGGATCAACGTGCCGATGTCCAGGCTGGCGGCGACCAGCGCGTTGGGCACGGCGCCGGGCAGCAGATGCCGTGCAGCCAGCCGAACTCGGCCAACCCCGGCCAGTTTCGCGGCCTCGACATGGGGACGGGCGGCGAGCCGGTTGACGTCAGCGCGCACCAACCGCGCATAAAACGGCCACCAGACGATCGACACCGCAATCAGCGTGTGGACGAATCCGGGACCAAGGGCGGCCACCACGGCGATGGCCAGCACCGGCGCCGGCAGTGAAAGGAACGCATCGGTGACCCGCATCAGCACGGCGTCGATCCATCCGCCGGTCGCACCTGCGGTGAGCCCAACCAATCCGCCGATCATCAGCCCGACCGCGACAACGACAAGTGCCGCAATCCAACTCGCGCGAACCCCATAGAGCACCCGGCTGAGGATGTCGCGCCCGATGCTGTCGGTGCCGAGCAGGAACCCGTTCTTGCCAGGGGCCTGCAGCGGCAAACCCACCGGGGTGAGCGGGTCATGCGGAGCGATCAGTGGAACGCTGACAACGATCAGCGTGACCACCAGCACCAGCGAGACTCCCACCCAGTTGAGTACGGCCGACGAGGTGTGCGGCAGCGTCAACAACCGCCGCCCACGGCCATCGAGGACGGGGCCCGCCGGGATCGCGATCGCCATCTCAGCCTGCCTTCCGCGCGATGCAGGCCACCTGATGAGAACTACCGAGTCTGCCCGACAGACGAACCTCGAGCTCGTCGTCTGCGCACGTGTCGACCGCAATCGGGCAGCGGGGATGAAACGCACAGCCTGACGGGGGCGATAGCGGGCTGGCCGGCTCCCCGGCCAACACCGGTGATTGGCGGCCGAGGTCCGGAATCGCGTCGACTAACGCCTGGGTATAGGGGTGCGCGGGTTGGGCGATGACGTCGTCGGCCGGACCGATCTCAACAATCCGGCCCAGGTACATGACCGCGATCCGGTCGGCGACGACCCGCGCCACAGACAGGTCGTGAGTGACGAATATCACCGACATCCCCAGGTTTCGGCGTAGGTCGTCGATCAGGTTGAGGACCGATGCCGCCAGCGAGACGTCCAACGCGCTGGTCGGCTCGTCGCACAGCAGCACCGCCGGCGGCACGACCGTCGCACGCGCCAGGGACACCCGCTGGCGTTGACCGCCGGAAAGCTGGCCGGCGCGCGATTTCGCGATATCCGCCGAGAGGCCCACCCGCTGCAGCACCTCGGCCACCGCTTCCCGTTTCTGCTTGCGCGACATGCCGTTTCGCCGCAGCCGTTCGCCGATCAGTTCACCGACCGGTAGCCACGGCGTCAGCGACGCGCCGGCATCCTGGAAAACCATCTGCGGTCGTCGGCCGCCCGACACCTCCACCGTGCCCGCAGAGGGTTTTTCCAGTCCCGCGACGATGCGCAGCAGCGTCGACTTGCCTGAACCGCTCTCGCCCACAAGAGCAACCGACTCGCCGTCGGCGACCCTCAGCGTGATGCCGCGCAGCGCGTGCAGTTTGCCTGAGAGCCCGCCCGTTCGATCGCGCCAGCGACGTCCGGCCGTGAACATCTTGGTCACCTCGCACAGCGCGACGGCCGCCGGTTTGTCGGCGGTGGTCGACCCGGGCGGCGGGCCCGACTTCTCGTCCGTGGACGTCGAGCGGAGACCAAGTCGGGCCGTCACATCGGCCAGCGACAACAGGCACGCGCTGGCCCGATCCGATGCCACCGCGACAACCTCAGGGGGCGTCTCGGAACACGCCGGCATGCTCAGCTCGCAGCGTGGCGCGAACGCGCACCCGGGTAACGTCGCCACCGGACTGGGGACCGCACCGGCCAGCGCCGCGAGCTTGTGGTGCCGTGGAGTGTCCAGCGTCAGCCGGGACCGCAACAGGCCGTGGGTGTAGGGGTGTGCCGGTTGGCCCAACACCGATGCGGTCGGCCCGATTTCGGCGATCCGCCCAGCGTAAAGAACCGCGATGCGATCCGAGATCTGCGCCGCGACGCCCAAATCGTGGGTGATCAGCACGATGCTGCATCTGATCTCGTCGCGCAGCCGTAGCAGCAAGCGCAGCACCTGGGCCTGGACGGTGACATCCAAGGCGGTGGTCGGCTCGTCGGCAATGATGAGTTCGGGGTCCCCGGCGATCGCGATGGCAATCATGACGCGCTGCCGAAGGCCGCCCGACAATTCGTGCGGGTATGCCCGCATCCGCCGCGCTGGGTCTGGGATGCCGACGGCCGCCAGCAGTCTGCGGGCTTCTTCGTGGCTTCCCGCGGCTTCCGCCACCTGTTTGCCGATCCGCATCGTCGGATTGAGCGACGTCATCGGGTCCTGGAAGATCGCGCCCAGGTCCAGGCGGCGGACCTTGCGCATCGTCTTCGCGCCGCCGTTGACCATGTCGGAGCCGGCCACCCGAATCGTCCCCCGCAATTGCGCCGACTGCGGCAGCAGGCCCAACAGGCTGAACCCGAGAACGGTTTTGCCGGAACCGGATTCGCCGACCAAGCCGAGTATTTCGCCGGCGGCGATGCGAAGGGATACTCCGCGCAATGCCTTCACGTCCTTGCCGTTACGACGGAAAGTCACGTGCAGTCCGTCGACGGTCGCTACCGGCGTCTCGCCCGCAGGCGCAGCCGATGGCGCACGCTGCGCGCTGATCTCAGATACCGCACTGCCCATCCAGTAGCTCCCCGGCCTTGCGGATCCTCAGCTGTTGGCCGGTTGCGGCTGGCCAGCGCGCACGGCCTGTCACTTGACAGTTTTCCGGTCCGGCGAGGCCGATGGGTATCGCCGACGTAACCAAACGCAGGTCGCACGTAACCGATATGTGTCGGGTGTTTCTGTCATGTGACAGATATCAGAAAATCTGCCGCGGGCCGCCTGTGTGCGTCAACATGGCCCAATGCCGGTTGCTCGCGCGGGTCGGCCCCGACTGACGACACGACGCCGCCCC
>Ga0209526_10003631_pt1 | contig 10506 bp, 14 predicted proteins | sample JacPinW_OM2H0_M1_FD_188566 | JGI IMG/M metagenome (GOLD analysis project Ga0209526, IMG submission 188566) | Forest soil microbial communities from Algoma, Ontario, Canada - Jack Pine, Ontario site 1_JW_OM2H0_M1 (SPAdes) (version 2) | ecosystem: Environmental > Terrestrial > Soil > Boreal... | reverse complement strand
TTGCAACTGCGCGAACGAATCCCAAATCCGCAGGTCGATCTCGTTCCAATAGTCGAGCCCGGCGCGTTTCAATTGCCGGTCTTGCAGGGAGAACCCGAGCGGTCTTACCAAGTGCAGCGTCGATTTTGTGGCCAGACAGAGGCGGCCGACGTTGCCCGTGTTTGGCGGAATCTCGGGTTCAACTAAGACAACGTTAAACAAAACAATCGCTTAGGAACTCAGGAAAGCAGGAGTCAGAAAAATCAAATGGATGCAGCGTCACGCTGCTTCCTGTCTTCCTGCTTTCCTGATTCAATTCTCTTTTCTGGATTCCTGGCTTCCAGATTTTTCCGATCCGTCTAAATCCGCGTAATCAGCGGTTCTCAGAGCTTGCTGGCGACGAACTTCTCCAGCTTCACGATGTCGGCAGCGAACTTGCGAATGCCTTCCGAAAGTTTTTCCGTCGCCATCGCGTTCTCATTGAAAAGGAACCGGAATTTCTTTTCATCCATGTCCAGTCGCTGCACGTCCGATTTCTTCGCCTTTTCCGGATCGAGCTTGCGCTCAACCGGCTCATACGATTCGGACAGTTTTTCGAGAAGATCGGGAGAGATAGTGAGCAGGTCGCAACCGGCCAGTTCCAGAATCTCGCCGACGTTACGGAAACTCGCGCCCATCACCTCGGTCTTGTGACCAAATTTCTTGTAGTAGGTGTAAATTTCCTGAACCGATTGCACACCCGGATCTTCGGCGCCGACGTAATCGCGTTTGTTCGCGGCTTTGTACCAATCGTAAATCCGGCCAACAAACGGCGAGATCAGTTCGATCCCCCCTTCGGCGCAACGCACTGCTTGCGGCAGCGAAAACATGAGCGTGAGATTGCAGTTGATCCCTTCCTTTTCCAATACCTCGCCCGCCTTAATGCCCTCCCATGTCGATGCGATCTTGATGAGAATGCGTTCCTTCGGAATCTTCCTTTCTTCGTAAAGTTTGATCAGCTGGCGCGCTTTGTTGATCGAGCCTTCCACGTCGAACGACAAACGCGCGTCGGTTTCGGTCGAAACACGACCCGGCACGATTTTCAAAATTTCGGAGCCGAATTGAACGAGCAGGTGATCGATGATGTCTTCGATCTGCGCCGGTCCGCTCAGTCCGGATTTTTTTCGATCGGCCAGCACTTCGTCGAGCAGGTGAAAATATTTTTCTTTTTGGGTGGCGGCATAGATCAAACTCGGGTTTGTCGTCGCATCACGCGGCTTAAACTCCTTGATCGATTCGAAATCGCCCGTGTCGGCAACGACAACGGTGAACTTCTTCAGTTGCTCAAGCTGGCTCAGCTTGGTTTTCTCTTCGTCGGCAACAGCAATGCTCATGGTTTTCCTCCTCCGTGATGATCGAGCGAATTGGTGCTCGAGGCACATTCAGCGTAAGGCCGCAAAGCCGGATCGACAATCAAAAATGGTCGCTGTTGAGAGCCAGTGAGCCGCGCTACTGTCATGTGTTGAGACGTTCGGCTGAATGATAAACTGATGTCGATACTGTTCAGTTTACAAGAAGGCAAATTTGGAACCGAGCGACTGCGAAACGCGTTGGTTGCCGCTCGTACGCGTCTAACGAGAAAGAGATAAGCCACGGGCGGGGTCTGTGGCAAACACGCTGAAGTTACATTGCGATGGGGCCGTTGGCTCCAGCGATTGGTTAGGCCTCATAAACCTATTTTTCACCCGGAGATTGGCCGACATTGAATACCATGCCGTATGGGTCTCTGAGGTAGCAGCGCGGGACCTTGGGATTCTCCTCTATTACGGTGCAACCGGCTGCGACGAGTTGCCGCTTGGCCTCTTGAATGTCCGGTACAAGAAAGTCGAAGACCGGCCCATGTTCTTTGCCCCGTTCCACGTACAGGCAAAAAGCACCGGTTTCAAAACCCACGATCGTTTCGCTCCGCTCTGTGATCGACAGGCCCAGAACCGACCCATAAAACTTTAGCGCCTCTGACCACTTCTCGGTTCGGATAATGATATCCCTCGAAGCTTTGAATGTATTGGACATAGTAATCTCCTAATCTGCGGTCTAACGAGCGTATGGAAGCGCCGGTCACTCCTGCTGTTTCTCAGCCGCTTTACCAGACAGCACTTTGGCTGTCACAAGCTTCCAATTTCCTTTTGCGTCAACCTTCAGCTCGGCCAGAGCGCCTATGCTTGTATCGCTTGAGAAAGCCCAGAATACTGCAGTATCAGGGTTACTCCACCTGACGACTCGGAGAAAATCGCCAGTCATCGGCGACCGTAAAACAGCGGCCTTATAAGTATCTTTTCGTAAATATTTTTTCGCCAATTTTGCAAGTTGATCCCGATTGTCGTCTCCGGGCCCGGCTTCCGGAGCCGCGAGAACTTCCGCAGAATCCAGAGGTGACCGTAAGAACACCCATTTATCGTTGCGCAGTTCAAAGAGGACGATCGTTCCAAATCCATCGGAGCGATGCTCATGAGCAACATAATTGAAGGCGACACGCTTTGAATCGGGCGCCCAGACCGGCTCTGCTTCTCGATTGGCATTAAGTCCGTTCTTTTCCGAAGGAACAGCATCGGACAGATCCAATACGGCTTCTGATGTGCCTGCTTTCACTATCTGCGGCCCTACACCATTTGAATATTGATATTCCCATCGTTTATCTGGGGATACCCGCTCTTGGGCGCAGAGGCTGATTGTTTCCGTCGCCAGGCTGAGCAACGCACAAGAAAGAGTGAACCCAGCCGAGGCGCGTCTTAAATGCATTGGCTGAGGGTATCAAGTTCCTGTCTAAAGGGGAAGTCGAACTCTGCCGTCCACTTGCGGCCCAGGATTGAGGAAGAAGCGTCTTCGGGAAGCGTCATTCGGCGTCGCAGGTTCGGCAGAGATAAGCATCTCGCTCGTATAGCCCCGGTTGCCGACGCACTGGGTCTAACGAGACGGAGCTCAGCCACCGCTGGCGAGAGCGAGCGTGGCTTGCAATGGATATGTTTTCATAAAGTGAGGCATGGCATCAGAGCGGCCAGCGGTTGGCTGCATCGTATGGTTAGGCGGTTCGAAATTGATTCATCCTCACATGCCGTGCAAAACGTGAATTTTGTTTCTTGTCCATGGCGGCGAATACGGATTTGCGGCGGACCGCAGGGTGAACGTGATCGGAATGTCGATTTCGCGATGCGGACCCGCCCTCGCACGCCAGTGACTGAGGTCTTTGACGACTTCCGCGTCCAATTCACTATGTCCAGTGCTCTTGCGAACCTTTATCGCTTCGAGTGTTCCGCGCTCGTCAATGTACATTCTGAAAATCCCGCTACCGGTCAGATGCATGCGACGTAGCTCCAAAGGGTAATCGGGTTTAGGCATGCTAACAAAAAGCGGTTTGAGGTCGGGATAATGCTCGACCGGCACACCATTCACCGTTGTCCGATGATTCTCGTCGACAACGACTCTCAATATCTTGCCCGCATCTGTCGCCGGCTGATCAGCAGGCTTGGCAAGTAGCGGTGTAATGAAACTAGCGGCAAGCCATGGAAGGAAGATTCGCCACATTCGCCTAACGAGACGGAGCTGAGCCACCGCTGGCGGCGGCGAGCTTTCTTAAACTCTCAACAATCATCTCTCAACCCTCAACTTTCTTAGTACATCGGCCAGCGGTTCGCTCCAGCGATTGGTTAGGCGACAATCATTGCTTCAAGTCCGGTTTGTCTTCGCTCAGAAGCACCAAACGAAAAGTGCCCAGCTTCTTTCCCAGAATCGCCTTCAGCGGGACAATAAATGCAAGCAAATACGCGACGCTCCCAAACACGTAAGCGAAAATGGCCCCGGATTGTTTGATCGTTCCATCTTGAAAGCCAAGCCTGACCATAACTGGTACCACAATTGGTCCAGTAACAAATCCCAAGACGATCACGATGGCAGACGCGACAATGAGCGCGATAAGAAAACGCCAGAGCCACGCCAGCCATACTCGAATTGCTCGACTCCATGTAATTTCAAGTTCCATGCATGTGTTCCTGTTCAACGCGTAACTACGCCTAACGAGAAAAAGCTGAGCGACGGCCGCTGGAGGCGAGCTTCGTTTCGAGTTTTCTACTTTCTAATTTCACCTTTGTAATTTTCTTCCCGGCCAGCGGTTAGCTCCAGCGCATGTTTAGGCCTTTGGCGTATGCTAATGGGGTGCTGAAGCATAAGTGAGTGGAAACTTGAGTCGGCTTCCAGGCGGCATCGGGATAGTGTCAATTACGGCCTTGCGGATACGGAGCTTCTGCGCACGTAGCACATGAGCGAATCGTCTGTCGCCCCATCGCTGCAACAAACCGAAAAGGATGGCGGAGTGCGCTTCGCCTGCTTCGCCGTCTAATTCACCGATGACTGTGTAGCGAAATAACTCTGCGAGCCCAGCGGGCTCTCGGCGAATCGCGCGCTCAAGCGCACCTGGGTAGTCGATGCCGACGTGCTTTCCGGAACGGACGCACTCATCGCCCATCCACTCGCGTAGCTGTGCGGCGCTCGGTGGTACATCGAGCGGCTGCGCCTGAATAGACGCTGCGACGGATACTATCATGGCAACACGGAGCGGGGTCATAGGCCTAACGAGAAAGAGATAAGCCACGGCTAGCGTTGAAAAACATTACGGCGGGAGTGCGTGAGCGCGGCGAATGGAGCGGCGGGGCAAGCGACATAGAAGGCAAAGCGACGAGGGTAGGAGCGAGTGAGTGTGGGCAACGAACGAGTTTCAATCGCACTAGGGAAGCCGGGCACCTGGATGAAATCCAGGGGTCGGTGGCAAATACCCTGAAGTTGCATCGCAATGGGGCCGTTGGTTTCATCGATTGGTTAGACCGGTAATATGTTGTCATGGCTTGGCTTTTCGTCTCTGCCAAAGTGCAAATGCAAGGAGCCCTAAGCTAAAAGCAAGCATCAACACACCGACAATGGTCTCTATGCCGCGGAAAAATCCGTTGTTGAAAAGCCACACGCACGTGAGGGCGATAGCCGCCAAGAAAGATATGTAACCCGACTTTGCCGGACACATCCGGAGCCTAGCTTGACCATCTTCTTCGCTCAGGCTACCACGCGCAATTTGGCGACGGATGCTGCGGGGCCACACGTAAAGCACCCATATACCTAGAAGCACGAGAACGGTGGCCGAGATCAAATCACCGAAAGATTGGCCCGGGGGAATCGCGAGCAGCATGAAGTCTAACGAGACCAAGCTCAGCCGCGGCTCCAGAGAGCGAGGCTTCGCTTCGAATTCTTACTTTCTAATTTCACATTCTAATTTTTCAAACCGTGGAGCCGTTGGCTGCAGCGCTTGGTTAGACGGTTATAGTGTGCCACCATTTTCAACGGAGAAATAGAGTTCTTTCGTTGGCGGCGGCACGGCACCGGGCACGTAAGATACATTCAGAACGTAGCTCACGCGGCGCTGAAAATGAAGTATGCTCTCGTGAAGTTGATAAACGCCCCATAACTCACCGCCTCCTGTCCAAATCGATGTTGAAACAGGGAGATCGGCAGACTGTATCAATCGGCCCTCCTCATCTAAGAGAGTAAATCGAAACTTGGCCGTGACCTGCTTTTTGACTTGGTCGATACTGGCGAATCCTCGGCTCCAGTAAAATCTAAGATAGATGACGGGTTCGCCGTATTTGCGCTGTGGAACACGAGAAAGTCGATAAGAGGCTGAGTAAGGTTGAGAAGCACCGAACTTCGGAAATGTAATTTGGTAGCCAGGCATAATGGGCGCCGCGTGAATTACACCGTCACCCGAATATCGCAAGACCTGCATCCACATCCCGAAATTGGCAATGAGCCAGACGCTCACAGGGATACACACCAAGATAAGAATGCCCAGGAGGAACCGTTTCACCGTCTAACGAGACAAAGCTCAGCCACGGCTGGCGGGAGACAGTTTTGCTAAGATCGACAATTGTTTCATAAAATTAAAGTGAGATAACGCGACGGCCAGCGGTTGGCTCCAGCGATTGGTTAGGTCTGTTAGTGCGGAACGAGCTGTGGAGAGCGCACATCGAATCTGAGAATCTGCCACTGATCGCCGTGTTTGATAAGCCCCAGCGCGACTGTCGCTTCTCCCTTCTCGAATGTCGCCTTCGTGGTGTACTGCGCGGAAACAACCTTGCCCGCCTGGGTAGTCGCTGACATGAGAGCCTGTCCTTGCGCTGGCTCACACTTCTGAAAGCGGCCAAGGCTGCCAAACCAGTGGAACATCTGATCCAACTGTTGCTGTGTCGCGGCCTGCTTGAACTCCGGGCTCGCGCGGTCGAGAAGCTCCTTCTGGTTCCACCCGTTAACGACGGCGGGAATAGCAGCATCAGCATATGCTTTGCTTTCCTTGTCGAGCGCGTTGCCGCGGACCGCGACGAACGCAATACCAATGGCGCCTAAAACGACGATCGCGAGGAAGATCGAACCAAGGACGATAAAGAACTTTTTCATATGTGTGTAAGACCTAACGAGAACAAGATGAGCTACCGCGAGCGAGAGCGGCCGTGGCTTCGAATTGGTGGATTGAAGTCATGCAAAGCTGGATAAAACGGCGGCTCGCGGTTAGCTCCATCGCCTGGTTAGATGTTGCGGATTTTGGAATACGAGTAGCAGTCGCGTGGCGTCGCGGAAATGTTCGGGTGAACCGCCCATGATCGTAAAACGCCCTCTCGCTCGAAGCCAGCCCTTTCCAGCAGGCGCGCCGAACGCTGATTGTCGATATCGCAGACAGCGCCGACGCGGAAAACAGACGGCTCGATAAACGCCCAATCGACTACTGCGGTCACCGCTTCAGCCATAAATCCGTAGCCCCAATGTGGCCGCGCCAGAACATATCCAAGCTCAAGCCCGTGTGCTTCTCTGCGGAGGCCAATAGCACCCATGAGCTCACTGCCGCCGTCTTGAAACAACAGCCAGTTGAACGCGCATCCGTCGCGCCACGAATCAAGAAAGCGGCCAATGACGGCCTCGCTATCGGAAACGCACGTATGTGGACGCCACGTGACGTAGTGCGCAACCTCCTGGTCTTGTCCGTAGGCCGCAAACATTAGAGGCGCATCCTCACGCGTGGGCTTGCGCAGAACCAACCGCGCTGTATGCAGCGTTTCCGGCGGCGTCATAAGGCCGATGTGCACGATCTAACGAGACGGAGCTGAGCGACCGCCGCCGAGAGCGAGCGCGGTTTCGACTGGAACTGTTTTAATCATCTGAAATGTGAACACGCGCCGGGCGGCGGTTCGCTCCAGCGCTTGGTTAGGCGGCAAAATCATGTAACAAACCTCATAATCACGAATGAAGCGGCCCAAACAACTGCGACTGCGGCTAATGCCAATGACGCCTGATAATCTCGGCGGCGGAAAATATCTACCAACGCTTTAATGGCCCAGCTCGCGTTCAATATGAGACACAACAACAAAACTGGTCCTGCCGTGCCGAGAAAAGTAAAACTGTCGCTGGCGCCATAATAGTCTCGCTGCTCTAGCTTGGCCAAGTGAACAATCCTGCTGACAAACAAGGCGCACAAAAGCAAGCCAACCAAATTGGCAACAGAGAAAATGAGCGTGCTTTTTTTCATGTGCGTCTTGCCGCCTAACGAGAAAGAGCTGAGCTACGGCTACCGGCACCGAGCGTCAAATGCGATCTGAGTGTTTTAATCATACAAAATGTAATTACGCGCGGGGTGGCCGTTAGCTCGAGCGATTGGTTAGACCTGTGGTATTCATCTTAACCGGGGCGATGCAACGCCATCGGCGGTTCAGCAAGTAAGCGGTCACGGCAAAAACCATTCCACCAGCTTGCATCCAGCCAGCGTATGCGTACGGCAATCTTTCTGCGCGGGTAAGATAAACTGTTTTGATCCCTTCGTGGGGTGCTCCTTTAAGCCGTTCAGCGTAGATGCGATGGCAAGCGCCCCGACTAATTTATCAGCCGCGGCAAGCGGAGCGCTTGCCCTACAATCAAGCGGAGACCGGACGCGGTTCTGCCGAGCGTCGCGAACCGAGCGCGGCGCGCACGAAATTGTTCCCGAGTTCCCACATTGGTCCCGGAAACTTGCGGCACTCGGTCAGCACTTCATCGAGCGCGTTAACGAACATATCGACTTCGCGTTCGCCGATAATCAGCGGCGGCAGAATCTTCATCACGTCCATGGCGTGCCCGGCCACTTGTGTGAGTATGCGGTGCTTGCTCAGCATTTGGGTCACGATCATTTGCGTAAAAAGCACCTTGTCGATCTTGTGCAAAAGTTTCCACGCCATTTTCAATTTGAATTCCTGCGGCTCGTGAAACTCGATCCCGATCATGAGTCCTTTGCCGCGCACTTCTTTGATGAACGAATGTTTTGCCCGCAACGCGTCCACTTTTTCCATCAGGAGCGCGCCCATTTTCGCGGAGTTCTCAACCAAGTTTTCGTTGTCGATCACTTCGAGGGCGGCGAGTCCACATGCCATCGCCAGATTGTTGCGACCGAATGTGGTTGAATGAACAACACACCGGTCCATCCGGCTAAACGTTTTTTGATAAATGTCGCGCCGGGTCACGATCGCGCCGCACGGCACGTAGCCGCCGCTCAGCGTCTTCGCCAGCGTGATGATGTCCGGCTCGAGATTCCAATGCTCAAACCCAAACATCTTTCCCGTTCGGCCAAGGCCCGTCTGCACTTCATCGGAAATGAGAAGGGTTCCGTATTTCCGACAAAGCTCCTGTGCGCGAACAAAGAAATCGGTCTTGGAAGTCTGGCAGCCTTTGCCTTGCACCGTTTCGATCACGAACGCGGCGACGTCGCGCGAACGCAATTGTCGATCTAACTCATCGATATCGTCGAGCGGTACGCGCGCATCGAAGCCCTCCATCAAAGGCCCGAATCCTTCAGTGAAACTTTCGCAGCCCATCAGCGAAAGCGAACCGAGGCTAAGTCCGTGAAACGCGCTCGCCAGCGACACAACTCGCTTTTTTCCGGTCGCGGCACGCGCAAATTTCAGCGCGCCCTCCATCGCCTCAGTGCCCGAGTTACAAAAGAAAACAGAGTCGAGATGCGGCGGCGTGCGTTTGGTGATCGCTTCGGCCAATAAGCCACTCAAGAGCGAGCAATCCATCTGCACCATGTTCGGAAGATCGAGATCGAGCACATCGCGGATCGCCTTCTTCACCAGGGGATGATTCCGCCCAATGTTGAAAACGGAATAGCCGCTCAGGAAATCGAGATACGGCTGGTTATCCATGTCGTAGAGATAGGCGCCTTCGGCCCGCGCATAGACCTTGTCGAAACCGATGACGCGCTGCGCCGCCACCAGCGTTCGGTTTAGGTGCCGCTCATGCAGCTGGTAGTTCTCTCCCAGCCGCGACGCGATGATTTCCTTCAAGTCAAAAGCCATCGCGCAATCGTCCGCGATTCGGGCCCGAAACGCAAATGGTCCCGGACAAGGCTTTGACCACGGATTACACGGATGCCACAGATAGACAACGAATCCAAAGGTAGAAAGAGGGTCCGATCTTGAAACCGGAGGATCTTTGCCTTGGGATTTTTTCCGATCCGTATGAATCCGTGTAATTCGCGGTTATTTGATTGTTTCTAACGAAGAGATCAGTCCATCACCAAACAAAAAAGCCGCAGGATTCAGAGAACCCTGCGGCTTTGAGTTTGCGAATCAGTTTCGCTTAATCTTCGACTTGAACGTGCTCAACCACCCGGGTTTCGCCCGTGCCGGTGTAATACACCCGCACCTTTTGGCCGGACCGCAGCGGGGCAGTCACGATCTTGCCCGCACCGTCAATGATGCGCGCAGCCGTGCCCAGAGCGAAGCTCACCGGACCCTGTTCGCTCTTAACCACGATCGTCTTTCCGGGCTCATACGTTGTTACGACGCCCGATGAATATGTGGTAGTGGTTTCCGTTGTCGCTGTCCCCGTGGCGGGATTGACCTTGGTTGTCTCAGTCGTTGTCGTGCTCGTTTGCGCGAAAGCCAGTGGGGCAATTAGCGCGCAGGCGAGCGTAATCATGCTCTTTTTCATTCTTGTCCTCCGTTTGTGTTGATGCCTCGTCCTTATCGAGGCGTGGCCGCTTTTGAAATGCGGCCTTTCATACTTAGACAGGGTCGGGATTGGGGATATTCGAACGAATTTGTTCGATTGAGACCGGCAACAGATTCGCTAACGTCTCGCTGTCGATGCCGAAACCGAATGCCGATCCAACCGTCACTCCCGAGCTCGTGGCGGAGCACGGCCTGACGCCAGAAGAATTCGAGCGCATCAAGAAAATCCTCGGCCGCGAACCGAACTTCACCGAGCTCGGAATCTTCTCCGTTATGTGGAGCGAGCATTGCTCCTACAAGAATTCGAGAAAAGAGCTGAAGAAATTTCCAACTACCGGCTCGAACATTCTCGTCAAAGCTGGCGAGGAAAACGCCGGCGTGGTCGATATCGGCGACGGCTGGGCCATCGCATTTAAAATCGAGAGCCACAATCACCCGAGCGCGATTGAGCCGTTTCAAGGCGCGGCCACCGGCGTCG
>Ga0209526_10003630_pt1 | contig 10507 bp, 12 predicted proteins | sample JacPinW_OM2H0_M1_FD_188566 | JGI IMG/M metagenome (GOLD analysis project Ga0209526, IMG submission 188566) | Forest soil microbial communities from Algoma, Ontario, Canada - Jack Pine, Ontario site 1_JW_OM2H0_M1 (SPAdes) (version 2) | ecosystem: Environmental > Terrestrial > Soil > Boreal... | reverse complement strand
AGTCCTTCGACCGCATGTTTACTCGCCACGTAAACCGATGCGCCGGGAGCGCCGACACTTCCATAGGCCGATGAGACATTGACTATGCTCCCGCTGTCTTGCGGCAGCATCACGCGCAGTTCATGCTTCATGCTCAACAACACGCCCAATACATTGGTATCGAACGTGGCCGCGTAAAGCTCTGCTGTCTGCTCGGTTACGAGTCCCCGCGGCCCCTCCGTACCAGCGTTGTTGACGGCAATGTCCAGGCGGCCAAAACGTTTGACGGTTTGGTCCACCAGGTTACGCACGTCTTCTTCAACGCGCACATCTGTACGAACAAACTCAGCCTCGGCCCCGAGTGCCCTGAGTTCCGCAACCAATTCTTGCCCTTCTTTATCACGACGACCGGACACCATAACTTGGGCCCCTTGTTGTGCGAAAATTACTGCGGCGGCGCGTCCGATTCCCGTTAGTGCTCCCGTAATCAAAACTACTTGGTCTGACATAAACTCTCCTTGTCCGCTGATGTGGTGGTTGTGGACACAAAATCCTCTGTCCCGGTTGAAAATCGCGACAGGCGAGACATCGTGTCGGACGTGAAGCCCTCCAATGATGTCCATCTGCGAGCTTGCGATCAGTTTGGACTGCGCGGTTATGAACCGATCAGTTCTATATGATGAGGAAGGCGCAACGAGGATGCAACTAATATTGAACTATTTAGTTCGATATAGAATAATGCGCATATGGGGCGCCCGAAGAACTTTAGTCGAGAGGAAGTACTGGAGAAGGCTATGCCTGTCTTCTGGAAGCATGGGTTTTCCGACACGAGCCTTCAGGAGCTGGAGCGAGCCACGGGCGTGAACAAGTCGGGTTTGTATTCAGAGTTCCGGGACAAGGAAGATCTTTTTGTTGCATGCCTTCGGCACTATCTCGAGAGCCAGGAGAAGAAGGGGCTTCTCACTAAGGAACCTCTGGGCTGGGATAACGTGGAGACACTTCTCAAACATGGACCTCTCAACAAGGGGGAACAGAAGGGATGCTTTGCCGTTAACTCCATGCGGGAGTTCGCCATCCTTCCGGACGAAGCTCATGCGCTCGTGGCAGAGAACCGGGCGGCGTTGCAAAGCCTTCTCGCCATGAATATTGAGGCGGAGAACCCCAAGATGGATCCCCGCCTACTTGCGGAGATGGTGTTATCTTTCTTCTCCGGATTATGCATTGAGCGCAATCTTGAATCCGGCAAGGCCTCGTCGGCGCGCAAGATTGGGAGTCTGATGAAGATGCTTCGTAGCCTCTAATCGAACGTCGCGATTCCGCTCCGTCCACTGGCTCCGGCCTCGTCATCTGGCGGCATCGGACCCGTCCGGTGAAGCACGGTGATTGCTCATTATTTACCCTGACTCTGGTCACGGAGCGTTGTTTCAGCACGCTGGTGCATACACCAGTCATGTGTCCGAGTTCCTCGAGCGCAGTGATGCGCTTGTCGTTTAGCGAATGAAATACAAATGAGAGGCACACACAAATGAAAAACACATACAAAGCAGTGGAAGTCTCCGCACCCGGCGTGCTTCGAGTAGTGGAACGGCAAGTCTCCGAGCCCGGAGCGGGTCAGGTTCGCATTCGAGTGGAAGCATGCGGAGTCTGCCACACCGATGCCGCCACCGTGATGGGAAGCTACCCGGGTCTGACTCTGCCGCGGGTTCCTGGACACGAAGTGGTTGGCCGCATTGAAGCCCTGGGCAGCGGAGTATCCAAATGGAAAATCGGTCAACGGGTCGGTGTCGGCCTCATTGCCGGAGAAGACGGGGTATGCGAACCGTGCCGGCGCGGAGACAGTGTGAATTGTCAGAACCCGGTGGTATCGGGAGTAACCGCGGATGGAGGATATGCGGAAGTGATGATCGCTGAAGCACGCGCCCTCGCTTCTGTTCCGGACGAGCTCACCTCCGCGGAAGCCGCTCCTCTTCTATGCGCGGGCATTACGACCTACAACGCTCTTCGCAACGCCGGCTTGCGCGGCGGAGATTTGGTCGCAGTGCAGGGCATTGGCGGCCTTGGGCATTTGGGTGTCCAGTTTGCGCGGCACCTGGGATTTCATACTGTCGCAATCGGGCGTGGGCGCGAGAAGGAAAAGCTGGCGAAGGATTTGGGCGCGCATGTCTACATCGATACCGCCGCCGAGGATGGCGCAGCGGCGTTGCAGCGCATGGGCGGGGCGAGAGCGATTCTTGCAACAGGAACCAGTGGTAATGCCATGGGAGCACTCGTGTCCGGTCTTGCAGCCCGCGGGAAACTCATCGTGGTCGGTGTACCGCAGGACCCGATCCAATTGAATGCGTTCCCGCTCGTCTTTGGAGGGCGCTCGATCTACGGGAGCTTGACGGGCACGCCGATTGATAGCGAGGATACCCTTGCCTTCAGCGTCCTGGAGAATATTCGACCCATGATCGAGACATTTCCTCTCGAAAAGGCTGCTGATGCTTACGCTCGCATGATGGAAGGCAAAGCACGGTTCCGCGTGGTGTTGGCTACAAAAAACGGCGGCGCTTAGAGTGCGCTGAATGCGACATGACAGGGAAGTTACGGCGTCCTAGACGACAGCAGTCGAGTCACAAAGAAAGGAAGAAGGAGATGAGTATGTCATCAAGACCAAAGGGAAATCGAAGTACCGGGCCGCAGGCGACCACCGCCCAGGCGGCGGAGACGGGAGAGGCTTCGGTAGGGAACGCGGCGCGTGATGAGGACATCAGACGTCGCGCGTACGAAATCTATTTAGAACGCGGCGAACAACCAGGCCGTGAGTTGGACGATTGGCTCCAAGCCGAACGCGAACTCGAAGGTGGGGCGCTTTGGCACGCGCAGGCGAGCTAGGAAGAGGATCCGCGACATCCGTACTTATAAGGACAAAAGGTGAGAAGTGATCGCAATACCAACAATCAAAGGAGGAAAGAGATGAGATCCGAAAGTTCGAGACGTAAGTTCATGGCGACCGCCGTCACGGCCACGACTCTACTTCTGGTATTTGGACTCAGGCTTGTGGGCCGTGCCGAATCGCAGACTTCGGCGAAGGCCGGTGACACGACGCAGGAAAAAATAGTTCGAGCAATGTCCGCGGGACCAGATAACATTTCTGAGTCCGCACGAATCATCGATACAGATGCACAGGGCAATAAAGTGATCCTGCGCGAAGGCAGCAACGGCTTCACGTGCATGCCGGGCAATCCAAACGTTGTCGGCGAGCCACCCATGTGTGTCGATGCAGCTTCCATGCAGTGGTTCGCAGACGCCAAGGCTCACAAACCCAAGCCGACCAACACAGTCCCCGGCATCACTTATATGCTGGCAGGGGCTACGCAGCGCAGCGATTCCGATCCGAATGACATGACGAGTATGCCCATCGATGTAGGTCCTCATTGGATGATCATGTGGCCATTCGACCCCAAAGCCACGGGCCTGCCCGTGACACACAAGGACACTGGCGCTTACATCATGTGGGCCGGATCGCCCTACGCGCATGTGCACATCATGGGACGCCCATAGGCGTCCCGCAGAGGAGAATCTCGATGAAGAAGGTTGCTTTCGTATTATTGATCACCGCTGTCGTCACCTACGCTCAAACGCCAGCATCGCCCAAGTCGAAGTCGGATGCGGAGAAGATCGCATCCGCTCAGCAGGCAGGTCCACAGTTTGTTACGCAAAACGCAACCGTGCTCGACTATCCAACAGGCCGGCACCAATGAGTGGACCTGTCTTCCGGGCTTTCCTGGAGCCGCCCAGGATGAGCCCGGGTGCTTTGACCAGGTCTTTCTGCAGTTCATCAAGGACACGACTGCCGGTCGTGCGCCCAGTGTGCAGAGTGTCGGAATTTCATATATATGTATGGGGGCAAATGGGTGCCTAACAAGTCGCACGCGATGGGAAGCGGCAAGGAGTTCCACGTTGGGCCACACATCATGATCATCGGACTTGATCCAAAGACGAGGCAGGCATTGAACCAGGACGGATCAAATGGTGAGCCTTACGTCAACCATCTTCCGGGTCACCCCGAGCTATTTCTGGTAATCCCAATCCGAGGATGGGATGATGCGCAAGCAGTCCACACTGCTGGCGCGGAAACGCGATAATTCTCGGAGAATTGCGGGAGACGCAAATGGACGTGCATTTTTTTGCAACGCTGCTTGCGTCGCGTTACTCCAAGGGAGAGGAGAGTTCGACACGTCAATTTTCATAGTTGGAGGGAAAACATATGCAGAATCACAAGTCCACAGTGCGACGAAACGTGCAACGAAACCAGGTACCCGCGAAAAAGGCTGGCGAATTCCTGATCGGAAACGACCTTCGCGTTACGCGCCTGGGATTCGGCGCGATGCGTATCACGGGAGATGGAATTTGGGGCGAGCCTGCGGATCGGGCTGAGGCCGTCGGGGCCTTGCGGCGCGCAGTCGAATTGGGAATCAATTTCATCGACACCGCGGACTCCTATGGTCCCGGCGTGAGTGAAGAAATCATAGCTGAGGCGCTGCACCCCTATCCGACGGGGCTGGTGATCGCCACCAAGGGCGGCTTTGACCGGCTCGGTCCCAACCAATGGGTTGAAAATGGAAAGCCGGAACACCTGACAGCCGCCTGCGAAGGCAGCCTGCGCCGGTTGCGCCTGGAGCGGATTGATCTTTATCAGTTGCATCGAATCGATCCGAAGGTGCCGGCTGAAGATCAGCTCGGCGCGCTGAAGGATTTGCAGGCGGAAGGAAAAATCAAACACATCGGTTTATCGGAAGTGAGTGTGCGACAAATTCAGCATGCGCGAAAGATTGTTCCGATTGTGAGCGTTCAGAATCGTTACAGCGTCACCGACCGTGGATCGGAAGATGTTTTGGAGTATTGCGAAAAAGAGAAAATGGGTTTTATTCCGTGGTTCCCACTGGCGGCCGGTCGTGTTTCCGGTTCTGAGAGCCCAATCAGTCGTATCGCAACGCGATTGAAAGCTACGCCATCCCAGGTGGCTCTGGCATGGCTGCTGGCTCGATCTCCCGTTATGCTGCCGATCCCCGGAACTTCCAAGGTTAAACATCTCGAAGAAAATGTGGCGGCAGCGGAAATAAAGATTGACGCAAACAAGATGCAGGAACTAGATGGCTTGGCGCTTGCCAGCTAGGAAAGAGCAACGCTGCCTTTGATTGGCGAACACCCGTTTTCATCAGAGGTGAAAAGGAGAAATGCGATGTCCGCCGCCCCCCAAGCCACAATTCAGCGTCCTCCGTTGCCGCCATTTACGCACGAAACGGCGATTCAGAAGGTTCGACTGGCAGAAGATGCCTGGAACTCTCGTGATCCGGAAAAGGTCGCCCTGGCTTACACAGTTGACTCACACTGGAGAAACCGCTCGGAATTTGTGAACGGAAGGCAGGAAATCACCGCGTTTCTCAGACGCAAATGGACGAAAGAGCTGGACTATCGGCTAATCAAGGAGCTTTGGGCGTTCGAGGGAAACCGTATCGCCGTGCGCTTTGCCTATGAATGGCACGATGACTCCGGGAATTGGTTTCGCTCGTATGGAAATGAGAATTGGGAGTTCGATGAGAACGGGCTGATGCGCTTGAGGTTTGCTTCCATCAACGATCTGCCTATCCAGGAGACGGAGCGCAAGTATCACTGGGCACCAGGGCGCCGTCCGGATGATCATCCGGGACTTAGCGATCTTGGCCTCTAAGGGCTTCCTGCGGCCCGCTTGCTCCTGGCGCATTGACCTGGCGGACGTGCATGCCGCCAAGTAAGTCATCAATACGGCAAAGGAGACCTGTCATGCCACTCGCTCGAATCGATCTTGCAGAGGGTAAGACTGCCGACTACCGCAGGACCATCGGAGAAGTGGTCTATGACGCATTGGTTGAAGTCTTGAAGGCCCCGAAGGATGATCGCTTCCAGGTCATCACGGAACATGCATCCCAAGATTTCATCTTTGATCCCAGCTTCTTGGGCATTCAGAGATCGAAAGATTGCGTTTTTATCCAGCTCACGCTCAATGCTGGGCGAACCGTGGATCAGAAACGTGCCTTTTACAAAGCGATCGCAGACGGACTGCACGAGCGTATCAGCCTACGCCGGGAAGACGTGTTCATTTGTCTGGTTGAGGTCGGCAAAGAGAACTGGTCGTTTGGCAACGGTGAGGCGCAATACGCGAAATAGGCCACAGAGTTGGAGTCTCTAGGGGCAGGATGAAAGACGTCTACACTTTATGACTACGAAACGATGCACCTGGGTCAGCTTGGAAAATCCGCTTATGCTCGAGTATCACGATCGCGAATGGGGTGTGCCAGTCCACGATGACCGAAAACACTTTGAGTTCCTTGTGCTAGAAGCTGCTCAGGCTGGGCTCAGTTGGTCGATCGTGCTCAAAAAGCGGGAAGGGTATCGCCGTGCCTTCAGCGAGTTCGATCCTGACAAAGTGGCGCGATATACCGAGAAACGAATCCAGAAGCTCACATTGAATCCGGCGATCATTCGGAACCGGATGAAAATCGAAGCTGCGGTACGCAACGCCCGGGCGCTCCTCGCAATTCAGGAAGAGTTGGGAAGTTTTGATGCCTATTGCTGGCGGTTCGTCGATGGACGACCCAAACTCAACCGTTGGAAGGCGATGCTGGAGATTCCGGCTACCTCAAGTGAATCGGACGCGTTTAGCAAGGATCTCAAACAGCGGGGGTTCAGCTTCGTTGGTTCGACCGTCGTTTATGCGCACATGCAGGCGGTCGGCATGGTGAACGATCACCTCGTCGACTGTTTCCGATATCGAGAGATTCGGCGCCTGGATTCCGTCTCGGAGCCGCACATACTGACGACTTGAACAAGACATACGAAAAGGAGATAACTATGCAAATAGGCATGATCGGTCTTGGACGGATGGGCGCAAACATGGTGCGGCGACTGATCCGCAAGGGTCATAGCTGCGTGGTGTTCAACAGATCACCACAAGCGGTGAACGAACTCGTCAAGGAAAAGGCGATTGGCGCCACGTCGCTCGCAGACGTCGTGAAGAAACTTGAGAAACCGCGAGCGATCTGGCTGATGATGCCGGCGGCGGTTGTCGATGATACCATCGCCGATCTTTCACCTCATCTCGAGGCGGGGGACATCCTCATTGACGGGGGCAACTCTTATTACGTCGATGATCTGCGGCGTGCAAAGCAACTCGCTCCCCAAAAGATCCACTACGTCGATGTGGGAACCAGCGGAGGAGTTTGGGGTCTGGAGCGAGGTTACTGCATGATGATTGGGGGCGAGGCCGAGGTTATCCAGCGGCTCGATCCAATTTTCGCTGCCCTCGCCCCGGGAATCGGCGCCGTTCCGCGCACCGCCGGACGGGATAAGATCAGCCTTGAGATCAGTGGTACGGCCGAACAAGGCTACCTGCACTGCGGCCCAAATGGCGCCGGTCATTTCGTCAAGATGGTCCACAACGGAATGGAATACGGAATTATGGCGGCATACGCGGAGGGTCTCTCTATTCTGCGCAGCGCTAACGTGGGCAAACAAGCAAACGCCGCAGCCGATGCGGAAACTACGCCATTGCGCGACCCCGAGCACTATCAGTACGACATGAATCTGCGAGACATCGCGGAGGTTTGGCGTCGTGGAAGTGTGATTGCCTCGTGGCTGCTGGATCTGACAGCCGGCGCGCTCCTTCAGGATCCGAATCTTTCAAAGTTTGCCGGCCATGTCTCCGACTCTGGCGAAGGACGCTGGACGATTAAAGCTGCGATCGACGAAGCAGTACCAACCCCGGTTCTCACCACCGCGCTTTACGAGCGATTCAGTTCTCGGGGCGAAGCTGACTTCGCCAACAAGCTCTTATCCGCGATGCGGTATCAATTTGGTGGACACCTGGAGAAATCCGAGGGCAAATCCAAAGTGGCTTGAGGGGACGTTGCCGGCGGCGTTCTCTAATTCCTTGACGCTGTAGACGCTCTGCGCCCAGGGACCAGCTCTTAGGTGGGGTCGGCCGACCGGAACTAATGGATGGCTCTATTCGAGTCTCCTGAATCACTTCTGGATTGGGCGCTAATTCACCTGGATCAGGCTCTCCCCCGGAAGTGAATAATCTTCCGGCGATCGCGTTTTGATGGTCTGCCTGCCGGCAACTCTTCGAACTGTTTCATCGCTTTTCGCTCGTCTGCCAGTCTCTTCCGCAATTCACGGCTGGCCTCCGTCTCGAAATAGAGTGCTCGGGCAACCGAGGCCGGCCCACGCACTGCGCTCAATAGCAGAACCTGCACCTGATACTCGCCGCCCTCCGTTGTCACTCGCAGCCGGTCGCCAACACGGACCTCGCGTGCTGGCTTAGCCGGTTGGCCGTTCGACTCGATCCTGCCGAGTTCGCAGGCACGTTTGGCCAGCGCACGCGTCTTGAAAAATCTGGCGGCCCAGAGCCATATATCGATTCGTACGCTGGTCATAATGCATCTTCAGTGTAAGGGCAGGGCAGGTCTTGTATTCTGGAACCTATTCGGGAACGACGCTGCCTCGCTCGCAGAAGCCGTGTTAGCCCGGAATCAAATCACAGGAGACTCTCGTGTATAAATTCATCTCCTTCATGGCACTCGCGGTCGTCGGTATCGCGCTGCCTGCCATGACCATGGCGGAGTCCTCCACTCAGTCTACCGGCAAGCCCTTACGCGTCGCCATCGTTGGACTGGTGCATGGGCATGTTGCCGGATTTCTCGGTCCCGCCCTAAAGCGCAGCGACATCGAGATTGTCGCTATCGTCGAACCGGATCAACAGCTCGCACATCGGTACACCGACCAGTTCAAGCTCGATCCGCAATTGCTGTATAGCAATGTTGAACAGATGCTGACGACGGTGCGGCCGCAGGCCGTGTTGGTGTACACCGATACGCGCGATCATCGCCGGATTGTGGAAGCCGCGGCACGCCATGACATTCCGGTGATGATGGAGAAGCCCCTGGCCGTCAGCGTGGAAGACGCGCTGGCGATCAAACGGGCCGCCGATGCTGCGCACATTCCTGTGCTGGTGAACTACGAAACCACGTGGTATCCCAGCAATACGGCTGTGTATCAACTTGTGCGCGATGGTGCGCTCGGCGATATTCGCAAGGTTGTCGTCCATGATGGCCATAGGGGTCCGAAGGAGATCAATGTCACCCCCGAATTCCTCTCATGGCTGACGGATCCAGCGCGCAACGGTGCAGGAGCGCTGTTCGATTTCGGCTGTTACGGCGCAGACCTCATGACGTGGCTAATGCAGGGGGCAGTGCCGATCACTGTTACGGCGGTCACCCAACAGCTCAAGCCTGAAATTTATCCGCACGTCGATGATGAGGCGACCGTCATTCTCACTTATCCGAAGGCGCAGGCCATTCTGCAAGCATCGTGGAATTGGCCATTCGACCGCAAAGACATGGAAGTATACGGAGAGACTGGCGAGGCAATCACGGTCCGCCGCGACGACCTCCGCGTACGTCGGAAAGGAGACGATGAAGAGCGGCAGCAATCCGCTCCGGCGCTTACCGCTCCGTACAACGATTCAATCTCATACCTGATCGCAGTCGTCTCCGGAGAGATCAAGCCCACCGGACTTTCGGCGCTCGATACGAACGTTGTCGTGGTCCGCATTCTGGATGCCGCGCGAGAGTCGGCAAGAACAGGGAGGACGATCAGGCTCGCAGATCGTTAGTCCAGCGCAATCCCGAACTGCTTGGCGTATGAGGCAGGTGCCGAAGCTCTTCTCCCTTGGGAGGAGATATGGCCGGGACCTGCGATGAAGCTAGTCGGCAGGTGCCCCATTCAAGCCCGCTTTCGGCCGGGTGGCTCATTCTAAATTTCGCGTTCTTTGCGAAATTTAGAATGGGGATTTTCGCCGGGGCTTCGGCTTGCTCTTGCTCTTGAGACTGAGCCCCTTGAGATTGAGCGCCACTGCAGCGCGGATGAGATCCTTCAAGGCCGCCTCATCGACCTTGTCGCCTTCGTGGATGTCGATGGCGCGCCTGACATTCCCGTCGAGGCTGGAGTTGAATAGACCTGAAGGGTCCTTCAACGCAGCTCCCTTGGCAAATGTCATCTTGACGACGTTCTTGTACGTCTCTCCCGTGCAGACGATGCCGCCGTGGGACCAGACGGGAGTTCCCATCCACTTCCACTCTTCGAGGATCTCAGGGTCTGCGTCGTGTATGATTTTGCGCACCTTCGCGAGCGTATTCCCGCGCCAGTCCCCAAGTTCCTTGATTCTCTCGTCGATTAATGCAGAGGCAGATCCCACCGGGGCGGGCCTTTTCATGTACGGCTCCAACTCTCGCACCTAGTTTAGCTGCGCTCAGCGTAACCTGCAACCTCCGCAAGTGGAAGCAGTGGAAGCTAGTGGAAGCCTCTTCTGGTTCGATAGCAGTTCGGAAAGATGGTGGCAACCCGCGTACGGGCTTAATAGGGATGATTGGAATAATATTGAATGCATGACTACCGCAAATGCAAGGTCAGCGTCAACGGGAGGATAGGTCGCACAGCCCGCCTTTCC
>Ga0209526_10003628_pt1 | contig 10510 bp, 10 predicted proteins | sample JacPinW_OM2H0_M1_FD_188566 | JGI IMG/M metagenome (GOLD analysis project Ga0209526, IMG submission 188566) | Forest soil microbial communities from Algoma, Ontario, Canada - Jack Pine, Ontario site 1_JW_OM2H0_M1 (SPAdes) (version 2) | ecosystem: Environmental > Terrestrial > Soil > Boreal... | reverse complement strand
GCCGCTGTGATCCGGCGCTTCCTGCGCCTGAAATGTTGGAAGGACGCCGAGCGTATCGTGGTGGGAGGAGGCTTACGGCAGAGCCGGATCGGGGAGCTTGCCATCGGCAGGACCGCAGTCCTGCTGAAGGCGGACGGTCACGACATCGAGCTGAAGCCCATCCGCCACGACCCGGACCATGCCGGCCTGATCGGCTGTATACACCTGGTTCCAGGGTGGATCCTGGCGGGGCACGACAGCATCCTCGCTGTTGATATCGGTGGCAGTAACATCCGCGCCGGCATCGTCGAGTTGCGCACGAAGAAAAAGGCCACTGGTGAAGCGGCGGATTTCCGCGATGCCGCGGTGGGACGCTTCGAGCTGTGGCGGCACACCGATGACAACCCGAAACGCGAGGATGCGGTCGAACGGCTGATTTCAATGCTGAAGGGCCTGATCAAGGGCGCGGACAAGGACGGCCTGAAGCTCGCACCGTTCATCGGCATCGGCTGTCCGGGGGTGATCGAGCCGGATGGCTCGATCGCCCGGGGTGGCCAGAACCTGCCGGGCAACTGGGAGCACAAGAGCTTCAACCTGCCCCGCCTGCTGCGCGAAGCGATTCCCCAGATCGGCGGCCACGATACGGTCATAGTGATGCACAACGATGCCGTGGTGCAGGGATTGAGCGAGCTGCCCTTCATGCAGGACGTCGATCACTGGGGCGTGTTGACGATCGGCACGGGCCTGGGCAACGCCTGCTTCACCAATCGAAAGGGGGATGCAGTGAGGAAATAGGTCCATGGTAGGCTTCGCGCCCGGTCAGATTCGCGACCTGCGACGCGAAGGATCACCATGGCAGATCTAAGCTCATTCCCCATCACCCGCAAGTGGCCCGCACAACATCCGGACCGGCTCCAGCTCTATTCGCTGCCCACTCCCAACGGCATCAAGGTGGCGGTGATGCTCGAGGAAACGGGCCTGCCCTATGAGCCCCACCTGGTGAGCTTCGACAACAACGACCAGCTGTCGCCTGAGTTCCTCTCGCTCAATCCCAACAACAAGATCCCCGCGATCCTCGATCCCGACGGCCCGGATGGCCGCCCGCTCGCACTGTTCGAGTCAGGCGCCATCCTGTTATACCTCGCTGACAAGACCGGCCGGTTCATCCTTCCCACTGCCAGCGGACGTTATGAAACGATTCAGTGGCTGATGTTCCAGATGGGCGGTGTAGGCCCGATGTTTGGTCAGGTCGGCTTCTTCCACAAGTTCGCTGGCAGGCAGTACGAGGACAAACGCCCGCGAGACCGCTATGTTGCCGAAGCCAAGCGCCTGCTGGGGGTGATCGACAAACGCCTCGAGGGCCGGACCTGGATGATGGGTGACACGTACACCATCGTCGATATGGCCATCTTTCCGTGGGTGCGCACGTTACTTGGCTTCTACGAGGCCGCAGAGCTCGTGGGTGCTCAGAGCTTCACGCACGTCAACCGCGTGCTGGAGGCATTCCTGTCGCGGCCGGCCGTTGTCAGGGGGCTGGACATTCCCAAGCGCGGCTGATGCGCTGCGGCTACAGTCGAACTGCGGCCCGCCGCAGCGCACTCGAGCCCTCCCACACACCCCACTTCCCGGAATTGCCGCAAGTGACTCGCCGGCAGGCGATGAACTCAGGAGTCATGACAGATATAGGCAAGGAAGCCAGCATCGCTCGTTCCGGGAGCACTGATGACGAGACAAAGCCGACAGCCGGCGCCCAGTTTGCTCCATGCGGCAGAAGAAGCCCTATCCGGGCCACGCCGTTGTGTAGCCGGGTCCGTCCCGGGGTGGGCCCTCCCCCACTGCGGGACTATGAGGTGGCATTGGTCTCACCACCCTGGGGCGAACGCGCGATTGGCCTGCGTGGGATTTGGCGCGCGGGCCGCTTCCATGGTAACAGCTGCCGCCTTCGTTCAACGCAGTCGCGCGACGCATCAATGGACAGGAGCAATCCCGAAAACGGATGGCTTGGGACCACCCTTGGGACCACCCTTGCGGCACAGTGCGATTGCAATTTGCATAGCTCACGTGCTCAATTCGTCGAGGGCGCCAATCGCGTCTTTGACCAGCAAATTGACGCGTCATGAAAGAGGACCGAATCGAGGGCCGAATGGACGGAGAGTCTGCACGGAGACTCGATGCCGGACCTCTGACGGCCGTCAAAGAGCCAGCGCGTCCGGCGTCTGCCGGCATGGCCAGTGGCAGATCTTCAGCGCCGCCGGGTGCATCACAGTCGCCACCCGTCTCGCCGCACGCGGCCCGCGCGCGCAGTGGGGCACCTCTCTCGCAGGCGGACGTCGCAGCCCTCATCGAGCAGAACTATGTCGGCTTACGCCTTCTCGTGGCGCGCCGCTGTCGTGATCCCCAAGTGGCCGCCGATCTCCTCAATGATGCCGTGTGTACAACCTGGGCAAAGTGGCAGGCGGGCAAGATTGAGCGCCCCGAACAGATCGCCGGCTACGTGTTGCAAGTCACGATGAACCTGCTACGCAATCATCGCCGTGCCATCGCAGAGCGCCCGGAGAAGCGCGCGGATGCCGCAAAGCTGCAGGACCTTCCGAGCGGTGCCGAGCCCAGCGACGAGACGATCGAGCGGGAAATCGCGGTTCAAGTAAAGAACGTGATCCGAGGAATGTCCTCGCAACGTGACCGCGCCATCTTGGTGCGGTTCTACCTGGATGAGGAGGATAAGGAGACGATCTGCCGTGACCTCGGGTTGAGCCCGCTGCAGTTCGACAAGATCCTGCACAGGGCGCGTGGGCGGCTGCGCAAGCTGCTCGAATCCGGTGGACTCAGACGGTCTGATCTGCTGTGCCTGTGTCCATTCCTTTGAAAGCAGATGCAACGCCGGTACACCCGAACGACGGAAGACGAGAATGCAGAGCGTGATTGACGACCCGACCCGCGCCAGCCGCTACCTGGCGGACCAACTCAGCGAAGCGGAATGCGCCGAGTACGAGGCCCGCTTCATCGAGGACCCGGAGGCGGTGGCCGAGCTCGAAGCCACGGCGCGGCTCAAGATCGGGCTCGAGCGGCTACGCCGCAATGGCGAATTGAGCGAGTTGATCGCAGGGACGGGCGCGCTTCATCCGAACCGGACCTGGATGCTCGCAATGGCGGCGAGTCTTGCAGCCATCGCGATCAGCATCGGCCTGTGGTTTCCGCGCTCGGGCACGCCCTCGGCGCCGGTTCTCGCCTCCGCTGTCACGGCTTTCAGGGACCACAACGGTCATTCCCTGTCCGTTCTCGCCACCGCTCCTCTGTTTCGTACCCGGGCCGAGAAGTATGACGCGGTCATCGAGCTGCCGCAGACCCGGGGCGCGATCAAATTGCGCGTTCTTCCTTCGAGCCCCGCCGAGTCGGCCCGCTACGAGGCTTCCCTGGCGCGTATCAGGGATGACGACTCCTCGGAGCGGATCGTCGCCATTGGCGACCTGCAGCCGAGCGCGGAGGACGGCTTCGTCGATGTGTATGCGGATAGCGCGCTCTTGGCACCGGGACGATATCGGCTCATCCTCACGCGCGCGGCGGCAGGAGCCGCCAACGGCGAGAGCGATACCTTCGTAATCAAGGTGAACGGCCATCATTGACGAATAGGCCGCTTCGGTCTGCGACCTGAGGTCGGTGGCCGGTGGATGCGATACTTCCGGACGTGGCAACAGATCTGGGGACTGGGGCCAGCGGCCTTCCGGGTGAGGCAGCGCTACAGACCGGGGCAACCGGCGCCACCAGCGCGCATGGAAAATCGGGAAATACGTTTGCTCAACAAGGCTCGTCATCGTGTATCGCCGGCGCTGCGCGCGTTGAGCGCGGCGGCCCTCCTCCTCGCCTTCGTTCTTCCCAACGACTGTTTTGCCGGCGGCTGTGATTCCAACATGGAGGGCGAGCCGGCCCTCTACCAGGCGACCGTCCAGGTCCGCGGCCAGGCTCCCGTAAAACGGCCGATCACGATCCTCGGAACTTCGCAATTCATGGTGTTTGCCCGCGAGCGGGGCATGGACATCACTCTCGAGTTGCAGGATTCGGCCGGACGCATGCTCGGCCGCGCCGACAGCCCGATCCGCCGCACAGCGGTGCAACGCATCGAGTGGTCCGGAGGCGCGGAACAAAGTTACTACATCGTCCTCACGGGCAAGTCTCACGGCGATGCCAACGGACTTGTCGAGTTGCGGGTCGTTGACTCGCATCGGGCAGCCACCTCGGCGTGCCTCGATGGACAGAAGCTGCTCGCACGTGCGGACGCCGCTTACGCCGCGGGCCAGGCTGCAACGCGTGCGGTTGCGAGCACGTCAGGCCCCAGCGCGGAGAAGTCGTATCAGGTTGCCTCGGGTGGATACCGGGACGCAGCGGCCAAACTCGAAGGCTCGGGAGCCTCGCCGCTGCTCGCCCAGGCGCAGCTGGCAGAAGCCTCGCTCCTCAACCTGGAACTCGATGATTTCCAGGAATCAAGGGCGTGGGCAGCCCGAGCTGCTCAGACTTACGCATCTGTGGGTGACGACTACGGCAAGGCGCGGGCGCAATCGATCGGGGCTGCAGCCAACCTCGACCTCGCGTTGACGGTCAAGAAATCCGGCACCACCGATGCTGCAAAGCAGGCGGATGCGATGTGGACAGAGGCGCGCAATCAGCTCGATTCCGTCGTCGGCTTCCACGTCAGGCGGCAGGAGTTTTACGACGCGGCTTGGGCACAAAACAACATCGGCCTGGCGTTCTATTACCAGGGCCGGTACGACGAGGCGATTCACTCCTATCAGAAGTCGCTGCCGCTCTATGGGCGGGTGCACGAGCGCACGCGCCAGGCGCAGGTTCTCCAGAACGTCGCCCTCGTCGAGTATGAGCTCGGGCGCATGTCAGACTCTCTGCCACACTTCCGCCAGGCTCTGAGCTTCATCAAGCCCGAAGACAATGCGAAAATGTTTGCCACCGCCCTCAGCAACTATGCCCTGGCGAACTGGGCGAGCGGCAACGATGACCTGGCGCTGCGCCAGTTGGGCGAGTCGCTCGCATTGACGCGCGCGATCCAGGATACCGCTCAGCAAACCGCGGACCTCAACAACATTGCTGCCGTATACGCCACACTGGGCGACCAGGCGCGGGCGCTGGATTTCTACCGGCAGACTCTCGTTCTTCTCGACACATCGCAGAACTTCCGCATCCGGACTGCGTCACTGCGTGCAATGGCAAACATTCTGCGGCAACAGGGACATGCCGAAGACGCGCTGAAGATGGATCGGGAGGCACAGTCGCTCGCCCCGCCCTCGGACAAACCGCGGATCACGGTCCAGATCGCGAAGGATCTCATCGAGCTCGGCAGGTCCAGGGAGGCCGCGGAGAATCTCGCGACCGTGCTGAATGAGAGCGCCGCGAGCGATGAAGTGGATCGGGCGCGGGCCCTCCAGGAGCGCGCCCGGCTGCGCGCCGCTGCAGGGGAGATTGCAGCCGCGGAGGCTGACTTGAAAGTCGCCCTCACCACTTTCAAGGCCTACGAGCTGCCGACCGATGAGTTCGAAATCCAGGTCGCGCTGGCACAGCTGATGCGTCGCCGTGGAGCGCTGACCGATGCATTTGCCGCGGTCGATCAGGCGCTTGCACTGGCTGAAGAGGTGCGCCTGCAAAGTGCCAATCCTGAGTTGCGCTCTACCCTGTTGCAACCGCTGCGGCCGGCCTTCGACCTGAAGATCTCGATGTTGTCCGAGCAATACCTGGGCGCGAAAGGCAATGCCAGGGAGCAGGAGCTGCTTGCCGCGCGTGCCCTGGAGACAGCCGAGCAGGCACGTGGCCGGGCGCTGGCCGACTATCAGACTCTCGACGTAACCGCTCCGGGCCTGGATCCAACCCTGCTCGAGCGCCGGCAGGCGCTCTACCGCGAGCTGGCGGCGCGGCGTTTCCAACTCGAGGCAAGCCTGGATCGAAGTGGAACGGGGGACAGCCAGAGCCAGGTGATCCGCTCGGAAATCGCAACGTTGCGCCAGGACCTGGATCAGATAGACGCGAAGATCGGCGCTGCATCGCAGACCGCCGTCGCCCGCCACCTGGCGCCCCAGAAACCAACAGCACTGCAACTGGGCAACATGCCCGCGGGCGTGGCAGTGATCGAGTATTGGTTGGGCGACAAGGAATCGTACGCCTGGGTCGTCACTCGCAACGGGGTGACGATGAGCCGCCTGGACTCGAGCTCGCGCATCAACGCCGCGGCAACCTCTCTACACACCGCTCTGCGCAGTTTCGGATCCGTTTCCAAGGCGCAGCGCCTGGATGCCGGCGAACGCCTGTACTCGCTGGTGCTCGAACCGCTCCGCACGCAGGTTTCAGGGATGCATACGTTGATATTCGCGCCGGACGGCGCTCTGCACTACGTGCCATTTGCAACGCTGCGATGCATCGAGGCGGGACGAAAAGTGTTCCTCATCGAGAATCACGACATTGCCGTCACGCCTTCAATCCAGATGTTCCTGCGACCGGAGTCCCCACGCCCAACATCCACCGCTGCCAAACAGATGCTGTTGGTTGATGACCCGGTGTACGACCCCGCCGACCCACGGGTTGCAAACTCATCGTCACCCACTCCCGCCCCGGATTTCAAAGCGTATGGCCCCGCATTGGCCCTGGTGCGGGGAGCTGGCCAGGGCGGGCATCTTCCGCGACTACCGGGCGCAGCCAGAGAGGCGACCGCGATCGCAGCATTGATGCCTGCAGGCAGCGTCGACCGCCTCGATGGATTCTCGGCGAGCCGCGAGCAATTCCTGAAGTCGGGACTCGATCATTACCGGTTGATTCACATCGCATCCCATGCAACGACCGATCCGGAGATTCCACAGGCTTCTGCGCTCATCCTGAGCACCGTGAATGGAGCCGGGACGGAAATTGACGGCCGGGTGCTTGCAGCCGATTTCATGGGCATCCGCCTTCATGCCGACACGGTCGTTCTGAGCGCGTGCGACACCGCCCTAGGTAAAAGCGTTGCTGGTGAAGGATTGATCGGCTTGCAATACGTCGTGCTCGCACGCGGCGCGCGGTCGGTCGTGTCCTCCTTGTGGCCGGCAATAGATCAAGTCACGGCAGAAGTGATGGTCAAGTTCTATTCAGCGCTGCTACATCAGCGTTCTACCGTGATTTCAGCCTGGAGTGCCGCAAGTCGTGCGGCTCTGGAAGGACCGTACGCCGATCCAGGGATCTGGGGGGCCTTCATGCTGACACTGAGTCACGTCGAAGACGTGAACTCGATTTGAGCCGCACCATTGCGGAACAACACACTAAAAACGAGGATTGCTATCATGACAGACCCAACCCGCGACCCGTGGCAGACCGACCGTCCCTGGCAGATAGTCAGGGCCGATCTCGGTCTCGCGCACGTGTTCATGCCGCTGAGCGGTTTTAAATTCCAGCCTGCAGCCGCAGGCAACGGCTACACGGTCGTTCATAGTTACCAGCCACCTCAGCCGGACTGTTTTGCGGGGGTAGTTCTGCGACCTGCGGGAAGCAGCCAGCCCACATTCGAACAAATTGCACAGTGCAAGACGTTGCCGGCTTATGACACGAGCTCGGCATCTGTATATGCCGACATCTCGGCGAAGGTCGACATGTTCATGGACCAGGATCCAGAGGTACAGCGACTGGAGGGAGTGATCAAGGTTCCCTGCCACGCACACGGCGCGCAGCTTGCAGACGATGTCCTTGCAGATCATTCGCCCTTCTGGCTCAAGACCATCATTCATGTCTACCAGTTCAGCAACGTTGTAGGTGGGGATGGGCCTTTGCTGCTGTTCCGGGCACCTCTGTCACCTCTGTGCCCGACGAACGGCGACGGTACAGCCGTTGGCATAGCCAAATGAGGCCGCCGGCACACGACACGGTGCCGGTGCTCGTTCGGTTCACACGCTGGCCAATGTCGCCCGTGTCGTGAGGACCTGCCGTGCGTTACGCCATCCTGTTTTCCGGCATGTCCTTCAGGCGGCATATCAATGGCCTGGAGTTTTGTTATCGCACACTGGTCGATCATCTTGGCTTCGCAACCGACAACATTCACGTACTGAGCTACGATGCTTCGTTGCGGGCCTTCGGCGATTCCGAACACACGCCCTGTGAGGCATGGCCGGGCGACAATACTGCGTACCGTATGGTCGTCAACGCCGCGGGCAGCCGCGCGGCGTTTCAACGTGCGCTGCACGCCATTGGTGAGAAGCTGACTCGGGACGATCAGCTTTTCATCAACACCACGGGCCACGGAGGGCACCACGGGGATGGGCGTGGTCCGGATCTCATCACCTATCCGCATGGCGAGCGTTACAAGCGGCGCGATTTCTGCGCCGATCTTGCGACTCTCCCACCACACCAGTCACTGGTGGTGCTGATGTCGCAGTGCTTCTCCGGAGGTTTCAACCGTGCTGTGGTCGATGCGAGCCGTGCTGCATCGACGTTCATCGCGTCCGCGACTTCCGAGACCCGGCCGTCCTTCATGGCATTCGACGACGGGAACTGGGACTCCTTTCAGCGAAATTGGATCGCCGCGCTCGCCGGACACGATGTAGATGGCAGTCCGATTGCGACCCATGCGGGTCGAGCCGGGAGCGCGCGCATCACTGTGAGCGAAGCGTTCGCGTACGCGTGCACTTGCCCGGCAAGCAATCCGTACGACTCGCCCGAATATGCCGCCCGTCCTGAGACGGCCAGCGAGGTGACATTGAGCGAGGACACAGTCGCCGCTCGAGCAGCCGCGTAGGCCACAAATCCCCTTCCCGGGTGTTGCAAACGCCCATATCTTCATTATTATAGAATTAATGAGAAGGCGTGAATACCTGGGGCAGCTGGAGCTGATGGTGCTGCTCGCCGTGATGCGTCCGCGTGGCGACGCGTACGGTGTACTCATAGCCCGCGATATTGCGGATAAGAGCGGCCGGGAGGTCGCGCTCGCGAGCGTTTATGCCGCATTGGAACGGCTGGAGCACAAGGGGTTCCTGACCTCATCCCTGGGCCAGCCTACGGCCGAACGGGGTGGCAAGGCGCGCACGTACTTCAAAGCTACTGCGACGGGCGTTCGGGAAGCCCGCGAGGCTCATGCAACCCTCCTGCGGCTCAGCGCGGATCTACCAGGAGGAGAAACCGCATGACCGCCAGAGTTCCACCCCGGATTGCAACGTGGCTGCTCGAATACCTCGGCCCGGGCTACCGGAAAGAGTCGCTGGTCGGAGATTTGTTCGAGGAATACCAGCGGGATCGCACGCGGGCCTGGTACTGGCGGCAAGCGTTCGTTTCAATCGTCATCGGGCGATCGATCGGCCTGCGCAGGTTTCTGCGGCGATTTGCAGCGTTTCGAGGAACCTCCGCGCCGCGAAGAAGCACACCTATCAGGCGCTTACTGGGCGTATTCGCGGTTACAGCACTCAGTGCCGGAACTCTGACCTGGGCGTGCGCGGCGCCGCGCACGCCGCAACGATGCACGCTTCAGAGCAACTCGCCGCAAGGCAGGCCATCGATCGTTCCGGGCTACGCAGGGTTGGACGGGCAAGCCGGTGGGCGCTGACATCCCTACCCTCCTCCTCGCAGCGCTCGCAATCGCTGGCGTCATCCTGCTCATTGACGTTTTCATACTGAAGCCCCGGCGCACCACAGCCGGCGCGGCCGCAGCCCCTCAGGAGCCGGTCGCTGTCGCTTACGCGCGCAGCCTGTTTCCGGTGCTGCTCGCCGTGGTGTTGTTCCGCTCGTTCCTGTTCGAGCCGTTTCACATTCCCTCCGCATCGATGATGCCGGGGCTGGTGGACGGGGACTTCATCCTCGTGGACAAATTCAGATACGGTCTGCGGCTGCCGCTGACCAACACGAAAGTGCTGTCAACGTGGGAGCCGCAGCGCGGGGATGTGGTCGTGTTCAGGTCAACTTCGGGGCCGCCCATCAACCTGATCAAACGCCTCGTTGGGTTGCCCGGGGACCATGTGGTCGTTCGCGACAATCACGTCACGATCAACGGGACGCCGGCTCCCCTCACCCCCGATGGGCGATATGCGGACGGCTACGGGTTCACGGGCGCGCCGTTGCAGCGGGAGCGGCTGGGCCAGGCCGATCACGTGATCATGCTGGCCCCGCAGGGCCTGGCCGTCGACTTCGACGCGATCGTGCCGGCCGGGCACTATTTCTTCATGGGCGACAACCGCAACGACAGTGAGGACAGCCGGTTCGAACAGGTTGGATTCGTGCCGGAGGACCACCTGGTGGGGCACGCCGTGCGCATCTGGATGAACTGGCGGATTCCAGGCTGGCCGCACCTGGGGCGCATCGGGACGCGCATCCGGTAGTTTGCACACGCGCCGGTGACGGCGCGTACCGATGGCCACGCACCCCGGCGACGTGCCCTCAGCCGGCGGCACCCTCGGCCTGCGCCCCCCTGCGATAGCGTCCCAGGTCATTACAGATACTCACTGGGGCCGGTACTGCGGGACCGACCGAGGGACCCATGAGTCACTTCCTGACAATTCCAATCAACGAAAACGGGATCATCCTGGAC
>Ga0209526_10003626_pt1 | contig 10511 bp, 9 predicted proteins | sample JacPinW_OM2H0_M1_FD_188566 | JGI IMG/M metagenome (GOLD analysis project Ga0209526, IMG submission 188566) | Forest soil microbial communities from Algoma, Ontario, Canada - Jack Pine, Ontario site 1_JW_OM2H0_M1 (SPAdes) (version 2) | ecosystem: Environmental > Terrestrial > Soil > Boreal... | reverse complement strand
CCCTCTTGGAGTAGCTTCTCATAGGTATATATCCGGCCACCAACCTCGAGGGCCGGGCGATGGGGGAACAATTGAGCCGAACGGAGAAACCCCGTTTCCAGAGGACAAAGACTGTCATTCTCTGTCCGCCACCGGTTCCGGGCGGCTGACAAAAGGGTTGGATCGCCCCAACGGTCCTTGGACGAAGCTACCACTTCGTTCATCATAGATTGCTCAGTTTGACGGGTTCAGACGGTCGAAGAAGCAGCCGGCGACCGCTCGACAAATTCCACTTGGTCACCAGTCTTGAGGCCCAGGCGCGAGAAGATACCGGCCGAAACCTCGAGCGCATAGCGCACCGGTTGATCTGAGGGATAAAAGAAACGCGTCTGAAGTGGTGCAGTAGTATAGGTTTTCACAATCGTTTTATTGGAGTCAATATAGGCCAGGTCCAACGGGATGACTGTTTTAAACATCCAGAAGGAGAGAGACTGATCCGGATCGAAAACGAATAGCATCCCTCGCTCGGTCCCATCCTCCAGCGAGGCAAGCTGGCGCTGCTCTACTCCCATCAGTCCTTTGCAAACTAATTGGGCGTCGTTCGCCAGCCAAACCACGAAAGATTGGCCTTTGATCCGAACTCGTGTGGTCGCCATCGCTTCCAAGGAGTTGTTGTTCATAGAGTCCGGGGCACGCGCTTGATAAAGCTCGCGCTGGATATGGGTTGCCAGCGGACCAAGAATGGTCATTTCTTCCGCATCCAATTCCTCAAAATCGATTGAATGCCCAAAATGGCTTTCTACGTCTGCGAGCAATTCCATGATGCCAAGGGAATCAATGAGACCCTGCCGTAAGAAATCAAAGCCGTCTGGAAGTTCTTCGGGCTTGAAACCCATCGCCTGAAGTTGCCTGGCATATCTGTTTGTGAGATAGGTTCTCACTTCCTGATTGGAGAAGGAAGCCATCGTTTCTAAACTTACCAGGCGAGGGGCTTTGAGAGTATCGAGGTGCTTAAAGCCGACCTGTTCTCAAACGGGTTTCCCTGAACCAGCTGATAAGTTCATCAGGCCGGGTAGTTCGGGATCCGTGCAAAGACGCGACTTGGCTTCAAGAATTCGTAACAAGGCCTGGCGGTCAAACTTCCCATTAGTGTTCACAGGAAGTTCCGGCAACAGGTGGATGCGGCGCGGGACCATGTAGGCAGGTAGGCGCGACGCCACCCGATTTTGCAATTGTAGCAGGTCAATTCCCTCGCTCTCGAGAAACACTTCGATTCCATCCGCACCGCTCGAATTGATCGGCCATCCTAGAGCCACCACGCCATCCACTCCAGACTCCGCTCGCACTACCGCCTCGACTTCGCCCAACTCGACCCGCTGCCCAAGAATCTTGATCTGATTGTCCATTCGTCCCAGGTAAGTCATCGGCTTTCCCGCCAGTGGACGACGGACGCGATCACCAGTGCGATAATAGACACGATCCTTGCCAGGGGGCGCAACGAATGCGCGCGCCGTCCTTTCCTCATCCTGCCAGTATCCCAAACTAAGCTGTGGGCCGGTCATGAGGAGTTCGCCAGCAGCACCGGGCTTGACCTCGCGCAGTTGCTCGTCCACGATCAAAGCTTCCATCCCATCAAACGGTTCGCCGATGGGCACGATTCCATGCTCGCACTCAACGGCCGACCGCGCAGCGTCCCATCGGTAGGCTGTGCAAGCGATGGTAAGTTCCGTAGGGCCGTAAAGATTTTCCATCACCGAATTAGGCGTCGCCAGGGCCCAGTGCTTCGCGGTTTCGGCCGGCAAAGCTTCTCCGCAAAAAAGGCTTAATCGTAACCGCGGATACTTGCCGGGTTTGAGGAGGCCCAGTCGCCGCATGAAAACTGCCGTTGAAGGAACTGACAACCACATGGTTAAGCGCGAGTCGTTTATAAAGTCGCTTGGTTTAAAGCGCTCTTTCTGGGTGGGGCAACATACGCACGCTCCGCGTTCCCAGGCGACGAACATGTCATGCGCTGATAAATCGAATCCCAGATCGATAATTTGTGAAACACGATCCTCTTCGGTCACTTGATAGCGGTTTACAGCCCAGTTGAGGTAATGCCGGACATTACTGTGCGAAACCATGACAGCTTTCGGCGTGCCTGTGCTGCCGGAAGTAAAAAGAAGGTATGCCATCGCATTAGTCGAAGACGCTGGCGGGGACCAGACATCAGGTGACTCCAAATCGCTGCTACCAAGTACGATGTGATTTGCCCAGCGCCTCGCCAGATCCTTCACGTCGTCCCGATCCGGAAAGATAAGCAGCATTTGATCTCCCGCGTCAGCCAGGATTTCTTCCAACTGCGGTTCCGATTGATCGTCGACAATCAGCGAGCGGCATCTCGAATGCCGCAGCATGAAACGGGAGCGTTGCGGTGGGAAAGCTCTGTCGAGTGGCACATAGCCATGTCCCCGAAAAAGGGCGCCCAGGACCGCAGCAAAAGCGGTTGCTGATCGATTCGAAAAAACAGCAGTTAAGGGCGGAGTTTCGGACGGTGAGTGCCTTAACAAGGTCGCGGCCAGGGAGGCTGCCTTGTTGTGTAGCTGTGCGTAGGTAAGCACTTGGCCATTCACCTCAACGGCTGAACGATCAGGAAAGGTCACGGCAGATTGATGAAACCCTGACCACAACGGTTTGGTCTCTGCTCCTGTTTGCGGTACCTGGTTCACATCAATTCATGATGTTGTGATATGCTTAAAGTAACTGTGTACTATTAAACACGTACCGAAGCTTCGAGCTGAGTCATTACGGCACTTAGCACTTCATCGAGAGTTATAGCCGTTGTTGCACGCTTGTCGTATCCCCGTTTGTAAAAGAATTCTTCGAGAAGCGGTGAAACTATCTTTTTCTGAACCCCGTAATCATAAATCTCCCATGGGCTGGTACAGGTGAAGAGAGTCACGCATTGCGTTCCCGTTCCGAGGGCGAAATGCATCGGCAGACTGTCTCCGCCAACCAGGCACCGATGGTTGCGCACGTCTGACAGATGTTCGAGGAGCGATGACCTTTCCGGAAGCACATTTACGGTTAATCCTCGGCCCTCAAGCTGGTGTTTTAGCTCATCGTAATAAGCCCATTTCTTCATCGGCCAGATCGGCCCGGCATCGGCTGCTATGGCAACATCGCCTGACAATCCTGTCTCGATCGCCGCCGGCAACAGATATGGCTCGCCGTCAAAGCGAAAACCCAGCCCGTCAAAGACCAGCTCCTGGTAACTACGCCGATTCTTTAGCTTACGCTTATCTGCCTGCTCTCGGCCGTAAGCGCTGATAAGACTGAGATCAAACCAGCATCGAGAATCGTTGGTATAGCGCAGGTTGTTTTGCGAATTAACATAAGCTCCAAAGAGTTGCGTGGTCTGAAGCGTCTTCAGATAAAGGCCCACGTCGAGCGTATCCTCGAGATTGATGATCAGGTCGTAGCGTATATCCGGGACCAGCTGACGCTCTTCCCAGGAGAAGCATCGCAGATTGTCCGTTAGGTTTTCGAGCAGCACCGCATTCTTCGCGGCGGTCAGCCATGCGATTTGACCGCCCAACCGCCCCAGCAACGGCGTGGTTCGCAGGACATCGCCTGTAGCACCTAGTTTTACAATCAACACGTTCACAAAGACTTTCAGCTCCCGGCTTAATTGCTGAGAGCGCGAGACACCGGTGCCTTCCAAAACACTTCGATGCATGGCTCCTGGCAATTATTGAGAACATCGACGAATTCCTTTTTCGACAACCAGCGTTCCAAGGCTAATCCACGCCGGCAGTCCGGGGCATAGTTGAAATCTCCGTGCGGGGCAACGTTTTCCAGCAATTCAATGCACTCCAGCGCTTCCGGCTTGAACTCGGGTAGGTTCACCTCAAACGAAAGGTACCGCACCGGGCTCCTCAGGCCCCGCAAAACGACGGCTTCATAACCTTCCACATCAATCTTTACATAGAACGGCCGACCCTGGGAGCGAATCAATTCTTCCAGGGTTATCGTCTCCACTTCTTTTTTCTCTCCGAACTCCAGGCTCTTGCCGAACCGGCTAGAGTCGGCTCTCAAGGTTTCGACCCACTTCGGATTGAGCGTGTTCTTCGCGGACCCGGGTTCATCGATCCACATGGTTTCTGCTCCATTTCGATCGCTGACTGCTTTCCCCACGATCGTGACTGGCCGCTTGATCAGTCGAAAGGCCAGAAAATTCTGCTTCAGGATGCTTTGATTCCGCTCATCGGGTTCTACCGCTACGACTTTGGCTCCCAGTCTCAGGAAAATATCGGTCTTTTGCCCTTGGTTTGCTCCCACATCGAAAATAACATGTCCAGGTCGAAAGCCTTTCAAAGTTTTACAGTAAAACTCGACTTCCGTAGACCTGTCATCGATGAGCTGCCGGTCAGCTATGCTCCAATAAAAATCATATAAGCAGGAGGATTTTATCCTTTGGTAGAGGCCGATTCGCCTGAGGAAGGTCTGGGCCCACCGTTTGAATGATGCTCGCATCACGGTCTTTTTATTGTTGCTCAAAGTTGCAACGTTCACGGTTTGGGACTGATACTCAGGTATCTCTGCGCAAGAAATCAGTCAGTTCTGTATGAAAAGTCGTTCGACGGCATGCAACGTGAGCACCGCGTTGATTTCACGCACATAATTCTTGCGGCCAGCGATATGGTCACTGGCCAGGTGACCTACAAAATCGGAATTCCAAACCGGGCTTTGCCGGCTTCGCACATCTTCAAGGACGTCGTTCAGATACCCGGCCAGTTCTCTACGAAACCAATGCCGATAAGGCAAATATTTGTGCAACCCCAAAATTCCCAAGCCCGATGAGACGCGTCTAAGCATCGGGTCGAGCGCGGAAAGAAAATCGGGTAAGCCTGCGCTGTTGTAATAGTCGAGCTTGAAAGTTGCCTCGGCGAAGGAACGTCTCAAAATATGAGCCACCCTCCCGTTTTTCCCTACATACCCCCGGTCGGTTGGGATCCTGCTGAGAACTGGGTTGTTATTTTCCACGATGCGCAATGGCAGAAGCGGCGATCTCCGCACGTTCTCGGGAGCTCGAAAGGTGAGCGCCACGATCTCATTGTCCAAGTAAGGTGTGCGAAATGTGACTTGAGACCGACAGGCTGCCACGCTTCCAAAGATATTCCATGGGGCTTCTTTAAAAGCGGCAAACGTGACAGGATGAACTTCGCCCTTCGCCAACTCCCCTGCCAATGAGTTTGTGTTCCGGTGAAACTCCGGATTGGTGAGTTGCGGTGAAATCCCGACTAATTTAAAAGTCGATACTTCTCTGAGAATCTCGCCTCCGAACACGCCTGTCAGGCGCACCGGCGCCAACTGGCGCGCCTGTGCATTCAGATAGATTTCGTGCGCACCCAAAGCACCGAAGCAGCCATCTGTCGCATTAACCGTCCGGTCGACTTGGGAAGCAAAGTCCGAGAAAAAATCCGGCCCGATCCGCAGAAGGCGGTGTTCAAGGTCGCACGCCTTAGCTACTCTCGCCGCTAGCCGGTCGTCCAACGTTTGGCCATTTTCTCCAGAAAAAGTGTAACAGACAGGCTCGTCCGCAGTATGAGGCCGGCAGGCCATGATCATTCGACCATCCAGGCCGCCGGTTAAGGAGATGCCGATCTTTGAGTTGGATTCAAAATAGCGAGGCAAAATCTTTTTGAAGGTCTCCTGAAATTGAGATTCAAAGGATTCGGCCGAAAGAGTGGATTGAGATTCCCAGCTCTCCGGCAAAAAATATTTCTTCTTCCGGCAGCTGCCGCCTTCAAAAGACCACAAAGAGCCACCAGGCAACAAATGGACGCCTCGAAACAAGGTTCGCCAATCGAGCGTGCATCCGTAATTCAAAAACTGGACGACTCCTCTCTCATCAAACGCTCGCAGTTCGGGCAAAATTCGCAACAACGCTTTGGCTTCGCTCGCGAAATATGTGGCATCTTTGGTTTCACAGAAATAAATCCGCTCGAGGCCATAGCGGTCGTTGAACAGAAAAGCCCGGTTCCGCCTTTTATCAATAAGCAGGCCGCTAAAGACGCCGTTTAGCTTTTCAAAGAATTGATCGCCTTCTTCTTCATAAAGATGAACTAGCCAACTGCCAGCTGTCTGCCCAAGTTCGTGCCCTTTCTGCCTGAGGTCGGTTCGCGTTTCGGGATCCACGAAGCATTCTCCCGAGATGAGGAGCGCAGTATTCCTCTGCTCATTGAAGAAAGGCTGCCCGGCGGCGAAGGAATTTTCGTGCGCTACCCAACCCGCGTAAATCCCCATCTCGGGCACCGAGTACATACCCGAATCATAGAAAGACTCGTATTCCATGGGACTCGCCATGGATTTCACAAGACTCTGACACTGTTCAGCCGGTCTCTGGCTGATCATCCCAGTTATGCCGGGCATGGGGAGTTACTCGTTAGCAGTTGATAGTTGATAGTTGAGTGTTGAGACAGCCGCCGTCGCCGAGGCTATGGCGCACCAGGGAGGTCAGAAGTCGGACGTCAGACATCGGAAGTTAGAGGGCTTTACTAAAGCAACCCGGAGAACCATGCATTCAAGGTCGGCCCTGTCCATATGGTCAAATCTATCGGCCAAATTGAGTCCGCGTATGTTCACCCGCCGTGCGTCTTCCTCAATCAATTCAAACCCGGCGTGCCAACGCAAATCAGGGACACAGCTCCCCAATTCTGCTGTATCCGTCGTATAGCGCGAAGTCTTCCTGCGTTTACCCCTCTCTTGATGATGTCCGTTAGTCCAGGCTCGATGATTGAACTCTGCGAGTGATTGATCATTTCAACTTTATTCCCGTCCACATCGACACCGGTTACATCGTAGTCGTGATCCGCCAAACAAGCTGCTGTCACGCAGACCCACATAACCCATTCCAAAGATCGTGACTTTCATGAACCTACCCCGCGTCCTCTTGGCAGGGCCAAGTCGCCCCAAGTGCCTAACTCCTCATGACTTGGTTCCCGCCGACCTTTTGTTTCATCCACTCGTTGATTCCAGTGCCAAAGACAAGTGCCAGAACTGGAACTGTGTCAAGCGAGAAGCGGCCCCAGCCGAGCACCAGGCTGTATTGAGCCCACAACGTGAGAACTAGGAGTAGTCCGAACCTGATCTTGAGAAGTTGGCGATACCTGATTGTTAGCCCAAAGCCAAGCAGGGCCGCGCCCAGAAACACCACCTGCATGCTCAGCATAAGCAGTGTCTTTCTCAGGTTTTCTGCTCGCGCCCAGAATCCCCAGATGTTGCTCGTCACGTTCTTGAGAAAGTGTGTTGGCTTGCTTCTAAACCACTCGAGGACTTGGTCCCTGAAAACCCGTTCGTCGTACAACTCCCTCTTGGGGCCGGTCAGTTTTACTCCGGATGTGTCCTCTACTTTGTCAAATAACTCTGCCCGTCGTGATAGGATGTAATCGAGGGTCCTACCATCGGAGCGGTACGCTCCCTCGGTTGCGTCTAGGTCGGAGATCACGTACTTCTGCCACACGAGTTGCCAGAACAGAGCCTGAACAGGAACGACCGCCCCCTCAGTGACAACGTAGTTGCGATACGTCCAAGGCGCGACTACCAGAGCTGCGGTGAGGAGAACGATCGAGGCTTGTCTGAGAATTATCTTGAACTGAGGCTCCTTGCGCTTCAACCAGACTATCCCGACTAATGAAGCAAGTGTGACCGGAAGATAGACGGTTTTGTCAAGCATAAGAACACCAGATACGAGTCCTAACGCCCACGGAATCCACTTCTTCGGAGAGCCGAGATCCCAGGAGGAGAACAGATAGAACCAGAGAAAGACTAGTGGCAAGGCACTCGTGAATTGTTCTATCATGGCGCTATAGTAGATGATCGGTAGATGAACACTGTAGAACAGACCAGCTAGCAAGGCCGCCCTGTTGCCCCAAAGTTGCCGGGCGAGAAGAATAAGCAGCAGGCAAGTACCGGTATCGAAGAGAAGTAGCGCGATGCTCCACGCAACATAGTTCTCTCCAAACAGCAGGTAGAGAGGAATCTCCAAGAGCGGGAAGACCGGGCCTCGCTGAATGGTTGGTTGATCCGGCTGAAAACCAAAAGTACCGTGGGTGACCCAGTTGATTGCCAACTCGTTCCAGGAGTCCTGTACATGACCGGTGTGCCAAACCCAGGTGGGCCAAAAGCAGAGAAGCACCCCCAGCCTCGTGATGAGCGCCAGCGCGACTATTGTGGCAGCAAAGCGACCGAACAGCCTCGCTTCATCCATCCTTCTAAAAGCCGTCTTCAGTCAGGGTGTCAGATTCCTCATAAAACCTATTCTGGACGTATGTCAGGGAGAGTAACAGGTGGTAATATCTCCGACAAGAGTCGGAGCTCTTTCGCCTCCTCTGTTCTGCGGCAAACCCTCTCCCTGCGCCGAGACCGAAGTCAGACGTCGATCATCAGGGCGGCGATCACGGGGGGCAACGCTCTGGGCCCACTCGCGCGGCCTGGTTCGCTGATAGCATTCTCGAACGATACAGTCCGAGTTTGCCGAGACGAAAGGTCAGCGCGGTTCGCAAGCACCCGAAGCCATACTTGACGCTGCGCCTGAAGTTGATGGACGAAGCTTCCTCGTTGTAATCTGTAGGACAAGTAACCTCTGCGATCGCATAGCCGTGCCATATAATCTGGATAAGCATCTGATTATCGAACACGAAATCGTCTGAGTTTTGCTCCAAGGTCAAATGGTCCAGTAGTTGTCGCGAAAAGGCCCTGTAACCTGAATGATACTCGGATAACTTAGCCCCCACCAAGAGATTCTCCGACAGCGTAAGGAAACGGTTGGCAAGGTACTTCCACAAAGGCATTCCTCCGCGTAAGGCATATCCTCCGAGGATGCGAGACCCGATCACACAGTGGTACAGGCCATTCCCTATCATTGCAGCCATTGCCGGTATGAGTTTCGGCGTGTACTGATAGTCAGGGTGCACCATGATAACGATGTCGGCACCAGCATCCAACGCCAGCCGGTAGCAGGTTTTCTGATTAGCCCCGTATCCCTTGTTCTCCTTGTGCACCTGAATTCTAACTGCGGGGAGACCTCTGGCCACAGCAACGGTATCATCTCGACTAGCATCGTCTACAACAATCACCTCATCGACGATCTGTTGGTCCATCACCTCTTTGTAGGTCTTCCTGAGTGTCTTCTCGGCATTGTAAGCAGGCATCACCACAACAACCTTCTGTCCTTTAAACATCGATCACCTCCGTAGTCACGGTCATGGGGTGGAGCCGCGCCAAAGCCTCACCATGGGAACACCCAACAAGAGGACCGGTAATTCCATCCGGGTTACTTTCCGGGGCTAGCAGCAAGATACGTAGCATATTCGCCGGATGGTCAGTCCCACGGAGCTTGGAAAGCTCGGCAAGGATCCGGGATTCCATCTACTGTAACGTCCTTCTTCAAAATGGATGATTCCAGCTATGCCAGGCATGCGGCTTCTACTCTGTCGTTGTTTGGTGAATGTGTCAGGAGGTCCTCGTGATTTTGAGTCGCCTCCTTGAATTAGATGGAGCCGGTGGGAGGAATTGAACACTCCATCTACTGATTGGAATTCAGTTGCTCTAACGTTGAGCTACACCAGCGAATTTCCTGCTTTGCAAAGTGGGCTTTTTGGAGATCGCTTTGCAGTACCAGGTCCTAAAATTTAAAAGGGGTTGCAGAATGGGTTCCGGAATCAATCCGTTAAGACCTCTGTACAGTCGCAGCCGAATGAATAGTTCGCCCATCAGGGTCAACGCAATGTAATACCTGGGAAAGTTAACCTGCTCGAAACCATTCCGGCGCTTGAATTCCAAAAGCGAGCTCCGACGCTTATTGCCATAAATAAATTTTGCGTAGATCAGATGCGAGATCCCCTTTTGCCCGCAGCACTCGGCGGCCTTTGCGATCAATGCGTTCATTGGCCGTTTATCATAATGCTCGTTCATCGAGATGATGTGAAAGAGCGTCGCTACGTGGTCAACGTAGACCATCTTTAGGAAGCCAATAAGTTCTTCATTCCAATACGCACCGATAAACTCACTTCGATCCAGATACGTCGCGAGTTCTCGTCTTACCGTTTCAAAATCCTTCCCGAAGTGCCAGAAAAGTCTTCCGTCTCGTACCGGTGTATGATTATAAATCCTGTGGACGCCATTTACGAGATTGTCATCAAACGGTACAATTTTTACGACCACGCCGCGCCTGGCGGCGCGCCTTACATTCTTCCTCGACTCTTGAGACAGATTTTCCCACCAGTCCTTAAAGCAAGTTGTCGGTATAGCAGCCCAATTGTCCCATTCCCAGTGATAATCATATTTTGGCGTGATCTCAGGTGGCCTTTGCGCAAACGTAAAGACATCGGCCTTTAGCTTGCTCTCCTTCAGCTTGGTAATGAATGAACTAGGGTCTTCTACAGTCACACCTTCCACCACATCTTCATCCTTGACTTGTGCTGTCCTGATCCATTTGCCCTTTACCACAACGGTCCGGCCACAGATCTCGGCTGACGGGACATAGAACG
>Ga0209526_10003625_pt1 | contig 10512 bp, 7 predicted proteins | sample JacPinW_OM2H0_M1_FD_188566 | JGI IMG/M metagenome (GOLD analysis project Ga0209526, IMG submission 188566) | Forest soil microbial communities from Algoma, Ontario, Canada - Jack Pine, Ontario site 1_JW_OM2H0_M1 (SPAdes) (version 2) | ecosystem: Environmental > Terrestrial > Soil > Boreal... | reverse complement strand
TATGATTTCATGGCACGCCCAGTGTAGAGACCGCATGGAGGGCAGAACGACTGGTCGGGCGGACAAAAAGGGGTCAGGCAGCGAACGAGCGGCTTGGCTATCTTCGCCTGTTCAAGTGGCCATTCCGAACACCTGCACAACACTGGCTGGAGGTCCGACGGAAGCTGCCGCACGGCACCTGTGGCGGGGCATTCATTGGCGGAACCGCGCGACAAATATCACTGTTAGGCAAGGGTTTTGTTCCTGACATACCGTCGATTCCTTGTTGCGGAGAAATGAGTGGTCGCTGGCTCAGAGTGAATCCCGATCAGCGCAGCGCGCACCCCTCGGGCAACAGAGAGGACGCATGTCCCTGTGCTTTAGCAGTTAGCTGTCTCACCGAGGGTGGCCATCAGGACCTTTCACAGACCACCCAGCAAGTGCCGCCGTGTTCGCGCCAGTGGTAGGAGACGTCGGGCTCGCCTTACGTGACTCTCGAATTGGCTGGGCTCCATCGCAGACGTTTCTCCTCGATTTGACTAGTGCCACCGTGGGAACACAATTCTTGTCCACAAGCTCGAATCCCTTGATCCATTGATCCATCCGGCGTTGCCAGGTGGGTTCTAGTACTGGCCCCGAGTGCTGGACCACGGGTCAGTTGCAATGTTGACCCTCGAGCCAGTCGGATTCCTTCCTCCTTTGAAGTACCGTTCCAACGCCCAAGCAAAGGAAAGGAATGTTTTCTAAACAGCCTATGAGGAACAATCGGTTTCTAATTATCGTCTGTCTATCCTTGATGGCCGTGAACAGCGCGGGTTCGACGACAAGTCATGCGGTCTCTTCAGCGGGTACTGCGTCCAGTTACGGCAGCGGCTTTACCACCGCAGGGCTGACACTGAATGGCGGTGCCCACATCAGCGGTAGTCGTCTCCGGCTAACAGACAGTGGAGCCAGCAAGACCGGGAGCGCGACTTCTGCAGTGGTCAATATCCCCGGCATCGTGGGTGGTTCGACCGCCTATGTAGGATTCACGGGGGCCACCGGGGGGCAAGCTGCCAGTCAGGACATCCTGACCTGGAACTTCGTTGCATCGCCGCAGGTGACGACGCCGACCGTCAAAACACTGCAAATCGCAACCAGGGCCTTGCCTGTCGGCGGAGTACGAGTACCCTACACTGCAGCCTTGACCGCGGCCAATGGCACGCCACCCTATACGTGGGGCGTCACGGGCGGACAGTTGCCCTCAGGTCTTGGGCTCCAGGCATCGAATGGGCAGATTTCCGGCACTCCCACGCAGGCCGGATCCTACACGTTCTCGATTCAGGTGAAGGATGCCTCCGGGCAGGCGACTTCCTCCGACTTCAGCACCAACATAGTGCCCGCTTCCGCCCCGGTGATTAGCAGCATCTTTCCCCAATCCGGTTCTACTTCCGGGGGAACCTTGGTGACGGTCAACGGATCGAACTTCCAAACCGGAGCGACGGTTCTCTTTGGAGGTCTGATCGCATCATCGGTCACGGTCAGCAGTGCAACTCAGATTCAGGCTGTGACGCCCGTGCACATTGCCGGCACAATCGACGTTACCGTCCGCAACACTGACAGCCAGTCGAGCGTGCTGAGTAGCGGCTTCGCATATAACGTTCTAACCCCGACGATGGTCACTGTCTCGCCGAATACCGGTCCCGCCACAGGGGGCACTACGGTGACCCTCACCGGCACCAACTTTCACCCCGGAGCGGTCGTTAATTTCGGGACCCTACCAGCCTCAGCCGTAACCGTCAACAGCCCGACCGAGATCCTGGCCGTCTCGCCGGCCAATGCCGCCGGTGCCGCGAACGTCGCTGTCCAGAACCCCGATGGCCTGACAGCCATGCTCACTGGTGGTTTTGACTATTCCAGTTCGCGGTCGGGCTATATGTTTCACGATAGCTTCGAAAGCGGCAATTTCTCGGCGTGGACAACGACCTACGGCGAAGGACGGATCTGCGGAACGACAGGGGGGACCGCTTGCGGGGTCACAATCAAAACGGGCCCGGCAGACGTGCACTGGGGAACTCACAGCGCGCAGCTTCACTACTTTCAGAACGTAGACGATAACCGAGCCATGGTCAAGTCGTTTTCACCCGGCTTGACGAATTTCCACCTTCGAGGCTATGTGTATTTTCACAACAACAATGGCAAACGCAGCACCCGCGATATTCAGAGAAAGTTGTACTACCTGAAGCATATGCGGCCGGATAACTACTTTGACTGGGATGTAATTCTCAGCACACATAGCAACGGGGGCTCCTCCCTCCAGCCTGTCATACTGGTAGACACCACGAGCGGCCGGTTTCCAGGGTGCAAGGCCCAAGTGGGAATTTACGTTACGAACCGTTCTCTCGATTTTGACCGCTGGTATTCACTGGAACTGATGGTGCATGTCAGCGACCCAGGAGTGGCTAACGGCTCAGTCAACCTGTGGATTGACGGGGCTCCCGCGGTCTTTTCACAGTCTCCGACCGGTATTCTAAACCGCTGTGCAAACGGGTCAGACAGCAATGGCATTAATAGTCTTGAGATCGGCATGCAACTGGCGAACTCGAGCGGGGTAGCGCTCGATGAGGATCGATACTGGGATGACATCGTAATCAGCGATAGCTATATTGGCCCGTAAGCTTGATGACCGGGAATTCAACCCTGGGCGTCAGCTGTGCTTACTTCTTGAGGCCGATGTAGCTGTCGCTGATGTCATCCCCAGTATCGGAATTCATCAATCGCCACGCCACCTGCAGGATCGGTTTGTTGGCCGATTTCAGAGCTGTTGAGGCCATCGCTGTCTGGTGTTCCAGCCGAACAACGGTTCTCCATTGCCGAAGGAGCCACGGGCATTTGCGGGATTGGATCTCGGCCTGCGTCAGGCGAGAATTGTGCTGCCGTTTTCGACCAAGGAAGCGAGACTGCGGGACGGAACCGGTAAAGAGCTTATCCACTCGCAGCGGCCTGTGTGGACGCGATCAATTTCGACTGGCGTTCCGGTCTGGGGCTGTAGCGGTATTGTCGCTGCTATAGTGGCGCAGGATCGGTTCGAGTCCCTCCGCTATGTGCAGTGCCATCAGACCGGCGCCGGCCGTGGTGAAATGAGAAAAGTCAGCAAAATTTTGCGCCCCCGGAGACATCTCTCGTGCTGCATCGATAAGAAGTATGTGCTGCTCGCTTGCGAGCTGGCGTACGGCCTCGTTCATGCGCATTTCCATGTCCAGGAAACCATCTTCTTTCAACATGGGGAAGAACTTTCTCCAAGAGACGAGTTCATCGCGATCGTGGGTCGAACTGACCCGCAACAACGGTCCGAATTGCGTTGCATGGGTTATGAGGACCGGTTCGACCCGGGCGTCGCGCAGGCTCTTCACCAATTTCTCTAGGTCATCGTGGAATCGGATGATGTTTTCCTGAGGGACACGGTCCACAACGCCGTACATCGCAACAGCACGGCGTATTTCGCGTTCGCGGAGATAGGTCTGGACGGGCGCGGGCAATGACCGCTTCGTCAGTTCCCTCAGACTGGAGGCAATACGCCATTCAAAGTGAGGACGCGAGGTTATTGCAGCAGTCCCTCCGGAAGCGGGCCTCAGCCATGGCAGCCAGATGTACTGTGCAGGGCTCGGATAGAGTAGAGCAATCCGCGGTCGGACCTCCTCCACAATCTCAGACACGCGAAGTATCTGGGTCTGCACCGTCTCTCCCGGATAGGCCACCGTTACCACCTGAAACACCTGGCGGCCAGCCCAGGCGTTCAGTTCCCTCTCCAATTGTCGGGGGTACTCCTCACCGGGGGCCTCGTACAAACCGAATGTTTCCGAGGCACCAAAGCAGACAATATGTACGCGATCAGGTTGCAACTCCGGACCTCGAAAACCGAGGTTGTTTAGCTGCCACTTCTTGTAGCGGGCGCCGGGCTTGCCCTTTATCCCTATGTTGTCCCGCATATACATTATCTCTTCATCGTAGGGGCCCGAGAGGGGTGCCCCATAGGAAACGTAGTCATCGAGTCGGACACAAAATTCGAGGACTAGCAGGGCAAGAAGTATTCCTACGGCATATCTCAGGATGCGGTGCAGCCTAATCATGGTTTGTCTGCGAGCTGGCTAGGCAGCTGCCTTCCCAGGCAACGACCCTGATCCCTTTACTAGTTGTGCAATAGCCTCCTGGACCAAGAACCTAACCATTTTGGGGTAGCAGGCTTCCTCCTCAAATTATATAATGATGTTGTTTCTCGCTCCACAGCCTCATGGCAGCAATGTGCTCCTCGATGATCGTAGAGAGAGCAAAGGCTAGCATTTTCTACCGCCAACGATGACCCTGCAAGAGAATTGCGCCAAGGGGATTTCGCTCTTGCGCGGGCAAGAACCGATTTAAATGTCAGAAAAACTCTGGCTAGAAGCTCTCGGGATATCAATTGCATGGGCTTTGAGTTGGCAATTGCGTTCCCCAAAATCGCGGCAGATCTTGCTGCTCGGCTCGAGCTACCTGTTTTACGCTGGCTTCGCACTCTGGTTCCCGGCTGTCCTGCTCGGGAGCACGTTAATGAACTATGCGTGGGGATCGTACTTGCGTCGACGGCCTACTGTTGGCCGTCTCTGGGGCGGCGTGGCGCTCAACCTGCTGCTGCTCGGCATCTTCAAGTACATGCCAGGAATTGCCGGGACATGGGCCCAGCAGTCTTTGCTTGCCGCGAAGCTTACCCAAATCGTCTTACCCATCGGAGTATCCTTCTGGACCTTCCAGGCCCTCAGCTACTTGTTTGATGTCTATCGCGACCAGGACCTAGACCCTTCCTGGCTCGAATTTTGCCTTTACATGGGGTTTGGACCGACACTGCTCTCTGGTCCCATATGCCGTTTGCCGGACATGCTTCCGCAATTTCGCACGGTCCGGACACGGGAATGGAGCGAAACGCGGCGCGGCCTACAACGCATCTGGCTGGGGGTCTTCCTGATGACCCTGGCGCGGATCTTGGGCGCCGGTCTTCTGCCGGGCCAGGGATTAGATGCTGGATTTGAATTGACCAACCTGGGCGGAATTGATGTTTGGCTGCTGGCCGTTGGTTATGGCTTCCAGTTGTTCTTCGATTTTGCTGGTTATTCGCACATCGCGATCGGCACCGCCCTGCTTTTCGGCTTTCGATTGCCAGAAAACTTCAATCTTCCTTATCTGTCTACCTCCCCCTCGGAGTTCTGGACCCGTTGGCACATGTCGCTCTCTTTCTGGATCCGGGACTACGTGTTTCTTCCGCTGGCTACTCTGCGGCGGGAGCTTTGGTGGCGGAACCTGTCGCTTGTTATTTCCATGGTTGTTTTTGGCCTGTGGCATAAGGCTAAGTTGGCTTTGGTCGTGTGGGGCGCCTATCATGGTGTTCTACTTGTTCTCCACCGGCTGTGGCGACAGACCCAACGGCGATTTGGGTTTGAGTGGTCGGGCCGGCTTGCCGCTCTGATTTCTTGGATGGTTACGTTCCTTGTGATATGCCTGGGCTGGGTTTTCTTCCGGGAACCTAGCCTTAAACGAGCGATCACCATGGTCAATAGCGCGCTATCCCCGGCTAGTTATGGCGTGCTCAGTCTGGCGCCCAGGTACTATGTCCTCGTAGCAGCGACGATAGCAGGTTATTTCCTGGTCATCGCGCTGCGTGCATGGTCCGCCCCGAGCGACGAATCGGTGTTTTCCTGGATTCCCATAGAACTAAGGCTCGCATGTTACGCGGGCATGCTATATCTTGTGTTATTTCATGTGGCAGAGCCGCAGGCGTTCATTTATTTTCAGTTTTGACCGAGTGCAGACGGCATGCCTCGAGTTGCGCCGCGGAGGTTTAACGCGAGTTTGGCGCTGCTGGCAAAGTTTGCGTCGCGTGGACCGCAACAAGGCTCTCAATACGACAACATGACGGCTCACTCCTTGGATCGTAACTCTCATCTGATCTCCCGTTTGCCTTACATGACCTTGACCGAAGCGCTGGTGGCGGCTCCTGAAGACAAGCCGTTTGTAACCATGTGGCGAGGCGATGACGATGTTGAGAGTGTCAGCTTTGGTCAGTTTACGCGGCTTGCGCTAACACAGGCCGCGTGCCTTCAGCAGGAGGGCCTTCGTCGAGGAGACACCGTCATCCTGATTATGCCGCAGGGTATTCCCCTGATGGCCGCCTTCGTAGGGGCACTGTACCTAGGCGCAATCCCCGCAATCCTCGCGTATCCGAATTTTAAGGTGGAGCCCGGGAAGTACCGTCTCGGATTGACAGGTGTGGCGGCGAACCTGAGGGCTCGCCTCGTGATGCTGGACGAAAATTTTCCGGATGAACTCCTGGGGCACGTAGCGGTCGGGAAAGAAAGCAAGCTTGTGCGGTACGCATATAATACGTTCCCTAGGCTGGCTGAGCCGCCAGAGATACTCGAACCAGAGCAGGTGGCCTTTATCCAGCATTCAGCCGGCACGACCGGCCTGCAGAAGGGTGTGGCACTTTCTCACGCAGCGGTGCTGCGACACTTACGGCTTCTGGCCCCGGCGCTCATGTTGCGGGAGCAGGACCGAATCTATAGTTGGCTGCCTCTCTACCATGACATGGGTCTAATTGCGTGCTTCATGCTGCCCATGGTCTGTCACGTCCCCGTCGTGATTCAGTCACCCACTGACTGGGTCATGCAGCCGGCAACCATGCTCCAAATAATTTCCCAATATCAGTGCACTTTGGCATGGGTTCCGAATTTCACTTTTCAGTTCCTGGCCCGCCGTGTGAGGAGTGAGGAACGCTCCGCCTATAATCTCTCGTGCGTGCGCGCACTCATCAACTGCTCGGAACCTGTGCGGGCCTCGAGCCTGGATGAGTTCCTCCGTGTTTTCTCTGTTTCTGGCTTGCGGGCAGTGGCGCTGCAGACCAGCTACGCCATGGCCGAAACCGTCTTTGCAGTCACACAATCCCCTGTGAACGGTCATGACGAACCGGTCCGCGTCTGGATAGACGCGGAGATTTTCCGAAAAGACCACAGAGCCGTGCCGATGAGCAGCCGCGATCCCCGTGCCGTCTGTCACGTGTCGTCAGGCAGGTGCTTGCCTGGAACGCGCATACGGGTCGTCTCAGAAACGGGGGAGGATATAGCTGACGGAGGAGTCGGCGAAATCCTAATTCATAGCGACTCTTTGTTGAGCGGCTACTACAATCGCCCCGATGTTACCGCGAAAGCATTGCGGGACGGTTGGTACTGGTCGGGTGACCTGGGCTTCGTGCTAGACGGCGAGCTATTCGTGGTCGGTCGAAAGAAAGATCTAATCATCGTGGCCGGTGAGAATATTTATCCGCAGGATGTAGAAGAGATCGTGTCCAGCCATCCCGCTGTTCACGACGGCCGTGTGGTGGCGTTCGGCCTCTACAATCCAAGTCTTGGCACGGAAGAAATCGTGATCGTGGCTGAACTGGTCAAAGCGGATGATCTTGCGAATTCGCTGGCAATCGAACAGGTGTTGCGGAACGCCGTGGTCGGCGAGTTGGGGGTGAGCTCACGGTTGATTTACTTGAAGCCTCCGAAATGGGTCGTCAAAAGCACGGCGGGCAAGCCTGCCCGCTCGACCACTCGGGAGAAGCTTCTGGCCGAGCACCCCGAACTGAGATTCCCTTCCAAAGGAGAGATTTCCGAATGAGCGAGGCCGCCCAGCAAATCATCGACTTTATAGTTCGTGAAATCATACGCCGTCCGGGCGTGAAAATTGACGAAGATACTCCGCTGGTTTCGTCGGGTCTAATTGATTCGATGGCGCTGGTCGACGTCCTGCTGAAACTCGAGGAGGTCACGAACACACGCATTCCCGCCGGCAAGGTCCAAGCCAAGGACATGGACACGGTGCGGCTGATGTGTTCAACCGCGGCGCGGGTGGGCAAGCCGCGCAAGTAGGTTCCTGCAGCCCTCCCGAGCTTATTTTCTTCCATCAATTTTAGTGGCAGCTCCTCTCCGGCATGGAAATCGGCGACGCATATCGCCGCGTGAGCGACTCTCACGGCCGGGTTCCGCGAGATCGTGCAGACAGACTGCCAGGTCTTGGCTTCCAGCTCGGGTAACAAACCACCTCGTTGCGGTAGATTTGGCGGAGCAAGGCGCGCGCATCGTCGGACGTCTCCGCCGAAAACTCGTCATACCGAACACATCGGACAGACTGTTTCCACACAACGACGACTCATTACAGCCGTGTCCAACTTCAGGGTTTCTTGTCCGGCGACCGGCACCAGAATGATGTCGGCTAGAAACGGGAGGATGCGTTTGACTATTCTCGGAGCACGAAGACCGATAGTACGTCAACCCCCTTCGGGAGCGACAAGACCCAGCCGCTTCCGGCACACGGCAAGCAAACGGCTCCGCTGAGTCTCACGACTGAGTTCCTTTTCGCACCTCTCACGTCCGCGCCTGCCGTACTCGGCAGCAAGCTCTGGCTGATCAACGAGTGTCTGTAGAAGGTCGGCCAGTTCTGCTGCGTTCCCCGGCTCAAACAGCATGCCTGTCTGTCGATCGAGGACTGATTCGGGGAGTCCTTGCAGGCGGGCGGCGACGACCGGGAGCCCTGAAGCGGCCATTTCGATAGGGCTGCGCGGGAACGAGTCCCAGCCGCTAGTTGGGATCACGCCGCAGAAACAGCTCGGGTAGATCTTGGCCAAGTCCGAGCGATAGCCCCCAAATCGAATCAGGCTCTCGAGGCCAAGGCCCGCATACAGCTGTTCATACTGCTTGCTCTCCTCCCCTTTGTTTCCACAAAGCAGAAAGCAAACGTCCTGCCGCTTCCGGCCGTGCAATAACTCGATTGCCGCCTCGACGAGCGTCTGGACTCCCTTTCTCGGCTCCATATGGCCCGCATAGATGACGACCTTCTTGTCGCGAGGCAGCCCCAGAGCTTCGTAAACATAGGTCGAGCGCGCCGGCTTAAAGAAGGAAATATCCACTCCATTATGCACCATGTCTATCATGTGTGGCGGCACGCCACGGCCGTAGATCGCCAAATCGGCCATCGCTTTCGATTCGAAGATCAACCCATCTACCTTCGAACGCGAAACGACAACTTGCAACCTCTTAAGCGCCAGCTTCCAGAACGGCATGCGAGAGGAAATTGGGGCCCCCCAGAAAGAGATGATCGCGTGAGCACCTGCCTTGCGTAGGCATCTGAAGAGCGGGTCGACCGGCTGGATATCGTAAATCACAACGAGACGGATTTGATTCTGCTTCACGTAATGCGCAATCCGCCGCATGTTGTTCGGATCGCGGTCAAAATAGTCGTATGCAATCAGGTTTTTGAAGTCATTTGGCAGACTTCGAGGCTTTCCCCCGTCAAGATTTCGGAACCCGAAGTGGACCCGAGATGGGTCGCCGCCGGCGATTTCCAAACCGAGCTCGTAGAACAAGGTTTCTGCGGGTTCAATCGAATATCCGACGTTCGAGTCGGTGTGGAACAAGAACAGACATGTAGTGGCAGGGACCACTGGCGCAGCGGCCTTGAGAGGCTCTTGGGGAATCTGCATCGAACTGGTGTTCATCCCAGTACCTCAAACCACGTGCGAGGCGGTCGTGTATCTCCTGCAATTCTCCTTGAAGTCGAGCGGCGCTGCCCGGGATCTCCTGTGCCCTCTCCACGCTGCCCAGCCCGAATGCCGATTGTCAACATATTCGCCCACTCGAGCAGCTCGTCTATACATTTTTCCCCTCGGGTGCATAAGCCATCGTTTCCTGAGCCGCACAGAGCTGCCATTGATGCCGAAGCACAACTAGGCCATTCCACGGAACCCGCCCAGTTCCGTAGTAATCGGATTCAAGGATTGTCAGCCGCGCGGCGTCCTCTACGAAGTCTCGCTCGGCGTTCTGAATATCGAGCGCGACCTTGATCTTGTATTCTCCCGGAACCAGCGTGAGGCTCGGGATCTCACAGACAAAAACTTGTTCGCCGTGGCGCTCGCCCCACACGTTTTGCGGTTCGAAGAGGCTATGAGCCGTGAAAATCCGCTGCCCAAATAGGCTGTCGAAACCGAGGCAGGCACCGAGGCTCGACGTGGGCTCTGGCAATTCGAAGTATATGTAGGCCTTTAGAGGGCTGCCCATGCGCAAATCGCCATTCACGGGGCTGCCTTTATCGGTAAACAGCTCCAGGCGTCTGAGCAACGGAGGACAATTGGGCGGCCGACCAGCTGTCTCTCGGAGATCGACGATGTGCGATCTAGAGCTACTCGCCGGCCGCGATACGCCCTGCAGGTATCGATCAACAGCTTGCCTCATAGCCCCACTGAACGTGACCCTGCCTTCCTCAAGCAGGATCCCTTTGTTGCAGAGGTTCTCGACAGCTGCCATGTTGTGAGAGATAAATACCACGGTTCGGCCAGCTCGGCTCACTTCGCTCATCTTCCCGAGGCACTTTTTCTGGAAGGCCGCGTCTCCGACCGACAGCACCTCGTCAACAAGCAGGATCTCGGGCTCCAGGTGGGCAGCCACGGCAAAGGCCAGACGCACGTACATGCCACTGGAATAGTGCTTG
>Ga0209526_10003624_pt1 | contig 10513 bp, 9 predicted proteins | sample JacPinW_OM2H0_M1_FD_188566 | JGI IMG/M metagenome (GOLD analysis project Ga0209526, IMG submission 188566) | Forest soil microbial communities from Algoma, Ontario, Canada - Jack Pine, Ontario site 1_JW_OM2H0_M1 (SPAdes) (version 2) | ecosystem: Environmental > Terrestrial > Soil > Boreal... | reverse complement strand
CTCAGCCGCCAATTTCTCTGCCTCCGCACTTCGGCCTTCCACGACCCCTCCGCGGGGCGTGGTCGCGTCCGGCTCGAAAACTTGCGCGCAGATTTTCATTTTTGTTCCATCGATGACTGCGAGCACACCCACGGGCTGATTGCAATCCGCTTGCAATAATCGCAGGAATTCGCGCTCGGCGCGCAGGCAAAGTCGGGTATCGAAATCATTCAGTGGGGTGACCAGCGCCCTGGCCCACTCATCATCGCTGCGTACTTGAATTGCGATCACCCCCTGGCCACCCGCTGGCAGGAAAATCTCGCGCGGCAAAACGTCCATGGAAAAATCGCGTCCCTCAAAAACCACCCAATGCTCTTCGGTAATCAAGCCCAGCCGCTCAAGCCCGGCGCGAGCGAGAATAATCGCGTGCCACTCGCTGTTTGCCAGTTTGTGCAAACGGGTCGGCACATTTCCGCGCAGATCGACGATCTCCAAATCGGGACGTTTCCAGCGCAGCTGATGTTTCCGCCGTGTGCTGCCGGTCGCGACAATCGAATTCGTTGGCAACGAACGCAGGTCGCACGGAATCGCCGCGACCAATACGTCATCTACGTCGGCACGCGGCAACACCGCGGCGATCTCCGTTCCCGGTGTCAACTGGCTGGGCAGATCCTTCGCGCTATGCACTGCAAGATCGACATCTGCCGCAACCAAAGCGCGCTCGATTTGCGCCGTAAACAAACCCTTCCGCCCCGCGGGCCTATCAACTGGATGGAAAGCAAGCGCGTCGCCCGCCGTGCTAATGGACTTGATTTCGATCGCGACATCCGGCCAGCGCGCGCGAAGTGCACCGACCACTATGCGCGTTTGCATCTGTGCCAGTTGACTGCCGCGAGTCCCAATCGCGATCTGCGGACGTTTCATGCTTAGCTGTAGCGGCGGCTCTCCTCAGCCGCAACCGAACGCGAAGATTGCTAAGAAAGGTCCCCGCCGGGATGCGTGCCGCTAGAGCTCCGATGCGGGCAACGCAGCTTCGCTAACCGGATGTTCGACCGGCCCCGTATCGCTATTTAATCCACCCGAAATAGATTCTCCGAATTTAGTAACGTGCTGTGCGATAATTGCCTCCGCCGCGGCAATTTGTTGGTGGCGAAGAACGAGAGATTGCTCGGCAATGGATCGCAGTGAGTCAATGTCATAAAGATAGACGTCCTCGAGCTGGTTGACTTCCGGATCGGCGTTGCGCGGCACTGCGATGTCGATGATGAAGAGCGGGCGATCGACGCGCTCACGCAACACTGGCGCAAGGTTTTCCTTGGCGAGTAAGGGCACGTCTGACGATGTCGAAGTGATAAGAATGTCAATCTCGCGGCATTGTTCCGGCCACTGCTGAAAAGGAACGGCACGTGCGCCCACCAGTTGGGCGAGATTTTCAGCACGCTCCCCCGAACGATTACTCACGCGCAGATCGCTGATGCCGCGCGAAATCAGAGCGCGGGCGGTGCGCTCACTCGTTTCGCCCGCACCAAGCACGAGAACTTTGCACTTGGCTAGGTCGCCAAAGATTTTGCCTGCAAGATCGACAGCCACCGAGCCGACCGAGACTGCACCACGCGTGATCTCGGTTTGCGTGCGCACTTGTTTCGCGACCCGGAATGCGCGTTGAAACAAACGATGCAAACCGGGACCCGCCGCGCCGGATTTTCGCGCTGCTTCGTAAGCCTTCTTGGCTTGTCCAAAAATTTCGGTTTCGCCGACGACCATGGAATCGAGTCCGGCCGCGACGCGAAACAAATGCTGCGCGCACTCGGCGCCTTCGTAACGATAGAATGCCGGCATTTGCTCCCAGGTTTGATTGTTCGTGTCACGCCCGAGACAGCGCGCAATTTTTTCAGTCGGCACACGCATTTGCGCCGCCACGTAGACTTCGACCCGATTACAGGTGCTGAGCAATAGCGCTTCGGCACAACCAGCTTGTCGCAACACGCAATCTGTCTCCGCGTTTCCCGCGAAGCACTCGCGCGTTTCAACATTGGTAGTGTGATGACTCAGGCCAACGCAGAAGAGGTTCATCGAGGTGCCATTTGCGCGGTAAAAGTGATTCCCCAAAGCAGTGTAAGCGCAGCGCTAAATCCAATGATACAGAGCGCAGCGACCCATCTCGGTGCCAGCCTGCGCAAATGGCGCCCCTGTAAAATCGCCGCATACAACAGCCAGACGGCAATTGCACAGATCACTTGTGCAGTGGGCAGCGGTTGACCGACGAAAAATCCACTCAGCAGCCCGAGCGTGTAAAGCGCGAATCCGCACCAAAGAAGACGCGTGATCGCCCCGAAAAGGTCAGTTAGCGGGGGCAAATAATAAAAAATGGAGCGTAACTGGTGCGTCTTTAGCTGACGCTCCTGCACAAGGTACATCACGCCCGCGATGCCCGCGAGCGCGAACGCGCCGTAGGCAACGAGCGAGATTGAGGCGTGAAATTCGAGCCATGGATTCGCCGGCAATTTTGCCGTCTGTGGCGCGTCAATCGGTGCGAGCAACGCAAAAGTCTGAAGCAAAACTACCAGCGGCGCCGTGAACGCGCCCATGAGGGAAAGCCGATAAACCGGGCCGACCAGCATGTAAATTAGTGCCACTGACCAGGCGAGAAAGATAAACACCTCAAATAAATTCGTAAGCGGGCAGCGCCCAAGTGCATGACCACGCATCGATAAAAACGCCGTTTGGAAGATGAACCCAAGGCCAATTGCAAGAAAATTAAATTGTCCGCCGTGAAATTTCTTCGCCCGCAACAACACAGCCGTTCGCACGACCGCTGCCAGAAAGCAGATCGTTGAAACGATGAGAAATTGCTGATCCACCGGAAAGAGAATTTAAATCGGCATATAGTGGCTTGGCAAACCTTGAACGCATTCTCGCTGACCGATTGACGTTTTAACGCCTGCCGTTAGCATCGCGGGTGATGAATTCCGTTCCGATCGACAAGTTACGTGCAGCGGTGCGCGATGTGCCTGATTTCCCGAAAAAAGGGATCATTTTCAAGGATATCACGCCGATATTAAAGGATGGCGGACTGTTCCGTGCGGCGGTCGATCTCTTTCTCGACCAGTGCCGCGGGAGAAAGATCGATAAGATCGTAGGGATCGATGCGCGTGGATTCGTTTTCGGTTCGGCGGTGGCTTATGAACTCGGGATCGGCTTTGTGCCGCTGCGAAAAAAAGGCCGATTGCCCTACAAAACTGAGGGCGCAAAATACTCACTTGAATATGGCGAAGCTGAAATGGAATTGCACATCGACGCAATCACTCGGGGTGAACAGGTCGTATTGATCGATGATTTACTTGCAACCGGCGGCACGTCGGCATCAGCCGTCACGCTAATCAAAAAAGTAGGCGGGGAATTGCTCGGCGCGCAATTCTTGATCGAGCTGGAGTTTCTGCACGGCCGCGAGAAGCTTGTGCCGACCCCGGTCATCTCGTTTCTGAAATATTGATGTCGATTCGACTGATTAATGACGAAGGAAGTCCGAATGCTCAGATGACCGAATAGCGATCGCTATTTCTTTTCGTCATTCGGGCTTCGTCATTGCCTCGACATTCGTCGTTCGTCATTCGACACAATCACTTCCAGTTCGATTTCTTGAAAGACAAGCTGATCGCGAATGGCCCCGAGCAAATCAATGGCGCGCGCGTCGGGCATATGCGCGCAACGTACTTCAATGCGCGCATGTTTACCGACAAGCTCCGGATGTGCTTCGGCCAATTCGCCATCAATCAGGAACGAAACGTAAGCATTCAAACGCTCCTGCAATTCGTGCAGCTGCGCGTCCGAGCCATCCCACGCGTCCGGCTGGTGCATTACGAGCACAATTGCGTCCGTCTTCGAATCGTAGGCGATCACATCAATCACAGAAACGCGATCTCTAGTTGTCGACGATTTGATGTTCACCGCTTGATTCACCGTTCGATGGGTCATGAAGCCTGGTTATTACTCGGTTGCGGCCACCATCGTCTTGCTCCTGCTCGGAATCGAAATTAATTAGGGCATGGCCCGCACGAACACAAAAGAATTTTCCCGGCTAACGCTGCTGGGTCGGAGCCAGGCGAGGCTGCCAAAATCGCCTAGCGCAGCACGGCTGGAGACGTTTCCGAATCCGGCACGCCGCAGCTATCGCATTCACTTTGAAACTGACGACTTCACTTCGCTTTGTCCTGTGACCGGTCAGGCGGATTTCGCCAGGATCGACATCGATTACGTGCCGGGCCGACTCTGCATCGAGAGCAAATCGCTTAAGTTCTATCTCGCCTCCTATCGAAATGTGCGCGCCTTCGACGAGGCGGTTACGAACCGCATTCTCGACGATTTTGTGAAAGCGTGCGCGCCGCGCGAAGCAGTCGTAACCGCACAGTTTTCCGCGCGCGGCGGGATCGCGCTGACTGTCCGCGCAGAGTATACGGACAAAAACGCAAAAGCTCAGCGTGACGGTCGATGAAGCGGCGCGAGTCTCCACCTTGCGACCGTCGCCGCGCAACTTGAAAAGTTGCGCCGCAATAAATGAAACACGCGATCGTTCTTCTCAGCGGCGGAGTTGATTCGGCTACGACGCTCGCCATCGCGACGGCGCAAGGCTACGAAACCTATGCTCTTTCATTTGATTATGGCCAACGTCATCTTCGCGAGTTGGAAGCCGCCCGACGCCTAGCCCATTCGTTAGGGGTAAAAGAACACCGCGTCATCAAGATCGACAACGGGCTCTTCGCCGGGTCGGCACTGACCGACGATGTCGAGGTACCGAAAAAGCGAACCGAAGAGCAAATCGGAACTGGTATTCCGGCCACATATGTACCGGCGCGCAACACGATCTTTCTCGCACACGCGTTGGCCTGGGCCGAAATCATTCACGCCGCCCACATTTTTATCGGCACAAATGCACTCGACTTCAGCGGATATCCCGATTGCCGCCCGGAGTTCATCGCGTTGTTTGAAATGCTAGCCAACATCGGGACGAAAGCAGCGGTCGAAGGCATGCGCTTTCAAATTCATGCACCGCTGATCAAACTTTCAAAAGCGCAGATCATCCATAAGGCGGTCGAGCTCAAGGTCGATCTTTCCATCACCCACAGTTGCTACGATCCGGCGACCGACGGTCGCGCCTGTGGCGAGTGCGATTCCTGTCAGCTGCGCTTGAAAGGCTTTCGCGACGCTGGCGTGAACGATCCAATTCGGTACGTAGCGCGATGAAAAATCTGCTACGAATTTTTGAGCTGACGCGACGCGACCAGCGCGCAGTCGTCCTCATCATGATCATCCTGCTCGTTGTGGCGTTTGCACAACGCTATCGCCATGCACGCCCGCAAAGCATGCCGTCAACATCCGGAATCGTATCGACGGCGCCGTCTCACGGCGAAGACGAACAGGTAGCGACCGACGACCGGCATTAGATCGAGAGGTCACTCGGCGCGCAAGCCTGGGATAGGGCCATAACCGACAAACGTCGGCCTCGGCTCATTAGTTTTTTTCGAATGCGCCCGCCCAAGTTTCAAATCGACGACGCTGACGCCCGATCGCGGCTGACCTTTGTAAATGCGACCCTCGCTCGCTCCCACCATGATGCGTTGATTGCTCCCTTTTTCGCGACCGAGGTAAAGCATCGTCTGCGTGATTTCCAAATCGCGGCTGACGCTGTAGCTACTTCTCCAGAACAGGAGGTCGCCGGGCTTCAGTGCGTCTAGTGCAGACGTGTTGTTGCGCCGCACCGGGACAGCCTGGAAGGCTCCGGTTTTGCGGACCCAAACATACTGCTCATGCGCATCGCGCGGCACGTCCTTGACACCGCTCTTCGAGAGTACGTAATGAATGAATCCGGAGCAATCCATCCCGCCGTTTGCCGGGTCAGCCGAGTTATACTTATAAGCAAGATTTTGGGTCGCTAGGCTCAGTCCTAGATCAAGAATCTGGCGCACTTTAGCAGGATAATTTTCATAACCCGCAATTTCCGACGATGAAATTATACGGGCAGCAGTACCCTCCTTTTTTGGCGACGCAGAAGAGAGCGCTTTCGACGTGACTACTCGTTTTGAGGGTGGTGATGGCATTTCTTCCGGACCCTGCTTTCGCGACTTCCTTCGCGGCGGAGGACTCATTGGACGAACTGGCTCGAAGGTCTGTGTCCGCCGAGCAGAGGAAATGCGCGTCGCTGCTCTGGGCGTGCCTGTCGATGTTGATTCAGGCGTAGCAATTGCGCTGAGCTGTGGCGACATTGTCTCGCTGGGAGAAGATCCGGACCCGGTTTCGCTCGGCAATTCCGATGGCGATTCGCTTGGCGAAGGCGAAGGCGAACGCGCGGGCGAAGGCGAGCGCTCCGGCCTTTCTTTTCCGAGAGCAGGGCGGGCTTTTTTGTGGACCTTTTTGTGTAGAGTCGGCTTTGGTCCGGTGAAAAATCTTTTGATTTTCTCACCTAATGACGGCCCCTGTTCGCCGCTTATGTCGCGCGCAAGACCGCCGATTGTCAGAGCTGCTGTTGTCGCGATTACCAATAACGTTCGCAGCTTCATCTTCGGCCGACTCGCTATTCGCCTCAGTCAGCCAGCTCCTGAAGGACAGCCTGATTCATGCGGATGCCGGCATCGAGATTCTCGAGCGGAAAATTTTCGTTCGGCGAATGCGCGCGACAGCCTGGCAGCGCAAGCCCCATCAAAAGAGCTTCGACACCGAGGATGTTTCGGAAGTCGGAGACGATCGGAATGCTGCCGCCTTCGCGAATCAAAGCGACATCCTTGTTAAAAGTTTTGCGCAAGGCTCGCTGCGCTGCTTTTCCGAATTCGTTGTGTGGATCGGTCAGGTACCATGGTCCGTGATGCCCGTCCGTCATCTCCAGAGTCACGCCCGGCGGCGAATTTTTTTGCAAATGTTTCCGCGCAAGATCGACGACGACGTCAGCTTTCTGATTTGGCACTAACCGAAACGTTAGCTTCGCAAATGCATAACTTGGGATCACAGTCTTGGTCCCCGGCCCCTGATAACCGCCACCAAGTCCGTTGATCTCGGCCGTGGGCCGCGCCCAAAGGCGCTCCTGAGTGCTGAAACCCGCCTCACCGAAAAGCGACGGCGCGCCCGTCTCTTTCAAAACTTCGGCGTCAACATCAACAGGTAATTTCTTCCAAATTTCGCGTTCCCAGTCATGTAGCGGCGCGACGTCATCGTAAAAGCCGGTGATTGCGACGCGCCCCTCGCGATCATGCAAAGTGGCGACGAGCTGTGCCAATGCCGCAGCCGGATTCGCTACTGCGCCGCCGTAAATTCCCGAATGCAGATCTATTTTCGCACCGGTCACTTTTAGTTCGAGCGCCGCGATTCCGCGCAATCCGTAACTTAAAGTCGGAGTAAGTCGCGCGATCATTCCCGTATCTGAAATAACGACCACGTCACACTTCAACGCTTCGCGATTCTGTTCCAAAAAATTCCCGAGATTCCCGCTGCCGATTTCCTCTTCGCCTTCAATGACAAAATGCAAATTTACCGGCAGCTCGCCCGTCTGGTCGATCTTCTCCTGCACTCCAAGGATGTGAGAGAGAATTTGGCCTTTGTTGTCGGTTGCCCCGCGCGCGAACACGAATCCGTCCTTCAAAACCGGCTCGAATGGCGGCGAGTCCCAGAGGTCAAGCGGGTCCGGCGGCTGCACGTCATAGTGGCCGTAAATTAAAACTGTGCGGCGATCTGATCGATGTTTGTTGCGTGCCCAAACCACAGGATGCCGGGCGGTGGAAACAAGCTGGACCTCCAACCCGATCGCAGACAGCTTTTTCACCAGCCACTGCGCACATTCGTTTACGTCCTCAGAATAATGATCGTCCGTGGAAATACTGGGAAATCGCAGAAACGAATAAAAATCTTCGAGATAGTTGTCGCGCATGCTCGCAGTTTAACGAAAAAATCTTTTCCGCGAAGCGGAGTTTTTGACGATGAAATCAATGTGACCGAAGCCCTTGATCCTTTGTCGCAAGGTTTGGTTGAGAGAATCTGTTCGCCAAGTCCGCAACACAAAATCTTGGGGTCGTGGGCTGTCACTCCACCGCATTTAGTGTAAAATTTCAGCTTGTCACCCTTCCGGGCTGGCTATATTCAGCCCCAAAAGCCGAACTTATCGCAACTAATGCATTTACAATCGCTCGAGCTCCTCGGCTTTAAATCGTTCGCCGACAAAGCAGTCTTCAATTTCCACGAAGGCGTGACGGCGATTGTCGGTCCGAACGGCTGCGGAAAATCCAATCTGCTGGACGCCGTTCGCTGGGTGCTCGGTGAGCAGTCGGCCAAGTCGTTGCGAGGCGGTGAAATGGCTGATGTCATCTTCAGCGGGACCGATTCGCGCAAGCCGCTTGGCTTCGCCGAGGTTTCGCTCACCTTCACCGAGTGCGCAGCCGAACTTAACGTCGATTGGAACGAGGTGCGCGTCACGCGCCGCGTCTATCGGGACGGGACTTCAGATTATCTGATCAACAAAACGCCCTGCCGCTTGCGCGACATTCAAAATCTGTTCGCGGACACTGGCGTGGCTCGCGCTGCTTACTCGATGATGGAGCAAGGCAAAATCGACTTGCTCCTGAGTTCCCGTCCGGAAGATCGGCGCGCGGTTTTTGAAGAAGCGGCCGGCATTACCAAATACAAAACGCAAAAACGGGAGGCCCTGCGCAAGCTTGAGGCAACCGAAGCAAATCTTCTTCGCATCGGCGATGTGATCAAAGAGGTCAAACGCCAGATCGGCTCCTTGCAGCGCCAGGCCGGCAAAGCGCGCCGCTACCAGGCGTTACACGCAGATCTGCGTGTGCTCGACATGCATTATTCCCGTAACCAACTCGATGCGCTCGGGCGAGAACTCGCTGGTTCTCTTGGGGAAATCGAACGGTTGGCCGGGGCCGAGCAAGAGACACGGACAAAAATCGACAAAGGCGAAAGGGAAATCGCGCTGGAACGTGAGGCGCTGGACAAAATCGATCTGCAGATCGCGGATGCGCGGGCCGAGTCTCAGCGTTTGACGAGCCAGATTGCCGCGCATCGCAACCGAATTGAGTTCAATCAGCAACGCGCGCAAGAATTGGCGGAACTGATTGAGCGCTCACAAAGAGAGATTGCGATGGCGGAGACAAAGCTCAGCCAACAGACCTCGCAAATTCAGGAAGCCGATTCGTTCATGCACAAAAACGCACAGGTGCTTGAGTCGAGAGACGTCGAACTGGAAAAACTAAGTAATGTGTTGACGCAACTGCGTGCAGAACGGGCCGCCCGCGAAAGAAGCTCTGAGGAGCTGCGAATCGCTTTGACGAAGTTGGAAGCCAGAATTTCCGCGACGGAGGAAGAATTGTCTGGCCTGAGCGCCCGGCGCGAGGCGACCGCCGCGCAAATCGATGCACTTGCGTCAGAGATTGGCGAAGCAACGAAAATGGGCGAGAAAATGGCGGCTGACGTTGCGGCGGCGCGTGCCTCGGCCGCGAACGAGCAACAGCAATTGCAAAGCTTGCTTGCCGAAGCGCAGAGCGCGGAACAGCAATTGCGTCGGCAGCAGGAGCTTCTGGCCGAGCCGGAAAAAAATCTAGTCGAACTCGAGCGGAGAATTGTCGAGAGAAAATCGCGCCTCGAGATTCTGCATCAGTTCAATGAAGAATGTCGCGGTCTGGCGGAGGGCTCCCGAGCTGTGCTCACGGAAATGGCCGACCAGTTTCGCGAAGCGATTGTCGCTCCGCTCGTTTCGCAGCTCGATGTCGATCCAAAATTCATTGCCGCGATTGAAGCTGCGCTCGGTCGCAACTTGCATGCGATCATTTTGAGCGACGGCGATGCCGCAGCTGAAATCATTACCCAATTAACGCGCAGGAAGCTTGGACAGGCCGCGCTTCTTCTTCCGCAGACGAGCGCATTTGTTTCCCGATCTACGAAAACCCCGCTGCCAAAATCTGCACTCGCCTGGGCGATTGATAAAGTCGCCGCGCCAAGATCGGTGGAAGCGCTCGTTCGACAACTGCTCCAAGGCGTCGCCATCTTTTCGAAATTGGAACACGCTCTCGAATGCAAAAAAGGCGAGCCGGCGCTCGCCATGGCTACGCTCACTGGAGAATTTATTTCCCCGGAAGGAATTGTCTTCGGCGGAAGCGCCACTACGAAATCCGAGTCATTGCTCGAGCGCAAAGCGGAAATCGCAAATCTTGAGAAGGAGGAGCTTTCATTACTGCAACAGCGGGACGTTTTCGTGCGAAAATGCGATGAAGCAAAGACAGCTGCTGAAGCCGCGTCGAAGACTCTGAATCAATCCCGGGAGCGTCATCAGGCCGCGCAGCTCACCCACTCCACTTTCGCCGGGACCGTGTCGCTGCTCGAGCGCGAACAAACTGAAGCCGCTCGCAAGATCGATAATCTCCACTCCGAAAGGAAAACTTTGGAGCAACAAGTCGGTGCCGCAGACGAAAAGATCGGGCAGCTCCAGCAGGAATTGGCTGAAAGGCGCGCCGAGTTTACGAAGCACCACGCTGAGCAGCAGGTCGTG